>Ga0307517_10004637_pt1 | contig 21052 bp, 26 predicted proteins | sample 23_EM_MG_FD_194515 | JGI IMG/M metagenome (GOLD analysis project Ga0307517, IMG submission 194515) | Populus trichocarpa ectomycorrhiza microbial communities from riparian zone in the Pacific Northwest, United States - 23_EM | ecosystem: Host-associated > Plants > Roots > Unclassified | place...
AGATTTGTATTCACCGTTCTTGAAGCCGACAGGGAAAGAGACACCAGAGGCAAGCTCACGGTGGAGTTGAGACTCAGTGGTACGAGCACCGATGGCACCCCAAGAGATGAGGTCAGCGATGTACTGGGGCGAGACGGTGTCGAGAAGCTCGGATCCGACGGGGACACCGAGGCTAGTAAGGTCGCACAGGAGTTGACGAGCAAGGCGCAGACCCTTGTTAATCTGGAAAGTTCCGTCGAGGTCCGGATCATTGATGAGACCCTTCCATCCGACGGTCGTGCGCGGTTTCTGCAAAAGGGTCAGTGGCCTCTCCCACATGAAAAGACTTGATCACATACTTCACTACACAGGGAAGGGAAGAGTCAGGAACGGACTCGACAAAAAAGGAAGTGATCGACTCACAAGTAGGCCCTCATGATAATGAGAAGGTTACCCCATTCAGGGATCTTGGATTGAAGAAGTTTGGCGTAGGCGATAGCCTGCTCGGGAGAATGGATCGAGCAGGGGCCAACGATAACAACAAGTCGATCATCGTTTCCGGCCAAAATTCTAGCGGCATTGTAGCGAGCGGAGGCGATGGTTTGCTGAGAGACGGGAGAGGAGACAATCTCATGGCGAAGGAGGGCGGGTTGGACGAGGGGATCGTACTAGGTTGAAATGAGTCAGAAACGAAAAAATGGGGAGCCGGTGGTGATGGACGCACACCAACGACACGACGGTCCTGAATGTAGCCTGGGAGCCTTCCAGCGCTACCGGGGACGGGAGAGACACCACCGGAGGAGTGAGAAGAAGACATTTCTTTGGCGATTGCTAAAGGGTGGGGAGAAGATGGAGAGAGAGAGGGTAAGAAGGGAAGAGGAGAGAGGGGAATACTGACGAAACCTCCAGCGACCGGTCGTATTTAAATCCATTTCGAAGATTTCACTCGGATGGCAATCTCAGAGCCAATGGACGTTTTGGGACGAATATGGAGAGAAAATGCGGTGGGGTTTAGGGAAACCACGTGATGTCCGCCATCCGCATTTCCCGATCGAGATCGAAGTTTCCGTTTGTGGATACTCAAGGCTTCTCTGCGAGCAAACCTCCGCGTAACCGAGGGCACGACGTAAGGAGACACACAGATGCAGCCTGCTCTGCCGATGGTGACACGGAAGAGCGCGGTGACAGCAGGGAAAACGCGGCCCGTGCAGCTGACCCCAAGGGCGGGATTCTGTGTCAAGACCACGTTCGAGACACCGCCTGGAGTATGTCTGGATTATCTCTGAAGTTCGGTTCGACACCTGAAGCATGGGGGTTGCTCAACGTTAGGACGGCTCTGCTCTATCGCCGCAACGACCAGGCCCCAAGCTTTTCGTCAATTTTGGATGGGATTCCAATGTGCCGCCACCGCCCAAGGCGACCGACCAGGAGATCGGGGACGCGATGGAGGCGAGAGGCGACTGGTTTGTGCCAGTCCTGATCTCCGATCTGAGGGAGACGGCGGACAAAGGTCTGGAAGCCATTGTTCACCCACACTGTTTTTTCATTCGTTCCAGCGGGTAAACCCTCGGTTGTGGCGGACGCCGTGTTCCATTCGTCTTTGAAAGAGAGATGTGAATCAGACTCGGAGTTTAAGATGTTCCTCATCCGTGCGTATTGCTCTTCGGTCGCCAGAAGGATGTCCAATGATGTGCGACGGGTCCAGAGCTTGCATTCCAACACATCGAACAACAGTTCAGCTGTCTGCTGTCCACCTCTATCGCGATGCCAAACATTCTATCAAAGGGAGAATTGGACGCCCGGTCCGTAGATATCCCGCTCTCCCTCTACTGCCTAAACGAAGAACCGGAGCCGGCCACGCCGGCGCCAGAAGAGACGCCGAATTGGAGCTGCCGCGTGAAGGACGGGGGACACACGTTGGTGGTCGCTCTCCCCATCCCGAGACTGGTGCACCCCCTTTTCTGACGAGCAGTGCGGGATATTATGCTGATCACGTGACAGACGGAGCGAAGCCAGATGGAGAACGCGACGCTGGATCTGACCGAGCCGCGTCGGCTCTCGTTCAAGGCCGCCGGGGCTTACGCGTTGGACGTCAGCGTGAATCGACATGATGTCAGGGAATCAATGTTTGACATTAACGGCGCTAGATGCGAATGGATCATGTCGGAGAGAAGACTTGTGATCCAGATCCCTCTTCTTCCACTACCCTCCTACTTAGCTTCCCAGTAACGCATAGCCACTACCTTGTGGTCCGTACAGCTACCACACTGGTCATTACATCTCCCGTGATCGCGATGCGTAGAAATGTCACACCTTGGCATAACATCTGTGACAATATGGCCGGGCATCCCTCTCGGACAGCCTTCCAGGGTCCAGTCGAGTGTCACACGCAGAGCACCGTAGACACCCCTTGTGAAACGTTTGGCCGATTGCCTTCGTCTACGTAATGTCAATTCTCCGTCTGAGATCTTGTTCGGCTTGTCCACTCACCTGCTCGGCGAAGTAAACCAGTTTCCCACACTTGGGACACACCGGTGTGCCTCCGCCCCACTGCCGGTTCGTCCCCCCGCCAACCCCAGTCAGGCCCCGCCCATATCTCGTCCCGGTCGATGTCTGTACCAAAGGTGCCACCACATCCTTCCGGCCCAAAGTGACTGCGCCCGTCGTTCCACCCATTTGCGGCCGGTGCGGTGCATCCACACCGTCGGTGCTCTCGTCTTTAGCTTTATCCACCGTGTTGACATCCCCCCCATGAAACATGGGAGATAGCGGCGACCGACTGGGCAGATCGTTCATCCCAGTACGACCGCCGCCCATGCGCAACCCCCCCTCTCCCGTGACGTTGAGTTCGGTTACCAACGACGGTTTCCGCGGAGTCGTGGTGAAAGATTCTCCAGTAATTGTCGACTCTATCGAAGCGGCTGTTTGGCGTGAAGGAGAGGACGGAGGTGAGTCTAACCCCCTGGTGTTTCTGCGGGGCGAAGTGGGCGGGGATAGTCCCATTACTTGGTCCCGGTTGGGCAGGTTTGCGTGACGAAGGTCTTTCGTTCCAAAGTTCTTTATGTGACAATTCTTGCTGTGATGCAAGAAACGTATCTTCTAAACGCCCGACGCCTCAGGTGGAGGGGAATCTAGCTGGGCTTACCAGTAGGGCTATATAAATTATCCTCCTTGGGTAAGTTCTGTCGAACCAGCTTCAGCACGACGCACCTCTTCATCGTGTTCGACCAACGACAGCGCATCTAGTCGCTTCTTGCATATCATACACGTCAAGCATGGCTGGACAGCAGAGCTCATGTATGAGTACCAACAATCTGCCGCCCTCGCCTATCCATATCTACCTTGTGATATAACTGAAAAGATCGTCAGCAATTTTAAACACTCCGTCAAAACGACCAATGAACCTTCCGCCCTGGACCCATGACCTTCAACGCCGAGCTCAGTAGTCGAACATGAAAATCTCGATTCGGTGCACTTCGTACCTGCTCGGCTGCGTAGACGGCCTTCTCGCATCTGGAATCCCAACATCCACGTACGTCAGTGATCCGCCCCGGCGGGGATCGACCACCAGAACCACGTTCGTGTGTTTGGGTCGTGACAAAGGACACACCTTGGGCACCGGGGAGTTCCACCGAAAGGGTGCATTCTGATATCGTTGCAGTGGTTCGGGGAAGAGAACGTAGATCAAACAAGCTTCAAGATCACCACAACCTAACTGGGGCCCCCACGGTCCCATGGTGACGCATTCGGTTGGGTGGCAGTGTACGTCATCCTCGACCAGATAATTCGTCTTGCCCCTGCCCGCCGGACAGACCTGTGCATTCCGCGATTTCCTGTGGGTTCTTGGCGGGATACCGCCCCTGCTAACCATCCTCTGCATCTCGTGACTCCGCTGTTCTCCAAGTACGTTGAGGTGTTTTCTGGGGCGGAATGTGCCGGGAATATGTTTCGGATGGGCCAAATATTCCCACGCTTATCCCGGCATAATGACCTGTCCAACTTACGTCGATTCGAAGATTAGCAACGTAGCGCACTGTTACATAGTGGTTGGGTATGAATCGAGAGCCGCTCGGGAGAGTCTCATGACCGCGGTTTGTGGTGCTACGCATCCCGCGGTGATCACGGACCGCAGTACACCGAATGCCGTATGGGCAGGACCGACATTTGCTCAAGTAAATTGTATGCTAATGGAGCCGAGAAACACCCTCGTATATAAACAGGTGTGGTGACCGAGAGAAATCCCGGCATTGTGAATGAAGGAAACCGGAATAGTGACAATTCGAGGATGCTGAATAGGGTGTTTGGACGAAGCGGTGAACCTTCTCCGTTGGACGGTGGTGCCGACGGCCGCACAATGTGTGGCATTGGAAAGGGGTAGTAGGAATCATTTCAGAAGGAAGATGCTATGGAGAAGACCCTGTGGAAGATGTATGGCGACAGCTGATTTTCCGACCCTGAAAACCCCTGGTTTCACGCCCTATCATATTTATATCGTCATTCTAGATGGAAAAGCCCGTTCGAATATCATACATTACACGACGGGTATGCGAGACATATTCGGCTGGGGAATGCGGACAGGTATGGGTATCGCCGCTCGAGTTTTGCTCGTGACTTGGCTGCAAACTTTAGACTCAATGATTGACCCGGTACGATGCTGTCCCGGGGGATCCTTTTGGGGCGACGCCTCCAACGCAACCACAGTCACCGATTGCACCGAGGTTGCGTAACAACGGGCGTTATGTAGGGCATTTTCTTCTGACGGTACCCCGAGGGACAACCGACTGCCCCGGGCATTTGCCACCGGGAGTAACGGCAGGAACCGCCCCATCCGTTAGGCACACGATCCACGCCATTATTGAAGGCTATGATCCCTAGCAGGTCACGCGCATCCTGAAATGCTTCCGGCCTTGTTTCACAACGCTGCATGAACTCGCAGCGTTCATGGGGGTCGGATGAATATGACACTTCGTGGCAGAGAGCGGCTTGGCACAAAGCGTGAACGCTCTTTTCACTGATGGTGGAGATATGGAGGTCCAGTTGCGAGGCGGGCACATAAGTGCCTAGCAATAAGTAAAGAGCAACAATGAACGCCGGTGACTTGCTCTCGCACCAATGCTTCTATCGGGAGCACCTTTTCCCCATGCGGATGGATAGGCGACGTGAGCAATAATATTAGGGGTACGGTATACAAAATGCACAGGAATATATATGCTAAGAGATGCCGGCGACCCATGCGCATTGGAGCGTGGCCAGTCCTCAGAAGATCCAAAAACAGAACGTGAAACAGGAGAGCGAAGCGACATTTGAGAATTCCACAAGAAAACAACCCAGCAAAAGTCCGACCTCCGTCCGAAAAGAAAATCCGCAAGAAGCAATAAAAAAGCAAATGAAAGCGGTTACCAACCCTTTGTTTCGTTCCCATCCAGCTTCCAGATGTTGAACATATTTGTCAAGCTTGTTGTCGACTTGAGGGGGAGGGATGAATGAAGCTTCGGTCCATAAGGTGGTACGTTCGCACCCCCTTCATTGAGTTTTATAAACCTCCCCGGTTCAACCTCATCATTGTTATAGTCCTCAAGAGAATAGTCTGTGGAGGATGCCGGAGAAAGAGACGGCGACTGAACAATGTCTTGAAGAAACGACGGGAGCAACGGTCCGGGGGGCGAAGTGTTCGCATGAGTTGGGGAATTTGTCGCGAGCGTAAACGATGGTGATGATCCACTACCGAGTGATGTCTGGTACAGGGTCTTTGCGTTGTCAGATCCAGGGCTCCTTGTGCCGGGACTTGGCCGGTGGGGTTTCAGGAACCAATCGGCCTGGTGGGCTCGCGATCGAGACGAGGTTAGCGAGTGTTGGGCATCGTGACGGCAGACGTCGCCGCTCGGTTGCTGGGCGGTGGCGAGCGCTTGAAGCGGTAGAGAGGATTGGCGGAGCGGTCTCTCGTAAACCGCGGAGGATGGGGATGGAGGGAGGGAGTGAAACTCGCGCCCTCGGATTGTGTTTGCCAACAGTGCAATCCGCTCTGACTGAACCGTCGCAGAGATCGAATCGCCGTTTCCTTCAGCGTCTGCGGTGAAAGATGAAGTAGGTCACGTAAGTTAATGGCCGCTGGATGCGTATACGGAGGGATGAAACCATACAAGGATAGCACGTCTGGCAGACTTTTCTACGCCTCCAATTCAGATAGTTGCACTTCTTGCAGATCCAATCTCCCGGCTGATGTTCGATGGGGCCACGGTTACCGGTGTTGAGAATAGGTGGGTGCTGTAAGACAGCCGAAAGTGTCGGGCGTATCTGCCCCGACTCGGGAAACGGTTCGTTCAAGGACCAGAACATGTAGCAGGGTGCGAGTGGATTGTTCGATATGTTTTGCACTTTGCCACCTGCACAGATCTGTGTTCCAGACGGTGTGAGTTGAATTGGCAGCGGATTCTTCGATGCTTGGGAAGGATGCACTGGGAGATGGTTCACCGGACCAACAAGAGAGATGTCTGTCTGTTCACGTGGAGATTCGATATTTGAGAAACGAGGTGAAAACCTCTGTGGGGGCATTCGTCCTGGTTGTTGGACAACCAATGATCCAGCCGTAGGACGGCTTGTCCCGCACCCAATGCAACTTGAATTCCGCCTAAGCCAGGATCAGTTTGCCAACAGAGCAGGTATTGCGAGGGGAACGTACCCGAAGTTGTGGGCCGCACACGAGACCGAAGGGCAGCTGATTGTTGCGAGAGTCAGTGAGGAGAAACATAGGGCAACAAGCGACACATACATCCAGTCTCCAAACCTGAAGTTGGCTCTCGGGTTCGGTGGGTTGCTCGACAGCGCCAACGTCCCAGGATGGTGTTGCATCGGGGGGACCAGGTCTGGGAGTGACGAAAACGTTGAGGGAGGGGGTAAGGAGATGACAGGTGAATTCATCTCAAGAGAGAACGGAGGTTTTGGTGAACGGGAGGAATACAGCTGCGGTGGGCGGACATTAGGAATACTAAGCAATGGTCTGTGGGCAAATATATACCCACCGGGCGCCGTTGTACGTGAATAGGCTGCAGCTTTGCAAATGGCTGGAGGTCGGTGTCGAGGGCGGGAGAGAAGTTGAAATGGAGGGTGGTGGTCGAAGAACAAAGGGCTTCACACGCCTGAAAATAATGGAGAGCCGCCCCAGGGTAGAGTAAGCCATCGCAATATCAAAACGGGTCTCAGTGTGATCAACGAAAAAGACGCGACAAGCGTTCTGTGGGAGAGGCTGTGGCTGTGCACTCAACTCTTCGCGCGGTAAAATCGGGGAGAGTGATTGCCTCCTTCTCTCCGGGGGGGACTTGCTCAAATGATGAGATGACACCCACCTCTCCATGGGTGCGGTACACGCAGAACAGAGGGGACCCGTCCTGTTCATCGCCCGCGGTCCACCCGCTCTTCACCACCCAGATGGACACTGGCAACGGCCCCTGCGTGATACAGCTAGAGTCAGCACTTGGTAGTCGCGGAGGAAGGGGTCAAACGCACATCACCGACTTCTGTCAGAAGCGCGTTGGCGGCGGTCGTGGGCGAAGGGTGGTTACCCGTCGTCGTAACACGAAGGACCGTTGATCCCGCTGACAGGAAGGTCGAAAAAATCGCGACCCTGTCCACCCCGCGGTCCGAGCCCCGGGCGGTAGCGGTCGGTGTTGCGGGAGTTTCACCCCTAACATCACCACAGTTTCGTCTCGTCAACGCGGCGGGGGTGACGAGCCTCGGTAGACTCTTCGGGCATCGCGCCCGGGTCGGTGGCGGCTGTGGGAATGTCGGGTAGCGCGTTGGGTTGTCCATGTGCTGGGGGGAAAGTCTCACAACAACAACCCCGGTGCAGCATATAAATATCATCTGGAGTGAGGTCGATAGCAGCAATGGGACTGCTGAAACCGGGACCATCATTCTCTCTCAAAAACTCAATTCTTCTCCACGACAAATACAAGCCAGCTTCGTACATCTACATGCTGCAAAGGATCGAGATCCCGCCAACACCGATGAACGCAGCGGTGATCACCGTCAACACGGCGGCAGGAACCCCCATGCTCATTCCGGTCGGACCATCCCAGTCAGCCGGCACCGTGAGGCCAATCAATGTCGGGGGGACCGTGACGTTCGCGGAGGTGAGGCAGGCGGCAGCATATGCTGGACAGAGAGGTCAATAATGGTAACGTACGGACTGTGGCGGAATGTACGTACCACCAAGCACGGGAGTAGACCCAGCCCTTGGGTCGGGCATCTTCTCGTTCTTCTTAATCAATTGGGTATACATGCCTGTAATTTCAGCATCATTTACGGAATGGAGGGTGGGTGCGAGGAGTTTATACATTGTTGGCAATCGCGGATGGCAACAGCGGTTTCGTTCTTGCACAGGCAATTGTCGTCCTCTCCACATCCCTGAGAGCGGTCAGAAAGGGCTAGGGAGACCGCAATATATACTTACCTGGATCGCTGAAAATGCGGGAGCACATGCTGCCTCGCACTGTCCCAGCCGAGACAAGTAAGCTTCCGCCGTTTGCACCTTCTGTTAGTCAACTCACGTCGGTCTTCAACTGCCCTGCAGGAATGTCGACGATTTGCATGGCGGAGATAGTCCCGAGTCTCCCGCCAATATCAACATTGAGGCCAAGGCCTGTCCCAATCTATAAGTTTTCTTCCCGTTTCCCGAACGGTGCTCTCGCACCTTGCCTGGCAAACAATGCCAACACCGCTACCACGAAGAAAAAATTCATGTCTCCCAAGGAACCGACGAGAAAAGGCTTGAAATGAAAGCAGAAGTGGATCCTCTCAGAGGATTAAAACAGAAAGAGAGTGGAAGGGAATGAGAGAACAATGGAATAACGTCTTAAATAAACAGGTGTCACCGCCGATCATCATGGCAACGGCTCCTGGTCGGCCACGTGATGCACAACCATCCTGTCCTTCGATCTCAGGCTAAGTGTACATAGGCGTACATGCGGTATATAACCGTAAGTCTACGATCAGAACGACCTCAGAGATATCTGCGGTTTCGTCGCCTGACTTTGCTTTCCTCCGCTCATCCCCCCAACTGCTTGCCTTATCGACATCTCCAATATCTCCCTCGTGGTGTTTGGGAGCGTTCCGGTGGCTTCCTTGAACGCGACTGGTGCTGATGTCGCGTACGACAGGAGGTGTGTTATGCCTTGTGCGTGTAGTGTAGACGGCGGTGAGCAATTCGGATCAAGTACCAGCGTCGCCGTCGGCAGCAGCACACACAGCAATCGAACACCTGGAGAAAGAATATTAGATACTTACTTGGCTAGCCTGACCTTAGATGACTCACGCAAATCTTCCGGCACTGACGCGAAAAACAGAGAGAATGCCTTCCAGACTTCATCCAATGCTGCCAGTCGCGTGTCCGATAACGTTCCTCCCTCAACCATTCCGGCGCTCTGTGCGACGAACTCGATTAATCCTGGCATCAACAACCTCGGACACTGTCGCAGCAGCTGATTCCCGGAAGTAGCAGCGATGATCAGTGTTTTTGCGCAGTGAGCTGCGGTTAATGAAACCTGACCCGGAAATGCCAGTGTCAAACTTGTGAAACGGCACGTCAAAGGGAATTTACCTCGTCCAATGTCAGTTTCTGGCAGATAAGGAAACAACAGTGATCTATCGCTGCCTGGCTGACTTTGATTGTGGTGGGAACAATGGTGAGGACAAGAACAGATGCCAGTAGGTTGCTCTGGACTTTGCGCGTTGAAACTAGTCCTTGGCGTCCACTATGAGGGGAGAGTGAGAAAAATGAACTCATAGTACACGATGCACTCACCTCATGTGATCAATGTTGACAAGACAGGCTGAGAGGATACCATGTACAAGTTTTGCGTATCCGTCCGACGGGTCCTTAAATTCTCTGGGTACGTCCAAGAGTGTTTTGAGGGCTGGGAGCGTTGGGCTAGCGAGGTCTATAATTGACGTCTCGTTCTTAAGGAGTTCTAGCGGTATCCAAATTCAGGGATTTATTATCCAGCTCCAGTAATATGATAGAACCTACCACCATAGAGGTATACTCCGACAGTGCGGAGTTCACTTTGCATCGCAGACGGGAATGTTTTCATGATTGTGATATAACTATCAAATCCTGCACCGACGAGCTTAATGCGATCCGCTGGAGCAGGTTGTCTGTCTCGTCTCGTATGATGCACGGATCAATGGACGTACGGGAATTATCACCACCTGTGGCTAAGGCGTGTTTAAGAATGAATGTGCACAACCTCAGGCATTGTGCACGTGGGGCGCTAGGAGGGACTGCCGTGGTGGGGGTGGTGTTGCTGCAGTGGATTAGTCCGTATCTTTTCGGGGGCAAAATAAGCCTCACCCAGTCACGGAAAGAACATCTAGCTCGGCAAGCTTCGTGTCTTGGCTCACAACAAGTGAAGAAAGCACCTCCAGGATGCGGACTGCCACTGTAGGAGGTTCTGTAATCGTCATCCGGTAGAACAGACTGACCAGCTCATCGAAGATCGCCTGATCGAGCAAGGCATGTCCAGAGTACTGGGGTCTGACGAGGTACTTCAAGCACTTCAGAGAAATTACTGAGATCGTCCGGTATCCAGAACCACTGTCAGTGTCAGGAGACGCCAGAGCCTCGTAGACGAGGCCGTATATCACGAAGAAGAGAGCGGTCGGTTCTGTCCGTGGGGCAGATTGAGACATCCCGTTTGCTATAATCTCGCTACCGTCTATAGCCGCAAGCACGTGGGCATCTCCATCATGCATCGCGGTAGCGATAGCCTCGAGGATGACTGGCCAGGCGGTTTGGTAATACTAAAAAACTAGTGAATGGATGTGCAACACGAAGAACTGCGGGACATACAGGTAACAGCACTTCCTTCCCAAGGTTTGTGTATGATACATCTAAAGTCGCCGGTGTATCCTCCTGGAGTACTTCTGTATCTGCCCTCACGCTAGCATAATCTCGGAGTGATGCCACCCACAACGAGGCGAGAGATGATCGGTATGGATTAATCAGGTCTTTGAGGTATCCTTGTGTAGCGCTGGCGATCGCAAGTTCTGCCCAAGCAGAGAGAGTCGCGATCCGGAACATGACCGAAGCATTTGGGCTCAGCTCCCCTGCGTCCCCGAGTGACAGTGTCCCAGTTTCTATATCTTTGTAAATCGAATGCTCCGCACCGAGGAACTTGACTAGTTTACCTTTTGACTGTTCCAGCGCGGAAGTGAGATGCTTGAGAATTCTACCCATCCGTCCCACGTCCTTTACGACACCACATCCCACGAACACGGCGCATGTTTCGATTGCGAGAGCCAAAATCTCTGGAGTGGTGCCTGAGGAGAAGGCTGGGGTGAGTGCCGCTGTGATAGGAGCCTGGTGTTGCTCCAAAAGCAGAGCATCCGTGTAGAGTGGATCAGGTGACGTAGCAAAGACCTAGTGATCGTTAACAATATTGTATTCGTGTTTGAAAAGACCATACCTCAATCACATCGCGCAAAACTTTCAGGCCTTCCAGTCTGATCTCTGGGACATAAGCAGCAGAGGCAGTGAAGGCCATCTTGATCAAGTCCGGGACTCGTGTTACGAGGAGTCCGTGGGTGGGCATGCCATTTAGCTTCGCATAAGGGACGCTGATGTGTTCTTGGCGTCCAGATCTTCCCACGATTCCGCAGATGTCGTGTAGGCACTGTAGTGCAAATAGTTGTGTCCTCCATCGAGAAGTGGTATACCCGCGGTTCGAGGTTGTAGAGTCCTGGGCCATTCCAATGCTTAACGATTCCCCTTCGTCGTCTTGAATTGCGGCGCCAGTAGTAACGGACTCAATGAGACGCTGTGTTGCCGTGGTCCTCGACATGATTCGCTGGCATAAATCGATCCATGCGGAAGGATTATGGATGGCAGTTTGTTGGAGCCATGCCAGGATCACGTTGCGCACTCCCTCGATAGAAGGATCATTGTCGAGCATCCCAAACAGCTCTTCCACGAGCTGGTCACCACCAAGCTTGGACATCGATATAGCATCCTTTTGCACGAGCTGATACAGGGCGTTGATCGAGGCAACCTTCAGGGGCGTGCGAGGGGATAACATATAGACCCTGAATTGAGAGACGAGTGACGGTATACGGGCATATTCTGCGGCAAACATCAAGAAGTGTTGGATGCACTTAATTGCTTCCACGCAAATCCCCTCATCTTCCTCGGCAAGGAAAGATCGAACGAGATCGATGACCAGGCTTCTGACACGGCTGGATTCCTGGATATCGGGGCCTAGTACCGTGATGACCCCGTCGATCACTTGACAAACAGTTTGGTAGGTCGGAAGGTCTCCGCTGATATTTGCATAAGGAAGAGTCCCCCCCTCTGCCTCGTGTGAATCGAGAGTGTAGACTTTGAAGAGCATACCGAGAGTGCTCGATACGAATGGTGCATACGCCAAGCTCGCAGAGTCGATGACCTTTGCCAGGGACTTGATGGCCCAGAAGTGTACGAGAGGGTGAGGATCGTTGCTAAGGGACATCAACATATTCACCGAAGTTTTTAGTAGCGAGCCAGCTGCCAAGCTACCGACATGGGCATGGATGGCACCAAACGCAGTAGCACAACCGGATCTGCTGTTTGGGTCCCGATTCGAAACGATTTCATCCACGAGCATTTTAATTTGGCTAGTCATGAACGTCGTACCCGCAAGGCTCGACAAGCGGCCAATCGATTCACTGCCCGTTAGACGGAGAAGTGGATCACCGTTCGTGAGTGATTCCTGCGTTGAGGGTCAACAGTGGACAGGTCCAATAGTTTGAGGATGAAGCACCTTTAAGAACCCAGATAAGGTACTTGTAACTTTTGAGTTACCTAAGGCTTCCCTCCCCTGTCGCACATTGATGGTAGCAGCACGAAGGGCAAGACAGAGCGCGATGTTCGCGTTGATTAGAACTGCAGCACGTCTGCCAGCATTTCGATCCAGCCTTGAACTTCGGGTAGAATCCACGAGTTCTTTAACTGCACGGGCAGCAGAGTCCTGGTCTTGGATCGGTAGGAGCAACGAGAACAACTGGATTGCATAGTCAACCACAGACGTGATAGGAGGAGGAGGTAATGGCCAAGCTTTGTGAGAGCTGGAAGGACGTGATTCCCAAAGGGTAAGAGGGTCGTGTTCGCAAGATCCGAGGATTGGTCTTGCCAGCTAGGATATGCCAAATTAACTGCGGAGAAAGTGAGGAGCTATAGCGATACGCACTAATTCATCGAAGTACGTTTCGACGACATCTTTGTTGGAGTTATTCTTGTCAGCAAACTCCCCATCCTCCATTTGCGTGTTGGAGTATGCGAGACCGTAGGCGTAGCCGTCGATACTTTGCCAAATTGAGTTGAACGACCCGGAACTCGACGCGATTGCTGCTTGTACTGGTGAACCCGCATAGCCGTCGGCGGAGGCGAACAGTGTGATTGTTGACTGTAAAAGACTGGACTGTGTGGCTTCTGTGATGCCGGTGAAACCAATGGAAGAAAAGCACTGGTAAATGCGTCGACGAAGAAGCGATTCTCGTATACGGAGTGTAAGTCCCGCTCCGTCCTTGGAAGTCACCGGTTGGTCGAGTTGTTCGTCATTAGCCTGGGCGAGGAAGGCCGTTGCAAATTGTAGAGCGTTGTTCAGCAGGGAGGAAAGCCGCCGGGCAACATCGAGGGAGACGAGGACGGGGTTGTTGTGTCGCAAAAAGCACAATATGGTCCCCAAGGCGCTCTCTCTAACGTGGAGCAAGAACGACCATTCGAGGGAATTCCTCCCAGAGGCACTTGTTGTATCTTTGCTTGTGGGTTTAGGCAAGGCGTTCCTCCACAACACAAGGAGCTGTGGTAAATACGTTTGCACGAAGTTTGGCCCCAAGGTCATCAGAGAGGCAATGAGGGTCCAGGAAACCTCCACCTCGACAGCAGCAACCTGAACGTCATGTTCTCCTGCACGTTTGAGGACTTGGATGGCCATATCCAAGACCTTCGCACTAATGTCGTAGGACACGTACAGTGGTTGATCAGGGATGATGGATAACAACCCTCCCAGTCCATAGGCATAGCCCAGGGCTCGGAGATGTGCATCTGAAGGTGCAGTTGGGGAGGCGAGTAGGGTAAGGTCTCGTTGTAGTTTCTCAACCACGGTGAGGATAATCTTTGGGAGTCGCAATGGTGTGGAGTAACAAAAGCATTGTAGCGCCCACGCGGCGCTGATGCGAGTAGTGTGGTTGGGGTGGGACAGGAGGGTGACAAGGGGATCAGACAGAGCATCCTAAACTACGTTTCGTGTCACCGCCTCGATATAGGGGAGAAACAAGCTCACCTGAACTGGAGGGGGTGAATTTCCCAGTTGTCGTAGTAATCCTGCAACTTCTATCAACGCTACAGTCAGCGTCATAGCGGATGGCTCCGATTGACCGGGCATCAAAGCTGGCCAACGTTTCAGATATGAGCCAGAGAGCTCTTGAATAGCCGCTATCTGTCCCTGTTCGCTGAGTAGGCGCACCCCGACCACGTCTCGAAGCAACGTTCCGACAAGAGTTCTGACAAGAAGTCCGTCATGTCGGGTGGATGTGTTGCGAGGGTTTGCAATGAACTCGTTCACAAGGTGAGCGACGATGATAGTGTAATTCTTTTCGACATATTCGGAACCAAGGGAAAGCAGGAGGGAGGCATACATCTCACACAAGCCGACCAACACCTTTCTGCCAACAAAGGCTTTGTTAAGGTGGGTCGAAAGTTGATGGAGCATTTCTGTGGGAGTAAGTAAACAACTCTTGTTCTCGCTGAGATTGATAGAAGGAGTAATCTGGTCCTTGTCGTCCGATTGACCCTTGCCCCTTTTCAGGGGTTCGTTCTGCGAAACCTCGCGTTCTTCTTGTGTCGAAGCGAGGATTCGGCCGGCCAGACTAGCAAGATACCGTCGAGTTGATCTGTCTGACCCATCCAAAGTCTTGACACAGAGGTTGATGAATGCTTCAACCTCAATCACAGCCTTGAGTGGTGAATCGGTCGGATAGAGAGCAGCAATAACCTATTGGAGGTGGGTAAGGGAAACAGGTGCACAACAATAAACTCACTTCTGTGGTTGCACGTTCTACAGGGAGCGATTTATCGAGGATAGTGGTTTTCACCAGCTTCGTGATATCTCGGAGTGATGCATCAGTCACCGCACGTCTCGCGCTTTTCAGAGACTTTGAGAGGCACAAGAGGGCGTGGTAGCGAATCAACGTTGAAAACTAGAGGTAGACTATCAGCTCTGACGAGATGGTGAGTTACCATGGACGATTACTGATGTCGACTTGGAAATCTTTATCGTAACGATCGTAATATCGTTCATTAACGACATAACCTACCAGAGCTACTGGTCAGCGAGACAAATGATACAACAACACGGCATACTTGAGAACCGAAGGAAGCCATCAACTCTCCGATTACGTAGAGTGCAGCACTACGAGATGTAAGCTAGGTAAAAGAAAAGGGTGCAGCGGGGAACATACGCTTTAGGAACATCATTGATTGGCGGTCTTGCATCCGCGAGGAGCTTCAACAGTCGTTGCACAGAGTCAAAAAGCCCCTTGGATTCCCCACGGCGGAACAAAAGGAGGAGGCACTGGGCTACAAGCCTCCGAAACGGTCGGCTGGGGCTAGGATAAGGGTCTGGGGCTTCGATGGTCTTGATGAGGGGTTCCAGAAGCTCCGAATGAGATGCCTTGAGGATATCCTGGTAGAAGTGGGTGGTGGCTCAGGTGATTGTTAACGGGGACCCAGAGCTTACAGGCGTTGCGTCCTCCAGAGACCGTTGGGTGGAGGCAAGCCATTGGAAGAGTGTTATTTCTTTATCGTCCTCGGAAAGCCTCGCCTGTGAAAAAGAAGGTATGAGACTCGTCGACTCAACCTGAACAGTTGGACGGGTCACCTCGTCAAAAGGGAGGATTTTGAGGTCAAGCTTGTAATCGTCAGCCATTGTTGTGTCGGTTGGGTCGAGGTGATCGGATTTTCCAATGGCCCTTCCATCAGATTCGCCGACCACCACCCCGAGTGAGGCAGGATGTCCGACCCCAGCGACTCATCCAAGAGATATACACCCGAGGCCACACTCCCTTCCATCTCAGCGGCTACCCTATCCGACTGACCAGCATCTCGCTTTCAACAAATTCATCCTCTACGAAAACAGACTCCGTTACTTTGTCATCGCGTCGAATACTACCGACTCTCGCCATCGTATAATCAAGATTGACCGAACCTCCCAGGACGAATTGTCAGTGTTCGAGGATGAGGCAGTGTACACTGGGAAGCAAATGAGTGCGATGCTCAAGATGCTTGAAGATGGAAACAAGTCCTCTGGTGGGTTGGGGAAGGCTCGTGTGTTTTTTGGCATCGCAGGTAAGTCTCGCGATTCAGGAAGCACGTCCATGTTGACGGTAGTTCAAGGCTTTGTCAGATTCACCGCAGGGTGGTACATGATCCTTGTTACGAAGAGGTCGGTCGTCGCCCTGTTAGGCGGACACTATGTATATCATTGTGAAAGCACCGAAATCCTTCCGATCTGCCACAATCACCGCGTGGAAAGAGTTTCCGAAGAAAATAGGCTCATGAATATGTTCAAGCAGGTGGACATGTCTAAGAATTTCTACTTCAGGTGCGTCACCCCGTGCGTACTGTGATGCCAAGTGCATTGAATATGTTGAAGCTACACATATGACATAACGTCCACGTTGCAGCATAACTTGACGAAACCGCATGCGGATCATGACTGTTTGCGTTTCAACGATAGGTTCACCTGGAACTATCGGATGCTCATGGCCCCATTTCCAGCACCGAGTGATGCTGCCAAGGTTCACTGGTTGTTGCCCATGATACACGGTCATGTAGACCAAGCAAGTAAGTGATAGTTTCATTCCTCCTGAACGAGGCTTACTCTCCTTAAGAGCTCACGGTCCTTGGTCGCGTCATTTTCATAACTCTGATTGCAAGGCGTTCTCGTCATTATGCTGGCGCTCGTTACTTAAAACGAGGCGTGAACGATGAGGTATGCATGCGATAGTTAAGATGTTTTCAACTCATGACGTTGGTTCCCAGGGAAACGTAGCAAATGAGGTCGAAACAGAGCAAATCGTATCCGAAGCGCTGACGACACCATTTCATTTTCCCGCCAAGTATCGGGTCGGCAGTGGACGTCGTCCGAGTCCAAAATATACGAGCTACGTCCAGGTCAATCACAACGCTATGTGACCACAGCAGTCTATTGACTTGGGATCTCAGTACCGTGGAAGTATCCCCGTATACTGGACGCAAGATACCACAAGCATGAGCCCAAGGCCCCCCATTGAAAGTGCGTGTGTGGGTCTACTCAGGACGGCGGAGATCTTTAACGTCTATTAGTCAGCGTCGTGGATCCGTTCTACACGGCGGCTTCCTTACATTTCGATAATCTCTTCCAACGTTATGGTACTCCAATCACGATCCTGAATCTCATCAAGAAACGCGAACCTCAGCCGAGAGAGTCAAAACTCTTGGATGAATACACCCAGTGTGTCGAGTACTTGAATCAATTTTTACCGCATGGTACGAAGATGATATACCGGGCATGGGATATGTCGCGAGCATACAAAGAGTCAGTATTTGTTGTGTCAGGTCTGTTCCACCTACTGATATAAGTCAGGAAAACCCAAGATGTTATTAGTTACTTGGAGGATATTGCTGAAGAATCGATACAGACAACAGGCTTTTTCCACTCCGGTTCTGAGCCCCATTCTCATATTGAAAAATTAGAACCGTGCGTTCCAGCGTCAAACCCATATTCTCGACTCATGCAATTTCAGGAACTCGCATTCTGAGTGGCGTTCAACGATGCTTCTTCAAAATGGGATATGTCGGACAAATTGTGTGGATTGCTTGGATAGGACAAACGCCGCTCAGTTTGTCCTCGGAAAGCGTGCTTTTGGGCACCAACTATATGCATTGGGCATTGTAAATAGCCCCAACCTCCCTTTTGACTCGGATGCGGTGAATATGTTGACCGAGATGTATCACGATCACGGAGATAGTAAGTTAGGAATTACGGCATTTATTGGGCGCTCATCGTTCCTAGCACTCGCATTACAGTATACGGGGAGCGCGCTAGTTAATCGGGTAGAGACCTACCGCAGGATGCTTCATTGGAACAGCCACTCTAGAGACATCATCGAGAACCTTCGAAGGTTCTATACCAATTCCTTGTTGGGTGCGTATTACTTATTGTTCAGTGGACGTTCCTCCCAAGTTAATGTATTCGTAGATGCCGACAAGCAGGCAGCAATAAACCTATTCCTTGATGTCCATGCTGACCGCACTACTACACAGCCCCCTCGGAGGAGTGGCTACCAGATCTGGTTTAGTGAAAAAAGCCTACAACCAGCATACGATCATTCCGAATGTGAAGCGGGAGTAATTGAATTCATGGATTCTAGAAGTGAATTTTGGGTTGAATATTACCGACCACTCCTGTTTACATCTTTGGGCAAACACTTTGTGTATTCAATGAACAGCACACTCAAGTTGCCAGGGTAAGGATTCAGAATTGGTGTTCTACCGTTGTCATTAACATCCTTTAGGAAGACTGCCAAGGATGTCAACACCAGCCCTTTTCTGCCTCACACTCATCTTTCAAGCCATTCACCAAGGTCTCCTTGAGGACTCTTTCTCATTCGTCATGTGACTAACAATATAAATTAGGGGTGTGGATGGTATCAAGAGATTCACTGGGACCAAGGCTGTGGGTGGGAAGGGGACAAGAGTAAATGAAGATGGGTTACGGGAAACTGAGGTTTCTCGAAACTCTACTGCAGCATTGGTATGCCAGTTGCTTAATCCGGTTGTTTCTGAGGAGGAACAGGCCGAGTACCAGGGGTAAGCCCTGAAATTGTGATATGAGGAAGTAGCTCAAGGGATTGTTCAGGTATATTGACCAGTATCAAGGTTCACTGGATTGGCCAAGTGCAACTGTGGAAAGGGGAGATTGGGATGTCTACCAGACATCAGTTATGGTTGCTACTGGGGCATTGGTTTTGGAAGATGATTTATTTTGGGCATACACAGAGTATACAATGACAGGGTCACATGATATATCCCTACTCTATGATAACTGGTTGAATGGTTCAATGTAGTATATCTAGAGTGACAGTGATTACCTGATCTTTCCCATTGGACTACTACCAGCTGGAGGAAGGGTAGTGTTATTGTGGCTGTTGTTTGCACACCTTTCTCTTGACTCTTTTCCTTTCCTTAGCTTGTCATTGTTATTTATGCACATGGTTCAGCAAAAAAAACCTAGTGTTGGTTAATATGCTGTCACATAATCCTCATGTATTGCAGGGCCACTCTTGCCATAAGCTCCTAAGTGCCTGGCAAGTCTCTTCTAGGGCCAACCCTTCTATACTCTTCTGGGCATACAACAGTTCCAGTAGGTATCCATTCTACAAAGGACAATAGTGTCAGGAACATGGTATTTGGACCCTGTCAGGGCCACTCTTCACCCTAAGCTCCACTGCACCAATGACCTTTTCTGACCAACAACTATACCAAGTTGTCCCACAAGAAAAGATAACTACACCACTCTAGATGTAGTTGTGTTCTTCTGGTAGGTGTTCCTGGTTGCAAAGGACAATCATGAGCCAACTGAGGTGGACATGTGCCTTGGACCTAGAGGGCTTATCTTGAAGAGCAACTTGATTTGTTGATTAAGAGATAAGAACTGGAGCGGAGGAGAGCAAGATAGTGCTGGGGTTTCTTCTTAGGAAATAGGCTTGCTTGACTGTAGTAGCACAGAGGGCTAAGAAGGGGAGAGGATCTCCTGGAATTACAAAGCTAAGGAGACACCAACCACAATCTACCTACTTATATACAAAGAGTGGGTGTGACAGTGACAGTGACTTGAGTGCAGCCTTGCAAGGGAGAAAAAGGAGAGAAACAATTACTGGGGGCAAGGGTACCCAGAAACAAGTGGGAACATTTTAGGAACATTGCAGGCACTGGGTCAATTTTCCTCCATTGTAATTGACAGACACATTTAGGGAACATTTGGAATGCGTTTGCACAATGAAACTGAAATGTTCCCAACAGATACATTTAGGGCACATTTGAAATGTGTTTCTACAGTGAAACTGAAATGTTTCCAACCAGTGACATTTAAAATGTTCTCAGATACACTTACAAAAATGTTCCTAACCTATCACCACAAAAAATCTTTAAATGTTGTTGGCAGGAATTGTCATTGCGCACGATTTTCGGACTCCCTTTTCTTTATGTCTCTACATCTTTTGGACTCATTACCTTCAAACCCCACACTCTTTTATTTCTTTCACACTTCGCATCAAGACACCAAGATCGCATTGGACTACTCGGGGAGATTGGGAAGAACAAGATGAGTATCTACAAGGGTATCTACCATACACTCCATCTCCGCCTCCAAGTGTACGGCCTCTCGGAACTCAGCATAGGAAGACCACCTAAGGAGGTCATACCCAAGCAAGACCCTCTCCACCTCGTATCTACTAGGCGGACCATGCTCTGGCAGCTCCCCCAGATGACCCGGACTCTCCACTCTTGGAGGAGTCACTGTAGGATAGTCCTCTAGACGTCCCTGGTCGACCACCCTCCGACGACGCCTGTCGCTGCTCCCAAGACGACTCGCCTAGAAAGGAACACCCCATCAGAGGCTGCTTACACCCAGTACGACGAGCACGCTGACCGATATGAACCGGGAGGATCTCCACCATCACAGGAAGGCCAGCTGGAGACAGAGCACTTGAAGACTCCCCAGTACATCTGGAACAATGGGCAACCTCCAGAACCTAGAAGACGTTTGTTAGTGCTACTTCACCAAGGAAGACCCCAACGACATCTTCACCTCGATGTTTCTCTCCTCGGTTCCCAACACGGGCTGTTCCTCGGACATGGCTGGATAGGAGGTGTACTCACTGGGGGCAAGGGGTGATGTACTGACAAGGTACATTGCAAGTACATTGCAAGTTCTGGGGCTAAAGAACTAATCATATACCAAACTGGCACATGTTTAGCATATTCAAAATACACCAGACAGAT
>Ga0307517_10004638_pt1 | contig 21051 bp, 20 predicted proteins | sample 23_EM_MG_FD_194515 | JGI IMG/M metagenome (GOLD analysis project Ga0307517, IMG submission 194515) | Populus trichocarpa ectomycorrhiza microbial communities from riparian zone in the Pacific Northwest, United States - 23_EM | ecosystem: Host-associated > Plants > Roots > Unclassified | place...
TATTAGATTATTCTATACTACTGGATTGTGTATAATATGCACACGGCCGAGTTGAAGCCGGAGGCTTAAGATAGCAATTGCCACCCGGGTGCCCGGATTCAACTCGGCCGTGAGAGTAGGGCGGATTTGTGAAATATGTTGTGGATTAGACTACAGAATTGTGTATAATACGCACGCGGCTGAGTTGAAGCCGGACGCTTAAGATGGCAATTCCCATCCAGGTACCCGGATTCAACTTAGCCACCAGGGTGTAGCAGACTACCATTAATGAAATATATAAAATTATATACAGGCTATGCTAGAAATCGAGAGGGTGAAAGCGGACGAAGGTAGGCGTCTGCGTAGTGGGACCGGCAGTGTGCGGACGAGGGTAAGAGTCCGCGAAGGGCGCCGGCAGGGTGCGGACGAGAGAAAGAGTCCGCGAAGGGCGCCGGCAGGATGCGGACGAGAGTAAGAGTCCACGAAGGGAGCCGGCAGGGTGCGGACGAGGGGAGGAGTCCGTGTAGAGTGTCGGTAGGGTGTTGCAAGCATTATGGGGCGTCCCCGGACGAATCTAGGCCGTCGGGCTCCCAGAATCTGGCAGGTCTACTCGAGAGACCCGCGGGCGAGAAGAGACTGAAGGTGGGTGTTGGGACGGAATCAGGCCGTGACAAGTGCGCCGGGTGGTGAGGACGGGAACAAGGGTGTTGGGAGGCACCAGGCGCAGCAGGTGCAATCCTAGGACGCCCGGACGTTCAAGACGTTCAGGACGCACAGGACGCAAAGGCGGACGTTTAGGACGTACGGAACGAATGGGGCGGAGGCACGCCGTCCGGACGCGGGCCCTATCCGTCTGGAGTAAACGTTTTTTTTGCTGACAAAGGCTTACGTTCCTTCCTTCAATGGTTTTAAGTCCTTCTTCCCCCCGGTTAGGAAGCCGCCAGTAGCTGCCTACGCTCATATGTCTTTTCTTTCCAAATACACGGTGCTCCCCAGGTTTAGGGAGGTGGACGATGTGATCGCCCTTGACATCTCCTCCAATGAGCCTCTTTTCGGCACCGCCTTTCACTCATTCAGAATCATTAACGCTTACTCCACCAACACTGCCGACCACAGAGTTCACTCCGTTTCACCAGAAGTTCTTTTCCCCAATCTTGGGTTTCCCCTCCTAGTCTTGGGAGACCTCAACATCCACAACCCCCTCTCGGACCCTTTACGGCACTTCTCACATCGGGAGATTTCGTCCTCCACTCCGTATTTCGAGAAAGCGGCAGAGTCCGGCTTCGCCCTCCTTAACCCCCCAGGCGAGTACACAAGGTTTCCCTTAGTAGGAAAAGCTCGCCCTTCGGTCATAGATCGAGCGTTTGCAAAGCCCCCCCTCCTTCCCTTGGTTAAGAGTTGGGAAGCATCCCTCCCCTCGACAGGTTCCGACCACGTACCCATAACGATTACACTCGCCTCGCCCTCTCTGAACCAGAAACCCCCGCGCCCGCCTTGGGCAGACACCGACTGGGTAACCCTGGACCCAATTATTAAGGGTTTCAAGGTCCCGGCCGCACCGTCGTGTCCCACCCCCCGCAACTGGACAAATGGATGTCAGAATCGCTCAACCGTCTGGTAGCTCTCCTCAAGGAGCACACGCCAGTATCCAGGCCTTCCCATCACTCCAAACGTTGGTGGACCCCCCACCTGTCTGTCCTCCGCCGTGAGTATCACAAGGCCGCTAGAGCGGCCAGAAAGCACGACACCCCACACATGCGAGAAGTTGCCGGCACCTCCAAGGCGGAGTATTGCAAGGCAATCAAGGCCACTAAGAACAAACACTGGTCCTCCGTTCTGCTGGCCGCCACCCCCCAGAGCCTTTGGACGGCTAAGAGGTTCGCCTACGGACGTGCCCAGCCGCGCTTCCCCTCCCTCCCAGGGGCAGAGACCCCAATACAAATGAACAATGTCCTTCTGGACCACTTCTTCTCCCCTAAGGAACCCTTCTCCCCGCCACCTAGGCTCAGGCCAAACAAGTCGGCACCCCCCCTAACTCCAGACGAGATAGCTGCGGCTCTCTCCAAGTGCTCCCCGACCTCGGCCCCGGGCCCGGACGGGATACCCTACTCCACCTGGAAACAGGTCAACAAGATCCACCCCTCAATCCTCCTCAATATACTTGCCCCGCTGGTCCTCCTGGGGTACCACCCCGCATCGCTGAAAGGCTCGAACGCGGTGGTTCTTGACAAGCCAGGGAAGCCCTCCTACGAGTCGCCCTCCTCCTTCAGGATAATCGTCCTGATACGCACAATCTCGCAGGTCTTCGAGAGGATCATAGCAGCCCGCCTACTTGCGGCAGCCCGACTCAGAGGGCTGTTGCACCCCAACCAATGCGGTTCGCTCCCTGGGCTCAGCACCTAGGACGCGTGCCTCACCCTCACCAACGACGTCAGAACCCTGCAGAAGCCCCGTCTCAAGGTTTCCTTCCAGTTTCTGGACATTAAAGCAGGATTCGACAACGTCGACAACACAACATTGGCCCGGATCCTTAGGGAAGGCGGGATACCCCCCTACCTGGTTTCCTGGCTTTCGTCTTTCCTGGGTGAACCAAGCTGCACCCTCGTCTTCCAAGGGGCCCCCGGGACCCCAGCCCCCGTCAACGTTGGTGCCCCCCAGGGCTCACCGATCTCCCCACTCCTCTTGCTTCTCTACATTGCGCCACTACATTTCGGGATCCCTCGGGGTCTGAGGATCTCGTATGTGGACGACTTCGCCCTCACAGTGGCCTCCCTTTCCTACCGTGGCAACATCCGCCGGCTCCAGGATCTATTCGACAGGCTTGAAAGAGAGGCGTCGCGACTAGGCGTCTCCTTCTTGGTCGCAAAAACAGAATTGATACATTGGAGGACCCCCAGCCAGGGAAACTCGCCAAAGTGCGTCTCACCTATTCAAATCAATGGGGAACTGTTTCACTCCGGCAACTCTGTCCGCTGGCTCGGGTACTGGCTCACTCCGGCCCTTGACCCCGCTGCACATTTCTCGCGGCGCCTGGCCCTTGCCCAAGGTGCGTTCGCCTTAATTCGTCGCCTCAGTCCGCCCGGTGCGGGCCTCCCCCCCTACCTATGCCACAGATTGGCAACATCGTTGATTGCCCCCATCCTACTCTATGGCGCGGATCTGTTCACACCCAGCGTGTGAACAACGACCCGCCTAGATACATTCTGACGCAAGGTCCAAAGGTGGACCACAAACTGCTTCTCGGCTACGCCCACCGGGATACTCTCAGTGGAATCCTGCCTCCCACCCGTCTCCCTCCTGATCGCCCACCGGCAAAGGCTGGCGGCGCTCAGGGTTGTCTGCTCCCCCCCTAGCCTGAACCCAGCAACAGCCCGCCTTCACCCCTCGTTCCCTTCGCTCTCCGTCCATCGGGCACCTGACTCCTCGCGGGCCATAACCAGAGGCCTATCGTCCGTATACCTCCCCCTACACTGGATGACGCCCCGTCCTGTCCCACCGATAAGGAACCACCTACCGGTGGACGCGGTGGCTCACCGAACTATACCCTTCACCTTCGGGCTGTCTAGGATGCCCATGATCAACTCACACCTGGTGTGCCCTACCCTTGTCCTCCCGCCCCAGTCCCTGATGGATATCACTTACTCCACCCAGAAGAAGAGGGTAAGAGAGACACTCCTCGCGGTGTGGGCCTCCCTTTTCCCGACCCCGGGGTACTACCAGCACCCACCCGCACTGCACCCGAGGCCTTTCATGGGCTTGGGCAAGTTCGTGGCCGGGAGAATCCACCAGATGAGAGCCGGAAAGAGTTACCTGGCCGCCCACCCAACATGGAGGTCCCCTGATGCCGATACCTCCTGCCCCCGCTGCGGCTTGGAACCTGAAACCTTCGAGCACGCCATCCTATCCTGCCCCTCGAGACAGCACAGCAGGTCGCGCCTCCTCCACGGCGTTACTGATGTCAGTCCCGAAGCCCCACTCTGGTCGTCCCTCCCGCTGCTAAAAAGACTCGCCACCTTCATAGGCGTCACCTCCATGAGATTTCCCCCCACGATGTTCCCACCCACCACTCCCCCCTCTTCCCCCCGTTCTCTCTCTCACCCCCCACGGTGCCCCCCCCCGGTTTTTCGTGTTTTTTCGTTAGCTGAGGTATAGGGTCGTTGGGTTTCTTTCCTTTGGCTTATGTAGGCTTTCCTTTCTAGACGACTAAGCTGTTAGTTTGTGCCTTCCTTGTTACATGTGGCCGATGGCCCGGCGGAGGAGAACCTGCGCGATAGTGGATACTTATTGGTGCCGTGACTTTCTTATGTTTATGTTTTTGATTTATGGGTTTTGTTCTCTCCATAGCTAGAGCTGCATGAGGCTTTTTGTACCTTAAAAACAATGAACGCATGATTACAAAAAAAAAAAAAAGAAAAACCCACCACGAGATAGGATCTTCACGCAACCATCTAAGTACTTTTCTATACTTAAGATATTGCAATACGATTACACTTTACTCTCTTTACATACACTTCTCCTATACGAGATCCTACGCTCCAAGCACCCAGAGACTATTGTGATAGTCTCGACGGGCTGCTCAAACATAGGACTATTGTGATAGTCCTATCAAGCACGTTAATCCACCCATCTTACTATCTGACGAGATAGTATCCTTCAACGGATCGCTCAGACAAGCAAGCCAGTTCTGTACTATCTGAAGAGATAGTATTTCCCTATACCCTATTGAAGACGAGCAGACGTGCTCACCTTAGGAAACGACTATCGTTGCCTGTTGCCTAACGACCTAACAATAGGATTGTTACAGCAGGTGAGGATCGTGAAGTTGATGTATGTGTTGTGTGGTGTTTTACCTCGCCTACACCTTTCCAAAAAGGAAGGTGAAAAGCGGGGTAGGAGAATTGAGGGAAGGGAGCTTGCAGCTTCTGGTCGGTTGGACCGCCACAACTTATATGGTGTTGTGGGAGCGTTCCCATAGATCTCACTTTACTAGGAACCACACAACTACACAGCTGTACAGTGCTGTCGCGCCTTACAAACGCTGGGCCGCAGGAGGGTGTTAGGAATATCCCCTGAAAGTTACAGAAGGTTCGGACCACTCCTGCTCGGTCAGTAGCCTGTTTCGTACTATACGAAGCCGCCTTATAAACATCTAAAAACCCCACTATAGTGGGATAACTTTCCCTCAAGTCCGCAGACGACTTTGTCGGTGAAGGTAGGGTAACTGGGGTTCCTCAGTAGGGTAACTGAGTCCCCAAGGTAGGGTAATCATGTTTTCACGATATGGTAACTTCATCCTGTTATACCGTTATTCCCTTCTGGAGTCCGCGCAACCACATATAATGTTGACCCGGAGACCCGTACAACGTTTACCATGTTTCCTTAACTTTACGTTAACATGCTCCCCAAAGGTTACCCTGTCTAACCCGATATCACCAAGTCACTTTGTAGCCCCTTTTACAACTCATTTCTACTACTAGTATACTAAGTATACTGGTCTATCCTCAATCTGGTTACCTCTTGGTATACCATATGGGCTTGAGCCTAGTCCACTGTAGCTACCTATCTATAGGGTTGTTACAGTCTAAGAGAACACTATCTTCCGACTGGTCAGCCTTTTCTCTTATATCATTATCCAGATTGTGTAATGGACTATATGGAGCACATCAGCAAAAAACAAAGGTTACACCTGGACGCACCCCGTACTCCCTGTGTGTTGGCTGTCCAGGCACATAAAACATAAACTTACGTACTGGGTATGTGGTCTTGTACCGGGTGCTGGTGGACAGGGGTCCATGCCGCCCGGACGCACCAGAGGCAACCAAGGACTCAGAAGGTACCGGATCCAGAAAGGTTCTCCGGAAGCAACCCAATGCTATAGTAGAATAGTGGAATTAATCAGGTATAACTGGGTATCATGGGATACCTCCTAAGTGAAGAACTCTACCTTCGAGGACTTTGAATGAGTTAGTGAAAACTGTGGAGAATATCCAAATACTGAGAGAGTTGTCCAGAAAGGTACACCAAGTATTACTCATGTTTAAGTATTTGAGTCATTTAGATAGTAAAATAGGAATATATTTATTAAAGCTAGTCTAGAAAACCGTAGCACTCGGTAGCTAACAATTTGAAAGTACTTGCTAGGAGAACTAAAGTACAAAGGTATGGATAACTCTTAAACCACTGGTCAGACAGCGTTGCAACAGAGTGCGTTGGATTCCGCCCGGTAAGGGGAATTGCATGATATAGGTCCTGAAGTCTCCGCACGCCCGCAGCAGTCAGTAGCCAACAACTCGAAAGTCCGTGCCCGGGGAACTCATGTACAAAGGTATGGATAACCCTTCACCCAGCGGTCGGACAGAGTCGGGACAGGGTGCGTTGGAATCCGCCCATCGAGGGGAATCGAATGGCATAGGTCTCGAATCGTCCACATGGCTATTAAGGTCAGCAGGAAGGAAAAGGCAGATATCTCAGCAGGCAGATGTGTGCCAGAGTCGGGAAGGGTCTCATTGGAGTCTGCTCGCCGAGAGGAATCAAATGGTATAGGCTCTGAATAGTCCGCATAGCTATACAGGTCAGCAGGGAGAAAAGGGGGGATACCTCAGTGGGCTGATGTCCGCCGGGGTCAGGAAGGGTCCCATTGGGAGCTGCTCGGCGAGGGGAATTGAATGGTATAGGCCTTGAAGTTTCTGCATGCTCGTAGCACTCAGTAGCTAACAATTTGAAGGTACTTACCCAGAGGAGTAAAGTACAAAAGTATGAATACCCATTCAGCCAGTGGTCAGAAAGTATCGGGACAGGGTGCGTTGGAATCCGCCGGTCAAGGGGAATCGAATGGTATAGGTCACGAAGCGTCTGCATGGCTATAGAGGTCAGCGGGCAGACAAAGGCAGATACCTCACTGGGCACTGGCAGATGTCTGCCAGAGTCAGGAAGGGCCTCTGTGGAATCCGCTCGCTTAGGGGTAATGAATAGTGTCAACCTGGATGGAAGAGCATGCCCCTCTCCCAAGGTTGATAATACTCAATAGTTCCACTGATTCAATCATGAAGCCTGATGCGGGGTATGAAAGAACTTACAAGCCTTTTGCGAGTGTTGTTAGTAGTGATGAAATAAGGGGGATGTTTTGGGTTGTTACCGGGACAATCGATAGTTAGTCATCCTATATTAAGATCCTTTTTTGTCTGAACAGCCTTTACCATGTGATGAAGTAGTTTGTTGTAAGTAGAGGCCATCAGGGGCAGGGAGAGTTCCCCAATGCAAACCCCCACTGGTCGCTTACCTTTGTGTTCTTCGGGTGATTAGGGTGTGAAATGGACCATCCGGGTGTACTGGGGGACAGGATGCGGGTTGTATTGCACCCAACGGACTAGGATGCAACCATTCTGCTGGGGCCCTCTGAGGGTGCGCTGGGCGGACAGGATGCTCCAGGCGGATTTCCTGCATCCAGATGCAATGCTTATCCGTCTGGAGCAAACCCTTCTTTTGCTGATGCATGTGGATATTGATACACTCTCACAATTGGAGGTCAAGGTAAAGGACTTTGATCTCGATGAATATTTACCTCCTGTTACTATGCCTCTTTATGTACAACTACTTGTGGCGAATGGCCCTCCCTCTCAGTTTGTTTACAGCGACACCCGATATAACAGTGTTTATATATTTTTACATCAAAAGATAGCCAACCCTATTGATTCGGGCCGCGAGGTCTTATTGTTCAACACACCCAATGGGGCGGAGGAATGGATTCAGGCACATAATAATCATGAAATAGAAATCCATCAAGAAAATGATCACACAATGATCGTCGATGAAACTGATGATAAATATCTGCAGGAGAATAATCACTCTGGTAAAGAAGTGAGTCAAATGGCAGAAGGATTAAAGCAATATGCCGTCGATAGTGGAGATAAAGATCATCAATTGCTTAGCTTGGAGCATACTGACAATATGCAAAAGTTGAATAACAATACAAATCTGGAATTTTGGGATAGTGTAAGTGAGCAGGATGGGCACAAGGAGAATGGTAATATGACAAATGATGGGTTTTTTCTTGATCTTTAAAAGTTTTTATAAGTATACTCCGAGTCCATCGTCTTCTGTTTATTTACTAATAATTCTTGAATATTTTCTCTCTATATTTTTCTTTATAGTATTCAATATTGATCTGCTTCTATTGTTGCTTTTAATATTTTTACACATTCAGTCCAGATATTTATCATTTATCATGCCTTTATGTCAGGTTGACACCTGTTTCTGCAATTCGATACTTCCTATGAGAGGAAACTCGGAAATATGTGTTGGCTGCAAGCATCCAATTGCTGTTCATCTGGGCGATTCTGAAGAACGCCCTTCAGGTATAGTTTATATACTATTAAATGATTGATAATATTTGCTAATTTTCTAGTATTATATAATTATAGGAGCGAATCCAAGATCTACCAACTCAACTTTTATTCAATCTAGTTTAACACAGGCGGTGAGATCGTCAGGCGTTACTGAGGAGGTTTGCCGCCAATGTCCACAGGCAGATCGTTCACGAGATCAACCAGAGTCATTTAGCCAAACATGCTACAATTCATTATCATCTCTTATATCCTCCGTACTGAAGCCTGTCAATAAATCCTTATCTCTTTTCTTTTTCAGAAATGGAACCAGTCGAGCAATCCTCCATGGTTCTCCAAAGATTATTCAACTTAACAAATCTGATCATGTCGAAGATTGGTAGGAATATCTTCAAGCTTACATCAGCAAAAAAACTTGATTTTGCATCCACATGCATCTGAACGCACCCTGTAGTGGAGTTTGCATCTGGTCAGCATCTTGTACATCTCATGAATCCTGTTTTGAACTTTAGAAGCCAAAATGGACATGTAAATGTTGTTCATTAGGGCTGAAAATTCATGTTTGTCTACATAATTGTTAGATTAATCTTAAAATGAAATGGTTTTATTGATTATATAAGTTCAAAAAAATTGTCCCACAGAACGCAGTCAGAAGATGCCGAGTGCCCTGAAATGCAAATAACGCAAACTAATTTTTTTTGCTAATATAGGTCCATGGCCATCCTGCCTGAAGGCCATTTCTGCAGATTTGAACCCAGGAGATCGACCCTTCGAAGCTTTTTTGCGTAGGATAATGGGAGGGTGGTAATTCACTTCCAAATACAAATGACCTTATTGGTACTGGTACGATTGCGGACCTCTTAAAGCTTGTGGATAATCCAAAGATGAACACTATTCTCTCTCAGCATGGCGGAGCTAAGGGTCGAAGGCCTAACGAGTCAATCCGGATCGGCTATACAGTACATATTAGAAATATTGGTAATGGGTCTGAGGAGGATGTGGATACCCACGACAATCTTGACTCTTCCCCTCTCCTTTAAAACAATGAATGACCCATTATGCATCGGAAATGTCCACGCGATATTGCCAAGATTGAAAAAGAAGCTAGCTCTAGATCTTCTGATTCCCCATCTGATGATGACAGCCTTTCTCAAATAAAAGAGGACAGAAATATGCTTCCAATTGGCCAATCTTGACCAGCATAAACTCTTCAGCCAGCCACCCCTTCCCATCCAGCATTGGCCGTAAGCGAAGCCTGATAATACTTTCTCCCGAGCAAATATCAACAAGAACAACTCGCAAGTTAAAAAAGACCTGGAAGACCCGGAGCGCCACCGCTCTCGCTGAAAGGACTGGCTCTCCAATCGACCACAAGGATGCCCCAGAAGAGCTAACTGACAATGATCTCGAACTTGGTTTTCAGTTTCTAAACTAATTTTCTATTTGTTATTTCTTTGCTATTTGTTATTTTTATTTCCATCATATTCTTGTTTGTCCATTATCCTATAAGTTGTTTCTTTAAGGTTTTCTTTAGAACTCGACCTTCAATCATGATTATTTTATTATTATTTTCCTTCCGAATCTATTCCAGTTGCCTTTTTACTTTTATCACTTATTATTTTCCCTTCTTTCCACTCTACTTTTCAGGTATTTCCCCGACTGGTTTTTATTATTTATTTTGTTATAAACAGAACTGCCACTCCACATAACTATTAGCTGCTCTGACAGCTATCAATTACAATTCAAATTCCCAATATTAAAATAATTTCGCTTTCCTAATTAGTCCAACAGTTGTTCCGAGCATATTTAGAGCTGTTCAAAACTATAATTATTATTTTCATACTACCTTGTTCAGCTACAAAAGTCATTATTTTAGCTCTAATTTCTCTGCCCGATATCTATGAGTTGGGGGAGCCTCAGTTACCCGGCCTTGGGTGGTTGTGTTGTGCCCTCCGTTGCTATGCAAGTGCCATTTGCACCTCGAGTACGTTTAACCCGCCGTAATTGATGCGGGGAATCCAGTAGTTTAGAGGGTAGACCAGGGGCATTTAAAGCCAGGGAAAGTGCACGAGGGAAAGATCATCACCGAAACACAATAAATTCCCAGCTTCTATCACCGTTTTCTTCACATCTACCTCAGGCTCTCCCCGCCGAGTCCCACGAAATAGTAATAAAGGGAATTGTGGAAAAATTAGAGAAACAATTGATCTACAAAGAGAATATGCAGCTAAAAAGCAAGGAAAGGAGAGTAAACATGATAAAACTTTGGGGTAGTAGTGGCTTATCTTAATATAATTGAAATATCTCTCAATGACTCCCAAACTTAGATTATGAACAGAAATTGATAAATCCTGACTTGGCCATACGAGAAAATGCTGAGAGGTTTGGACGGGAATTCCCTTTGACCAAAAGAGAAATATTTAAGCGGAGGCTGTGCCTGAGGCTTATTCCGGGCGGAAGGGGCAAAAGGGAATTGCGGCAGGGCGGGAACTAGAACCGCGGGAGGAGGGTAGAATGGAGATGCGAGGGGGGCTCAGTGGCGGCGATGGGGTGCTGTGGAACTGTTGCGGATCATGTAGGCATGGCACATAGATTGTCTGAATATGAAGACGTGAGGGGCGATGGCTCCCCACACTTATGGAAGGCTGTGGACGACAGATTCTAGGGGCTGGAGTAACGCTATCACTCTGTGGTGCCCTTCCTCAGTAGCCCGATCGAGTGGTGTTTTGCCATACTTATCTAATTTGTTGGGGCTGGCGTCGTCCCGTCCGAGTAGTATTTTCACCATCTCCCCTTTCTCATTCCAAGCAGCAAGGTAGAGTGGGGTCCGGCCGTAGCTATCCGGTTTGTCAGGGCTGATGCCGCCTCGTCCGAGTAGCATTTCCACCACTCCCTCGTGTCCGCTCCAAGCAGCCCATGAGAGTGGTGTTCGGCAGTAGTTATCTGGTTTGTCAGGGTTGATCTCGCCTCGTCCGAGTAGAATTTTCACCACTCCCTCGTGCCCGCTCGAAGTAGCCCGCCGGAATAGCGTTGAGTCGTACCTTTCTGATTCGTTGGGGTTGACGTCGTTTCGTCCAAGTAGTATTTCCACCACTCCCTCGTGCCCATTCGAAGCAGCCCACCAAAGTGGTGTTCGGCCACCGCTATCTGCTTTGTCGGGTTTGACGTCGTCGTCCAAGTAGCATTCTCACTACTCCCTCGTCCCCATTCCAAGCAGCCCAATAGAGTGGTGAATTACCCCTGAAGCCCATTTAGCTGATATCACAACCTTCCATCTCCTGGGCCCCCCAAGAAGATTTTTAGCGGATATAGGGCGATTGTATTCGCCAAATAGCTTCAGCGCTAGGAGTTTTGCGCTCTCTGAAATGTCCCTTTTTGCCTGAACTCCCCAATAGACAGAAGAATATTCGAGAAATGGTGTTTCCCTGAGATCGGGGGAGACAAGTCGAGATGGCCTTGATCCGCTGAGAATTTAGATAACTTAAGCAAGCTTCTGCCATTGTCGAGTGGACTGCGCCGCAAAGGTCGGGATGAGCCTAGAGGTATTCTTAAAGCATGACAAATTTTGTGGATCCAAACGATGGGCAGTTGATATATTCACTTCGATATATGAGCGAAAAAGTGCGCGAGGAGGATAGATTCGTATCTCACGAGTGAAAGAAAGAAGATAATGAGAAAAAAAATGAGCCCTTATCATGAAAAGAAACATGAACGATAGGGTCTCTTGTAGAGACAGAGTCGGCCAAAGTTAGAGAGACAGGAGAGGAAAGACGGAAAGGAAATGTAAGAAATCCCCCACTGTCTCGCATCTCAAACAATACCCATACTAATTGAGTCTCACAGCCGACAGCCAGCGCTATTCTGTTCGATCTCCAGCATTCCATGTTTCCACCATACAAGTCAAAAGCGCGAAAGAGTTTCCAAAGCACGATGGTTCCAGTGAGAGCGAGAAACACTAGGGCCAGCCATAGTCAGCTTCAACATTAAAAATACAAGTCATTAATTGAATATTACCCTACCAAAAGCCTGTTCTCAAACCATGCTTTCGGGGGTATTTTTAGTTAACCGCCACCATACAAAAAAGTTCCTAAGACATAGTGCTATGTGTATGAAAGGCATAAAATATGTAGCAAGCCAGAACATATCCAATGGCACCAAGCCCACGCCCCATCCAAAGCCCCAGATCATGAGAAGGCCAAGGTTAGCAACTAAGACCAGTGGAGGTTGGAGGAGTGAGGCAGTCACCCAGTGCCAATTCAAAGAAGCGCATGGTGGGTATTTCGGGATGGGAGCGATTAGAAAAAACGCAAGTGAAGATAGATTCACCATCATATATTGTCCAATGGATAACGGGGTGGTCACCAGCAATAAGCATACGCTCAGGGCGGCTCCGGGAATCAAGGACATGAAAAGGGGGAAACCTATGCGTGTTCGGGGTAGGAGGAGTACTGCAATTTCACGATTCCTCCCTGTAGTGGCCCATAGGAGCGGTATCGTACCATCGTTGGCTGACTTGTTGGGGTTGACATCGTCTCGTGCGAGGAGTAGTCTTACCACTCTCTCATTCCCAAGAACCGCCCACCAGAGCGCTGTTCGGCCATAGTTGTCTGACTTGTCGGGATTGACATCATTTCGTACAAGAAGTAGGTTTAACACACCTTCGTTCCCAAAATAAGAGGCCCACCAGAGTGCTGTTCGGCCATAGCTGTCTGACCTGTCAGGATTGATATCGCCTCGTGCGAGTAGTAGCCTTAATACTCCCTCGTTCCCAAAATAAGAGGCCCACCAGAGTGCTGTTCGGCCATTGTTGTCTGGCTTGTTGGGATTGACATCGTCCCGTGTGAGCAGCAGTCGCACCATACCCTCACGCCCAGAAGAAGAAGCTAGGCTGAGTGCTGTCCGACCGCCGTCGTAGAGATTGGCACCTCGTGGGTCGAGCGGGTCTCCTACCAATCTCTCATCCCAATAGGGGGTCTGCCAGGGCACTACCCAACCATCGCGGGCGGACCTGTCGGTACTGACATCACCCCGCATGAGCAGCAGTCCCACCACCTCTTCATTCCCACGCCAAGCGGCCCACATGAGTGGTGTATAGCCCATACAATCTCTCTGATCGATATTACAGCCTTCCACCTCGATCAATGCAGCCACAACCTCAACAATTCCGAAGTATGATGCACAGTGTAAACCGGTAAGTTGGCAGTGAGTAAATGAGGAAGAATTGTGACGTTCGGTATGATTGAAAAGTAAGGTGGAAGATATGTGGTTATTGTACCGACTTAATAGCTGCAGCGCAAGCGATTTCGCGCTATCTGAAAGTTCCTCTTTTGCGTGGCTTCCCCAATACAAAGAGGAATATTCGAGAAACGGCATGTTTCGGAGGTTAGGGAGCTTATTGGCGGGAAGCCTCTTGACCTGCTCATAATTTAGATAGGTCAAGCATGTCTGGGCAAGTGTTTTATGCACGTCAGGTAGGATGCCAGGCCCAGAAAGGTATTCTTGAAGTGTGTAGTGGAGTAGTTGCACTGTCGATGTCTCTTCGTTAAGTACAACAAGCCCTAGGCATGACCTTAGCACCGTATCTTGTGGCCGGATGTTCTCCGGATCTAGATCCGTCGACCCCATTTCTACCGCTAGAGCATGTTGGATTTCTCTGATCATCAACGGCCGCTCCGAGTGGGATACCCACATCAGCACCTCGATCCCAAGGCTTGCTCGGTCGCCGTCCTGTTCCCTTATTCGCTGCAGTGTCTGAGCGTACACACTGTCTAGGTCAACGCCAGTCGTGGCTACCTTTTATAACATTTTCTTTCTCCTCGCTAATGAGGTCTCACCCAAGATTGCGTTGATATTTAAGGCAACGAGCAGAAACCTTAGCGAAATATCAATAAGCGATCCAAATTTGTGACCAAGTTGCTCTACTTACATCCCAGAAGCCTTCTCCAAGATTGTGGTTGTGATATCTTCCTTCAGATTTTCCGTCATTAGCTCCGGATCCCGGCCGCCAGCCTCGTCGATTTTGTGGCTTAGGTAACTAGCGATATCTCCTGGATCAGCCACGATGTGTATAACAGGAACCGACTTCGTGAGATGCTGATTAAGTTCTCTGCGGATATACGGTCTCCCTGTCAGGAATAGCCGCGTATTCGGTGCATCTTGAATGATCTGCCGTAATGCGCCAATAAACTCTGATCGATCATGCGCCAGTAGCTCATCCACTGCGTCAATGCAGATGTATACTCGGTCAATGGAATTGATTACTTTGGCCATCAGTTTCAACATCTCCGGTAATCGGAGGCCTTGACCACCTCTCTTCCTTGACTCCTCAAAACAATTTTTAATTTCGCCGGGAATCCTGGTCGCCCCTAAAAGAGCCTGTTTGAGTAGACCCCCGATCATATTCACCGCGGATTGGTCCTTCCGCGCCTGATGATCGCAATAAAGGGATAAAACGGCGATATTCTGTCCAATGGCTTCCTTGCGTAGTGTGTCTATCACTAATGAACTAAGTTTATTGTATGTTAGTATTGTCTATGGTTTCCAGAAAATACTCGTGTACCTTATATACGTCTTACCAACTCCTTGACTCCCATAACACAGCAAAGTTGAATCCACCGAGCCATCCTGACTCCTACGCCATAACTCGAACTCATTCCTCCGTAGAACCCAATCCCCAATACCATCGAGCCGTCGGTTCATCACATCTTGATGCCTCCCATGAGGTTCGAGTGGTGACAACCATTCTTGGATCCGTAGAGACTCTATTCTTCCCGGGTTGATGATGATGGTGTTATTGTAGCTGTTCAACATGTTCCCAACGTTTGTGTTTGCGTCACCGCGGACGCTATTGATCACATTATGATCTGTACGAGTATGCGATATGCTGGGTTGGTGAGGATGACCACTGAGACTTGATCCTCCGTATCCTGTTGGTAACGTATTCATAGCGGATAAAGCTTAGTGAGTGGTGAGATGATAGGCTATCCGTATCGTTGTTTGTTGAAAGGTTGTTGGACCTCTCGTTCTGTCGGCCGAAGCACAGAGGCTCACTTTCTTGTGGCGGGCTTGATGGCTCTTCCACAAGAGGCCAGATTCCCCTGAGATTATCTTCATATTGCATTACTCTATTCCCCGATTCGTAACTTATTCTGCCCCTTTTCATTTCGAAGGTTTCAAGAAAAAGCCTCCCGGTGCTAAGTCAGGGGTTGGTCATACAATATGCAGGGGTTTCTTTTGTCAAAGTTGAGGAGTCTGCTAGGGAGGGGAGACTGAGCCCAATGACAAGCACTTCGAAATTATCGAAGAAAACACACCACATGCAATAAAACAACCACAGTGCAATCTATTATTTTGACCAAAAAAATCCTTCAAACGAGTCCTCTAAGATATGGGACAAACAGTGCCAATAGTGCTAATTTTTTAATTCTGTGGTGAGAGTACCGTATCTCACCTTTCCTGATTTATCACTATTGCTATGGTTACGACGTTTTCCGCAGGGGTTGGGTTTCAATGCTAGATCCCTCTACTCGAGTGATAATATTACGGAGGTGCAAGGGACAGGCATATAGCGATCGCACACGCTACAAGTACTAGTACTTTGTGACGCACCAGTTTTCACGGATTCTTTGCTGGTAAGCCTGATACTTTCTCCTTTTTTTTATTAAGGCTGATGGATGGCATACAGGTATCATACTGAATACTGCCATGTATTAATATTCTTTTTACTTATTTTTCTTGGTTGGGTTGGGGTGGTTGGATCGAGGAGGCTCACAACACACGGCGAAAATTATGAGCGTTCGTTGATCGGTTAATTTTGTCCAGGCACAATAGAATGATTGAGACGGTTTTGCTATTCTTATACCGGTATAGACTTAGGTTTAATTAGTTAGGGAGTGTTTGGGACACTAGGGGTTTTCAAAGTTCAGAAGAGAGACGATGGTAAAATGATCGGCACCCAGCCATGCATTAGTGTGCATTAGGGCACATATTAACAGTGGCCAATTGTATCAGAGGATTTCAAGTCGCATATTTGAAGCCCCCAAAAATGAGATTAAGTAAAGTGAGCAAGTTTGGTATGTACTCGCCCAAATAACATGTCTGTTCCCCTAGGCATTGGGGGGTGGGTGGGTTTAGCATCCACATCTCTAAAAGCTGGGGACAGATTTTTCTTTCAGCCAGTATAATACTGTAAGAGCAAAGAAAATTCCTATCCTCTACTAAGAAGTTGAGATACCTTTAGCTTGTTGGTAGTTAATAAGGCCCAGGTACTTAACCTGCATGGAAGTATTCTCTTGTTACCAAAGCCAAAACTCTGATCTTGGCTCGTTACCGACCTCTCAACCTCAGTCTCTACCGGAAAAAAATGTATGGTATGGTATGGTAAAGTGATTGTAAATTAACCATTTTTGTGTATGCCAAGCTTACCCGAAATGCCACAGTAACCTACTTTTCGTCAACCTTTTTAACTTTGAAAAATTGAACTCATACTAGGCGTTTTCAAAGGTAAAAAAGTTGACAAAAAGTAGGTTACTGTGGCGTTTCGGGTAAGCTTGGCATACACAAAAATGGTTAATTTACAATCACTCTACCATACGATACCATACATTTTTTCCAGGTAGAGACGGAGGTCAAGAGGTCCGTAACGAGCCAAGATCAGGGTTTTGGCTTTGGTAACGAGAGAATACTTCCATGTGGGTTAAGCACCTAGGCCTTATTAACCACCAACAAGTCAAAGGCATCTTAACTTCTTATTAGAAGATAGGAATTTTCTTCGCTCTTACAGTAATACTAGCTCAAAGAAAAATCTGTCCCCAGCTTTTAGAGATGTGCCTGCTAAACCCACCCACCCCCTAATGCCTAGGGGAACAGACTTGTTATTTGGGCGAGTACATACCAAGCTTGCTCACTTTACTCAATCTCATTTTTGGGGACTTCAAATATGTGACATGAAATCCTCTGATACAATTGGCCACTGTTAATATGTGCCCTAATGCACACTAATGCATGGCTGGGTGCCGATCATTTTACCATTGTATCTCCTCTGAACTTTGAAAACCCCTACTGTGTGTTCAAATAACCATTATTTCAACACACGTTTTGCGGATTAGATTGAGATCAAGCAAACCTTTTGAATACCATGCAATTAGCGCCCTACCTTTCGGATACCACGGACTGAGAAATATACCACGCAAAAACAGGTGAAACCATGTTACCCGACCGCAACGAGAGGGTAACTGCCCTCCACTCTCATTTGGGTCAGCCCCCGACTGATTTTTCTCGCTAAGCTAGATTTATCACGACATTCCCACCGTGAGTGCAGTCCACCCCCTTTGGCTTCTCTTTGGATAAGGTTTGTTTGTTCTCTCTATATTCCTTCTACAATATAATAAGAATAATACTAATTCTTGACGCAGCCAATACCTTTCTTCCTATGCGGGAGAGGTAGGATTGCCCATCAGCATTGATTTTTCTCCCAAATTGGTTCGTTATTCTTTCTGAAATAAATTTAATAATACTAATTGCTATCCGTATAGGACTAATACAGCTCTACCCCGTCCTCAATGGTTGTGCCGCCAGTTAGCCTCTATTGTTTCGTTAAAAGGTATGTTTCTCTCATACATATGGTTTGGACAATACTAATACGAGTTTAAACTAGTACTGACAGATGTCTACCGGGTCGGTGAAGGTAATACTAGCTTCGGTTGCCTTTAGAAAGAGCGTACCTTGATACTATGCATCCATTGTTTAGGAGAGTGGATGGCTGGGTACTGGGTTGAGCTTCTTGATTGTCTGTGTCAGACTTTTGAAGATGTCCAGAGACTTGAGGATTGGTACTGGGAACAAGCAAATTAAGTCTAAGATATAGAGGCCTCTTGCCAGGAGAGTGATGGTGTATTTATGTGTTTTAGGTGAGAGGATGAAGGTCCATTGATGGTATTGCTCTATTGGCGGGTGGCTTTTCCGTCTGTCTATCTTACGACGGTATTAGTTTGCCCTCTTTAACAGTAATTGCTGATTGTATTTCTTACAACCCCTTCTCAAATCACCAATTCTCACTCATCTTGGCATTTGAACCTAAGATACGATTCCCTATGTTTTTTTGAAAAAAAAATTAATCTAAGAGATAAATGCATCTCTTTTGAAACAAATTAAAAGACAATATATTATTTTGTTCATTTGTACAGTAGAACTGTTCCGATCTCATAGTAAGTAAATCTACTCCATTTCTTGATTACATGTTTTACGATTATGTCCCCAGCTACCACACCTTCCACACTGCTGACTACCAGGACCAGATTCTGGGGGTGGTTCGGTAATATTTAGGGAAGCTTGAGCATGGATGGTTTGTTGATGTTGTTGGCCTCGTGTCATTTGTTTGCGTTTTGGCCTTCCTTGTGGTGTGCGCAATTTGGTTGAAGGGTGGCATGGCTGAACCACAAGATGTGGGTTTTCGTGTACGAAAGCTGGAATGTCTGCTAAGGCGATTGGAGTGATATTTCGTTCATAGGTTGCTTTCCAAGTCGATATTTGGAAAGCTACTGGCAGCTAGGATCTTGTGATTCCCCAAGCGCTAAGATGAAGCTAAATGCGTGTCCGTAGGGAATATCATTTTCTTGAAAATGTCTGCATGTACAGCACTTTCTCGCTAAGTCAACAATATATACACGATCATTGGCTTGTGTAACTTGTCCTAGCTCTCGAGTGGCGAATCGAACAGTATTACGGCGAGACTATTCTCGACTAATAATAAGTTGATCAAAGGCAAAATTTGTGTGAGTTTGTTCTTGCTCCTGTTGACATGCTTCTGAATAGTGCTGATATCGAGTCTCCATGGTTATATGCCATATTGGGTTGAGGAGATCTAGGATAGAAAGCTCGTGTTCCGATTTCAATAAGCGGTTCATTGATTCGACGATATTCGATGTTTTGTGTCCATAGTTTCGACTAGGGAAAAAGGCAGTAACCCATAGGGCTGGATTGATACTCTGAAGGTAGTCGGCTGTAATAGGGTTTTGTTGCCGAATTGTCTCAAGTTGTGTATTATAGTTATCCGTTGTTTTTGCATTCGCAATAGGCCAAAATAGATCATCTAAACCACGAAACTGCTTGAAGTTTTGACTTAAGTGAAAATAACAAATTGCACGGTGGTAGGCGCACGGACTTCCCGTAAGAATTCACAGGGCAAAGTTACCCTACCTTGACGCACGAACTAGCGCAGACAGAATAACAAGTGACTTCTTTCAGAAGGACACGTGTTCGACCCACACCCCCGTCATAGTTATTACAAATACACAACGGATCGTTATCAGTCTCTACGCAAGTGCATGAGCAATGCGGCCGAGGGGTTTTCGCCGATTACTATAGAAGAAATGTTGCTCTATCAGTAAGAAGTTGAATGGCGAGGTGCAAACAGTTAGATAAGAAGATATGGTGCTTCAAAGTTAAGCCAACCGACATATGTAGTCTGATATGTAAGACGTAAGCATATGATTACCCGGCATGAGAAATGTTGATCACAACATGACCAGAAGGAACCACTGGTATGATAGCGAGCCAGGCTGCATATACAGACCAAGTTCATATGGCATAAGAATCGAGAACCAGTAATTGGACGCAATTACTTGGCCAATGATTAAAAGCCAAAGTGGTGTGCGGAAACTCAGGGTCAAACGGTGTTCGCACATTCACGGAAACTAGGAGAAGTTGGAAAACGTACTTCGCTAGTATGATAGTCAGATGTATCCCGGGAAAGGGTATAAGAGGCGGGCAAGAGCGTGGGGTAGATAGAGATCAACAAGCACGGAGAAGAGATCTTATCAATATAATAAGTTTTATTATATCGTTACCAATACTTCAACGATCCATACTGAAGTATACCATTATATCTAGCCTACATTACTCGTGTCTTCTTAACGAGTTCTCCGATATGAAATTGATTCAGGTCCTAGCCGACGGAATACCTCACGCCGAAGCTACCACCTAACACACGGGTAACTTGATTGCCCATGACTGTATCAGCTGCCAACAGTCCTTTATCACGATCACTGATTAATGTCATTGACAACGATTGGGAATTGCACCTTTGAGATTTTCCAAAAACCATGTCCAAGATGCGGTATTCTCACTTTCCACCACAGCCCAAGCTAGAATAAGACATTGGCCATTTGCATCAATTCCAACAGCTAATAACAGTGTTTGAACAAATCTTGCCTTTAAAAAAGTACAATCAAGTGCCATGAACTTGTGCATTTGAATAAATGATAGCTGTGACTCGGGAGCATCAGCAAAAATAATACCTTGCGTTCCGTGCGTTCCGTGCGTCTGACGCACCGGACGCCGGAACGCTAATCGCGAATCAGGACGCAACGTCGGATCGACGTTGCATCCTGACTTTGGGTTACTTGGCGCCATCCGTCCTGACGCCATCCGGACTCGGACCCCTCCGTCCTGTGCGTCCTGACTGCGTCTGGTACTCCGCTACTCCGTCCTGATACCGCCTCATCCAGGACTCTCCCGTCCTGACGTCGCCTAATCTACGACTCTCCCGCCCTGACGACGTCTGATCTACGACTCTCCCGCCCTGACGACGTCTGATCTAAGACTCTCGCGCCCAGATGCCGGTTCCTTCTCACCGAACGTCAGGGCTCGTGGATCTTACCACCTCTCGTCCCGATTGTTTCTTCTCCTGCCTCCCTCGTCCGGATCCCACGATCCTGATCTCTCCCTTCCT
>Ga0307517_10004639_pt1 | contig 21048 bp, 22 predicted proteins | sample 23_EM_MG_FD_194515 | JGI IMG/M metagenome (GOLD analysis project Ga0307517, IMG submission 194515) | Populus trichocarpa ectomycorrhiza microbial communities from riparian zone in the Pacific Northwest, United States - 23_EM | ecosystem: Host-associated > Plants > Roots > Unclassified | place...
GTCTCGACAGGTTGCCCGAACATAGGACTATTGTGATAGTTCTATCAAGCGCGACAATCCACCCATCTTACTATCTGAAGAGATAGTACCTCTAGTAAAACGACTCAAGACAAGCAAGCTAGTTCCGCACTATCTGAAGAGATAGTATTCCCCTACGCCTTATTATAAAGAAGAAGACTTGATCACTATAGGGAATCACTATCGTTGCCTGTTGCACAACTACCTAACAATAGGATTGTTACAGCATACAAAAATATCATGATATATTTTTATTTTTACAATATATTTTTATAGCATAAATCCTGAGAACAAAGTAGATGGTTAAGAGCTAGAAATAAAAACCTTTTACCATTATATTATGATAAAAAATTAAAAAAACAAAAGTTAATAACTATTATATGAGACTCTGTCATCTTTAACAGGTATTTATTAACCATACTCTTACAATAACTCTAACCAAATATATGTTTTCTTGGTATGAATATTTATTTCCTGGTTGTGCAAAAGAACATCATATATTTCTGAAATATGCTATAAATTTATTTTAGCATATATGTCATTTACAACTTTTATTGTGATATATTTATATTGTGGCATGGTGAACAGAGCCTTATTGATCATAACTGTAACACAAGTTTCTACAGATATTTCTGTTGAAAACATTTTTCTCAAACTAACTTTATTAGATAAATAGTGCTCCATACTCAGGCACTTTTCAACCTCTTAGCTTGGAATAAAGTTTTGTATTTATTAACTTTGAATACTCTTACTGCCATGATATGGATTATCAACAAAATGCATATCACTTGATAGTATTATTGCATAAAACAATCGGAGAGCAGCTGGAACATTCTTCCCACTCCTTGAATATCCTTTCCTCAAATGTAGCAGGAAGAGTTGTGAATAATAACACTACTATAAACAAATCAAACTTTTTCTGTATGAGATTCACTTGCAAAACTATCGATATTTGCATTCAGAGTATCAAGCAGTAGAGATAGGAATATAGGGAAAACAGGACAACAGATAGATATATCTTCTTATTACCAAGAATAGCAATACTCAGCAGTGCATAGATCGATATTACATGCATGTATGGGCAGTACTCAGAAGTTTTTCTCAATAATGCGCAAAGGAATATTGTATAACAAATACTCATAAGAAATCTGTAGATTTATCAATAGCAACCAACCAGCAAATTGACCTATTCTGTGAGATTATTGGCATATAGAAGAAAATAAATAAGGGGTGAGTTGTTAAATAGTAAGACAAGCTTAATTTGTTCATATATTAGCTTTACCAATTATGTCTAAGTTGTTTGGTTCGTTTAGAAAAAAGTTTAAAAGATGTATTTTTTCTTTCAAATATGCCTATAATGTACTTCATTAGTTACAGAGTTGTTTCAGTCAAAGTTTTATACACATCAGCAAAAAAAGCGTGTGCTCCAGACGGAGAGGCATTGCGTCCGGACGCAGGAAATCCGTCTGGAGTATCCAGTCCGCCCAGCCCGCCCTCAGAGGGCCCCAGCAAAATGGTTGCATCTGAGTCTGTTGTGTGCAATACAACCCGCATCCTGTCCGCCCAGTGCACCTGGATGGTCCATTTCACACCCTAATCTCCCGAAGAAACCCAAGGTAAGTGACCCATAGGGCTCTGCATTGGGAAACTCTCCCGGCCCGTGATGGCCTCTACTTACAACGGACTACTTTATCACCAGGTAAAGGCTGTTCAGACGAAAAAGGCTCTAAACATAGGATAACTAACCATCTATTGTCCCAGTAACGACCCAAAACATATCCCTTATTTGATCACTGCTAACAACTCTCGCAAAAGGTTTCTAAGTTCTTCCCACCTTGTATCAGACTTCATGATCAAATCAGTGGAACTATTGAATATTATCAACCTTCGGAGAGAGGCATGCTCTTCCTTCAGGTTAACACTATTCATTATTCCTAAGCGAGTGGATTCCAATGAGGCCCTGCCAGACTCTGGTGGATATCGGCCAGTGCCTGGTGAGGTATCTGCCTTTTTCTTCCTGCTGACCTCTATAGCCATCCGGATGCTTCGAGACCTATACCATTCGATTCCCCTCGGCGAGCGGACTCCAATGAGACCCTTCCCGACTCTGGCAGACATTTGCCCGCTGAGGTATCTGCCTTTTTCACCCTCCTGACCTCTATAGCTATGTGGACACCTCGAGAGCTATACCATTCAATTTCCCTCGCCGAGTGGAATCCAATGCACTCTGTCCGGACACTGTCCGACCACTGGTTTAAGTGTTATCCATTCTTTTGTACTTTAGTTCTCCGGGCAAGTACTTTCAAATTGTTAGCTACCGAGTGCTACTGTTTTCTAGACTAGCTTTAATAAATATATTCCTATTTTAGTATCTAAATGACTCAAATAAGTAAACATGAGTAATACTGGATGGATCTTTCCGGACAATTTAGATATTCTCCACAGTTTTCACTAACTCATTCAAAGTCCTCGAAGGTAGAGTTGTTGACTTAGGAGGTATCCGATGATAGCCGGTTACACCTAAGTACTTCCACTATTCTACTATGCTATCGGGTTGAGTCCGGAGAACCTTTTTGCGTCTGGAGAACCTTTCTGCGTCGAGTACCTTCTGAGTCCTTGGTTGCGTCTGGTGCATCTGGGCGGCATGGACCCCTGTCCACAAGCACCCAATAAAAGACCGCACACCCAGAACACGAGTTTAGGTTCTATGCGCCTAGACTGCCGGACTCACAGGGAGCACGGGGTGCATCCGGGTGTAAACTTTTTTTTTTTGCTGATATACGAGGCTGCTATGGAAAGCGGTATTGGTACAGAAGTTTACTGAAATTGAATTCTGTGCAATTAGTTAAGGACTGGTTAAGAAGTTAAGCTTTAAATATACTTAGTAATGCTGGACTAAAGACATAATTACTGAGGGCTCAGATAGCACGAAGTCTAGCATGAAGAATCAGGATATCATCCATCAAGTACCAAGAGGCAGTTGGTATTGAGATTGCTAAGATCCTGAGTTTTCTGCTTTCAACCTAGGAAGAACTGCGCTAGTTATTATAATCGATGCATATATTGTGTTTGTACTTTAGTTGCTGCCATTTAGGACCTGTTTGGATGGAATGGTTCCGTTCCGTTGGCACATACAAATGACCATTTCCTTCCGTTTCGAAAAGGTGTAAGCAAAATGACTGTTTGGTACAAATGGTAGCAATCATTCTGTTTCTTAGTGGTGACAACAAGATGGTTGCCATGTAAACATATCATGAAAATTTTGCCATGTAAAATAATTACCTTCTATGTAATAATATCAGTTTTAACAATCACTCATTCCTATCAACCTATATTTCAACCAATCTAATCGCCAGTATGATACTAGTAAAATTCCTTTAAGCAACGAGGCTAGTGTGAAAATCTTTCATGGAGCAACAGGAAATGGTTGACCCTTGGCGACAACCATTTCCACAGATCAAACCATTTCGCAACGGAATGGCTGCCACTTCTTCCTTTTTTGCCAAACAAGCCCTTAGAGTGCAGAGAGTGGGAGCAATGTAGGAGTCATTTGGTAGTCTCGGCAGTATTGTTTGAATTGTAGGCTGGGAATATTAGGATTGTCACCGTCACGTATAGTATCAGTGTTAGGGTGGAAAACAATTCTCAGATAATAGAGGTAGTATGCAAGGTTTTCAATAAATCTATTGCAGATATCTACAGTCATAGGTAGTTATAGTAAATCTTGTTGTAGTAAATCTCTGGCTATAGTAACTCAGGCGTACAGGAAAAACAGGTTTTTATAAATATCTTGTTGGCTATAGTGGAAAAAACTGGTACTCTAGTGTAGTGAACTAGGAATAGTGAATACACATGAATATAAAAATCAAAAGGGATTTAAATTTAAATAACAATAAGGAACCAAAGGAGTAAGGTCTATAAACTATTGTATTTATAGCCAAGTGAGAGTACTCCAATTACCCGTACATAGCATGGCAATTCTACTTATTGTCTGAGATCTATCAGGGAAGGATCTGACACCTGAGTTCAGGGTCAAGCTGAGAGTCAGGACAGTTAGCCACATGATAACTTTCTAACTAGTTTTGATGCCAGTGTAGGTCTAGCATGCAAGCAGAGATGATAGGAGAAAGGCAAATCAGTTGAGAAGGAGATTCAGGTGTTGGTAATAGATTTGGAATACTTGATAGTCCCAGGAATAATTCTGGTGAACCTATAGCACCTTCTAGCTACAAGGAACCAAGTTAAACCCAACTAATAAGGCTTACTTGTTTCTTCTTTTTAACTTCATACTTCTGAAAACCTTGGCATATTTTCTGAAGCTGGCAGATTCCTGTAGGAATTAGTAACAAGATTCTGAAAGTAGAAACTGTATTTGTAGGAAACTGTTGAAGGAGTGTCATGAGATTAGTAATATGGGCTTTCGCAAAAGAAATCAGAATTGTCTCAGGTAAATTATTTCCAGTAATAAGATCGGTTGATAAATTAATATCACTGCCACTTCTGTAATTTCCATTTTGCAAGTTATAAAGAATATCTGTCATTGATTTACTATTTGAGCTTGTATTTGAGTCAGGTGCATCCTTATTATAATTCAAGAATGAGTTGGCAAGTTGCTTCACCTGCTAACTATTTCAGCTAAAGCCAAGAAGAGAGCTGATTGATATTCGAGTTACTTGCTGAATCTTTTCTATATACTCAGTATAGAAGTTATACCAACTGCTGTCAATGGCTTTCATCTATCTCACCTTCTGCCAGCAATGAAAATAAAACTAGTAGGCAGTTCCTCTCATGCTACAGCTATTATATAAATTACTTTATAGCACATCTAGCTTTGAAGTAGTTATACCAGTTTTTTCAAAGAAGTCTACAATATGACAAACATATCATCGTCTATAGTTCACCTATTGTCATCCAATTCCAAACATCAAGTGATTGTAACTAAGCCGTTGTATTTGGAGACAAGTAGAATAGTGTAATATTGTCAAATACTGGTGGCATGAGACAAGTATAATCTATTGGTGGCTTTTCTAAAGGAGGGTGGATTAGTGTATTATCTGTTATTAAGGCAAGATGTTGACCTTGAGCCTGCCTATTCTGATTGAGCTTTTCTAAGAACTTATACCAGATACCAGATTTCATACATGCTTTTTATATAATTTGTATACAATAGGCAAATTGTTAAGATTGATCTTTGATTTTCAAAAGGCTGCCAGAGCTTTAGATTGATTGATTGGCCACAGTTGCCTTTTGTCAGATCCATCCGAATCGACTATTACAAACACAGTTACTCAGGTTTTATTTTATTTTTTCCTTCCCTGATCCTTTCACCATTTGATAAAATTGTTGAATCCGACCGTATGTTGTATCTGGTAGTAATTCAAATCTTAGTTTTACAATTTTTACATTCTATATTCTAAAAGCGCTATTGGTTGGGTATATAATACTTACTGCAAGGCAAGCTCCTCAAAATTATATATATCTCTTTGGGCAAAATCCTTCAAGCATTCTCTTAATCTTACCGTTATTCTAGGCACCTTATATGCCTTCTGGTCGTCTATTTCAGTTTCTCCATATCTCTTTACCCTACCTAATTCACATCTGTTCTTCAAACCAGGCAGTTAATCAGAGAAGAACTCAAATCCTGTATAATTTTCTTCTTTGTTAATCTTTTCCTCTTGTAGCATCTCTATCTCTCAAATGAATTTTCTTGCTACACAAGTATAACATCAGCTGTAGTGATTATTCTAGCAAGCTGAGCCTGGTGAACCTATTCGCTCATGTGAGCTTCTAGGACAGGAAACTGTTGTCTTCAGGCTTTCTTCTTCTAGTTATTGCTCGCATTTAAATTGCTACTTAAATGTTGTTCACTATTGTTTAATCACATTGGAAGTGTTGACTTCGAAAGTGGAGCATCAGTTACCAGATCTAGAATTATTTTCATTCTAGTATCTCATGATCTCATCTAGACCTTTTTATTGACTCATTTATATACCCAGAAACAGCTTTATGAACTTTTTCAATGTCAGCTTCTCATTCTCCTTCAACTTAGTTCTCCTTTTACAGATTTTATACTTCTCCCGTATAGTCAAATATCTTCTCTGCTTTCCTTGCCCTATGGCGCTGCTCTTGGAGCTAGTGGCCTTGTTCCTTGAAGTTCCCTAAATCATTGCTAAAACTCTATATTCTCCCCTCTTCTTGATGATCGTGCGAACGGCTAGAAAAAATAAATACCACTCCTAGACTCCCCTTATCAATAACCTCTATGTCATCTTTACTATAATGAATACCTGGCTATAGTGAACATGAAGGGTCTTGTTTTTGTCGTTCGTTATAGCCAGGTGCGACTGTATGTTTTCTTGGACGTTTCAAAAAGGCAGATCGTCCCTGCCGATTATGGAAAAGAAGGTGCGGTGGAGATGGCGGTTAGATTGGTGTTCAAGGCACCTTACCTCAGATCGCAATGTGTTAGTTAGAAATCTGTTTCCTGCCTATTGTTAGTATACTGGTAGGAAAAGTGCCTGCCTTTCATATCACTTTGACTGCTAGCTGGCTCTTCGTGAAGTATTGTCTGTGGACAAAATTAGCCGCGGATCAACCAAGAGGGAAAAACTTAAGCCATTATAACAATACTCTCCTACTAACCCCACGATCAAAGCAAAGAAAAAAATACTAGGTATATAAGTATTGGGTAGAACACATAAAGTTACCGTAGTAGAAATTCATACCGTAAACTCTCGTTAAATCCACCATCGCCCATTGGTCTCGGATCCCTCCCGATCACAGACAAAAAGGAATAGCGTGTTCCAGACACTAAATAGCTTATTTAAGATGAGCATTGGATCTCATTAGCCCGTACTCGAGTATTCGTAATTTTCACAATATAATGGGCATTGGTGTAGTAGACTTTATTGAGTGTCATAAACTCCCCTGATTCTACCAGCTGCTTTCAATGATAAAAGGAGTTCAAGGCTGCTATTATGATACCACAGACTTGAAATTATCCTACTTCCACACCCGCTTTATACCTCATATAAGTTATCCAACCATCCTTTATTTCGGTGCTTGTCGTGAAAACTGGGATCCTGAGGTGTATGATTTGTAGCAATCCACATTCCCTCTCTGTTCTATTCGCTTGTATTTTAATGCAGCTGTGTCTCTAATATACTCGCGGTGTCGAAACGTTTTTTAAAAAAGACTGCTATCGCATACCACCAAAATTCGGACTTTTTATCTTGGATTTGGGGGGTATGCAATAGCAGTCCCTCTTACTTATTTATTTATAATTTCCAGTCTGGGGGAGATCGCACTCAAAATTCGAAGTCCGTAGGGGATTATCGACCAATTCCGATGGTCCAATGGCTAAGGACCTGGTCGGTGCTAATTTGAAACAGGGAAACATCGCACGTTCGAACCTTCCTGTTGGCAGTGGATGTAGTCGAGCATTAAAATAAAAATAATAATAAAAAAGCTCTGCGAACCACTCTTGTTGCTGGTTTGAGGGTCGGGGGCGGTTCATGTCCTAATATATATGATGAGTGAGCCGGATTTAGGGGTGGGAGAGAAAAAAACCATCTGGCATATAACCCGTGGTGGAGAAACCGGCGACTTGTTTTATTTATTGCTCCTGGTATGGTGTACAGGTAGCGCTGGGGTACGATAATATCATTATTATTTCTCGTTGTCTGGAAATCCTCTTCGGGTGATGAGTGGTGATCGGATGTACCGTATTGTACTCAGTGTCAACAAAAGCAGGGAGGCGTCACAGTCTTAGCAATATTACTATACATATCTCTTTGCGAGCTTCTATCATAATCTACGAGGTAATGCGGTATTGTAGTGGACAAACGGATCTTGCTCCCTTGTATTATACTTTTTTTAAGCAACTGAACTATTTGAGTCGAAATTTCCCCACTCCTGAAAAAGAAAAGAAACCAAGCTATAAAGCTATACACATTATATATAAAACCGCCACCCCCCCTCTACACCTCCTTAACAAACTTCTCATCACACCCAACCCCGATCCCGCCATCTTCCATCCCCACTCCCAAGTCTACGCTTGCAATACCTCTTGGCTCCTCACCAACTTTCTCTTGCGGGGCACTTGCGCCGCCAACACCACCACTCTCTCCATCATGATACTCCTCCCTCTTCCAAAACTTCCTGTCGCCGTGCACGATGCGCACAACCCACGCGGGGAAGAAGCCCCCGGGGATGCGCCAGGTCCAGTGGTCCTTCAGCTCCTTGCCGTAGGGCACGATGCGCCCGCCGGATGCAGTCTCGATGAGCCAGGCTCCAGTGTTGAGGATGATGTACGTGATGATGCCGGCGATGAGGCCATAGGCGATGGAGTAGGTGAACGGCATCACCATGATTGTCACGAACGCTGGTATTCCGTCGCCGGGGTAGGACCAATTGATGTCTGCGGCTGCCTTCATCATCATGCTACCCACGATGATGAGTGTGGAGCCGGTAGCCCAGGGCGGGATGCTGGCGAATATGGGGGCGAAAAAGACGGAGATGAAGAAGCAGACTCCCGTCACCATTGCTGTTATCCCGGTTATACCGCCTTCGGAGATACCGGCGCCGGACTCTATATATGCGGTCACAGGTGGGGATCCAAAGAGCGAGCCGAGAGAGATGCCTAGAGCGTCGACGATGTAGGCCATGGCTGAGCCCTCAAAGTCTTGCCCAGCGGAGAGCATTAGATTGGCGGTATTAGGGTTTGGGGAGGAGGGTAGGTACCTTGAGTGCGCTCATCTATGAAGCCGGCGAAGCGTGCCATTGAGTAGAGGGTTCCGGTACAGTCAAGGATGTCGACGTAGAGGAAAGTTATGAGTGCTAAGGGTTTTCCAAGAGATTAGCTAGTGAGACATGTTTCATTTATTGGACGCCACTCACCCAAGCCAAATTGACCGCCGGCGCCGGAGATGTCCCATTCTTGTGCGACGAGAACTTTTTGAATCTATTCTGCGTGAGCAAAGAGGGCCAGAAGTGGGGGGGGTGTGGCGGGGTACCTTGTGGAAAGCAACCACATTCTTGAAAAAGTCGAACCTCTGATTTCCCTCAGAATTGTAAGGGAAATAAGTAACCTCGGTAGGTCTTGGCCATGAGATAATCGACACAAGGGCAATACCGGCAATGATGGCACCCTTGACCCTATAAACCAATCAGCAACCACCACCACGAAAGGGAGACAACACCTACCGATACATCATCAAAAAAGCGGTGACGATCCCACCACAAAAGATACCAATCCAAAGCGTCGGATTCCTCATTTGATGCCCTTCACAGACCCCAGTGATCTCATCCCTAAACTCAGGTCTACACCCGGCCAAATCGAGCGGGGTCGACACAGCGCCGGTGATCGCGCCGATACCAGCGGAATACGTCAACCCGATAAGTGCAAGGTAAAGCCCGATGCCAGCTCCGGTAGCGAGTTTAATAGAGGCAGGGATAGCCCTGGCGAGCCATTGCCGCAGTCCCAATATCGATAGGGCGACGAATATGAACCCCTCCACGAAGACCGCCGTCACAGCGAGTCTGTAGGGTACCGGGCCCGAGCCATGGTATCCAACGACTTGATATGCAAAGTAGGCATTAAGTCCCATGCCGGGTGCGCACGCGATAGGGATGTTCGCTCCAAGTCCCATGAAGAAGGATGTCAAGGCGGCGATGGCGGCGGTCGCGGTTACCAGATCTCGCTGTACAATGCCCACGCATAGCATGTATGCTTCGTTCTTGTCGCACACAGGGTCATCAGGTGTCGGTGTGCAGACACAGGTTCCGCCGGATTGCGATGTGATGTTTGCATTTACCTACATTTTTGCCCAAGTAAAGTTAGCTCCGAACTAGCACAGTTGCGAATTGGGGAGAGGAGGGGAAAGGGAAAAGGAAGCCCTTACAGCAATGATGTAACTACGACCCCCCAAGCCAATTGTGAGTGACAAAAGTTAGCAAGGGGAAAAGTGATTTAGTGGGGGGGAAGGATCAATTTCGGGGAAGAGCATGTGAGCGGGCGGGAAAAGGCAGGGGTGGGAGAGGGACGAACGCCATAGCAAAGAAACTAAACCCGGGAACCGTTAGCACCTATCAGGCGAAGACAAGACCGAAATTAAGCTTTAGTCTCGGATTAATTGTAGGTTGGTCGACTGATACTCACGTAGCAAGCCCGGCACGAATCTCTGTAGAGAATCGTGAGCCCTTTCGCTCCTTCCTATGGCCAGAGTGCTCTAGTCGGAAGTATCGACCGAATGAGCTGTTGGCCACCCGTCCGTTTGTCCGATCAATCCAACCCATTTTGAGGGATCGAATTTGAACTGTATCTCTTCACCCTCTGTTTCTCTCACCTTCTCGCTCTTGTGTAAACCTTCCCAATGGGCACTCGCGGAGGGTTAAGGAGAAGGGAATTAGAAGAAATTAAGTGTATAAGAACCGAATAGCCAGATGGAAAGAAGAATAGAAGCACAGGAGAGCAAGTGCGAGAGGGTTTTAAAAAAAAGAGGACGGCGACTGGAGCAAGTTACCCCAATCCAGATGCGAATATTTTTAGTATGATAGACCAACCGGTCTTTATTTCTATCCGGGACCCAAGATTCCCCACTGCTCGAGTTCTGTACGGGTAGATAAGATCTCGCCTGTCTAGATTCTCGCGGGTCCCTGGGACTTATTAAATAAGTGAATATCTCCAGAGTGGATCACACCGTCTTATCACACACGAGTAGAGAACGAGAGAGAGAAAAAAGCAAAAAAACGAGAAACGGGGTCTTCCTGCCTGTCTCCTCGTCTACAAGGATATTGGAGATAAACAGGAATTGTAGCTGTGATAGCAGGGAGGCAAGTAAGTAAGCAAGCAAGAGAGTGTTTTCGTGATAAGGCTTGACGGCGGAAGAGAGGGCAGACTCGTAAAGCCACGTTCACACTGACCATACTCAATCACCATGATATCAATCCGTCAGCCCTCCCGATCTAGGTCTCATCGATACCTGGTCCGCACTTTCTAGCCTAGAGAACCCCCCTTCAATCCACGATACGATTTCTTTATTTTTTGTATTTATTTTTTGCCCTTACGATACTTACCCTCGGCAAGCCCGCAAATCCCCCACACCCGGTCCCATTCCAGAAAGTAGACCCCTCCCAAGAGGAGAGAGGGGAGAAAGAGGAAAAAAAAGTGCCTACCCAGTAACAGCCCAAGCCAATACTACCCCTCCGAATGGTCGGGTGTTACAATCCGGGTTATGTCTACCAGCCAGCATATAAGTGGGCTTAAGTACCGGTACTGGGACAAGAATTGGCTAAACTCGATTGGCCACAGGTAAGCATAGGAATGTAGTAATATGGTGGGTGGGGTGGAAAAGATCGGATCAATTATACCCCCCCATTCCCGCAACCAGGTGTGGCTGCCAGAAGAGAAGGAGAAGTGGGCTCGGAGGAGTTACTCGAGACGGGCAGAGTGGACAGGGTCTGATGCACCGTGGTACAAGTACAAGTACCGGTGGATACTACTTGTATGATACCCGTGTTTGTAGTTTTCTGGCGTTTGAGAAGCCAGCTGCTACAGCATTGCACGCCAGCAAGAGATCGGCCGGAGCCTCATGAATTCAACCTATCAATAGGCCCCCGCCTCCACTCGTAGAACAAAACGCGAGAATACACTATGAACCCACCTCGCCTCAGGCTTTTGGTGATATGCAAGAAACCTAATCTTCATTCTCCTAATCAATCCAGCTTACTATGATGGTATGCACCACTAGCCATATTCGCGAGCCCCAGAAAAGTCACAAGTACGATAAATATGATATATGCCACTGCAGCTTGGCAATGTACGGGTACCAGTACGGTATGATACCGGCCCCCGCAGCGCAGTTCAACAAGCGAGAGGAAACGAAACAAAACCCGGAGTCCACCGCCACTTTTCTGCGCCTACAGACCGATAGTCTAGCCAGCCATTCTCAATAGTCCTGGACAAACAAGGACCACCAAATCCCAAACAGTGCGACACCCTATCTCCACGAGTTTTCCTTTTTTTCTTCCCCTTCATACCTTCCACTTGATAGCATAGGATCCCAATACCGGTTATCTGCAGGATAGATGGATAGATTAGCTTCGCTTACATATATGATACCTCCCTCCAAAAACTCGCCAAACACGAGCGGGGGATTCCGATGCACCCCAGGTTGAGTTTGACGGGGCCAGGCAGGCGGGCAGACGGGCGGACCAGGCCAGACCACATCTCTCCCTCTCGCTCGCTACCCTCCGAACGACCGAACAAATGAACGGGGACTTCGGATGAACGTTATCACCACCACCACCAAGAACTTTTTAGCATGTACTATACGTAACCCCCCCGGAATACTAGCACTCGTACAGTACTCGAGTATACTGTGAACGCATCGTACCCAGTCTCGTTGATTCCAGTATCGCTCGGACATCTCCGCCTCACTTTTACCTTACAGTACGAGTACTGTAGGCGTCCAGGGGAATCCCGTTGGTCGCCCGGAGCCTACGAGTCTACTACGGTGCTACCCGTGCAGCTAGGAACTGCTATCATAGGAACGTTGGAGTCGCCATCCACTCACTCCTAGTAAGGGTTTGTCTGCTTGTATTATATTTTTTTCTTTTTTGTTTGTTACTTCTAGCTTTAGCGGAGGCCCCCTTCCCAATAATATATTCCGAAGGGGGAGATGGAGAGAGAGGGGAAATTCTAGACCTTCTGCTCAGCGTGAGCTTTGCCGTTTTTTGTTTTTTTAACTTATTATCCTACGATACTATACTGTACGGTTGTCCTTCCTTCCTTCCAATCTTGCAGAGGACAACTGCTACTGCCCTGTACTCCCTATCTATTTGGAATGTACGGGGGATATCCATGGCAGATAGTTGAGGACGAAGGTAAGGTCTCACATTAGCATATCCAATCCCCAAGAAGGGGAGAAGGCTTTCGTGTAGACCTAGGGGTTGGGATTGGGATGGTCTGGACTCTCCAGAGCTCGGCTGGTATCGTAATTGAGCATATGTGTGAAGGGGTTTTATCAAGTTACTTTTGTAACAGAAATGGTCCGGTCTGGAAAAGATGCTTGGATAATGATACTATATTGTACGAAGGGAAGAAAAGGGCAAATGGGAGGAAGAAAAGGAGACCAAAAGCAACTGGAATACCTTTCAATGGCGTTATTCTGATATCTTACATAGCAGGATAAAGTCTAGAACTTCCTTGATTGTCAAAATGTCCCCCCTCCTAAAGGTAAGGGGCCTATTATTTTCTTTCTTTCTTTTCTTCTTCAAGGCGATCTGGGTCTGGGTCTGTTTGTTTGTTTGAAGGGATAATGGTAAGAATGAGGAGAAATATTCAAGGTATCGATCCATTATAGCTTGTGTCGTATGCTGGTGAGATTGAAATGGAAATCATCACGTGAGGGACATTTACTAGGCCTCTGGTGTTTCTGCTCCTAGCTTTCATGCTCACGTTTCGAGTGTGTTGTGTCAAGTAGGCGGTGCGCTGTCTGGTGGTATGGCTTAATCTAAGCTAGGCCTTATCATTGGTTCTCTGGAGAGAGAGTGGGAGAGTTGGTTGGTGAAAAATATTGGGGCTACAGACTTCGGCGACTTCAGCACAAGCAGGCGCGTCGAGTAGAAGTGCTTGGGCGTGATCCGCTGGGGCGCACGGTCTCTCATAGGTGGAGAAATGAAGAGAGAGAGAGGGAAGGGGCTATACGCAGAAGACAGAGGTCCATAGCATCGGGCACCTTGAGAAATTGTCTCTAGAGGTGGTGGGTTGGGGGATTAGAGTAGTCAATTACAGTGACTCCCTAGAGAAAAGTGAAAGTAAAGGGGAGAACAGAGACTATGACAAAACCTGGGATGATATTAGGCTTTCCTCGCCGAGTCTACTTATATCACCCCCTTCGTACCTGTCAAAAAATTAGCCACGAACGCCACCACCCATTCACCCCAAGGAAAACCTACTAGGCACCTCATCCCCTCCCGTTCTGCTCGTCGCCTCTTTAATCGCGATTGCAAGAGCCTTAAACGCACTCTCAGCTCTATGGTGATCGTTAACGCCGCGAAGGCAATCCACATGCACGGTGATACCAGCCGCGCCGGCGAAGCTCGCAATAACGTGGGGGATCATTTCTGTGCTCAAATCCCCGATCTTCTCCCTCTTTAATCCCAGCTCGACGACGGCGAACGGCCGGCCGCTGAGGTCCACGACGGCGCGGGAGAGCGCCTCATCCAGAGGGGCAAAGCCCGTGCCGAAACGTTTGTACCCGCGTATCGGGCCCAGGGCCCGCTTGAATGCGCTGCCGAGGGCTATCGCGCAGTCTTCCGCTGTGTGGTGGTCGTCGACTATATGTACTAGTTAGCAACGAATGTGATGCTGGTGCGGAGCAGGGGGGGGGGGGCACTGTGTAGGTCGCCGGAGCATTCTAGGGATAGGGACCAGCCAGAGTGCTTTGCCAAGGCGTGCAGCATGTGGTCGAGGAAGCCAATTCCTGAGTTTACGGTAATGGATTGGGATCCGGAGGTTTGGGCTGCGTGGGATGTTACTACGGCAGAAGCTGTCGGCAACAGGGCAGATACGTTGCCGCCGTCTAGCGAGAGTGCGATCTGGATGGTGGTTTCATTGGTCTGGCGGACCTCGTGGCAGGATCTTGTCGACATTTTGGCGGGTTTGTGGGGTGGAATTGGGAGTGGTGATGGTGAGAACAATGCGGGATGTTTGGTTTGGTGGGGGTTTTGGATGGATGGTGGGGCAAGCCCTTTATCTGATCTAGAGAAATTTGACAAGGCAGCATTGATAAGAATAGCCTAGCTTACTTGGCGAAGGATAATGCGAGTGATATGTCATGATATACTACTCTGTTCGTTCATATGTAGTTTATCTGATAATAGGGTTCACAGCATTCGCATAAATCAATGTAGGGACTCATAGGAGACATCACGGAGCTGAATTAAGCTAATACAGGATGTCCTACATCAAAAGTGTGTCGCCTATCGTACCAAGGAAATAATGAAATGAGGAGGATCTGTGTGCACTGAATAGGAAAGAGAGAAAGAAGGAAAGAAGAAACTCCCTCGATCGCGAGAAAGATACATGCTTTTATCAAGGCACATAAAAGTCAAGCAACACATTCCCACAGTGCAGTGTGGTTGTGAGTCCCTCTCCTTTATTTTTTATTTTTGTTTCTCTGCCAACTTTACTCCCGTATCTTCCTCTTTTGTTTGCTCCCCCATCCGCCTGAAAGCTTAGGGGGGTGGAACGCTGGGGACCGTGACCTCGATGGCACAGTCATAGAGCTCCTCCAGAGTCTCCACACAATAAGATGAGCTCTCCCCCGTGCATCCAAGTGTCATATTGATCCACTCGGCACCGCATGTTGCGATGGTGATCCTATGAGCGGGCCGCATTAGTTTGGCCCTGTCCGGCTATGCAATTTATCACTTACCTATGGCCCAAGCACCACTGGAAGGCGAAACGCTCTTCCATGCATTCCGATTCGAAGGAGTCTGCACAGGTCTGCAAGTCCCAGAGCTGGCTTGGGCACACCGCACGATTCTATAGGGGACGTCTGATTAGTTCTATTCTCCATTTTATTCTCCTGAGACAAAGACTTGCCCCGGGGAGCGCAATTAATCCGATATTTTGGCCAACGACCCCGGAGAAGATGGAGGCGATGTAGACATAATTTCCCCAATCGATGGGATCTCTTCTGTAGAGATCCGCGTCCCTCTTCGTCATAGGATTCGGAAATCCTGGGAGAGAGTATGCCGTGCTGGCCGCGAAGATGAAGAGGAGGAGGAAGGTTTTGAAAAACGACACCATGATTGCTAGCTGCCTCGGCGATACCAGTGCGATGGGTGCAGCAAGTATGGGTGGGCAATCAATGGAGACCTTGCAGCCTTTTTAAGAACGGTGCCAAGGGAGTAATGGATATCACGATCGGGGCAATTAGTCCATATGGGCTTGTTGGTCATGGGGGAGACGGTCTAGGTCTTGAACTAGGCACAACTTGTAACATTCTAATAGTACGAGGGACCACCCAAGGAACAAGAGCTCTCGGTAAAGGTCTCTTTTGGGAGGTATCGTTGGAGATCTTGAGATCCCATTCACATAACTTAACAAGAGAATTTCACAAGAGACATCACAAGGACGAAGCCCAATGCACATGCACACATCACAAAGCCGGGTATGCTCGCTTATCCCAAGTGCCACGACCTGTTTGGAAGGCCTAGCGTTAGTATTGTGGGTAATGCTTAATAAGTTTTCACATTTGTGGTTGTCCCTTGGTATGTTAGTATTGTTCAGGGGAACAATATTAAGAACTCTAATATTTAACGACACACTCAAAACTCGAGCTCAAAGAGAACAAAGGTGCTGGCAAAGCGCACTTGTAGGGAGCAATAAAGGCCCATCGCTCATCCAGAGAAGCGCCTCGGTTACTGCAAGCCTAGGGGTTTAGCAGCTTCAACAATATCTGTGAGGGTCCGGCGTGCAAGCTAGTAGGCTAATATTATAGCTTTGGTCGAGGAGACAAACAATAAATTCTGATAGCTCGATGATAGACATTACTGCCATGGGAGCACCCGCCCCACCGATTGGTATTCCGGTCGGAAAGACCTTTAAGGAGTAGGACCATTCTTCCGCGTTAGACCCCGTGGGAGGTGTCGGCAGTTTTGAACATGAACATTACATTTACAGTGAGCAACTCGAAAGGCAAAGAGGTGGAAAAGGCTCCCATAGGCTATGGACGAACTGGTAGTTGAAATTGCCTCTGACTGAGCCAGCGGGCCAGCGTACCTGCTAAGCATGTTAACAAGGAATAGTCGGAGGAACCTGTGCCCGGAAGATGCCCTTCTCGGCGACTCAACAGAAAAATCAAACTCCCAACTACAACCAATACCTATCATACCTTAGTATTCACGCTACTCGGTAGAATAAACCCCGACCGAGTGAGACTTAACCCTCCGCAATTCCACCGAGATATCTGTTGAAAGCTGTCGTTGCATGATACAGCCGGGTCGCCCGTTTTTGTCCAGGGAAATAACACAGCACGAGCGCAGCGGCAGACTACCCGACGTCCCGTCACAGCATTTCAGAGGTGCTGGGGTGTGGGGGGAAGCAAGCGTAAAAATTGATCCTCTGATGGTAGATCGTGATCCACCACCTATCATCCGTGCACCGCAGCTGCCCGGGGAGTGGTTTTGGTAGAGAAGCATCCTCAGCCCAAAGCCATAGTTTCCGAATCTCCTATGTTGCGCTAAACGAAGGATCACAGGCACAAGAGGGTTAAAAGAAAAGGGCTACCTTGAGAGTTACTTGCACTCATCTTCGGGGTTGTAAACGTGTACACGCAACCCGATATTGTTTGATAAAGGTTCAGAGTGAAGGATCTCCGATAAACGCGGCCATCGACATTTCATTCTGCCCTATTAACCTTAAATGCATAAGCCCCGAAGAACATGTTAATGAGACTTCAGACTCCTAGTTATGTTGATTAACCGAGTGATATTGTATGAGTGATCACATATCAGCTATCGATCCCAGGGGAAGAATATGAAACCCTACCCTGTGCCCTGCACATGATAGGAAACGCCCACCAGGGCAATCCATGACGGGAGTTGGTATGTTCCACTGGCGGAGACTTTAAGAGGGGGGTATTAAAATTAGCTTCACTTGGGGCATGCGTACTGTAGTGTGGTGGAGCTGCCACCATCTTTTGCAGTACCGTAGCTTTCTTTTGACGATGGATATCGGACATTGGATTGAATTGAATCAATTGATCGAGGAAGCCAAGTGAGTGGGTTTGAAAAAGAGAAAGAAGAAAAGAGAGAAGAAAAAGGTATTTACCACCTAATTTAATTTACACCTGTACAAAGAGTAGCAAAGACACCGACGAGACAAGAAGTAACCCCCGTACCAATCAAATAACGAAAAAGGGAAAGTAGTAGTAGTAGTAGTAGTAGTAGTAGTAGTAGTAGTAGTAGTAGTAGTAGTATAATAGTAGTAAAAAGACAAAAACCCATCCACTTGCCGATCCATTCATCATGGTAACAGCGCATCTCACTTGCTAGAAACCAACAACTCCGCCTCCTTCCAAATCCTCATTAACAAAGCATGCAAGTCTCCGCCCCTCCCCCTCTCAGCAACACTCTGTCTTGCAACGGCTAAATCATCCTTAAGTCCAACCCCACTACCACCCCTCACCCCGCTGCCAACCCTCAAACTTCCCGTTTCCTTCAGCCTCTGGACAAGGCCCATGGCGTTCCCTCGTCTCCCCATCTTCCGGCGGTAGCGCCCGTCACAGTGGTAACACTGGGAGAGGAGATGGCGCTCCCCGTCTACCGCAACCTCATTCCTAACTCCAAATCCCAACAATTCCTCATCCGCCCCGAATGTACCAACAAAAACCCCATCGACCGCCCCCTATCACCACCGCCTCCACTGTCGCCGCCAAACCCTCCCGAACTCAACAAAAGCCCTAGCTCCAACACTAATCCTCTCAGCATGAGCCTCCCATGGCAATCCCCCCCACGCATACCTCTCGCAAATCTACCAAAACCCACCAGCCCATTCCCAGTCCCACCACCATACCTACCATCCCGTTTCCACCTCTCACCGCCCCCCTTCCACATCCCTCTCCATCCCACTCTCCTGTGCAACCCACCCAACCCGCCTCACGAAGGAATTCGAGCGCGTGAACCACGAATACCTCAACACCCGCCGCTTCATGAACTCAATCCAGGACTCCCTAGAGAGGACAGCCACTAGGCGCAATCTCAACCGGCGAATCCCCAGAAGGGGCCGTGCCACCGATGCAGGGAGGTTGAGGCCCCACCTTGTAAATTTGAAAAATCTATGGAGCGGGAGGTTAATATTTGGTCGTCAGAGTTGGGAAGCGAGCGGGTGGGGGTTATCGGTGCGGTTGGTGGAGGAGGGGTGTGGTGGATTTTAGTGTGCGTGGAGATAGATTCGTGGTTCATCTGTGGGGGGATTATTGTGCTAGGAGGTTTTGTGTGCGGGAGGTGGGTGTGCAGCTCCTTTATGGTAGGAGGTTGAGCATTGGCATTGACATTTCCGCTATTCTGAGGTTGAATCTGTGATTGCGATTTCGATTGTGTTGGCGCGGGCTGGGGTGTAGACTGTTGCTTTTGCTTCTGTTGTAATTGCTGTGATGATGTGATTGTCGACGGTGCATCGCCTCCGCCACCAGCACCCCGTCCGGAATTCATCTCGACAATCCCGTCGGCAGAAGCCTATCCAGACGAAATGGTAATCGTCTTACCCTTCCCGCCCTCCCTGGATTTCGACCGTGATCTATCCCTCTTATTATTCCTGTTGTTATTCTTACCGGCACCTGCTCTTCGACTTGTGGGATTTGATGAAGATGATGCACGAGTTTCTGATGCTGTTGCTGTTGCTGCTGAGGTTGCTGATGTTGAAGTTCGTTGTTAGAAGATGTGTCTCGTTCGCCACGGCGGCCGGCAGACATATTACTCTCATAAAATAACTATGGCATTACAAAAAAAAAAACTCCGACAGCACCGAACACTCCGCCCTCCTTAGTTCAGAATGCTGGCAAGAAGACCTCCTGCGTAGGTCTTCTTGCCTTCTGGGTCCTCCGCAAGGGCGGCCAGTTCATTGGGACTTGCAGTCTTGGTCCAACGCAGCAGCTTCTCGAATTGTGCTTGTGTTTTCCAATTTTTTTACCTTTAGCGAACACCGTTGCTCTTCGATTCAGGGCGGTGATTATGTGCTCATGCTCTGAAGGAATAGTTAGTAAGAAATAGCAGTAAGGTACCAATGAGCTTACCTATAAGATCGGCCGCTTCTTCCCAACTTATACCATACATAAGGATAAATGTTTTTTCATACCGTAAAGACCGAAATAATTGGGCATCACGCTAGGACGTTGGAGTTGCTTCTCCCGGTAAGGTCTGCTGTCTCAGGTGAGGGCTGGAAGAGAATCTTCGCGGTGTGTTTTGTCCCCCTAATCAAAAGGGGCAATTCTGGACGTCCTAGCGCCATGCCCAATTATTTCGGTTTTTACGGTAGTCAATGAGTCCATTGCGGAAGAGACAAATATCTGTCACTACGTCCCCATCGTGTGCCACCTTGTTTCCTCCTAAAATTGTCGACACAAGACCACTTCCCCCTAGATGTTCCACACGTCGGAAGGTAGCGAAAAAACGGCGTCGAATGGCAAGAGCAGTCCCCTGCAGGGGCTGCAATAGTGTTTTTGTTTTTTGTAATTGTTTGATCTCTTCTGCTTGTTGGTCTAACTTCCTAGCCAACTCTCTCGTCTCCGCTCTCAGCTGCTTTACCTCACTTTTCGTCTTTAAGACGGATTGGAGGAGGGATACCCTTGCCTCATTACCATAAATGGACTGTGGTGAAGTGTACGGCCCAATTGTTTCTCTCTTTATTGTAGGTACTGCCTCTGATAACACCTTCTGAATCATCTTCAGCTCTGTCCTCAAATGAGGGCTCCCCGCTATTTCACAGTAAATAATTGCCGATACCATCTAGAAGATTTCTAATCAGCATCAAATCCAAAGTTCCAGGATTTCTAGAGTAAATATACCTTTTTTATTGGACCCAAAATACAAGAAGAAAGAGAAGTAAGGAGAATAGGAATCTTTTTGATTGATATCAGGTGGGTAATGGGAAGGGGGAAAGGGTGGGGAAGAACGCTGGAAGTATGGTACTGTTCAGATAATAAACGGAACAGTGTTCGCAACGGGGCAGTCCGTCCGTCCTGGGCAAGGACGAGGACGGACGACATTTCGTCGTCCCGTCCCGTCTTTTCCTGAACTTGCCCGACAAGTAAGAGCCAAGGACCAGGACGGACGACATTGTGTCGTCCCCCACCATCTCCCGTCGTCCCCCGCCGTCCCCCGCCGTCTTCCGCTGTTTTCCGATGTTTTCCGCCGTCCCCTGCCGTCCCCTGCCGTCCCCGGCGGTCCTATGTAGTTACCTGCCGTCCCCTGGTAGAAGTTGTCTCAGGTCGTGGGGCTCGTCGTCCTTGCTAATGACGG
>Ga0307517_10004640_pt1 | contig 21048 bp, 11 predicted proteins | sample 23_EM_MG_FD_194515 | JGI IMG/M metagenome (GOLD analysis project Ga0307517, IMG submission 194515) | Populus trichocarpa ectomycorrhiza microbial communities from riparian zone in the Pacific Northwest, United States - 23_EM | ecosystem: Host-associated > Plants > Roots > Unclassified | place...
GTAATTCAACAAACTTGCTAAATATATATAGAAAAAAAAAGAGAAGAGATCTGAATATTTTGAGAGTAAACCGTGAGAGAGAAGGGAGAAAGAAGAAGAAGAAGAGAAAAGAGGAAAATTAGAAGGGAAATAGAAAGGAGTTGAAGAAATAAGTTTAAAGGTAAGATTTAGGTTATTAAATGTATAAATGTATGTTAATTGAACTTTAATTTCAGTTTTGATGAATGTTAGGGTTTTGAAAATTTATGTTTTGGGTTTAATTGATGAATTAAATTGAATGTTATAAGGAAGATTGTGATGATTTTGAGTTATGAATTGTGTAAATGGTGAATTTTGAGTTAGAAATTTGGAAAGAACAGTAGTTTTTCTGTTTAAATTCTGGGTTGGAGGTTGAAGATGACAAAATTTCGGTTTGGTCCCTCAATTTGTGAAAATTACAGTTTAGTCCCCAAACTTTGGAAAATTACAGATTGGTCCCTGGAGCATATTCCGAGATTCTAAACAGAATAAAGGATGAATTATGGGCAGAATTCCTGTATGGTTATGAAATTTAACACTTTCAATTTAGTCCTCCAATTTGATAAAAATTACAATTTGACCCTAAAAATTTGGAAAAATTCCAGAATGGTCCCTGGAGCATAATGAGATATTCTGGACAGAATTGAGGGTTAATTATGGTCAGAATTTCAGTATAGTCATGGATTTATGATATTTTTAGTTTGGTCCTTCAATTTGACAAAAGTTGCAATTTGACCCTTAAAAATATGATAAATTCTAGATTAGTCCCTAGTTGTAATATTAACTTTTGCAGATTGGTTTGATGAATAATTGAGGGTTATTTAGTGAATTATTATCAATTTTATTATTTGTTTTATTATGGATTAGATTTCGGGAAAAAACCGTTTAATATGAGGTTTTTAGGAAAAATAACTAGTTAGTTCAAAAACATATAGGGTTATAGAATAGACCCTTACTTAAGTATATTAAATAGGTTATAAGTTCTTTTGAGTCATTCTTGAATATGTCTCATTTGTATTCAGATAATCCTGATATTCTACCGGCGGGACGTCAGTAGGATTTCCTTCGGTATCTGCTTTTGACTTCTGTTTGCTTTCGAGTCAGGTGAGTGGATAATTTTCCATATGCATGAGAAATATTATAAATATTTAATTTGTTAATATGAATTGGATCATGCTTCTTGATAATATATATGTTAATTATTATCCTTGTTTTGATAAAGCATGATCAATTGTTGAATCTGAATTCTTGATATGAACCAGTATATATTTTGAATTGAAAGCTCCTCATTTGATTGATGTCATGAGTTGAGCCTTGAGATATGAATATGTCTGTTTGATTATGATTATGAACCTATGGTATGACAGTCAGAATACCCATGCTAACAGGGTAGTGTTAGTCTTTGTGCACATCGTATCTAAACCCTAGTTGGTCGGGGGAGTCACCAACCTGTGTGGACTGATCATCCCACAGTACGAAGCCTCATGCTCATTGCATTTTGATTTTCTGACGAGTATTACCATATGATATTCTTGTTATGGCTTATTTGATAAACCTTTCTATAAGAACCTAGAGCCATACTTGTATATATATTTCTCATTGCTGTATTACCTCGTGTGTGTATATTGAACGTTATCTACTCACTGAGTTGTTGAACTCACACTCTCATTATTTATCATTTTCACGCTTATAGCTTGATAGCAGGTCACTTTTGTTGGACCTTCAGAACCTGCTCTTTTGGTTGTAAATTTATACATTTTTCTTTATGTCTAGTTAGTGCTCCAAAACTATGAATTTATATGAAATCTTGTATTAAGACAATCGAATTATATTATAAAGTTAGTTTTGTTGTTACTGCTGTGTTGAACTTTGATTGACTTATTTGAAGAATAAGTTTGTATGTAAGTTTGGGTTCGCATAGGTATGGAACCTTGGAGGGGAACCTTGCCTATGTGCCGGTCATGGATCCGGGAATTGGGCCGTGACACAAATTTACGGGTCAATACTACATTTTAAGTTTAGAGTTAAGTGTCTTGAATTACAACATAACTACATAGCAAAAGATAGCTAAACTAAGATCACTCCTGACGTGACCCCGATGGACCTGAAAATAACAAATAACATTTACATGTAAATATAAAAAGGTAATAACAACAATAATAATAGCGATAGGTAATAATTTTCATGGCATTTCTTTTGACATATAAAATTTAGATATAGACTTCTTTACAATATACATTTTCCATCTAATATCTTAATCAATTATCAAGAATAATTTCATCTTGGAAATCACAACACGACTAAAATGATTTTGAACGCCATCTCTTTATGGATCAATCCTCATTTAATACCATAATATTCTTCTCTCGAAATCATTAGCTTATCTTGTTTTTTCGGAATAACTAATTAACACTTCTCCTCCTATTCTCTGGAAGTTAATTGCTGATACTAATGAATCTCATTAGTATCATTAGTCTTCCATTGCCGGGTTAGACTAATCAATTTCATTCAAGTGTTGATATCAATACAATCGATTGATATCATTAACTATTCCTAACCCGGAATAGTTAATCAATTCTTATCCGCATCAGGTTTACAATCTAAGTTGTCGATGTTAAGAACCCTTGACATTATTAGCTTCATTACCCAGAGTAGCTAATCATACCAGAAATGGTTGTCGATACCAATGCAACCCATTGATATCATTAACTATTTTTTACCCGAAATAGTTAATCAATTTATCTTTCTCCCATAACTGAGAGTAACCATGCTAATGTTAGTAATCTTTACTAACATCATTAGTCACCCAATTACCCAGGATCGACTAATCAATTTAAGAAATGCAGGCACTAATGGAACCCCATTGATACCATTAGCTATCCAAACCTGGATAGATGATCAATGTCATCTGAAATGTCGATATCAAATGAGCCCAGTTGATACCATTAGTTATCCTAATTTTCGGGATAACTAATCAATTTCATCACAACATTTTATTCATACCGAACACATAGACATAGACTACCAAATTTAAATCATATATATAGATCACTAAGTTCAAATCACTTATATATCTAGCAAATTTAAAATGGTAGAAAATAAAAAGCCTTAGGTGTTGGGCACCTATCTGCTATAAAAGCTTGACTGGTAGTCCCTAGCTGCTGTCTGAGTTTTGTGGCTCCCCCTACATTAACAGACATACCACGTCATTACTCATGAGTATTTATTCCTTCTAAATCAATAATCTATACAATTTCTTTTTAATCATCTCATTAGTTATTATCCTTATTTCTTTAAATTTACATCTCATGTTACCATTAAATCATTTTCCTTAAGTTCTTTAACAAAAATGCAAATCAACATTACAATCGGTGTAATTCCTCATTTGAACACTATTTTGTGTTTCGTCCATAACTAACATTATATAATTCGGTTTAAGGCGTGGCTTAATCCCTTAGAAAGCTAAGACAAAGAGTTATAAGTCCAATGAGGGAGAAGAACCCAGTTCTGCTTCTAAAGTCCTCAAAACTACCCATTATTGAGAAGATGACCAATTGTCCACTAGGGTTTGTCTTGACCCCCTCTCGGTTAGTAGACTATAACTGGAGTTTGCAAACACGAAATTAAGCAAGGTTAACTCCTTTGGATAGCTAACATCCAAGGCTATAATTTCTATGAAAAGACCTAGTTCAAATTATCTCATTTCCATGCTCGGATTTCCTCTGGAAGACCAAGAGATGAATCTGTCTAATTTTGTCGACAATTCCGTAAATATTCACACATCACCAGTTTAACTTATCCTCATTCAAACCAATTCCTTGCCATACACTATAATGATGCTAAAAACACCTTCTAAGAATTTGTTTGTCCAATTTCATTAACTAATCAATCAACACTCTTCTCAACCCTCTCTAACATCTTCATTGTTATTCCTTCATGCATTTCTCATCATTTTAATTTATATAAACACACATCATCAAGTTAAAGATTCAAGTAAAACACCTTTCTTTGTTTGTCCAATTTCATTAACTAATCAATCAACACTCTTCTCAACCCTCTTTAACATCTTCATTGTTATTCCTTCATGCATTTCTCATCATTTTAATTTATTTAAACACACATCATCAAGTTAAAGATTCAAATAAAACACCTTTCTTCTTCCTACATCAATGGCTGGCCATACACTTAATAAGGAGTTATAAATTTCTTTCAAAATTACTTGTTATTTTTAACTCATTTCAACCTTATTCTATGTCACAAACATCAATTCAATTCAATTTCTCATTTTTCTCAAAATTCATCATGAACCTTAATCTCAATTTGATGAAAAATTCAATGAAAATTTAACAATTATTGCAAGAACTTCTTAAATGGATGTTCAGACACCTTACCAAAGAGCAATCTAGGCTCTAATTGCCAACCAATCAAGGATTTCCAACCTTTTCTTCCTTACTTGTTGTTGCCACCACTTTCTCTTCACTCTATCCCTAAATTTTTTCTCTCAAAATATTTTAAATCTAAAGGATTTTGTTGCCTAAATCCTTTAGCATCACTAACACTCTTCTTTTTCTTGTTTTTCTCAAGAATTTTCAAACAAAATGGAGTTTTTCCCTCTCTTCCTTCTCTATTCCCCATGGTTGGCCACAACAAGCCTTATATAGGTAACAATTTGTCAAATTCGCACTGTCCTTTTAAATAGTAATTTTTATAGTTACTGGGTATTATTTTCCCTATCCCGATATATTTTTAATATCTATTTTCAATAGGCAATATTGAAATTTATTAATTTATACCCCAATACCTTTCTTTCCTCGTAAATCATTTCTGTTTAAATTTAATTCACATTTTGAAATTTTTTATTTTTAGGGCATTTTTCACACTTTTATTTTTTAAAATTTATTTGCTAACCATTTTTTCTAAATTTCAAAGGTCCATATCTCTTCCTTTCTACAAGTTTCAAATCCTTAATTTTCATAATTTATTTGCTTAATTTCCTTTAGAATATTTATGGAACTCATGGGTTGTACCGGGTTTACATTTCTTAACCAACATTACTAGCGATGTTTTCAGATCAATTTTCATATCCTTACCTTATATATGTGTGTGTGTGTGTGTGCACGCACGCGCATCATTCATTTTTTTTCTTTATCCATTTTAAAACATTTCTTCAATTTTACACTGAATTTACACCTGGAGTTTATAAAATTATACTATTTTAGGGCTCAATTTAAACTATCATAGTAGCATATACAATCTACCTGGTTTTATGTCGACTAGACCTTTACTCGGTTTCTGGATCATATTTGGAGTTACACAACTCCAAATTAAGTAATGTCAGTTTCATTTCAAAGGTAACATCTATATCTACAACTTTTATGAAGAAACCTCCTTCAAAATTTATCTTTTCAATCCCTAATCTTATTGTAAGGTTAATCAACAAAACTGTCTAGTTTTCCAATTTACTCATTTGACAACCATTATCTTATGCTTCATACAACTTTTGTTTCTAAATAAGATCTTGTTAACAATATTATCAATATTATACTTTCCTAATTAAGGTTCATGACTCATGTGTGCATCAATTAATCTCTCCCTTTTTTACAAGTAATACTCTTGATACAAGTTTGACTTTAAGTACTCCTTCATCCTTGTGAACCCATCACTCCTTCATCCTTGTGAACCCATCATGATGTTTCTAAATATTTCCCCCTACTTCATCAACACTAAGTCATCCCTTGACCTTTCACTCAAAGTAACCATGCTAGGAAATAGTGATGTCATTAGGTAATGATCAACTTTATTTTTTTTGATGGAATGTAAGAAATTTTATAGATCAAAATAAAACAAAGCTGGAGAACCAGCAAGTTAGAATATATATACATGTACAAACTAGTGATCAAGGGAACAAGCTCCCTTGAACAAGCAGAGGGAACATGCTCCCTGATACAAGAATAACAATCTAGCAAGTTAAACAAAAACAACAAACAGGCGCCAAACCACAGAGGATATGGCCATCAAACATATCTCCATAAAGCAACCCTCAAACAAACAAGTAAGAGGGATCACAATAACCAAAAACAACCCAGACAACAGCTGGTCAAGGAAGCACACAAGTCTCTGCAGGCAACAACCTGAATCCATGTACAGGCACGACAGAGAGGGAGCAACAACTCCAGCAGGGCATCCAGTCCAACAAAGAGGATTTCAGCAACCAACTGCAAACAGTGGCAACAGGTTACCCAACCAGCAAACCAGCAAACACATGCAACAACATGAAGAACCTGCAAGTATATAAGCCAGCAGCACCAAATAAACAGTAAAATAACATACAAAATACACCAAGACAGTAACACCCAGGACGATATATACAGCAAGAAGAAACACCAAAATAGGATCTAGGAGGACAACACAGTAGCCAACTGCAAAAAGCCAAATCATGTAGAGGCATCCAAGCAAACAACAATCTGCATATAGCAAGGGGAGGCACCGAGACCAAGAAGAAGACTAGCAGTAGGACAACCATGACATGCAAACCGAACAAACTGGAAGCTATTGCTTTCAGCCGACTCTAGTGTGGAAGCAAACATCTAGCAACAATAAGGAAAATCCCTTATCACAGAGTGGGCACAGCCACAGCCACAGCCACAGAGTGGCTCAGGAGAGCTCAAACAAGCATAACCAACCAAAGCTAATTTTCGGCAGATAAACATAAATGAACAAGCTAGCTAGCACCTTGAAGCAACCTCCACCCAAAGTGAAGACCATCAAACCAAGACCATTCCAGCAATAAGATAAAGTAGCAAGCTAACGAATCTAAACAACTGTAATCTGCACACCCAACAATAAGGGAACATGCAGAGGGGGAAAGACCCCTAAGTAACAGGGACGTCAATCACCAAGCCAAGGGGCAGCCTCAATTCACCAATAACCAATTCAATACAACAGGAATGAGCTATCAAAATAGAAACCTAACAAAGGAACCAGAGACCACACATGAACAGTCAAAGGCAACCCTGAGAGAACCTACAACATCAGCCAGCTTTAGGAAGCTAGAGTGGAAACAACTCTAGCAAACCAGAGGAAGACCAACAGATCAAACCTAAACAGGGTGTGGGAATAAAAATCCACACCATCTGCACCAGCATACTAACAAAATCGAAAGTAGCCACATATAACCAGTAGGAAACTAGACATTTAGCAAAACCAACTACAAGAGCAGCAACACAAAGCTAGAGAGAGAATCAACCCTAGCAAACCAGTAGCAGTCCATATGAGCAAACTCAAGCGTAGGCTAACATTTGCAACATACAAGACTACAACCAAACTGCATACAACAGTAGCACAAATAAGTGGAGAGGGTGACTCCAGCAACCATACCCAACAGGTAGTAATCCTGCAAGGGACATGCCAACCTACACACAAGCAGACAATCTCCACCAAGATTCGGGAAAAGCAAAACCAATCAGAGACATAGCAGCCTCTGCTTACAAACAACCTCTTCAACATGGCGGAAAGAGGCAGCAAATAGGAACCAACCAAAAAGAATCAATCCAAACAGCAGACTGCAACGGTAGACCAACACAAAACAAGAGAACAAAAACAAAAGGCATGGAATTGAAAGCCCAACCCATATAAAACTAGAGGATAACATCATCAGCTCTAACAAACCAACGTCGCAAGCCACAAAAGAGTCCCCCGCAAAGAGAAGACTACGACACCAAAACAACAATAGGAACAATCTAGAACTAACTCACCAAAGCTTCATGAGGAAGGGCGCCCCATGAAGATTCAAAGGCTGTTAAGCCCTCTGATAGACAAGTAAAATGTAGTAGCATAGAGGAGAAGTAGTAGGAGCTTACCTACCACTTCGAGATCTATAGAACAAGTCTCTCCATATCCTTACAACAGGTTTTGAGTATTACCTGAGTTAGAAAGACATCCTTGAGCACCATCAACTGGATCATCAGTTCGTGGACGAACAACATAGGTGACCCCAATAGCATCAGGGGAAATTTGCACTCTTGCACTAGATGAAGAGACCCAATCGATACAAGCAAAGTTCAATTCCATGCTAGGGAGGGATGAACCTCTGTCAAGATTAGCCTCTAAGAAAGTGGAGCCGATTGAGTCAGCTTGAAAATCCTCCACCAGAATATACTCTGTAGAAGGAGACTCACTCTTAACCCTATATCCATCAGAGGCATCCTCAGCAAAAAGCCCTCCAGCTAGGGTTTTGGGGTTTGGATACTTGGGATCTGGGGGAGACAAGATAAAAGGAGCTTGATGTGCAGAAAACACACTCAAGACCAAAATTAGGTTTTGGTAAACGTTAATCGAAGGCTTCTCTTGGAATGGTTGTTTAAACCGAGAGAAGAAAGTGATCAACTTCTTTCTTGTTCTTACATTACTTAATATAACCTTCTTATAACACAATTTTCTTTACACAAGGGATAATAAATCAACAATTCAAATCTTTCTTGAGTCCTTATTTGGCCAAAACTTACTAGGTCTATTTCATCAAATTCTTTCATCTCAATTCTTTCATTTTTTCATCCTAATCTGACAATTATATTTTACAAGTTACATTTTAGTCCTTCAACATGTTGTATGGCATGGACCATGTTCTTCTTTATCTCTATGGAAGAGTAGAATTCCTTAATTTAATAATATCAGCTTTAATAATTATCTTTCTACCACTCCCCTACATGCAATTTCTACTACATTCACAATCACATAATATATCGTTAACCCTATACCTCATGTTTGTTTAAGCAACAAGTTTCTCTCAACATCACATTTTCATTCTACCAACATCTTATGCAAGGATACACTTTACCTATCCAACCAACTCTACTTAAAGTCATAAAATATACCCATAGATTTATTTCAACTTTATTATTTGAATGTATCCTTATTATCACACTTTTCATGCCAATATCATAATATCAATAAATGACATTTACACATAACTCTCTTCATATTCAATATTCAATCAATCCTAACGGTGAAGTCATACTGCATCATATTTAGCATAACATATCCAAATTACAAATCAATCCAACAATTAGATCTCTCTATATTTGAACAAAACTTAATTGACCTTAAACATTAAAGACCTACTATTCAGGAAGAACAATTTATGGCCAGGGTGTTTTTGTCTGATCTTCACCGTTCAGACTTCAAAGAACATTTGGATGAACAATATATCCATATTGCATCCCCATCCAATGGTTGATGGAGGAGAAAATGTCTGGCGATTGCAACTAAAAAGAAGGATGTTTTCTCCAGAAATATTCCATCGGCCATATCTCTCTCACAAAACCTGATATTGAAAATCCCTCTGGCTAGAATGTAGCCGACATAGCGATGAACAATATACCCAAATGGAAGCCCAATCCAAGGTGTAAAGTAGAGATATGGTTGTCAAAGTGCCTGCCTTTAATGTATTTTCTCTCAAAGACCAACTCAATCTCACCTAAAGCTCTTAATTATGGTTGATTCCCTCAAATATTTAGGAGAAGATGAAGGTTTTACAAGACAGTTTCATTGTTGCTACATTTGCAACTATAACAACCTTTAAAAAAAAAAAATTTGTTTTCTCCCTAATGACCCATTTACTCCTCATAATTATACATATGCGCATTTCTATCAAATCTGGGTTTATTGGTATTTCTGCGAGGCCTTCTTAGATTCTGAATGACCTGAAAATTTAACACAAGGTAAAAACATATATCAAGGGACTATTCATAATATTTCACCTTGATCCAATAATCAGATTGAGAGATATGCTCAATATCATATAACTAGATAGTCGATAATGTTTTTTTGTCAAAAATCTGAATCTCACTTCCTACATGATTTACTTAAATCATCGGGGTTCTCAAGTTAATTCATTGAAGATTTCTATTCATAATTATCATAACTTTTTCCTCGGTGTTAAAAGCACGATTGTACACAAGGTTCATACCGACAATCAACGTTTCTTATATGAAGGGTCATGCACTAATTTTTTTTAACTCCCTTCTATTTTTCTATAAATCATCATCTTTAAATTTACAAATTTTAAATGATATATTTAACCGATCTAGAAAAAGCATTCTGACCTCTCCTTAGAGTTTTGACTATTTTCAAAGTTCACAGATTCCGTCTCAAGCAAGGTTGGTCTTGTTGGAAAGCTAAGACATGAGGTTACAAGTCTCCATAAATGAGGAGAACCAAATTCTACCCCCAAGACACTCGAAATTACTCATCAACAAATCAAACCTACTGCCCAATAGGGTCTGTCATGACTCAATCTCGGTTGGTGACTCATAACCGGAGTTCTATAGCTCTGAATTGAGTAAGCCAATTTCCTTAGTTAGTCAACATCCAAAACTATAATTTCTATGAAGGAACCTGATTCTAATTCCCTCATCCTTCTACCTGAATTCTCTCCGAAAGTCAGGAGACGAATCTCTCCAAATTCGTCAACCTTCTTATTTACACACAACATCCACAATTGAACTTTCCCTCTTTTATCTCAACCCATAGCCATATCACATACCATATAAGAGTGTCAAAAATACCTTTTAAGAGCCAATTTACTTTATTTATTTTAATCTCCCATTTTAACGTCAAAATAGAACATTGTTTTATCGATTCTACTAACTTTCCGAAAAATATTCTTCTAAACACAATCCTTGCTACTTCAACATGTATTTTTCTCATTTTGATACAATTAAACACATCATCAAGCTAAATATATAAAATTAAACATCCTTCCCCTTTGATGAATAATTGGCCAAAAGCATGGCCTTAAAGAACCAAAAGTTCCCTCATTCCTTTCATGCTAATTTCATTCAATTCACACACACATTCACATAAAGAACAACATATTATAATAAATTCAATAAGGAAAACCATAATTTCCCCCTTTCCCTCTTTGCTCTTCATATGGCTGGCCACCCCTAACTCAATTACCCATACATTTTCTTTGATGATTTCATGCCCCTTATCACATACAACACATGGATTAACTTAATTCTAACAATTAATATGTTTTCCCCAATTCAAGTCTAAGAACTTTAATTAAAATTCAACACTAAGACATCAATTCATAATTTTATTCGAAACGACTTATGGAACCATGTTTAGAACTCCTTACCTGGTAAGAATCAAGGTTTCGATCTTTAACCAGTTGAAAATTTTTGACTCCCCCTATTTTAATGACAATCGACCCTCCCTTCTCTCTTTACCTTCAAAATTTCTTGTTAATCCCTTACCCACAAGTGTTTAGTCTACTTATAAACCCTTAATCTTGGATGGGTTCTTGGAATTTTTGGCGTTTCTCTCTTGATTTGGCAAGAACAATTTAAAAACTCCCCCCTCTCTCTTAATAGTTGCTGCAAATATTTTATGAGCAAGGGAGAGGGGTATTTATACCCCTTAATTTCTCTTATTTGCACTTAGACCCTATTTTTTTTAAGTGTATTATATTTTTACCCCCATATCTTTTCTCCTTATAATTAAGTTATACCTCTTTTTATTTCTTATAATTCCACCCCTCAACCTTTTAGTTTAGTTCATTTTCTTTAATTTAATCCAACTCTTAATATTTCTGGGTTAAATTTATAATATGTCGAAATATTTTGTCTGAAAATTTATATCCAAAAGTTTCTAAATTCTCGTTTTATTTAACTTTGTACATGAATTTCTTCACTTTTATTTTCCATTTATTTAATTTTCAATTTAGGCAAACATTTGTTTCCCGGGGTTTACATAATTGTGTAGAAGCTCCTGAGTAAGGAGGATGTCATCTGAAATCTGCCTTCCAGAAAGGAAAGGAGATTAACAGGGTTCGATGATGTCTAAAAGAACTAGTTTTAACTTGCTTACTAGGATCTTAGAGATGCATTTATACATGACATTATAGTAGGAGATAGGGACATGACATTATAGTAGGAGATAGGGTGGTAATCATTCACACAAGAAGGATTTTCAATTTTAGGCACTAAAGCTATCCTTGTGGCATTAACACATCTAAGGAGATTGTTGTTTGATAAAAAGTACCTGATTGCCCTTGTGAAATCTTCCCCTATAATGTTCCAGCTGTGTTTGAAGAATAGTGTTGTAAAGCCATCAAGACTAGGAGCTTTGTCATCAAGGATGAAGAATAAAGCAGACTTAATCTCCTCATTAGAAATTGATTGAGAGAGAGTAGAGATAGATGTATCAGATATGGTGTTGGGGAAGAAATGAGAACTGTCTCTATCATTAGGGGAGGGAGAAGATGTGAGGAGCTTTTCATAGTATTATGTTGTTAGTTTGCCCATTGCTAGTTGATCATTGATGAGGTTACCTATCTCATCTATCAAGCTGTGAATTATGTTCCTAACTTGATGATGAAGCAGGGATTTATGAAAGAACTTGGTGTTCCTATCACCAAATTGAAGCCATTGTATTTTGAATTTTTGTGTATAGTAGGATTCCTCATCTTTGCAGAGCTGTATGTAATGCTTTGCTAGAGCTCTTTCATTAGTGTGAAGATCTGTTGCTGTAGGGTTTTGATCCATGAGGAATTGAGATGCATTATAGTCAACTTTAGCTTGAGCTATCTTGCTGGGGATATGGCTAGTGTGATGGCGATAAAGGGTTTTCAACTCTATCTTTACAAGGTCAAGCTTGTTTGTGAATTGGTACATTGGGTTGCCATAGATTGGAGTGTGCCATATATTGGTTATTTTAGGGAGGAAATCTTCACGATCTGTCCACAAGTTCAAGACTCTGAAAGCGGGTAAGGTTTGGGATAATATGTGTTAAGCTGGAGGACCATAACACTATGATCCAAAAGGTTTCTTGGCAGGAATACAGATTGAGTTGCTGGCCATTTTTCAGGGAGGGTCTGGTTGCAAAAAATCCAGTCAAGCTTTTTTTATTATTATGTTATCATTATGTTGACCATTGTGCCATGTATACTTCAGCCTTGTGTAGGGGGGGTTGAAGGAGCTCAACAATTTGATTGCATGCACTAAAGTTATCCAGGTGGCTATACCTAGCACTGTCTCCTCCTGACCGATCAGTAGATTTCATGATGGCACTGAGGTCCCCTATCAGGATCTAGGGGGTTGTGGTAGTGAAGGGGTATGTTTGGCAAATGTAATTCCACAAAGTCTCTCTTTTAGCAGGGGTGTTGAGGGCATAGATAAAAGTTATTCTGAGGTGTAAGTTGTTTGGGATGGAACAGGTGGCTCGCAATGAACAGTAAGGTTGAGTTTCATTGGGTTCCAGCCTACCAGAATTCTACAATTGGTAGAAACATTCACATTGATAGAAATTTCTAGGATGAGAGAGCCAAACCAGACTAAATTAATGTCATATTATGGGGTGTGGTGTAATTTTAGTTTCCACTAAACCAAAAAATCAAGATGATTATTGTTGTAACCCAATTTTGGATTCACCAAGATTTTCTTGAATGTTATTTTATTTCTATTATTATTTATAAAAATCCAAAAAAATTAAGAAAAAGTTTAAAATTCAAAAAAATACTTTTCTCGAGTCAACCGCATCTTTCCATAAGAACCGATTCCACTGAGTCAATACAGGTCCAACCAAATCGACCAGGGTAAAAAATGAGTTTCAGGCCGTTTCGGGTCAAAACCGTCATTTTCGATCAAAATCGAGTCCACCGAGTCAATACGGGTCAAACCATGTCAACCAGGAAATAAAATGAGTTTCAGGCCGTTTCGGGTCAAAACTGTCATTTTCGGTCAAAACCAAGTCCACCGAGTCAATACGGGTCAAACCACGTCGACCAGGGTAAAAAATGAGTTTCAGGCCGTTTCGGGTCAAAACCGTCATTTTCGATCAAAACCGAGTCCACCGGGTTGATACCCATCAAAAGTTTTTTTTTTCCAGTGTTTCAATATAATTTTCGGTCATTAAAATTGATTTTATTATTTATTATTATATAAATATTTATCTATATAAATATTTATTATTATATATAATAAAACAAAATCAATAATACAAAATTTATCATACTAGGCAGGGCAGTTGCGCAGATAGTAGGCGGAGTAGTTGTGGCGAAGAAATTTTTATTTAAAGCAAATTCGTGACATGTGTATTAAGATTTTAATGTCCCTTGTCATTGGCTATAAATAGCCAGTGAAAATTTGCCAGCAAAAAGAAGGAGGAAGAGAAAGAGAAAGAAAAAGAAAGAAAAAAAAGAAAGAGGAGAGATTTGGATTACTATTTAAAGTTTTTTTTTAGTTTTTCTTCATGCAAATAAGATATTGATTTAAAAAAAAAACAATTTGAAAAATATCAAAAATATCCTAACCAATAGTATTTAGTTCTTGAACTTTGATTTAATAGGATACAATAGGGCTTACCACACTAGATTAAAACCCAAATCCATCTCAGCCCTTAAAATAATCTACCCTTCGATCCTGTTGTGCCATGTCACCCGGTGTACCAAACTCTCGATACACCGCGCCATACTAGATCAAACCTCAGACCATCCGGATCGTCCGATCAACTTGCAGATCAAGCGATCAACTTGCAGATCAAGCCAATCACAGCCGCAGGATCAGTTCAACCGCGATCTAACGGTTCAAAACCTTCAGCGACACTAGTGTACGATGCTCGCATTCACACCGTAGCACAATCTCAGAGTCTCTCTGTCCTCTCACCGTCGATTTTCTCTCTCTCATCCGATCTTCCATTTCCGGCCGTGTGAAGAATCCGAACCACCACAGAAAGAGAAAGGTTTCTACCCACCTATAAAGCAAAACCCCGACCGGTTTCAGCGTTTTCTCCTCCCTATCTGGCCGAAAAAAGGCTGCAATTTTTGTCGGCCACCCGAAGCTTCAAACCGACGATTCTCCCTCATCAGCCATCAACGGCCGTCGAAACCACCTTCATCAAAATCCTCTCCATCAGATCTACCAGAAGCAACCATTTTTGGCCGGAAATATCACTGGAAAATTTCACCGCCTCCAACAGTAACCGCGCGTGAGCCACACGCGCCACCAGGGGCATTTTCATAATTTTCCGAGAATTCAAGGGTATTTCAGTCTTTTACCTATACAGTGGCACTCAGGTAATTGTTGGGGGTCCCTACTGGTATTTTTGATATTTTTGTATATATAAATACTTGTAAATTTTCTTGCATGTGAAAAAAACAAAAAACCCAAAAATAAATATAAAAGGAATAACAACGCGGGTCCAACACCCATTTCATCATGTCATCATTCGTGGGTCCAAAGCCCAATTCTCAAGTATGGTTATACCCATTTCTCAATGATATCAAAATAATTTTTGTTTTATAAACGAATATTGTTTGTCAACACGTCTCTTTTATTTACAGAAAAGGACCGATGTCAAAAATTTAAATACCAAATATGGATTATGTCCATTATTTCTCTTGGTAACCCAGACGTAATTCTCCTTTTTAGGGACAAACGTCAATATTTTAGACGAGTCTCCTATTTTTTAGGGACTGATGTCATTTTTTGACGTGTCTCCTATGAATATTGTCTGTCGACACGTCTCTTTTATTTACAGAAATAGGACCGATGTCAAAAGTAAGGGTAACCTTTCTCTTGAAAGGATGTTTTAAGGGTGGTGTCTACCTTTCCTTAATCATAACTAACCCCGTACTTGAATCTCTGGGACCAGTGTCTAATTTGAGATTTCTAGTTCCCTCAAATTACTAGATGGCGACTCCAATAAAATCTTCATTTTTCCCAATTAAGAAAAAACCCTTTTTGTTAAATAAACAAAAAATTGGAGCCGTCGCCCGACATCGTGTATCGACAGAATGGCGACTCCACTGGGGACTTAGGGTTGAGCCAACTGCTTGTGTTTGCTTTTCATTTGCTCTTTCTTATTGCTATTTATTTTTGGGCATTTATTTTATTTGCATTATTTATTTTATGCAATATCTATTGTGATTCTTTTCAATTTTCCATATTGCCACATGCATGCATGTTATTTATTTGTGTATTCACACACTTCACGGTGAACCCATAAAAGCTCTGGACCCGAGCTCGTCCTTTTTAAGATTAGAAAAGAAAGATTCAGGTCGCAAGTGTGACTTATGTCCACTGATACTCATTTGGACTTTCGCTTAGATTGTAACTCACCCTATGCAACAGGTATTGTGGAATTTTTTCCCATACTCATGTTGTATAAGGTTAAGAGGCCGATTACTTCATGGGTAATTCGGGCAATCTAAGAACCAAAGAATATCTTTAAGGATAGACTAAACTGAGCCAAATCTTATGAGCTAGATCCTATCAATTAGGATATACCCTTTAAGACACAAACAAATGTCAATGTATTAACATACATTTTTATATACATTCCATATTCTCATTATATCTCCACCGATCCTTATAGGAAATGTGAGATGGAAAAAACCAATACTATTGAGGAATTTTTGACCAGATCAGAATTGAGCCAACATGATGAAGGGGATTGTTTGCCATCAGAATTTGAGTCTCAATTACAAGCACACGTTAAATTAGATGATAGACCACTTGGTACAGGACAACTGCTAGACTGTTGGGAAAGGTTATCCTTTCATGATCAAATCACTTTTCAGAAACAATATGGGGATCTATCACATTTACTGAAAATTAGGGTCCAACATGCTTGTTTTTAGGCCATGATAGGGTTTTGGGATCCAGAATATCGGTGCTTCACTTTTGATACCGTGAATATGACTCCTACTATCGAGGAGTATGAATCCCTGCTAAATTGTCCCAAGTCAGAAAAGATGTACTTTTACACACCTATAGAGCATGCACTTTCTAACTTTGCTTGGATTACCTAGATAGATTGTCAACTAACAAAATCACATGCAACTAAACGAGAAAATAGTCAGGGTTGGTTTTGGAATGTACTAGAAGCCATATTCAAAAGAAGATTACATGATGAAAGCAATGAAATTCGATTGAGGATTTTGGCCTTAGGAATATATGGTTTAGTTCTTTTCCCATCTGCTGAGGGAATGATCGATTTTAAGGCTATCAATGTATTTAAAAATGTGGTGACCCTTAAAATTAACCCTGCTACAACAATATTAGCAGAAACTTTCTCATCCTTGAATTATTGTAGAAAAGCCGGAAGGGGTCGTTTAAGATGTTGCTTACAGTTGTTGTTTGTCTGGACTGTGAGTCATGTGATTGAGGGGAAGATTTCAGGTTTGGTTGGTACCCCATGGCATCTTTATTCTAAGCTGGAGAATTTTGCTGAAAAACACTTGTATGAAGTAGGAAGAACCACATGGGAATCAATGTTTCTAAGTCTAAGTAAATCTCAATTTCATTAGAGGAGTCGATACTCTTACTTCAAATCTTATCTGACATATTGTGGTGAGTACCCATGGGTCCCGTTGATAGGAGCCCGCTGCTGTATTAGTTATTATCCTAACATGGTTTTACGACAATTTGGATTTGAGCTGTAACACCCCACCTCACTAGCAAGATATTTTCCACTTTGGGCCTCCCAGTCCACCCATGTCCAGGGCTTCCACCCAAGTCCCCCTCACGGGTTTGTTCTTGGCAGCCACGCATGGCCCCAAAACGCGTCTTTCAGAGTAGCGCAGCACACTCACCCTGTCAGATACTGTCCCTTCTGGGCCTCCCTATCCACCCATTCCCAGGGCTTCCACCCAGGTCCCCCTCAGGGTTTTAAACGCGTCTTACTAGTCAAGATGAGCATGCACTTATAAGGCCATGGCTCTTGGCGCTCGCTTTCAATGTGGGATCTTACATGAGCAGTTTATTCCAAAGACTACCGAACTGGCAACATTTTATGAAGATTTCAAGACCTCAAAGAAATTATTAGAGTAAGTGAAGAAGGCATGGAAACATCCCGGTAAGGTTACTTTTGCTAAGAGAGTAGAAGGAAAAACAACTGAAGGATATCCAATATGGCAAAAGAAAAGAGGGAAAGGGTATAAAGTTCCTCCTTTTGAAGGGCCACCCAGGTCTTTGATTCATTCTGCTGAAGACATACATGAAGAAGTCCGCGCCCAACAAGAATCTTATAACCTAAGTTTGAATGCTGAAGTGGAAGAGTTAGGGGCTAAAAAAAGAAAGTTAGAATCTAATCTAGCCACTCGAGAAAAAGCTTTGGCTATCATAAAACAGGAAAATAATGACTTGTCAGCTCAGCTACAACATCAACAACTTGAGTTCCAGCAATTACAAGAAAATATGTACTTTTGTCAGAAGATAAGAGGAAGCAAGATGTCAACATGAAGAGATGGGTTAGAAGAGCATCAAAAGCTGAGGAAATGGTATTAAAATTGGAAGAGAAAAATGAATCACTTCAGGAGCAGTATCAAAATCAAGATGTAATAATTGCCAATTTAGATGAGCATGTGGACCATTTGCTTTCTATTGAGCAAACCTTATCATCAGAAAAAGAAAATGCAGAAAGAGAAGCAGAATGTTGGGCTTCTAAAGCTATGCATTATCATGTACAAGCAGATGATGCCAAGAATTATGCTTCAGGATTAAGAGGCATAACCCAACAAATAGCAGATGGTGAGCCAATGACTAGAAATGAATTCCATCAGTTTTTTGGGTTGATCAGAGATGGAATTAATGAGATCTCAACATATGACGGTCCAAGGCTTTGGAAGAATTGACTTGTTGTGATTTTAATATTGTAAATTAATGAAAGACAATTTCATCATCTTTTCATCATGATAAATGCTTAGTCTGATTCTGATTTATGGCATCAAATTTCTCCCCTAAATCGGTTCAAGTTCCTGTAGGTTTGGAGTCCTCAGTGAGAACTTTCTTAAGAGAATCTGATCTGGTCTATTCCTCGTTATAAGTTAAAGGAAAACTTAAAATAAATAACAAGCATGCATATTATGGGATTTTTTCATTTTATTCATTTATCATGCATGCACACTGTTGAAACATAATTTCCCCCCACCTAAGGTCTACTGGACTGATGAAGATGGCGAATGAAGACAAGGGTTAGATAGAGGTTTATTATCAAAAGGAAGTTGAGAGCAGTAAAGTAAAGGTGAAGTAGCTCGACTCATAAATCTGTTTGAATAAATGTTGAACTTCAAGAATGGAAAGGGAACGTCTGCACAGTCTCTTGCTGGGAACACTACTTGTCCATGTTCCATTGAAGTTGCACCTCTCCTTTTTAGTCATGAATAATGACAACAATGCCTTCAGTCATCAACTAATGACAACCCTTGTTCTCGTTCAACTGCACTGATAGTCGTTCAAAGCCTTCATATATTCCAAGAGCATATAATAGCTGCTAGCTTTCTGTTCCTGGTGCATTGGATTTCTTTCCAGCCATTTCTATTATGAACAGCATTCCGGTCTAGCAACATTGGATGCTGCTCTAAGAGAAAAAAGAGCAGACATTGAACTTTAACATAGTAGAATTCCCCTTATAGGTGTTTGTTTGCTGCACTGCCAGTGAGGAATCGAAGAGGAGACAAAAGGGTTTCAGATTCATCAGTTTCTCTTCCAGTTGAGACAACGTGTGATTCCACACGTCGACAGTGGTGGTGCTACATGTTTCTATGCGCTCCCAAGATTACCTGGCTGTTGGAAAGTTTCTACCAACCCATAAATAACCACAACAACATTGGAAGATTGACATGATATTGTGAGGATTGTCAAAAAAATTGAACAAGCTACGAAGAGGGGAAAGATTGAAGATTCTGCCAAGGATTCTAGAACAATAATGAGAGATGAATCAAAGGATGACTCTAACGATGGGAAGCCTTAATTATGTGGTCCAACCAGGTCTCACTGTAGCATCAACTGCTAAAATGTCTTTGCCAAGATTGACATACCTCGACCACTCGAGTTTGTCTACCAGCATCTGTTAGACTATGGACTTATTGCCCTGACTCCTCCAAATCCCATACAACCATCGTTTTCTAGGTGGTATAGAGATTTGAACAGTTGCAAGAATTTCAAGAATCGACTTGAGTTTGTGAAAAATGACGTCATCGACCATATTGTCACCGCAACATCCTCAGAATGACAAGTGATCGAAATGCTTGGCAAAACACAGATATCGCCAGAAAAGCTAATCCAAGAAGGGTGTTAAATTGTCAATCATTTTTGTTATGGATTTTGTCATTCTGCATTTTATTTTGGGATCACATCTCATCCTTTAACGGAACATGTCTTTTCTTTGTCTCTTTGTTGTTCTGAAAGCATGAGATGTTTCTTTCAAATGTTATTTTGACAAAATATTTTGATCAAGCTCCAACATGCATTTAAGATTAATCAATCCTGAAGATTAAAAGTATTTTACTTGCATAAATGACTCGATGCTTGTTGAAATGACATGAGGTAACCAAGAAAATTTTGAGCTCATACATGAAATTGAACCACACACCATGTAGCTAAGTTTTAGCAGTATGCATAATGACACGTAGTGGATTCAGTAGTTATGGACTCATGAATTATGATTCTTACAAGTCTAAATCATTACATTGGATGAGGTTAAAATTTATCGGTTATAACCGACCTTACTTGAAATGAGAAAAGACCATTTTTGTTTTATCCTTTAACAATTCTTGAACTATATATCCCTTGCAGTCCCATTTTGAGCTGATAGAATATTTCTTTCATAAAAAACCCTGACTAGGATCACACCCCACACTGGGGGCAATGAGAGTCTTTTCCTAGAAAAGACGAAGACAATGTTAGAGTTGATGGATAAAGGGAAGGCTTAGAACAAAAGTCCAATGATTGAGAAAGGGCTAGAAGAAGAAAGCCAAAGATTGATAAAGACACAACAAATGCCAAAAGTTAACACGAAAAATTAAGTGTTATGTCTTTTGGTGTGTCTATGATAAAGCCTCTACGATCTTCAAAAGATTAGATTGTTTATTCATCAAAGAAAAAGTTGGATTTGTGTTATGACTTATGTTAAACGAATTTTGATCTTTGAGATTAACAATGTTATATGTCACTGTCTCTACAAAGACAACGAGAGGAAAAGAGATTGATGAGTAATTAATGGTGATCCTAGGTTCTTGAAACC
>Ga0307517_10004642_pt1 | contig 21046 bp, 18 predicted proteins | sample 23_EM_MG_FD_194515 | JGI IMG/M metagenome (GOLD analysis project Ga0307517, IMG submission 194515) | Populus trichocarpa ectomycorrhiza microbial communities from riparian zone in the Pacific Northwest, United States - 23_EM | ecosystem: Host-associated > Plants > Roots > Unclassified | place...
TCCTAATACCGCCCGTTTTACCCGTCTTATGCTGCATCCCCTGAAGTTCAGGGCCTACCTGTTCGCCCGCCTGCCCAGCGCTTTTTTTTCGGGTGTGCGCGTCCGGGAAATGGATGAGAGCCGCTGCGCCGTCACCGTACCCTATAAATGGCTTACACAAAATCCTTTCCGGTCCACCTATTTCGCCTGCCTTAGCATGGCGGCGGAAATGAGCACGGGCGCCCTGGCCATGGCGCATCTGTACCGGCGTACTCCTCCCTTGTCCATGCTGGTTATAAAGACAGAGGCCAATTATTTTAAAAAAGCTGTTGGCCGCACCCGTTTCACCTGTGCGGATGGAGTATCTTTACGAGAGACGATCGAAGAGGCGATCGCCACCGGCGAGCCCCGTTCATTCACAGCCCGTTCGACAGGCATTAATGAGGAAGGCGACATCGTCGCGGAATTTTTCATCACCTGGTCATTCAAGACAAAAGTTAAAAAAATAGTATGAAGATCGCTTTCCATGGAGCTGCCCGTGTCGTTACCGGGTCCAAGCATTTGCTGACCCTGAAGAACGGAAGGAAGTATTTACTCGACTGCGGTATGTTCCAGGGAATGGGACCGCAAACGGATACCCTTAACCGGGACTGGGGCTTCGAACCGAAAGAGGTCGATCACCTCATCCTCTCCCATGCGCATATCGACCACAGCGGCCTGATCCCCAAGCTGGTGAAGGACGGCTTTAACGGCAGGATCTTTTGCACGCCCGCTACCAGGGCCCTGACAGCCGTATTGCTGGAAGATTCCGCCGGTATCCAGCAGGATGAAGCGAAATATGTCAACAAGAAAAGGGCCGCCGAAGGGCAGCCTTATGTACAGCCCATTTATAATGAAGAGGACGCCGCAAGGGCGATAGAGCATTTTGTCGAAGTGGAATACGATACCTGGCATGCCGTCGATGAATACGTGCAGGTCTTATATACGGATGCGGGCCATATCATCGGCAGCGCTGCCGTCAGCCTTATCGTGAAAGAGGATGGTAAGGAAGTTCGCCTGACCTTCAGCGGGGATGTAGGCCGCTACCGGGACGTGATCCTGCGTTCACCGGCCGTCTTCCCCCAGGCAGATTATATCCTGATCGAGTCTACCTATGGCAACAGTCTCCACGATCCTGCTGTCACCACTCCCGATCTGTTATTGGATTGGGTGGAAAAGACCTGCATACAAAAAAAAGGCAAACTGATCATTCCCGCCTTTAGCGTAGGCCGCACCCAGGAGATCCTGTTCGCGCTCAACCAGCTGGAGCTGGAAGATCGCCTGCCGCCCGTGGCTTATTTCGTGGACAGCCCCCTGAGCGTCACCGCTACTGAGATCGTCAAAAGCTACCCCAAATACTTTAACGCCGCCATCCAGAAGATCCTCGAGACGGACCAGGACCCCTTTTCTTTTAAAGGGTTGAAATTTATCCGCTCCGTGGAAGAGTCCAAGCAGCTGAACTACCGTAACGAGCCCTGCGTCATTATCTCCGCCAGCGGTATGGCGGACGCCGGCCGGGTCAAGCATCATATCAGCAACAATATCGAGAACAGCCGCAATACCATCCTCATGGTAGGCTACTGCGAACCCCATTCCCTGGGCGGCAGACTGATGGCCGGGGCGAAAGAGGTCCATATCTTCGGCGTCTATCACCAGGTGAACGCAGACATCGGCAGCATCCGGAGCATGAGCGCGCATGGAGATTATGAGGACCTCAGCCAGTTCCTCGCCTGCCAGGATCCCCGCCAGGTGAAAAAGCTATTTATCGTGCACGGGGAATACATCGTGCAGCAGGCTTTCCGGGACCGGTTGTTGAAAAAAGGGTTTACCGATATCGTGATCCCCGAGCTGCATTACGAAATAGGCCTGGGCTAGACCCTCAAAATAACAGCGATTAACTATTTTTATATCGAATAACCTATAAGACGTGCAAACTACAACCCTGCTATTTTTTACCGCTGCCGTCCTCGGACTGGCAGCCTGCGGCAACGATGAAAAGAACGACCTGACCGGCAGCGTCAACAAAGCAGGCGCCGTCGAGTCTTCCGTCACCGTGCAGCATGCCGACAGTACCCATGATGTATTGCTCACCACCCATAAAGTATGGGTCAATTTTAAAGAGTACAGGACCATCGAATACCGGGATACGATCCCGGTGCTGGGGACGGAGAACACTACGGCGGAGAATTCCGAAGGGGATACCAAAAGTGTAAAGGTGCAGAAGGATTATGAGATCTTTATAACCGTCAAATAGCACAAGACAGTATGAGCCGACATAAAAAGACGAAGAAGATCCAACTGATCCTGATAACAGCTGCCCTGGCAAGCTGCCACCGGCCGAATAACGAATGGCAGAACGGCAACAACAGGACCTATATCCGCAGCGACAGCACGGCCCCCTATTCGCGGGCCTATCATGGCTCCGGCATCGGCACGGCCCTCTTATGGTATTATGCCTTCCGCCCTTATGGCAATTATTATAACGGCAGCTACCGGAGGGCCGGTTACTATTCCGACGCCATTCACCAGAGCAGCAATATCGGCAGCAATGCGTTCAAAAGCGGGGTCGTAAGGGGCGGCTTCGGCAGGGGCGCTTATTCAGTATCTTCCTAAACAACGAACATGCAAAGGATCGCTATCAACCCTCGCAATAACTGGCAGAAAGCCGTCGAACAGCTGGGATTCGGCTTTCATACGACCAATATCCCTTACTGGGACGAAAGCGCTTACTACGAATTCAAAATGGACGAGGTCCTCTTCATCGAGCAGGCTACGGCGGAGCTCTGGGACCTCTGCCTCGGGGCCGTACAGCATGTAATGGATAATGACCTTTACCACCGGTTTGGCATACCCCCCGCCTTCATCCCTTATATAGAAAAGACCTGGGAGGAAGATCATCCCGCGATCTACGGCCGGTTTGACCTCTGTTACAAGGATGGCCAATTGAAGCTGCTGGAATTCAATGCGGATACCCCGACCAGTCTCTACGAAGCAGGCATTGTTCAATGGTTCTGGCTGCAGGACCTCGATCAATCGAAAGATCAGTTCAACAGCATCCATGAGAAGCTGATCGCCTACTGGAAATACCTGAAGACCTATCTCAATCCCGGCCCCCTTCATTTTACCTGCCTGAAAGGGACCCTGGAAGATCTGACCAATACGGAGTATATGCGCGATTGCGCCATCCAGGGCGGATTGGATACGAAACTTATCTTCGTGGACGATATAGGCTGGGATACGAATGACCAGGTATTCCTGGACATGGAGGATCAACCCATCAAAAATATCTTCAAGCTCTATCCCTGGGAATGGATGGTGAAAGACGATTTCGGTCAGCATATCCTTGACGACCGGAACAAGGCCTTTTGGGTAGAGCCGGCCTGGAAGATGCTCTTGTCCAATAAGGCCATCCTGCCGATCTTATGGGAGCTCTATCCCGGCTGTCCCTACCTGTTACCTGCTTATTTCGACGGCGGCCAACTGAAAGACTACGTGAAGAAGCCGGTCCTGTCCAGGGAAGGCGCCAATATCGAGATCGTACAACAGGGCGCCACCCTGCAAAAGACGGAAGGGGCCTATGGCGCGGAAGGCTTTATCTACCAGGAACTGTTCCCGCTGCCGAAATTCGGCGGCAACTATCCCGTGATCGGCAGTTGGGTCATCGGGCAGGAGCCTGCAGGCATGGGGATCAGGGAGGCAAATACCCTGATCACGGAGAATACGAGCCGGTTCATCCCACACCTGATCGTATAGGGCGCATATTTCCTGAAAACTTCCTACTTTTAAGGCTATGCCTTCACAACCAAAGCCATTCAGGAAGCTACGTGCCCTGCAATTGGTTGCTATTATCTTCCTGACTGTATCCGGAGGCCCTTATGGGCTGGAGCCCCTGTTTAGCTACCTGGACGATCAGTGGGCGATCCTGCTGCTGATCATTACACCGATCCTTTGGGATATCCCGGCCATCCTCACTGTCCTGGAACTCAACAGCCTCATGCCCGTGACAGGCGGATATTATCAATGGGTGAAACACGCCCTGGGCATTCGCTGGGCTTTTTATGAAGGATGGTGGACCTGGCTCTATACCTTTGTGGACCTGGCCATCTATCCCGTCCTCTTCGTCGGGTATGCCGCTTTTTTCTTTCCGGAGATCGCCCTTTATAAGATCCCTGTCTGCCTCGCCATCGTATGGTCATCGGCTTTGTTGAATATCCTGGGGATCATTCCCGTGGGCCGGGTATCCCTCGTCCTGGGAGTCATGGTCCTGGTCCCCTTCCTCATCCTCTTCTTTTGCGTATTGGGCCAGCATGGCAGCGTTGCTCATCTTCCCTCTCCCCCTGACCGCTCGCTCGGCTTCGGGTCGATCTCTATGGCGCTCTATACGATCATGTGGAATTTCATCGGCTGGGATAACGTTACTACTTATGCGGGGGAGGTGGCGAAGCCGGTACGGTCTTACCTCGTGTCGATCTCGGCGGCGTTTTTGCTGATCGTAGGGGTCTATCTGCTGGCCGCCATGTCCGTCCATCATTCCGGCATCGCTCCTGCCGACCTGAACAACGGAGGCTTCCCGGTCCTGGGGGTCCTGGCGGGCGGACGCTGGTTGGGCATCCTGCTGGCTGCCGGTGGCATGGCCAGTACGTTGGGACTCTATTCGGCCGTGCTCCTGTCGGTGTCCCGCATACCCCAGGTGATGGCCGCCGATAATTTACTGCCCGCAAGACTATGCAAACAGCACTCCCGTTTCCACACGCCCTATATTTCCATCATCGTCTCCTCCACGATCGTCAGCATATTGATCCGGTGGGGGTTTTCCGACCTGGTGATCATGGACATCACCGTATACGGGGCGGGGCTGCTGCTGGAATATATTGCCCTCCTGGTGTTGCGCGTCAGGGAGCCCTTGAGAGAACGGCCGTTCAAAATACCGTTGAATACACGCGGATTGGTCCTGATGATCCTTCTCCCTCTCGGCGTATATGGTATTGCTCTTGCAGGCGCTATCGGAGCATCGGATAAAGGCCTCATGGCCGTACTCGTAGCCCTGGGGATGCTGTTGTCCGCCGAAGTAGCCTGGAGACTGGTCCTGTGGAGGAACCCGCATCTTGCCACCGTCAAAAGTTTAAAATGAGTTCCTATACACCTATCGATCCCCAAAGGATCACTATCCGTACGGAGCTCCGGCCCGGCGACCTGGGCTATATCATCCATCGTCACGGCATATTGTATGGCGGGGAGTACGGTTATGGCATCGCCTTCGAGACCTATGTCGGTCTGGGCCTGCATGAATTCTATGCCGCTTATGACCCGGATAAGGACAGGGTATGGATAGCGGAACAGGACGCAACGGTCGTCGGCTTTCTCCTGCTGATGCATCGAGGAAAGGATACGGCGCAGCTTCGCTATTTCTACCTGGAACCCGGCTACCGCGGGCTGGGACTGGGAAAAAGGCTGATGGACCTCTATATGGACTTCCTCGTCCGTCGCGGCTACCGGGCCTCCTATCTCTGGACCACTCATGAACTGCATGCCGCGGCAGCCCTCTACACCCGCTATGGGTTCCGGCTGACGGAGGAAAAAGCATCGACGGCATTCGGCAAACCTCTCCGGGAACAGCGCTATGACCTGCAACTCCCGCCGGCTGACCTGGCGGATGCAGACGAGCCGGGCAACGATCCGGCTCTTCCGCGGCAGGGAGCATGACCTCATAAATGGACACCCGCCGTATCGAAACCGGACAGTCATGAACTTTATCCTGCCATAAATAGTTGGTTTACAAATGCCTGCGGAAGTGGCATTTTTTTAGTGCCGGGATAGGACCAACCGGACAATATGCTTAAGAACTATTTCAAGATCGCCTTCAGGAACCTCTTGCGGAGCAAGGGTTTTTCCATTATTAATATCAGCGGCCTGGCCATCGGTATGGCGAGCGCCATCCTCATACTACTCTGGATCCAGAACGAGCTCAGCTATGACCGCTATTATAAGAAAACGGACCGGATCTATGCGATGTTCAACCGGGATAAATTCAGCGGCCAGCTCTGGGCCTGGAACAATGTGCCGAAGATAATGGCGCCCACCCTGAAGAAAGACTATCCCGAAGTGGAGGATGCCGTGCGGTTCAATAACATTACTTTCCTGATGACGGCGGGAGAGACCCGCCTCAATAGCCGGGGCGCCTTCACGGACAGCGGTTTCATCAGCATGTTCGACTTCCCCATGCTGGCCGGCAACGCGGACCAGGCATTGAAAGGGAATTTTAATATCGTACTGACGGAGAAATTCGCTAAAAGCCTCTTTGGCAAGGAAGATCCGATGGGCAGGACCGTACGCGTCGACAGCAATGCCAATTTTATCGTGACCGGGATCTTGAAGGATCTGCCGGCCAACACTTCCTTCCAGTTCGACTATCTCCTGCCCTGGGCTTTCATGAAAAAACTGGGCTGGGAAGATGACTCCTGGGGTAATAACTCTGTATTTGCCTATGCGTTGCTAAAGCCGGGCGCCACCCAATCCGCTTTCGATGCAAAGGTCAGGAGGATCACGATCAGCCATTCCGACGAGACGACGGAGGTCTTCACCCAGCCTTTGAGCCGCCTGTACTTGTATTCTAAATCCGAGAACGGCCAGCTGGTGGGCGGCAGGATCCATACCGTCCGCTTGTTTGCCGTCATCGCCGCTTTCATATTGCTGATCGCCTGCATCAATTTCATGAACCTCAGTACGGCCCGCAGCGAGAAGCGCGCAAGGGAAGTTGGCATCCGGAAAGTGGTGGGCGCCTACAAAGGCTCGCTGATCGCCCAATTCATCGGGGAAAGTATCCTGCTGTCCATCATTGCCTTTATCCTCGCCGCCTTCCTGGTGCAGGTGAGCCTGCAAGGCTTTGACAAGCTGGTGGGGAAAGAATTGGTCATCGATTACGGCAGCCCTTATTTCTGGTTGTTCAGCGGAGCATTTATATTGTTCACCGGCCTGATAGCCGGCAGCTACCCCGCTTTTTATCTCTCTTCTTTCCGTCCGGCAAGAGTATTGAAGGGCGCCTTTAAACAGGCGCATGCCGAGATCACGCCGCGCAAAGTATTGGTGGTGCTGCAATTCACCTTTGCCATCATCCTCACCATCTGCACCTTTATCATACAGCGGCAGATACGATACGGGCAGGAGAGAGAAGTGGGATATAAAAGGGACAACCTCGTATATACTTTTATACAGGGAGACGCCAGCAAACATTATGATCTTATAAAACACGACTTGCTGAACAGCGGAGCGGTCATTGCCGTAACCAGGTCCGCCAACCCGATCACACAACGTTGGAGCGACGGATGGGGCTATTCCTGGGATGGATCTACGGAGACGGATAAAAGATTGGATTTTGTGCGACTGGGCTCTGATGCCGGTTTCGTAAAGACCACCGGCACGCAGTTGGTACAGGGACGCGATATAGATGTCTATGAATACCCTTCCGACAGCACCGCCGTAGTGCTGAATGAAACGGCCGTACGGCTCATGCGGCTGAAAGATCCTGTTGGTAAAATACTAAGACGTGAAGGGGACCACGATTGGAAAATAGTGGGCGTAGTAAAGGATTTTATCCTGGAATCCCCGTTTGCAAAGACGGTGAGCCCGATGATGATCGTCGGACCTACCCAATTCTTCCAGGTCATGCATTTCAAATTGAATCCTTCCAATACGACGGCCGCCAATATAGCGACAGCAGAAAAGATCTTCCGGCAATATAACCCCGCGTATCCCTTTGAATATGTCTTTGCCGACGAGTCCTATGAGAGGAAATTCAGAGAGGAACAGCGGATCGGGAAGCTGGCCTCCTTATTCGCGGGCCTTACCATTTTCATTTCCTGCCTGGGGCTTTTTGGCCTGGCCACCCATATGGCGGAGAGCAGGATCAAGGAGATCGGCGTCCGGAAAGTATTGGGGGCCAGTGTCGCGGGTATCACCGCCCTGCTGGCAAAGGATTTTGTCAAGCTCGTATTGGTTGCCTTTGTCATTGCCTCCCCGGTCGCCTGGTTTGCGATGAAGAAATGGCTGCAGGCCTATGACTACCGCATCGATATCGGCTGGAGCGTCTTCGCCCTGGCAGGAATACTGGCCCTGCTGATCGCGGTCCTGACGGTCAGCTACCAGTCCATCCGGGCGGCTATCTCCAATCCGGTGAAAGCATTGAGAAGTGAGTAGTCAGTAGTCAGTGGTGAGATATACATATAACCTCCCTCATAACTCACTACTGACCACTCACCACTCACGAAAAAACCTAACAACCATGTATAAAAATTACTTCAAGATCGCCTTCAGGAACCTATGGCGGCATAAAGGCTACTCTTCTCTTAATATCATGGGACTGGCGATCGGGATGTCTGCCTTTTTCCTGATCTTCCTCTATGTAAGCTTCGAGACCAGCTACGACAACTTCGATACGAAGGCAGGCCGTATCTACCGGATGGTCACCGATCTGAAATCCTCGGCGGAGACCCTGCATTGGCCCAGTACGGCGGCGCCCATGGCGCATGCCATGAAAGAAGATTTTCCGGAGGTCGGGTCGGTGGTCAGATTGAATTGGAGCGGCGCCTTGCTGAGAAAGGGGAATGTAAAATTCCAGGAGAATCAGACCGTCTATGCCGACTCTACCTTATTTTCCATATTCGACCTTCCCCTGGTCGAGGGAGATCCCGGAACTGCCCTGAAAGAACCCCTCAGCATCGTGCTCTCGCAGTCGACGGCTAAAAAATATTTCGGCGACGGGGACCCGATGGGCCAGACCCTTGATCTTTCCGACAAGAACCTGCATGCGAGGGTCACCGGGGTGATGAAGGATATCCCCGAAAATTCTTCTATAAAAGCGGATCTCTTCGTCTCCATTTCGACCATGAAGATATTCCGGGACAGCTTCGATGTCCGGTGGGGGAGTTTTAACGTATACTCCTTCCTGCTACTGAAGCCGGGCGCCAGCGCATCTGCATTAGCCGCCAAATTGCCGGGATTTATCCACAAGCACTATGGAGACCGGCTGAAGCAGCAACAACAGGACTACGTGCTATCCCTCGAACCCCTGAAAGATATCTATCTGCGGAGTAAACGCGGCGGCTTCGTCAGGGGTAATATCAATAATGTATATATCTTTTCCATCGTAGGCCTCTTCATCCTGCTCATTGCCTGCATTAATTTCATCAACCTGACCACGGCCCGGTCCGTCGAGCGGGCCAAAGAGGTCGGGATCCGGAAAGTAGTGGGCGCCGGCCGGTGGCAGCTGGCCCGGCAATTCCTGGGCGAATCCGTGGTGATCTGTTTCATTGCCTTTCTTTTGTCCCTCCTCCTCTGCGGACTATTACTACCTCTCTTCAATCAACTATCCGGCAAGACCATCAGCACGGGTATTTTCAGTCAGCCAGGTTATATCCTTATTTTATTGCTCATAGCCCTGGGCATCGGCCTGCTGGCAGGGATCTACCCGGCCCTGGTCCTGTCCTCGTTCAGGCCGATCACTTCTCTGAAGGGACGGTTCAGCACGGGCACGCGCGGGCTGGTCCTGAGAAAAGGACTGGTCATCGCCCAATTCACCCTCTCGATCGCGCTCATCATCGCGACGGTGGTGGTATACACGCAGCTGAGCTATATGCGCAACCAGGACCTCGGCTTCAGCAAGGAAAGGACCCTGGTGATGGATACTCATAAAGATCCCCACGGACCAGCATTGAGACAGGAGATCAGTGCGATCCCCGGGATACGGTCCACCGCTTTTTCCGCCTGCGTGCCGGGGAATGGTACGTATAGCGCCTATTCCAAAGTAGAGAATAACAGTGGCGATATGCAGGTGGCGGACCTCGATACCTATTTCGTGGATTTCGGTTACCTGGAGCAATATAAAATGAAGCTTCTGGCCGGCCGACCCTTTTCCCGGGAGATCCTTACCGACACGACGGAGGCGATGATCCTGAACGAGGCCTCGCTGCGCTTATTGGGCTATAGCTCTCCACAGGCCGCCATCGGTAAGAAATTCGATCAATGGGGTAGGAAAGGGTTTATCATCGGCGTCATCAAAGATTTTCATTTCGTTTCTTTAAAAGAAGAGATCAAACCCCTATGCATGCGCATGGAACCGTCGGAATGCAACCTGTTGTCCATACAGGTAAACAGCCATAACCTGCCGGCGACCATCGCCGCTATCAAAGGCAAATGGGACCAGATGGTGCCTTCCCGCCCCATGGACTATTTCTTCCTCGACGAAGCCTTCAATGAACAATACCGCTCGGAAGAAAAATTCGGGAGCCTGTTCGTTAATTTTGCCATCCTCGCCATCTTCATCTCCTGCCTGGGCCTTTTGGGGCTGGCCTCCTACAGTACTTTGCAGCGTACCAAGGAAGTGGGGGTAAGGAAGGTAATGGGTGCCAGCACGGGTAATATCGTAAAGCTCCTGTCGATAGATTTTCTGAAGCTCGTATTGGTCGCCTCGCTGATCGCCATGCCCCTGGCCGGCTATTGCATGCATCACTGGCTGCAGGATTTCGCTTACAGGGTTCCCCTTGGCTGGTGGATCTTTGCCGTCGCGGGGCTGGGATCCATGGTCATAGCCTTCGCCACCATTAGTTATCAGGCGATCGCTGCGGCCCTGGCTAACCCGGTCAGGGCGCTCCGAAGCGAATGATAAGGCATGGCATGATTTTTTAAGTAAGTATTTATCCAATTGATCTGAACTAAAAAACAAAGAAAATGGATAAAACGACTATACCCATACAGTTTACCTGGCAGGGTACTTATTATGAAGGCTGGGCTACTCCATCGGATCAGGAACATGAGGATGGTTCCCCGCTAAGTTATCGCGTGGTATTGAGCCAGACCTTCTTCGGTAACCTTTCCCGAGACCGGGGAAAATGGGCCATCGATGAACAGCGTCCCCATGAATTAGTGATGGCTGTGGGAGAATGCCTGGAAAAGGCCCCAACGGAAGAGGTCTCACCGAATAGTCAAAGTACGTTTTAATACCCGTTACGTGGTATGATCGTGGTTCCCCCTGCAAGGTTTGGTCTTGCAGGGGGATTTTTTTTCTTCGTTTGGAAAATAAGACAGGCCGTTGGGAAGATACGGACAAGAGGCACCTGGAAGAGTAGGTAAGTTTGCAGCCGGTTTGAAAAAGGCCAGGAGACTATGTGAGCGCTTTTTTCATAATCCGGATTTATTGCAACAACAAAAACCTTAAATTTTTCTACGAATGAACAACAAAAAACTAACGGGCTTCGGCTTGCGCATGGGAAGGAATTCCCTGCTGGGGATAACTGCTGCGGCATTATCCTTTGGATGTCACAAATCCAATGTAGATCAAAAAGATCTGCGGGATTTTACGGTCGTTAACCTGGTGGCCAACGACGCAGAGTATCATCCTTTACAACCTATTGATCCGACCTTGATAAATGGCTTTGGCATTGCCTGGTCCAACGGTAATCCCGGCGTCGCCTGGGTAAATTCCGTGGGAGGTCATGTCAGTGAATTGTATCGCGGAGACGGTACGGCGCCAAGAGGCCCAGTGAGCATTCCTTCTCCTACAGATGATAGCACCGGCGGATTCCCCTGTGGTATCGTCAACAGCAGCGGCAAAGGATTTACCCTGCCCAACGGCGGTAAGGCTGCCTTTCTTTTTTCAGGATTTGACGGCGTGATCTCCGGCTGGAACGGCGGCAATAATGCCCTGCGCGTCAAGGCTCCGGCCGGCGCCAGCTACACAGGCCTGGCCATCGGCGCCAGCGGCGGACGTAACTTCATCTATGCTGCTAATTTCCGTCAGAGGAAGATCGACGTATGGGATACGACCTTCAGCAGGATCACCACGATGGCCTTTAAAGATCCTACCCTGCCCTTCGGATTTTCTCCTTACAATATCCAGGCAGTCGGCGACTATCTTTTCGTGATGTATTCCAAGTTGGATACGGTCGTGAATGTAGGTCATGGCGTGAATGGCCTGGGACTGGGATTTGTCAGCGTATTCAGCATGGACGGAACCTTTGTAAAAAGATTCGCATCCAGGGGTAGCCTGAACAATCCCTGGGGCGTGACCATGGCTCCCGGCAGCTTCCTGGAAGATAAGGATATGGGAGATGACGGCGGAGACGGTCATGGCGGCTACGAAAGCAAAAGCATTATCAGCAACAACCACGGGAAACATGATCCGAAGGACCCTGTGATCCTGGTAGGAAATTTTGGTGACGGCCATGTCAATGTATTCGGCCAGGACGGTCAGTATCTCGGACAACTGTTGGGCGGTCATAAGAAGCCCCTCGAGATCGAAGGACTCTGGGCCCTTTCTTTCCCTCCTTCCACGGCAGGCATCGACCCGGCGCGGTTGTATTTCTCCGCAGGACCGGATAATGAAAATCATGGAGTTTTCGGATATCTCATTAAGCAATAACAATAACCATCAACCTGTCGCAAAAGCAAGGCCCCTGTAAAGGGGCTTTGTTGTTTTACGGCCGGATGGACAGCTGAGGCGGATGATCATGGAATTTCGTAACTTGAAGCTCCTGTAATTATATGAGACCAGCCATCCGGATCAAACGTGCATATGAACCACCGTCGAAAGAGGACGGTCTGCGGATCCTCGTGGACGGCCTCTGGCCCCGCGGGCTGAAGAAGGAAGCGCTAAAGGTGCATGAATGGGTGAAGGCAATTGCCCCTTCCGCCGGCCTGAGAAAATGGTTCGGACACGTGGTTGGGAACTGGAAGGGGTTCCAACGCAAATATCGTGCTGAGCTAAAAGATAACCCCGCCGTGAAAGATCTTTTAGAAAAATATGGTCACCATAGCGTGATCACGCTGGTCTATTCGGCCAAAGACGAACAGCATAACCAGGCCGTGGTATTACGGGACTACCTGGAGGAACAGGTCGCGGACCGGTGAGCACTTCTTCTTTAAATTAAATGAAGGCTTTCTAATTTTTCCCTGACAATATGAGGTTGTCGCAGTAATAGCTCGGCCACCTTATCGACATTCTCGCAGGCAGTATAGACCCGCCTCATTATTGAATATTCACTCTCAGTCCAATATTCATAGGCCCGGCGATAGCTTTTTCTTATTTCGATTTTCTGCGGTGTAAACGCGGACGCATCTCTTTTACTCAATTTTTCAACATTGGGTCTTTCGAGGATCAGTAATTCATCTATCTCCTCTATTGCCATTTTGGGTCGATGTATTATTTCTGCCTTTCTGCCGGATTTATTATTGACATCAGCAAGAGCTGCCCTTTCTCCGGAGGCAAGATAGAAATACCATTCATTTTTACCATACTCGGATTGCTGATGTGTGCATTGGGGTATTAGCTTTAACATGCCGCTGTTTTTCAGCTTCGACAAAAAGTTTCGGAAGTGAAAGCCCTGATGGCGGTCTTTTTCAATAATACCTTTACGGGCGAGAAAAGGATAAACGTCCGTTGATCTTGCTCCTTTTTGACCTGTCTGAAGGAGGTATTCCTGAATGCCTCTGCTGATCCTGCGGGCAAGCTGCATTTCCTGGTGGGTAAGACTGTTCACGATAAGGTTTTGCCTAAAATTAAAACAAAGCGGGGAAAAAACCGGAGCAAAATGTACCTCTCCCTACCAATCTCCCTGGCATGAAAAATGCTGTGCCTCCGACACACCCGATAAACCGCTACTTTAATAATTAGTGGGTACCCGTGCCGATGGTTATTCTCCTATAAATTCGTAAATTCGGAAAGGATCCGGTTACCCTCCAATTTTTCATTGCAGCACGAACTAAATCGTATTGGTATGCTAAAAAGAACAGGCGTCCCTCCCAAGGGGGAAGGACCTTTTAAAGGATCGCGCCGTGATTTCCTCAAACAGTCTTCTTTATTATCGGCGATCGCGCTGACGCCGGTCACGATCGTTAAGGCGGCGGAGGCTCAGTGGGATGAAAAGGTCGCGGATGTATTCGAGAAGGTCACCGTCAACCTGGAAGTGAACGGGATACGACATACTGTAAAAGTGGAACCGCGGGTTACGCTCCTGGATCTGCTCAGGGAAGAATTGAACCTCACCGGCAGTAAGAAAGGTTGCGACCGGGGACAATGCGGGGCCTGCACGGTGCATGTCAATGGGGTCCGTATCAACTCCTGCCTGAGCCTGGCGGTGACCAACGAAGGGAAGAAGATCACTACCATCGAAGGGTTGGCGAATGGAGAGGAACTGCATCCGATGCAGGATGCTTTCATTAAACACGACGGATTCCAGTGCGGGTATTGCACTTCGGGCCAGATCATGTCGGCGGTAGCTCTCGTAAAGGAAGGCAGGACGCAGTCCAGGGAGCAGATCAGTGAATTTATGAGTGGGAATATCTGCCGTTGCGGGGCTTATTCCAATATTGTCAAGGCCATCCAGGAAGTTAAAAACCATCCATCATGAACCCATTCCTCTATACACGGTCCACGGCAGCGACCGGCGCCATCCAGTCAATGGTGAAAGCTCCCCATGCGCAATTCCTGGCGGGCGGGACGAACCTGATCGACCTGATGAAGATGGGGGTTGTGGTCCCGGAAAGATTGGTGGACATCAATCCCTTACCGCTGAAGGGGATCCAGAAGATGGGCACGGGGCTGCGCATTGGGGCGTTGGCTACGAACAGCGAGGTGGCGGACCATCCATTGATATTGCAGGGTTATCCGCTCCTGTCCCTGGCGATCAACGCGGGAGCCTCGCCCCAGCTGCGCAACATGGCTACGGTGGGCGGGAATATGATGCAGCGCACCCGCTGTAATTATTTCTTCGATACATCGATGCCCTGTAACAAGCGTTCTCCCGGCAGCGGCTGCGGCGCGCTGGAGGGCTATAACCGGATGCACGCGCTGTTCGGGGCCAGCGATCAATGCATTGCCGTAAATCCCAGCGATATGAATGTGGCGTTGACGGCGCTCGATGCGGTAGTGCACATAAAGGGGCCGAAGGGAGAAAGGAAGATCCCCTTTGCGGATTTTCACCGTTTGCCCGGCGATCACCCGGAAAAGGATAATACGCTGGAAAGGACGGAACTCATCATGGCGGTAGACCTGCCGGCTTCGCCCTTCCATCAGCATGTACATTATCTGAAGATCCGTGACCGCTCATCGTATGCTTTTGCCCTGGTATCTGTGGCGGCGGCCCTGCATATGGAAGGGAATACCATCAAAGAAGCCCGCCTGGCGATGGGAGGGGTAGCGCATAAGCCCTGGCGCCTGCATGCCGCGGAAACTTTCCTGAAAGGGAAGACGGCGGGCGATGACGCGTTCCAACAGGCGTCGCAGATCGCCATGCAGGGAGCGAAGGCCTACAAATACAATCAATTTAAGATGACGCTGGCGCCGAATGCGATCCTGCAGGCGCTTAGAACGGCATCGGGTTTGGTATCTTAATACCGGCCGGCTTCGGCCGGACGAATAAACTATTGTCATGAAAAAAGACGCTATAGGAGACCCGTTGAGCAGGGTGGACGGCCGGTTGAAGGTTACCGGGGGAGCCAAATACTCAGGTGAATATAAAGTTCCGGGCCTGACATACGGCGTATTGGTCCCGGCGACCATCGCCAATGGAACGGTGACGGCAATGGATATTAAGGCGGCGCAGCGCGCCCCGGGTGTGCTGGCGGTCATCACTCCTTTCAATGCTCCGAAAGTGCCGGGCTACCAGCCGGGGACACCCAGGACGATCAGGGGACTGAAGCTGTTCAATGACGATAAAGTGCATTTCAACGGACAGCCCATCGCACTGGTAGTGGCCGAGACCTTCGAGCGGGCCACTTATGCCGCCAGCCTGGTAAAGGCGACCTATAAGGCCGAGCCTTTCGAGACGGATTTCCATAAGAATTTCGATAAAGGAGTGGTGCCCTATGATGGGAAGTACCAGGATTATGTGCGGGGAGAAGCGGATGCCTATAAGAAGGCCCCGGTGATCATCGAGCAGGATTACATGCTGCCTTCGGAAATGCACAATCCCATGGAACTGCACGTGACAACGGCGTACTGGGAGGGAGAGGATAAAGTGACCCTGTATACCAAATCCCAGGGAGTCATCGGTTCGCAGCGATCGATAGCGAATGCCTTTGCATTGGACCCGAAGAACGTGCAGATCCATTCACGTTTTGTGGGCGGGGCTTTCGGTTCATCCCTTCGTACCTGGCCGCATGAAGTGGCGGCGGTGCAGGCGGCTAAGCTGGTGCAACGGCCCGTGAAGCTGACCTTGACCCGGGAACAAATGTTCACGCTGGTAGGCTACCGGCCATTGACGATACAAAAGATTGGATTAGGCGCCACCCCGGACGGGAAACTGGTAGGCATCACCCACGAATCGCATTCCCAGACGGCGGTATACGAAGAGTTCACGGAAAATGCCGTGAACGTCTCCCGTTTCCTGTACGCGAGTCCGAATGCCAATACCCGCTATAAAGTGGTTCCGTTAAATGTCGGCGTGCCTGCGCCCATGCGCGGTCCCGGAGAAGCTACGGGATCATTCGCCCTGGAATCCGCCCTGGATGAATTGTCTTATAAATTGAAGATCGACCCCATCGAATTGCGGCTGAGGAACTACACCGACAGAGACCCCGAGCGCAACCTGCCCTGGTCCAGCAAGTTCCTGAAAGAATGTTATCAGCTGGGATCGGAAAGGATCGGGTGGGCCCGGCGGTCGGCCCAGCCGGGTTCACAGCGGGATGGCGAATGGCTGGTGGGCTATGGCATCGGGTGCGGGGCATTCGGGGCTTATCGCAGCAAGACCCAGGCTAAAATTAAATTGATCCCGGATGGCACGGTGAATATACAGAGTGCTACCAGCGACATCGGTCCGGGCACGGCGACCTCTATGACCCTGGTGGCCGCCGATACCCTTGGCCTCCCTGTGGATAAAATAACTTTCGAACTGGGTAACTCCTCCTTTCCCGTTGCGCCGACGCAAGGAGGCTCGCAAACAATGTCTTCCGTAGGGTCGGCGGTGCATGATGCCTGCGTAGCGCTGAAGCAAAAACTGAATGTCCTGGCGGGCCTGCCGGCAGACAGCACAGCGGCCATCGATTATGGCGGGATCCTGCAGCAGCTTAATCTGCCCATGCTGGAAATAACCCAGGAATCGCAAAGCAGTGAGGAAGCTAAGAAATATTCGATGTATTCTTTCTCGGCGCATTTTGCACAGGTATATGTGCATCCGCTGACAGGCGTGGTGAAGGTGAGACGGTTAGTGGCTGTGGTGGATGGAGGTAAGATCGTTAGTTATAAGACGGCCAGCAGCCAGATGATCGGGGGTGCGGTAGGAGGGATCGGTATGGTGCTGACGGAAGAGGCCGTGTTTGATGATAAGTATGGCCGCTACGTGAATGGCAACTTCGCGGATTATCATGTTCCGGTGAATGCGGATGTCCCCGATATCGAGGCCATTTTTATCGACAAGCCCGATCCGATCATCAATCCGCTGGGAACAAAAGGATTGGGGGAGATCTCCCTCATCGGCGTGGCGGCTGCAGTGGCGAATGCCGTGTACAATGCGACGGGAAAAAGGATCAGGGAACTCCCTATCACACCGGATAAGATATTGATGGCTTGAGCTCCACTGCAATAAAAATTTTTAATGAAAGAGATCAGTGATATTATCCAGGCATTCGACCGGGCTCAAAAGGAGGGTAAGCGCTCCGCCCTTGCTACGGTCGTCCATGTGGAAGGGTCTTCTTATCGCCGGCCGGGCGCCAGGATGCTGGTAACGGAAGACGGGCAGCTGACCGGCGCCATCAGCGGCGGTTGCCTGGAAGGCGATGCGCTGCGGAAAGCCCTGCATGCTATCAATCAGCAACAGAACAGGCTGGTGACCTATGATACGACCAACGAGGACGACATACAGTTCGGGGTCCAGCTGGGTTGCAATGGGATCGTTCATATTTTATTCGAACCCATCGATGCCGCCCGGCTTTACCATCCTATCCAACTGCTGAGGGAACTGACGGCAGAAAGAACAGAGGCGGTGCTCGTTACCTTGTTCTCCAGGGATCATCTGCAGGAACAGCCCGGAACGAGCCTGCTTTATGCCAACGATATACTGCATACAACGATGGACGATCTTCTACGCGATGCTGTTATGACCGATGTGAAAAAAGCATGCAGGGATAAGATCTCCTGTTTCAGGGAGTATCGATCCGGCCTGCGCACTTTCAACGGCTTCGTCGAATTCATCCTGCCCCCGCCGGCCCTGGTGATCGCGGGAGCGGGGAATGATGTCCTGCCGCTGGTGGAGATCACTTCTCTCCTGGGCTGGCATACTACCATTGTGGACGGACGGCCGCATTATGCCACCTCCCGGCGTTTCGGCAAAGCGGACAAGATCCTGACCGTCAAACCCGAATGCGTCCTGGAACAGCTGACTACGGACGCGCAGACCATTTTTGTGCTGATGACGCATAATTATAATTATGATCTCGCCCTGCTGAGGGAACTGGTGAAGAAAGACTTTCAGTACATCGGTATCCTGGGGCCGCGTAAAAAACTGGACCGCATGCTGGTGGAATTCCGGGAAGAAGGACTTGTCCTTAGCGGGGAGCAGCTGGCCGCCCTGCACAGCCCCGTCGGGTTGGATATCGGCGCCGAGACCGCTCAGGAGATCGCGATCTCCATCGTGGCGGAAATTAAGGCCGTGCTCTCCCGCCGGTCCGCCAGGGCATTACGCGAAAAACCCGAGCCCATTCATGGCCGGACAGCCTCATTTTCTACGCATGAATAAGACAGGGATCATCATTATGGCAGCCGGCAATTCGTCACGGCTGGGACGCCCCAAGCAACTCCTGCCTTACCGGGGCAAAACCTTGCTGACCCATGTCGTCACGGAAGCGCTGAGCGCTGCTTTAGATCCTGTCATAGTGGTCACGGGCGCTTTCCGGGAAGAGATCAGCCTTTCCTTGCAAGGCTATTCTGTCGATGTCGTGTATAACCCTCGTTGGGAGGAAGGAATGGCATCGGGCATCGGAGCCGGGTTATCGAAAATACTCTCCCGGGATCCGGGCATAGAGGCGGTGATCCTTGCCGTCTGTGATCAGCCTTATCTTACTGCCGGTCTTTTAAGCGAACTGGTGGAGGAACACCGGGGATCCCGGAAAGGCATGGTTGCCTGTTCTTATGCAGATGCCGTAGGAACGCCTGCCCTTTTCGGGCAAGGATATTTCAGGGACCTGTCGAACCTTTCAGGCAGTGAAGGGGCAAAGAAATTATTGCGGCTGCACGGGAACGATCTGGTCACGATCCCTTTTCCGCAAGGCAATATCGATATCGACACGGAAGAAGATTATCAGGCTTTAGCCGGAAAAAAATATTAAATTAGATCAAACTACCTCCTTTGAATAAGTTCTGCCTGGCGCTTATGGGATTTTGCTTCTGTATCGGCGCTTCTGCCCAGGATGCTAACTATTGGTCCCAGAGCTATAATCCGGCGGGCTTCCTGACGCCGGGATCTGCAGTAGCCTTTATCGGGGACAGCGGCGTACTGTATTATAATCCCGCCCTTTTAGCCTATAATACAAAGAACTCCGCCAGTATCACCGGCTCGATCTACCAGTTCAACATGCTAAAAGTAACCAACGGGGTAGGAGAGGGTCTTCCCCTCCGTTCTTCGAATGTGAGCATCATACCGGTCATGGCTTCGGGTATCCTGTCCGTCAAAGGGAAGTCAAGGTTTACCATCGGATATGCCCTCGTGCATAACCCGGTCATAGCACACCAGGCCACGCAGCAACTGGACAAAAGAATAAATGTGCTGAACGATACCTACAGTCCCGGACCGGAAAACTTCCTGGCCCAATACAGTGTTCAAAACATCATCAACGAGACATCGGGAATTTTAAGTACGGGTTTTACCCTGGGGTCGAATTTCGCGTTCGGGCTTTCGATGGAAGGACAGTACCGCGAGCAGCATATTCAGGAGAGTTACAGCGCCAGGGCTTTGATCAATACCAATACCGTTTCGGGATTGCCCCCTCTCAGCAACGTGGAGACCCAATACCAGGTCTCCCATTATAATGTCGGCATAAAATTTAAGGCCGGCCTGGCTTATGATAAAGGCCCCCATCATGCGGGTCTGAATATCACTTCTCCCCTGGCTAAGATAAAGGGCAGCGGACAGCTGCTCAGCGACAACGTGGTCACCGATCTGAGGACAGGCGCCGGCGATACCCTGAACTTTTTGGCCAGTACCCGCCAGACCAGCCTGAAAGAGAAATACAGGATGCCTTTAAGCATTGCGGGCGGATATGCGTATAATGCCCCTTGGGGCCAGGTCTACCTCAGTACGGAGTATTTTTTCAGCGTGAAGGAATACGATGTCATTACGCCCCGTGCCGCCGAATTCATCCGCAACAACAGCGACACAAGCTTTAATTCTTCGGACATTTTAACGTTCAGGGATGCCCGGAAAGCCATCCTGAATGTAGGGGTGGGCGTCAGTTTCCCCTTGAAGCCGGAGGTGACGGCCTTCCTGGCCTTCCGTACGGATTTCAGCTATTCGGACACCAGCCGGTACCGGGATCGCGATAGCTATACCTTCAACACATCGCACTACGATATCTACCATCTGCAAGTGGGCGGCAACATAAAAAAGAGAAAATTCAACCTCCGTGCAGGCCTGCTGCTGGACTATGCGCATACCTCCAAATTCCCCCAGTCCGTGAACATGCCAACGGCCAATGAAGAGAATGTGCTGTCCGGGGATGTGCGTGCCGTGAAAGCCACCTTCTTTTCGGTTGGCCTGATGTTCTCTTATATTCACAATCTTTAGAGGATGACTACCCGACGCTATTCGTTTAAATAGACGATGAGCTTTTTCAGATATTCTTCGTCGGACGGGTCTTCGTCGTGGAGCGAGTAGAAGCTGTTGGCTTTTCCACTATCCTTGCTAAAGGCAAAAGCCCGCACAATGGCTCTCTTATGTAGTGAGTTCAATCTGACGAATTGCATTTTTGGGGATAGGATATAATAAGTGTAGCGATCTTCATATTCATTTCCGGCCAACCGGGTATCGATAAGTTTATACAGGGAATA
>Ga0307517_10004643_pt1 | contig 21044 bp, 21 predicted proteins | sample 23_EM_MG_FD_194515 | JGI IMG/M metagenome (GOLD analysis project Ga0307517, IMG submission 194515) | Populus trichocarpa ectomycorrhiza microbial communities from riparian zone in the Pacific Northwest, United States - 23_EM | ecosystem: Host-associated > Plants > Roots > Unclassified | place...
TTGATCTGCGCGCGCCATCCGGCACAGCCCGAGGTCGGGACGAAGAGGTGGCCGCAGTCGAACAAAAAGGTGACTGCACGTCCTTGACACACACATTCCCCATGTGAGCAATCCATAGCGCGGCATAACGGATAGGTGGATTGCTTCGTCGCTACGCTCCCGTGCGCAAACGCTCCGCGTTTGTCGCAGGCAATGACGGTAGCGTGTGCTTCATGCCGCCGCCACGCGCTGCCCGCGTTCGGCGGCATCGCTCGGCTGGCAGGGCTTGCGCAGCATCGTGACATCGGAGAAGCCGACGGCGCGGAGCTGATCGCACATGATGCTGCGGGCGTCCCGATCCATCGAGGCATCGGGTACCACGACCGCGCGGGCATGCGCCGTCAACAGTTCCGCCGGCAGGTCGGAGGCGCCACCGGCATCGAGCAACACGTGGTCGTACACCCGCAGCAGCGCGTCGATCGCGAGCATCAGCCGCGGCGATTGCAATTGCGAACGGTCGAAGCCGGGACGGCCGGCGCTGACGAGGTGGACGCGCGACAGCCGGTCCTTGGTGATGATCTGCGCGAAGGCTGCTTCGCCCTGCATCAGTTCGGCGAGCCCGGGAGCGGCCGGATCGACCGACACCGCCGTCATCGTCGGCGAGGATGCAGCCAGATCGACCACCACGGTCTTGGCCTGCCGCGCCATCAGGCGCGCGAGCGTCAAGGCCGTCAGCGTGATGCCCTCGCTCGACGCGGTGCCGAGCACCGTCACCTTGCGCGCCGCGCTCCCTGCCTGGCAAAGCCTGTCCGCCAGTTGCTCGATTTCATCGATCCCAGCCGCGAGTTCGGCACGGGGTTCGCTGACGACGGGCCGAGTATCTTCAGGCCTTGCATCTTCAGGCCTCACCTCTTCAGGTTTGGGGTCTTCATGCGCCTCGAAATAGGGCGCGGTCGGCGGTGCCGAGCCGCGCATTGGGGCCGCAACCGATGTCACGGCCGCTATCACGGCGGCGGAGGCGCGCGGCGCGGTCATGCGCAGCAGCTCGCCGGTTGCGATCGCGCCTGAGGTCAACAGCAGCGTCGCCAGCGTCGCGATCAGCACGATCGGGAGCTTCTTCGGATAGGCGGGCGTATTGGAAACGGTGGCACGCGAGATGATGCGGCCATCGGCAGGCACGGCCTCGATGCTTTCGCGGGCGGTGGCCTCGCGGTATTTCGCCAGATAGGATTCCAGGAGATCGCGCTGCGCCTTGGCTTCGCGCTCCAGCGCGCGCAATTGCACGTCATGGCCGTTGGTCGCGGACGCCTGTTTCTTCGCCTGTTCGAGGGCGTTTATCAGTGATTGCAGCCGATCGCCGGCGCCGCGCGCGTCATTCTCGAGCGAGCGCGAGATCTTGCCCGCCTCCTCGCGCAACTGGCGACCGAGATCGGCGAGCTGCGCCTTCAATTCCTTGATGCGGGGGTGACCGTCGAGCAGCGTCGAGGACTGTTCGGCGAGCTGTGCGCGCACCGTCACCTGCTGTTCGGACAGCCGGCGGATCAATTCCGAATTGAGCACCTCGGAAGCCTCGATCGGCTTGCCGCTCTGAAGCATATCCTTGATCAGGCGCGCCTTGGACTCGGCGTCAGATTTCAGCGCGCGCGCATTGTTGAGCTGGGTGTTGATTTCGCCCATCTGCTGGTTGGACAGCGAGGTGTTGTTGGTGCCGATGAACAAGCTCGACTTGGAGCGAAACTCTTCCGCGCGCTGCTCGGCTTCCGCGACCTTCTTGCGCAAATCCTCGATCTCGCGTGACAGCCAGCCGCCGGCGGATTTCGCCTGCTCCTGGCGCGCGTTCTGTTGCAACGCCAGATATCCCTCGGCGATCGAATTGGTGACGCGGGCGGCAAGTTCCGGATCGCGCGACTGGAATTCGATGGCGATGACGCGCGACTTGTCCACGGCATAGGCCGTGTAACGCTCGAAATAGGCGTCCAGCACACGCTCTTCCGGCGTCAGCGACAGCGGATCGCGTCCGATTCCGAACAGCGCCAGCAGCGACTTCAGCGGCGAAAAGCCCTGCAGCACCGGATCGAATTCCGGCCGTTCGGCCAGCTTGTTCTTCTTGATGATGTCGCGCGCCAGATCGCGCGACAGCAACAATTGCACCTGGCTGGTCACAGCCTCGGCATCGACCGCGTTGCGGTCCTCGTTGCGCTCGCCGTTCGGGCGCAGGAACACGTTCTCGCGGCCATCGACCAGGATCCGCGCTTCGGATTTATAGCGAGGGGTGATCATGTTGACGGCGGCGAGCGACAGCACCAGCGCCAGCACCGTCGGCACGATGATCCAGCCGCGCTTGCGGTTCAGCGCCTGCCCCAGCGCATGCAGGTCGAGATCGCCGGTCTCGGGCGCAGCCGCCTGCTTTGCGACAGCGGGCCTTGCGACTGAAGGCGCGGGCTTCGCAACAGCCGGCGCCGGCTGCGCGGTCGCAGGCTTAGCAACCGCCCGCTCCACCACGGCCTTGTCCTTGCCTGCACGCCAGAACGCTAAACGCATCGCACACTCCCGCGGACGCAACTCAAAAAAAGCCAACCGAACGGCGGCGATTACACTCCATTAAGGTTGCCGCTGGGTTAATCCGCGCGATTTGCAGCGCCAAAACGGCGCCTGCGCCATGCCGCAGTCATGTTTTGTTAACCATGAAAGCCCTTAATCGCTCGGATACTTTTTCAGGATTCTCCGATGCGAGGCGTGCTCGCCCTATTCCCATGTCTGGTTGCTGCGCTGGCGCTTGCGGGCTGCATGGGCCGGACTGCGCCCGTTGCCGTGGCGCCCGCGAGCAATCTCGATACCATCGCTTATGCGGGCCCTACCCCTGTCGCGGCGGCCTATGCCGAGCCGGCGCGCTACGACGCCGCCTATCACCTCGATGCCGGCGACAAGCTCCGCGTCGTGGTCTACGGCCAGGAAGGTCTCACCAATACCTACGCCATCGATGCCGGCGGCTCGATCACGATGCCGCTGATCGGCTCGGTGCCGGCGCGCGGCCGCACGCCCGCTGGATTGGCTGCGGAGATCGGCGCCCGGTTGCGCCGCGGTTTCGTCCGCGAGCCCTCGGTCGCCGTCGAAGTCGAGGCCTATCGGCCGTTCTTCATCCTCGGAGAGGTAGCGGCGCCCGGACAATATCCTTACGTACCGAACATGACCGTTGAAAGCGCAGTTGCCATTGCCGGCGGCTTCTCGCCCCGCGCGCTGCGCGACCGGGTGACGATCACGCACACCGACGGAGCCGGAACGGCGCGCTATGTGGCGCCTACAGGCACGTCCATCAGCCCGGGCGATACGGTGCTCGTCGGCGAACGCTGGTTTTGATCATGCCTGTTGTCGACGGTCAGCCCCTTCGTATCCTGCACGCGACGCGCGCGCCGGTGGGCGGCATTTTTCGTCATGTCCTGGATCTCGCCAACGGCCAGGCCGACCGCGGCCATCACGTCGGCATCATCGCCGACAGCCTCACGGGCGGCGAGCGCGCCGATCAAGCGCTGGCCGAAATCGCGCCACGCCTCAAGCTCGGCGTTCATCGCGTTGCCATTCACCGCGAGCCGCGCCCGAGCGACGCCCTGGCGTGGGTGCGTTTCCTGCAACTGGTCCGGAACCTGAAACCGGACGTGCTGCACGGCCATGGCGCCAAGGCCGGGGTCTTCATTCGCTCCAGGGTCGCCGCCGAGGATACGATCCGGGTCTATACGCCGCATGGCGGTTCGCTGCATTACCCGCTGAGCACGTTCAAGGGCAATATCTACGCCCGCCTCGAACGCGCGCTGATGGACTCTACGGAACTGTTCCTGTTCGAGAGCGCGTTCGCGCGCGACACCTATCAGCGCACCATCGGTACGCCGAAAGGCCTGGTGCGCTGCGTGTTCAACGGCGTCACCGCCAATGAATTCGACCCGATCGTCAAAGCCGAGGACGCCACCGACGTGCTCTATGTCGGCGAGTTCAGGCACATCAAGGGCGCCGACCTGTTGATCGACGCGGTGGCACGGCTGCGCGCCGACGGCCGACCGGTGACGCTCACGCTCGCCGGCGACGGCGAGGAAAGCGCCAACCTGAAGGCGCAGGTCCAGCGGCTGGGCCTCAGCGCGGCCGTCCGCTTCATCGGCCACGTCAAGGCGCGTTACGGCTTTTCCAAGGGCTCGCTGCTGGTAGTTCCCTCGCGCGGCGATTCCATGCCCTATGTCGTGATCGAGGCGGCCGCAGCGGGAATCCCGATGGTGGCCGCCAATGTCGGCGGCATCCCGGAGATTTTCGGCTCCCACTCCGATGCGCTGTTCGCCCCCAACCTCGCCACCGCGATGGCGGACGCGATCGAGGTCGCGCTGGAGAATCCGGCCGCGACCGCGGAACGGGCAAAATCGCTGCGCGAACGGATATTCCAGCATTTCTCGCAGAAGGCGATGGTCGAAGGCGTGATGGCCGGCTACCGCGACGCGTTTGCCAAACGTTAACCATTCCTTACCCACGTAACTGTTTCTTCCGATTTGTCCCTTAAGCCGAGATGGTGGGGAATTCCGCATCGGCAGGCGCGTCCTTATGTGCCCGCTTAAGAACGGACTTAAAGATCGGACTTGGACACGTGGAACCGATTAACGCTCGCTCGATGTTAGACGCTGCGGCAACGGCCGCGATGACCGCCACCGTCGGCAGCCCACCGCTCGAGCGGCGGCGCCGGTTAACGCCCGCTGCGCTTACGGTCACCAACCAGAAAGTCAGCCGCGCCTATTCGCCGATCGTGATCGCGGGTGCGGTCCGTCTGGTCGATTTCGCCATGCTCAGCGCGATCGGCATCGCGCTCTATTTCGCCTATGTCGTGCGCCTCACCGGCTTTCACTGGGAATTTGTCGCGGCGATCATCGGCATGACCGTGACCGCCGTGATCTGCTTCCAGGCCGCCGACATCTACGAAGTCCAGGTGTTCCGCGGCCAATTGCGGCAGATGACGCGGATGGTTTCGTCATGGACCTTCGTGTTCCTGCTGTTCATCGGCGCCTCCTTCGTCGTCAAGCTCGGCAGCGAGATTTCGCGGCTCTGGCTCTCGGCGTTCTTCTTCGTTGGCCTCGCCGCGCTGATCACCGAACGCGTGTTCCTGCGAACGCTCGTGCGCAGCTGGGCCCGTCAGGGCCGGCTCGACCGCCGCACCATCGTGGTCGGCTCGGACCAGAACGGCGAGAAGCTGATCGAGGCGCTCAAGACCCAATACGACTCGGATATTGACGTGCTCGGCGTGTTCGACGACCGCAACGACAGCCGCGCGCTCGACACCTGCGCCGGCAGCCCGAAGCTCGGCAAGGTCGACGACATCATCGAATTCGCCCGCCGCACCCGCATCGACCTCGTGCTGTTCGCGCTGCCGATTTCGGCCGAGACGCGCATCCTCGAAATGCTGAAGAAGCTGTGGGTGCTGCCGGTCGATATCCGCCTGTCCGCCCATACCAACAAGCTGCGCTTCCGTCCCCGCTCCTATTCCTATCTCGGCGAGGTGCCGACGCTCGACGTGTTCGAGGCGCCGATCACCGACTGGGACCTGGTGATGAAGTGGCTGTTCGACCACGTCGTCGGCTTCCTGATCCTGCTGCTGGCGCTGCCGGTGATGGGACTGGTCGCGCTCGCCGTCAAGCTGGACAGCCCGGGGCCGGTGATCTTCCGCCAGAAGCGGTTCGGCTTCAACAATGAGCGGATCGACGTCTTCAAGTTCCGCTCGATGTATCACCATCTTGCCGATCCCACCGCTTCCAAGGTCGTGACCAAGAACGACAACCGCGTCACCCGCGTCGGGCGCTTCATCCGCAAGACCAGCCTCGACGAACTGCCGCAGCTCTTCAATGTCGTGTTCAAGAGCAATCTGTCGCTGGTCGGGCCGCGTCCGCACGCGGTGCAGGGAAAGTTGCAGAGCCGGCTGTTCGACGAGGCCGTCGACGGCTATTTCGCACGCCACCGCGTCAAGCCCGGGATCACCGGCTGGGCGCAGATCAATGGCTGGCGCGGCGAAGTCGACACCGACGAGAAGATCCAGAAGCGCGTCGAGTTCGATCTCTATTACATCGAGAACTGGTCGGTGCTGTTCGACCTCTACATCCTGCTGAAGACGCCGCTGGCGCTGATGACGAAGAACGAGAACGCTTATTAGAGTTTCACCTGCTTGTTGGCAGGACTTTCTGCCGTCATTGCGAGCGGAGCGAAGCAATCCATGTCACGGCATGGGGATAGATGGATTGCTTCGTCGCTTCGCTCCTCGCAATGACGGAAGTGGCAGTTCCAGTGCTGCGTTGCGTAACTGTACGAGTGTGTGATGGCGTATGCGGCGACAGCCGAGGGGTCCCTTCCGTCGATCAGTGCTGCGCCCGGCGTGCTCGCGGTGCAGCGCGCGATGGTGTGGCTGGTCGGGGCGTCCGGGGCCATCGTCTTCATCGAGCCGAGCCCCTATGAGATCGCTACCCTCGCCGCTTGCCTGATCTTCTTCGCCACCGGGTCCTTGCGGATGCGGCTGGTGTTCATGCCGCTGCTGCTGACCCTGTTCCTGCTCAATGTCGGCTATACGATCAGCGCCACCGCCGTGATCGACCGGCCCAATGTCGCGACCTGGATCGCGACTTCCTGGTACATGGCCGTCACCGTGATCCTGTTCGCGATGGTGATTTCGGAGGATACCGCCGCACGGCTCGACATGCTCAGGCGCGGCCTCGTCGTCGGCGCGATGATCGCGGCGACGCTGGGTATCGCGGGTTATTTCAACCTCATTCCCGGCGGACGTGACCTCCTGACACTGTACGATCGCGCCCGCGGCACCTTCAAGGATCCCAACGTGCTCGGCGCGTTCCTGATCCTGCCGGCGCTGTTTGCCCTGCAAAGCGTGGTTTCGGATAAGTTCGGCCAATCGCTGCGCAACACCATCGCCTTCGGCATCATGTCGCTGGCGATCCTGCTGGCGTTTTCACGCGCGGCCTGGGGCGGGCTGATCCTGACCTCGATCTTCATGCTGGCGCTGATGGTGCTGACCAGCCGGTCGCAGGCGCAGCGATCACGCATCATCATGATAGCGCTGATTGCGGTGGTGCTGGCGGCGGCGCTGGTGGCGGTGCTGCTGTCGTTCGACTCGATCGCGCAGATGTTCAAGCAGCGCGCCAGTTTCGATCAAAGCTACGACTCCGGCCGCTTCGGCCGGTTCGGACGTTACATCCTCGGCGCCGACATGGCGCTCGACCTGCCGTTCGGAATAGGTCCGCTGCAGTTCAACCGCTACTTTCCCGAAGACACCCACAATTCCTATCTGAACGCCTTCATGTCCGGCGGCTGGCTCTCCGGCGTCTGCTATCCAGCGCTGGTGTTGGTCACGGCGCTGAACGGCTTCCGCTACATCTTCGTGCGCGCGCCGTGGCAGCGCGCCTATCTCGCCGTGTTCGCGGCCTATCTCGGCACCGTCGGCGAGAGTTTTATTATCGACACCGACCATTGGCGGCATTTCTGGATGATGCTGGGGCTGATGTGGGGCCTGTTCGTCGCCGCCGAACACTACAAGGCCCGCGCTACTTAGGCGCCTTCGCCTTCGGCGCGTCGATCAATCCCTTCAGCACCTCGGTCGCCTCCAGCACAGCCTTGTAGCCCTCGCTCGCAAAGCGCAGCAGCAATTGCAGCTCGGCTTCCGAATAGCTGCGAAATACGTTGTGCATCGCCTGCTGCATCGGCACGTAGAACCGCCCGATCCCGGCGACGCTCTCCGGCACACGCCCACGCCACCAGCCCGCATGCCGGCCAAGGCGCGTCACTGGCGCTGGAAGACGCGATGCGGCTCGGCCGGCTGATGCAGGCAAAAGCAGGAATTGTCCCTGACGTTTGGGAATTTCGAGGCCGAGCGGCGGCCGCGCGGGCTTACTTCTCGACCGTGAACGTCAGGCCGGCATGGTCGACCAGCCGCTTGATCAGTTTGTGACCCATCGCGGCGCCGGGCGTCCAGATTCCCGCTGGCACATCCGGCGTATCGCGCAGCAGGCAGATCGCGCATTCGGAGATCATCTTCGACGTCGAGCCATAGCCGGGATCGCGGTCGCCGGTAACCACGGCGCGGACCTGCTTGCCGTCGGGCGCAATCGCCATGAACAGCAAGTCATAGCTGCCGTTCTCACGTTCTTCTTTCGACGGCCCCTCGCCCGGCTTCGGCACATCGGTGCCGGAGAGCTTGTTGTTGGCCGCCATCACCTTCTTCGCCATCGCCTCGCCCTGCTCGCCCGGACCCGTCACGACCATCTCGTCGTAGACGAAATCCTTGCCGTACGAAAAACCCAGCAGCATGTTGGAGCGATGAACGTTGCGCGTGTTGATATTCGCCATCACAAAAGGCGCTGTCCACGAGTTGAGGTCTTCATCGAAGACGGGCCTGTTGCCCGGCGGCTGCTTCGGCCCGTCGAATCCCGGCGTCAGCACGAAGGGATCGCGCAGCATGCTGACCAGACTCAAATCCTTCATAGTCGCCTCGATGATCGCCCGCATGCTCGCAGCCGTACCGCCGGAAACCGTACCCGTCATCTCGCGCACGCGGCCCTTGACCCGCGCGCTCGGCGCGCCAAAGGTCTTCTTTGCTTCCTCCTGGGCATAGAAAACCCCGAGCTCGAACGGCAGCGAGTCATAGCCGCAGGAGAACACGATACGCGCGCCGCTTTTTCTGGCTTCCGCCTCATGCTGTTCAATCTTCTGCCGCATCCAGATCGGCTCACCGCAGAGATCGAAATAATCGACGCCGCCGGTCACACAGGCGGACAGCAGCTCGTCGCCGTAGAGCAAATACGGACCGACCGTGGTGATCACGGATTTCGTCTGATCCACCATCGCCTTCAGGGAAGCCGCATCGGAAGCATCCGCCACGATCAGCGGCGTATCTGACGGCGCGCCGATCGCGTCGCGCACGGTCGCGAGCTTGTCCTTGCTACGTCCGGCCATCGCCCATTTCAGGCTGCTATCGCCCTTGTAGTGCGCGGCGAGATATTCGGCGACGAGCTGGCCGGTGAAACCGGTGGCGCCGTAAACAACGATGTCGAATTTCGACGAAGACATATTTTGTTTCCTTGAAGTGACTGCTGGTTCTTCTGTCATTGCGAGCGAAGCGAAGCAATCCATCTCGCTACGGAAAAGGAAGAATGGATCGCTTCCGCCTTCGCTCATGAGCTACGGCGGACACGTCGTCGCTTGGCTCCTCGATAATCTATTTCTTCGCGTAGGAAACGCCCATGCCGGCGCGGACGTCGGCTTGAATGCCGTAGGGCGCGATCGGATAGCGCAGGCCGTTCTTGGCGAGCTGCTTCATGCCGATAATGGCCTTGGCAAGATGCGCCGGCTGCAGCGCCATCAGCATCTCTTCATCGGGTACGCCGCCATAGCGCCGCTCGGCAAAGCACGGCAGCGAAAGACTCGGCTCGCCGGTCTTGAGCGCCCGCCCCCACGAATCCGCGCACGCGGTCTCGCCGACCACGCCCCATTCGAACTTCTTGTAGCCGGTATATTGCAGGCCGTTGATCAGGATGATCATCTGGCCCGGCGTCGCATAGACGAGACAGATATCCGGCGGATTGAGTCGGCCGCTGGTGAGCGGGCTCACCGCCATCGCCTGATACTGGCCATACGGCACGACATCCAGCGCTTCCTGGCGCAGGCGCGCGTCTTCAGCCGTGCCATGCCAGACCCCGACATAGTTTTTGCCTTCGAGGAACTGCGCATCCTGTGGCGCCAGACCGATCACGGCGCGGCATTGCGCGCCGACGAGATCTTCGCCGGTGATGCCCACGGTCCAGCCCAGGCGCGAAGCCATGCTGACGATCTGGTCGGTGGTGTGAACCGCGGACGGGCGCCGGATCTTAGGGATCGCCGCCATCTCCTCGACGGTCGTGAACATCTTGATGCCGATCACGGTGGTCCGCAGGCGCAACAGGCTGATCAGATCGGCAGCCATGCCGTTCAAATCGAACGCTTCCGGCGGCGTTTGCTGTTGCATGGCGTAAACTCCCTGATCGGCGAAACTGTTGCCGTCAATTGTAGCCCGGCCGTTCGTCGGTTGCGACCTCTACTTCGGCGCCGGTCCGGGCAGCAAATCGTCGATCTTGCCGATGGCCCGGTAGGCCATCAGCCCGATCCATTCGCGCACCGCGACTTCGGTCCGTCCCAACCCGTCGAGGATGACGTTCGAAAAACTCATGAGATCGCCGCGGCCACCGACCCGCCAATCGACCGGATAGGCTTCCACCGCAAATCCCGCCTTGCGAAACAGCCCGATCGACCGCGGCATGTGAAAGGCCGACGTCACCAGCAGCCAGCGTTCGCCGTCCTTCGGCGCGACCAGCGCCTTCGAGAACTGCGCATTCTCTAGCGTGTTGCGCGACTCCCGTTCCATGATCAGCCGCGACTTCGAAATACCGAGGCTTTCGAAAATGACGCCGGCGAAATCGGCCTCCCGCGCATCGTTCGCAATCAGATTGGCGCTGCCGCCGGAGAACACGATGCGCGCATTCGGATAGCGGTGTGCCAACGCCGCCGCCGTGATGATGCGATCGGGTGCGCTGCGCACCACCGGCGTGCCATGTGCGGCCGACAGCTCAGCCTCGATCGAGGCGCCGAGAATGATGATGCCGTCCGGTGCCGGGCCGCGGCCGGCATCCCAGGGCGGAAAGCGCGATTCCAGCGGATAGAGCAAATAGTTTCCGAGCGGCGACAAGCCGCAGACCACCAGCAGCAGCACCGAGCCCATCACCAGCTTGCGGCCGAGCGAGGCAAAGCGCGTCAGCAGCAGGATGGCGCCGATGACGCCGAGGCCGATCAGGAAATTCGTCGGCAACAGCAGGAAGCCGATCGTCTTGGAAAGAACAAAGAACAAGGGAGGCCTCTTGGATTTCCAGACTCGTCATACGCGGGCTTGACCTGCGTATCCATCCTTTTGAGGAGATGGAAGCCGGATCAAGTCCGGCCATCAGGCAACATCGACATATCGCCTTAACGAAGGCACACTCGCGTATCCCTGCGCCCTAACCCGAAGCGTCCCGCATGACCCATCATCACCTGCATTCCAGCCCCAAAACCTGTCACTGGGGCTTTTTCGAAGCGAAATTGAAGCCGGTCATGACCATTGCCAGCGGCGATGAGGTCACGGTCGACACCATCACCGGCGGCCCCGATGTGGTCCCGGACCGCAGCAAATTTCACGTGCCGCCGGAGCTCGCCGATGTCCACGCCCAGAACGAGCGGATGGTGCCGGGCCATATCCTGACCGGCCCGATCGCGGTTGAAGGCGCTGCGCCCGGCGACGTGCTCGAGGTCGACATCCTCGACGTCCAGCTCCGGCAGGACTGGGGCTACAACCTGATCAAGCCGCTGTCGGGCACCCTGCCCGACGATTTCCACGAGACGCGGCTCTTGAACATTCCGCTCGACCGCGAACGGATGGTGGGCCGGATGCCGTGGGGGCTCGATCTGCCGCTCAAACCGTTCTTCGGCGTGATGGGCGTGGCGCCGCCGCCGGCCTGGGGCCGCATCACCTCGCTGATCCCGCGCGCGATGGGAGGCAATCTCGACAACAAGGAGCTCGGCGCCGGTGCCAAGCTCTATCTGCCGGTGTTCGTGCCGGGGGCGCTGTTTTCCTGCGGCGACGGCCACGGCGTGCAAGGCGACGGCGAAGTCTGCGTTACCGCGATCGAGACCGCGCTGCAGGGCCGCTTCCGCCTGACGCTGCGCAAGGATCTGCGGCTGGATTATCCGCGCGCGGAAACGCCTGATCATTACATGACGATGGCGATGGACCCCGACCTCGATCAATGCGTGGTGCGCGCGCTGCGCGACATGATCGTGCTGCTCGGCGAGAAGCGCAATCTGTCGCGCGAGGACGCCTACACGCTGTGCAGCCTCGCCGCCGATTTGCGGGTGACGCAGACCGTCAACGGCTCCAAGGGCATTCACTGCATGATTGCAAAGAGTGTCGTGCACGGCTGACGGCCGTGACGCGGTCACAGCGGCGAAAGCAGTTCCAATCTGGAATGAATCCTGACGCTGGTCTTTCCAACCAGCGCCGCCCCCTGCACTTCAGCGCTTTCGGCGGTATAGGTGCCGCTGAAGCCAGTGGTGACCTCGCGCCCGCCAAACCGCGGCAGCACGCCAGCCGATTTGGTGTGCTGGTTGGTGGTCAGTTCGCCGCGCCATTTGCCGCGATCGGCGGTGTAGGTGCCCGTGTAATAGAAATGAGAATCGCCGCCGGCGATCCTGCCATCCAGCAGCACGATGACGCCGCTGGCGTGGCCATGCCCGCCCTCCAGCATTTCGGTCACGATCGAGTAGAGACCGTTGGTAATCGTCATCGCGCGCTGCCCTTTGCCCCGGACCAGCATCGTCCGTGCAAACCCCCTGACGCAATCGGGAAATGGGCTGACAACTGGATCGTTTCGCCGCGGCCGCATTGGCGACGCCGGACCCTGTCCCGGGGTCGCGCGGCGCCATCCAACAGCAAACCTAACCGGACGCGCTGATTTTCCGATGCCTTTACAGGGAGATAGCTTGCGACTTGCGGACGCAATTGACTTATCCCCATGAAACTTAATAGAGTCTAAATAGTCACTTTTCAGTACAGAGATTAGAAGTTAGCGTTCTTGCATGGCTACAGAAAAAGCCGAAACCGACCGCGTTCCCGTTACGTTGGCACTCTCGACCATCAGCTATCTCGAAAAACTGGTGAGACAGGGTACCCACGGCACCAGCGTTCCCGGCGTTGCGAAGACCCTGATCGAGGAAGGCATCCGGCTCGCCATCAAGGACGGGCTGCTTGCGATCCGCGACAATGGCAGGACGTCCTGACAGGTGGATTTTACCTGACAGGAAGATCGCCTGACAGGAAGACGCGCTGACGGGATGCTTTTCGGAGCGCGGCGGTTCCTCAGAATTTGGAACCGCAGCATGTTCGCGAACATACCGACCTGGACCACCGAGCGCGTCGAACTCCTCAAGCAGCATTTTGAAGCCGGCCTCTCCTGCCGCGACATCGCCGCCCAGATCGGCGTCAGCCGCAACGCCGTGATCGGCAAACTGACGCGGCTCGGCCTGACCCGCGGCCCGACCAATGTCGAACAGCGTTTGCTGGCGACCACAAAGGAGCGCGGCGCAAGGTCCGTCCCCCGCGCGCAGTACCGGATGCTGCAAGTGGTCTACGATCACACGAAACCGGTCATCGACGCCCCGATCGCCAGCGAGCAGACATGTTCGTTGCTCGAACTCAGCGAAGAGCGATGCCGCTGGCCGATCAGCACGCCCGGCGAGGAAGGCTTTTGTTTCTGCGGCAACACGCCGCTCAAAGGTTTGCCCTATTGCGCCGGCCACACCCGCCTCGCCTACAAGCCGGGTTCGCGACAGCGAATGGCGCGGGCTTGATTTGTTTGGCGCGTTTTCTTTACGCGAACCGGTACCCACTTCGCTTGAAAACGCTATGATTTAAGCCAGCTTCCAGCCGACCTCGTCCCGATAGCTCTCGTAGAAGTCGGGCGTGTAGGCTTCCTCCGGCGTCTTGCGCACGCGCACGTCGAGCTTGTGGGCGTCGTCGCCGACCAGGATGCGCCAGGAACCGGCCTTGACGCCGTCGAGGATGATTTTGGCGGCGGCCGCCGCGGTGGTCGGCGCCTCATCGCGAAACGAGCGCGCGCGGTCGAGCGCGATGTTCTGGACGTCCTCATCCGACATGCCAGCGGTGTCGACGCCCATGCCCTTCATCCGCACGCGGGCCACGCCGATCTCGGCGTCGCTCAGCCGCTCGGACTCGCTGCCGCTCTGGATTTTGCGCGAGTTGGACACGATCGAAGTGCCGATATGGCCGGGCATCACGACCGAGCATTTGATATGCGGCGCGTTGAGCCTGAGATCCGTCATCAGCGCTTCGGAAAATCCCTTTACCGCGAATTTGGCGGAGCAATAGGCCGTATGCGAGACACCGGGGCCGACCGACGCCCAGAAACCGTTGATGCTCGACGTATTGATGATGTGGCCTTCGTCGGCCTTCATCAAGAGTGGCATGAAAGTGCGGACGCCGAGATAGACGCCGCCCCAGCAGATGTTGAAGGTGCGTTCCCACTGCTCGCGCGAATTGGTGAACAGGCTACCGCCGCCGCCGATGCCGGCATTGTTGAACAGCAGATGGATCTTGTCGGTTGCTTGCTGCTCCATCAACTCATCGCGAAAGCGCTGGAGCTGCCCCTCGATCGAGACGTCGGCGATGTGCGTGGTGACGCGCAGGCCCTGCGGCAACCCCTGTGCCTCGCATAGTTGCTTGGTCTCGGCCATCGCCTCGGCGGAGAGGTCGCACATCGCGACGTTGCAGCCCTCGGCAACCAGCTGACGCGCCAGCTCGCGGCCCATGCCCGTGCCGCCTCCAGTGACCACGGCAAATTTTCCGGCGAAATCCTTCATGGAGAGCTTTCCTCTATTTTCTTTTATGGGCCTTCATGAGCAACGCGGGGCCTTGGGCGAAGTGTAGCAGCTACACTTCGCCGGTAAAGCGCGTGTCTGCATCGCGCGACAGGCGACGTGATATCCGTGACGCGGAAAAACGGCGCGACGCCCTACTCCGCCGCCTCGACGCGCGGGCCGGCCGACGCGCCCAATCCATCGAGCGCCTTCTTGATCGTCAGCAGCGCCGGCGACAGATACAACCACGGCACCGGCGGTATCACGCCTGTCGGACGTATCTTCTTGATCCACCCCTTGCGTTTCCGTTTCCCAAATCCGATCCGGTTCTCTGGCGGCCGTTATCGATCGGCTGGTTCAAGCCTGTCGGTTGCCGATGGGGCAATCCAGTTCGGACATTGGCGAAAAATGCACCGCCGGCGCTATCCAACTTTACGCGGGGCCCTTTTGGAACTTTTGCAACTCCCGGGCGTCGAATCCTCGCTTCCGGCCCCAGCCCCCAAGGCCCGCCGGAAGAAAACCTCCCACTAGGTTGGCGGTCCCGGCGCTCTTATCCCGCGCTGGGGCCGTTTGCCCGCTCGACGAACTGGCGGGTTGCCCCGCGCCGGAAGCGCTGCGACACGCCAACCCTTCTTCACGAGGAACCGGATCGGAAGCCCGATATTATCTTTGCGAAGGAGGCTTCCATGGGATTAGCGAACTACGAAATTATCGGCACGGCCGGCCAATGGCGGGTACGGCATGACGGACATGCCGCGAACGTCTACGAAACCAAGGAGTCGGCGTTCGAGGCGGCTGTAGCCGCAGCGTCGCTTGCGCTTCGACAGGGCCACGAGGTTCGCGTGTCGGCTCCAGGCAGCGAAACTGCGACGGGCGCAGCTAACGCGGGCTAGATTGCTGCACAGGAGCGCCGAGAACGCTATTTCGGGTCGGGCTCGATAAGGCCCTTCCCGGGATTTGCGAGATTGCCGGCAAGGTTCAACTTGATCGCATTGCCAAGCGCCCGCGCGACGTTGCGAACCTCCTCCTGGAATGCCGTATCGTCATCCAGCGCCCGGTGCGAGGTCGCATACGGCTCCATGTATCCGATGTAACCGTCGACCTCGGCAAAGTTTCCCGCCGAGATCATGTGCATGTCGGTAAACCAGTCCGACAGCGAGCGTCGCAACGTCTCTGCACCGACACTGTCGCCGTGAGCCACGATGCCAAAATAGCGGCCGGCCAGATGCCGCGGATACGACCAGCCCTTCAATTCGATGGCCTTTGCCTCGGCCACCTTCTTGCCGTGGGTGGAAGTCGGGTCGGGGTTGCCGCCATCGGCGCAAACCAGGCGGTCGATCATCGCCTTCAGCGGCGCCGGTGCGTGATACCAGTTCACCGGCGTCACGATCAGGATGCCATGGGCGGCGACCCACATCGGATAGATTTCGTTCATCCAATCGTCGGTCTGCCCCAGCGCGTAGTTGGGATAACAACTGCAGGGCCAGTGACAGAGTGCCATCGACGTGGAGACGCAGGACTTGCAGGGGTGGATCTGCTTGCCAAACTCCGACGTCGTCCGCGACAGGTCGAGGAGATCGACCGCAAATCCCATTTCGGAGAGGACGGGCTCGGCGAGCTTGACGAGACGCCAGGTCTTCGACATTTCACCCGGACAGGTGTGCTCGCTGCGCGAAGAGCCGTTGATGATCAGAACACGCGGCGTCTCCGTGCCATCTTCGTGGCGGCGCTGCGCCTCCAGGAGCGCGTCGCGGGTGGCGAGCCAGTCGATGGAGATTTCATAATCGGGATCGGAGAAGCCCGGGCCGGCCTTTCGCGTATTTGGCGCCTTGCGCGAATGGCTATAGGCATCCCACGCGACAGCGATGATGGCTTCGATCTCGCGATCGAGCGCATTGAAGGCCGGATCGGCATACCGCAAGCGGTAGCGCCGGACAAACTCCTCGCGGGTCAATTTGACCGACGGCATCCCTTTACGGATTTCAGAATCCGGCATGCGGGCACTCATCCTCCGTTGCGTCGAGACGGCTCACCCCTAACGACGCTCCGGCCCGTTCCGGGTTCCACGAGGATGGCGGCATCTACGCCCCCAAGATCAAATCCATCCGGGGACGGAACGGAACCGTCAAAAAACGATTTCAAAATGACAGTTATGTATCGTCCGGTCGTACAGCGTGAATCTGGATCGAAAAGTAAAAACGGCGCTCAATGAAACGCGGCTCCTGATCCTGGGGGCGCAAGTCCTGCTGGGATTTCAGTTTCAGGCGTTTTTCCAGGACGGGTTTTCCGAGCTCTCTGCCGCTTCGCAGCATTTCTGCCTAGTGGGCCTGATGCTGGTGCTGCTCTCGGTCACGCTGCTGGTGATGCCATCGATGCAGCACCGGCTGGTCGAGATGGGGCAGTCGTCGGAGCGACTGCTGTCTGCGACAAGCATCCTTACCGGCCTTGGTCTCGTGCCTCTCGCCTGCAGTCTCGCTCTCGGTGTCTACGTGGTGGTGGGCCGCCACTTCGGGATGTTGGCCGGCATGGTCGCCGGCGTTGGCCTGGGAGCCGCCTGCGGGCTGGCCTGGTTTGGCATCGAATGGCTGATCGATGGTCCATCGGAGAAAAAAATCATGCCGCAATCGAACACTCCGCTCGATACAAGGATCGAGCAGTTGCTGACAGAGACACGCGTGATCATTCCGGGCGCGCAGGCATTGTTCGGGTTTCAGATACTGGTGATGCTGACCAGCGGGTTCGATCGCCTGCCGCAGATCTCGAAATTCATCCACCTCGCGGCGCTGATCCTGGTTGCCGCGAACATGGTGCTGCTGATCATGCCCGCGGCGCTGCACCGGCTGACCTTCGGTGGCGACGACTCCGCTAGGTTTCTGCGTATCGGGTCCGGGATCGTCATCGCCGCCCCCATTTTTCTTGCCGCCGGTATCTCGGCGGAAAGCTACGTCGTATTTCAAAAAGTGCTTGAAGACGAAGGCCGCAGCGCCATCGGCGCAGGCGCAACGTTCGTGACCATCGCGGCCTGCTGGTACGCGATGCCGTTGCTGATGCGAATCTGGCGCCCGGCGAAGCGTCCGTCGCGAAAGGCGACAGCAGCCCAAACCCGATCGGCGTGAGTCCGTCCATGGCCCTGTTCACGGTGCATCCGACCCAACTGGATCAACGAACGGCAGATTTTGTTGCCGATCACACCAACAGCACGCTCGAGCAAGCTGCGGGCGCTTTGACATGGGCCGGGGACGAGCAGGTCCTGTCGATGCTGGCGCTGGGCTGGTGGATCTATTGCCGCAACAAAGGGGCTGTTACCCGCCGCCGAAGCGACCACATTTTATGGACGACCATCGCTGCGACCATTCTCCCCCATATCGTCAAAAAGCTCGTCGACCAGGAGCGTCCCGACCGGCGCACTGTGTATGGTCACCTCCACGGCGTACCTTTTTCCGGAAAAAAATACGATGCGTTCCCGTCGGGCCATGCCTTGCACGCCGGCGCCCTCGCCTCCGCAGCCACGATTCTGGCCCCGCCGCAGCGCAATGCGGTGTGGGCGGCCGTCTCGCTTCTCGTGGCAACGCGGGTCGTGCTGATGGCGCATTGGATGAGTGACGTCGCCGCCGGGTTCGCGATGGGCGTTGTCCTTGAACGCCTGATGCGGTTGGCGACCGGATACGGTCAAGCGCGGCGTACGAACGCTGCTACCGAGCGTCCCATACGGCGGAAAGCTCGGCCGAGTTGATCAGGTCGATCTGCTCCTGCATCCGGGTGCGATATACCGTCATCAGCGCCTCATGGCCGGCGTCCGAGGAACTGCAAAGCGCATCCTCGACGATCACGACCCGAAAGCCACGGTCGACCGCGTCGAGCACCGTGGAAAGAACGCAAACGTCAGTCTCGGCCCCGGTCACGACCAGGCAGCGCACGGCTTTATCCCTTAGAAAGCCATCCAGCCCTGAAAGGTAAAACGCCGAATAAGCCGGCTTGTCGACGACGTGCGCCGGCGGCACGAAGCGCGCCAGTTTCGGGACGAGGTCGAGTTGATCCGCCGGCAGATACTCCCGCGTCGCGGCCTTCCAGCGCTGATAATATCGTTGCCATTGCCCCGGCCGTTGCTCCGCGGTTTGCGGCGTGATGAAGCGGGTGAAAATCGTGCGCTCCTTGTAACGCGCTGCAATGTCGACCACGACCGGCAACACCCGCTCCATCCACGGCGTCTCCCAGACACCGCCCTTGCCGAAGATGCGCTGCATGTCGACGCAAAGATGGACCGCATCATTCAACGGGGTCATCGCGAAAACGTCCTCCTCTTCTACCAAGGCGGCAACCGAAGCTCGATCGAAAGGTTCCGGCGGGCGCGTCGCCAGGAACGATCCATTTTGGCAACCGTTAAAGCCTCCACACAGGGACCCGCGCGGCAGCGAAGGTCTCTTGCGCAGGAGATTGATCCCATGGCTGCTCTGTCCGATCCGGTCCAGAAATATCCCGCCCCGCCTTTCAAGCGGCAATCGCAGCCATGGCCTGGTCTCGCCGGAAAAATGGAGCCGCCTCCCGATCATGGCGAGAAAAGCTATCGCGGCTCCGGACGGCTGACGGGCCGCAAGGCGCTCATCACGGGTGGCGATTCCGGGATGGGCCGGGCTGCGGCGATCGCCTATGCGCGCGAGGGCGCCGATGTCGCCATCAACTATTTTCCGAATGAGGAGCCGGATGCCCAGGAGGTCATTCGGTTGATCAAGGATGTCGGGCGCAAGGGTCTCGCGCTGCCCGGCGATCTCCGCGACGAGGCGTTCTGCAAGCAGCTGGTGGAGGATACGGTGAAGGGCCTCGGCGGGCTCGACATCCTGGTCTGCAACGCCGCGCGTCAGCAAACCCGGGAATCTATCCTGGAGATTTCCAGCGAGGATTTCGACGCGACCATGAAGACCAACATCTACGCGCCGTTCTGGATCATCAAGGCAGCGCTCCCTCACCTCAAGCCAGGTGCGGCGGTCATCGGCACCACCAGCGAACAGGCGTACGATCCGTCACCGGAGCTTTATGACTATGCCCAGACCAAGGCTGCCACGATGAACTACGTCAAGTCGCTGGCCAAGCAATTGGGACCCAGGGGCATCCGCGTGAACGGTGTGGCACCGGGACCGATCTGGACACCGTTGCAAGTGTCCGGCGGCGCCACCATGGAGAAGCTCGAAAAGTTCGGCAGCCAAACCGTATTCAAGCGACCCGGCCAGCCCGCCGAACTTGCGTCGATCTATGTTCAGCTTGCCGCCGCAGATGCGAGTTTTACAACCGGCCAAGTGTACGGGTCTTCGGGCGGCGCCGGCCAGCCATGACTTCGGAACGGGTGTGATTTCGTGGTGCGATTGCTGGGCGCGACGAGCTACGAAGCGATGCCATCTCAACGCACCTGGAAAATCAGCTTGCCGCGGAAGTGGCGGGATTCGCTTAACCGGTGCGCCGCCACCGCTTCGCTGAGCTGATAAAGCGTCACTTCCGGCGGACGACCCACCCCTGCCGCAACCAGTTCCACGATGCGTTCGAGATGCGGCCGGTCGCGTCCGACGCTCGGTCGCAGCGCGACGACATCGGTTCGATCCGGCTTTGGCGCCTGTGGGCCGGAGGCAATAAAGGCCGCCCGGCCGCCCGGCTTCAGCACGGCGAAGGATCGCTGCGCGACCTCGCCACCAACGGTATCGAAGACGGCGTCGCAGTCGCTCACAACGCTGGTAAAATCCACCGTATTGTAATCGATGATCTCATCGGCGCCGATTGTGCGCAGATAATCATGGTTCGACGCGCTGGCGGTCGTGATCACGCGCGCACCGAGATGTTTTGCCAATTGAATGGCAAAGCCCGCGACGCCACCCGCGCCGCCCTGGATCAGGATGGTCTCGCCGGCCTTCAGTTTCAGCGTGTCTTCGATCGTGCAGATCGCCGTCAAGCCGGCCAGCGCCAACGCCGCCGCGTCGACATGGGACAGGCGATCGGTTTTCTTTGCAACGATGGCCGCCTTGATCGCAATCTTCTCGGCGTACGCGCCCTCCTGGCCAACGTCGCAGACGCCGAACACCTCATCGCCTACGCGCAGGTCATTGACGCCTTCGCCAACCACGGAGACGACACCCGAGAAATCCCTGCCGAGAATATAGGGAAAGCGCGAAAGCGGATTCGACTTGCCTTCCCGCACCTTCCAGTCCGCGCCATTGACGCTGGCGGCGACAATATCGACCACGACCTCGCCGGATGCGGCCACGGGATCCGGCATTTCGCCGAATTTCAGAACCTCCGGCCCACCATGTCGTTCGATAAAGGCGGCTTTCATTGGCACTCCTCACTTTGATGCAATCGCGTTCGGTCCCGGCGAAATCTGAAAACGCGCTTTGTTCACGGAGAACGAACAGAGTCCGGATTTTTACGATCAGGCAATCGTAAACAATTGTAAAACAAAAGGCCACGCGGGCATTACACCGCATGGCCTTTAGCGAGACTGTCCCCCGGCCCTCCAGAGATTCCGTCTCGAAGCGTATTGTGTGTGGACGGCGCAGGCTGTCCAGCCCACCGCGGAATTACCCACAGTTCAGACTGGCGCGAACGGGATCGTCAACTGTCAG
>Ga0307517_10004644_pt1 | contig 21044 bp, 11 predicted proteins | sample 23_EM_MG_FD_194515 | JGI IMG/M metagenome (GOLD analysis project Ga0307517, IMG submission 194515) | Populus trichocarpa ectomycorrhiza microbial communities from riparian zone in the Pacific Northwest, United States - 23_EM | ecosystem: Host-associated > Plants > Roots > Unclassified | place...
TACGCTGCCATGCCATTCGCCTGCAACAACCACAGAAAGAAAGCTCATGACTGGAGCCATTCAGTATGTATTAAGTAGCATAAACTTCTGTTTTCAATCTCCAGCTGTTATAATCAAACAACACAAGGAACAGTGTAGCAGTTCGATAAAGACAGTATCATGTGAAAAGTACCTTGTAAACAGGTCGGTTTCCTTCAGGAGAAACTGGACCCTCAACCGTCTTTCCAGGTAAAAGAAGCTGCAGTGCAGCCTCAAATGCTGCATAACAAGCAATAATTTTCCAGGAAATTGCAGTGGGCCCTGGCCAAATATTTATAAATCCTTGCAAGCCATGTTGCTTCAAGAAATCCCAAGTTTGACATACGGACCCATCAGCATGCACCATCGTGTACCATCTGCATTAGTTGAAGATTCTAATTTTAATAACCACTTATTCTATCGATGAATCCATCCCTCGTTCTTCTTCCATGCATTTTCTCATACACTAATCAAAATAGCACGATGCTAAAAAAAATCAATACATTATCGTCTTGAGACATATCAAGATTTATAGCTTTTAATACTGCAGTAGTAAAAACGGTCTTTTCTCTGAATTTCGCTGAAGAAAGAAAAAGCAGCAATCTTGGGATTTCTTAAGCAGACTAATAAACTTGCATTAAAAAAGATCGAACTTTGACAAGCAATAATCTAAAGGTTTATTAAGATCTAAAACACCCCGGATAAAGTTTAAAAAGATAGTAGCTTCCTCTGTTGCAACACACTATACAAATTGGTTCTGTAATTGTGTCACCCGTAACATATATCTGTGGTGCTTTCTTTTCCAAACAATAGCCGATAACCAAAACAAAAGAGAAAGTAAAGAAACCAAGAATTATCATATTCAAATGCAGAAGCAAATGAAAAGGGCTTACAGTAGAATAACAAAAGGAGGGCAGAGAGTGAGAAGCGAGAGCACTGAAGCATAAGTAACCAGTGGCGAATGAACAGTTTTTGTTTCTGCCATTCTCTGCCTCTCTCTGAATTCTTGCTCACCTCAACTGAACAGAAACTGAAGTGGGTCTCCAAAGACAAGGAGACTTGTGACTTGCGATGAAGAGTGCTTGACTATTTGCCTAATTATTGCTTGACTTGGAAAGAGACTCTGCCTTTCTGAAGTGGGTCTCCAAAGACAAGGAGGCTTGTTACTTGGGATGAAGAGTGCTTGACTATTTGCCTAATTATTGCTTGACTTGGAAAAAGACTCTGCCTTTCTGATTTGTCCATTAAAAAAAGTCTTGGTTTTGCCGGTGGTGCATGTGCCACTCCCCATGCCCTTGAGAAAACTTGGGAATCTAGCAAATTTCAACCATGATAATTTCTAGCCATTTTCAAAAAAAATAAAAATAAATAAGTAATGATTTCTTGTTCTTGCCTTCATCCCGTTGCTATATGTTTTTTTTAAAACGTAAACATGTGATAAAATTATCCATTTTGATGGATACCCATTTGATTTAAGATGCGTGTGATGAACATTCTTCTTTTTCCCAATACATAAACAAGGGGAAAAAAAATAAAACATTTTTCTGTCCTTCAAGAAACTCCAATCCAATTAGATATATTGTGTTGATATTTTATCAAATATATTTTTTCAACAATTACTTATTTAAAATAAAATTATTTGTTAAGTTTACATTTCTAATTTAATTTTTTATATTAAACTGTGCGTCTGAGTTATGATAAGATTTCATATTTATATTAACTTGATATCTAGTTTACATTGCGCGTTGTCAAATTATATAAATGGTGGAGAAATATATGATGATCAACCCTGCTTTTGGTTTTTGGATACTACTCCACGATTAAGGTCGGGTCTAAACCCATTTAGTTTTGGTTTAAAGTTCAGATTCACAGAGTGGAGCGTGGTTGCATTACTGTCCAGGCTCAGGCTGCTCGCGCCTCGAGTGTTCCTTGTGCCGGCAATGTTCAAACTGTCCTCAGTGTCTGGTGGATCTTGAATATTAAAACAATTAATGAACACCAACCATATCCCCATCTCTAAGCATGGATGGGCAAACAAATGACTGGTCAGATCTGCAACACTTATAAACTCCTCACGGCAGCCTTTACTTCCTCCATTCTCAAACTCACAAGCTGTAAAAGAAAGCCCACGCAATGCCTTCATCATCTATCTTGTACTGGTCGAAATCATCAAAATGCATTGATTCCTGGGAATTACGGGATTCATTTCGTCTTCTCTGCGAACATCACAGTCAGCACACTTGACATTTTGTGAGTTCTAATCTCTTTTGGGTTATTGCTTTGATGGTTGCCAGATTTTTCACCATCTTTACTTGATTATGATAAGAATTACATGCATGTTCTCTAGGAGTTCCTTGCCTTCAGTGAACTCACTTGGCCGTTGGTTTGGAGAACCTGTCACAGAGCCATAATTAATACAGATATGAGTATATGTTGGTTTTCATGCGATAAACTAATTTATCGCATGCTGCTCCTATGATCATCTGGGTTTCAAATGGTGCCTTTTTAAATTTACCGGTCTTTTTTCCATGCCTGTCAAGGCGCCATCAGAAGCTGCTTACTGGGTTCTTTAACCATTCAATACAAGGTATATGATGAAATTTTTATTGACTCCATTGCTCATATGATTCTTTTTCTTACTGTCTTTCTACAAGTCTTAATATTTTTCCTCCATGCCAAGCAGTAGTGTATCCCGCAAATAGTTTACTGAATGTATTTCACAAGTTGTTTGAGTCTTTTGTCTATCAAGGGGTGTTTGCCCCGCGTTTTGGAGTTTTTAAAAACTTTTGATTTTTTTAATTAAAATTTTAGTATTTTTGTTGTGTTTATATCTAAAATAAAATTACAAAAATTAATAATATTTTTAATATATTTTCAAATAAAAAACACTTTGAAAAAACAATCATTTTCATAGACTGAATTGAGTTTTATTTTGTCATTTATAATAAATAAATAATTTATATAATGAAAAGTATTTTTAAATTAATAGCAAAATAGTTAAGGCTGGTAATTTAATCCATTTCCGCATGCATTTTAAATAATATAATTGAATTTAATTATGTAACTTAGTATTTTATTACAATTTTTTTGTTTAATGTTTTATTTAAAATATAAAAATTGTAATAAGTTATTTATTAAATTTAATTTTTTTAATAAATTAAATGATTTGATTCAAAAATAATATTACAAAAAACTAATTCTCCTAAGTATTTCACTGTAGTTACCATCATTGCAGTGCCCACTCACACTTCACTATAAATTTCAATAATGTTTTTTTTTATTTGATCATTAAACCTTTTTTTTCTTGATTGTATCATTTTTTGTGCCTGTTTTTTTTTTTTTTTTGTGTTTGCGAGTTGAAGATCCCTTATCTTTGTATTATTTTGAGATTTAAAGGTTTTAATCAGATTTCAAAACTTAATAGCAGGTTAATTTAATTAGATAGAGATTAAATTTGTAGTAGAGAGGAACAATTGAAAGAGAATGGACCAAGCTAAAAATAGAGGAAAATCGTATGGCCAATTTCTAATTCACGTGAAAAAATACCTTTTGTTCCATCTATTTTCCTTTTCATTCTCTTACAGTCCCTTTTTAAAATTTTGGTTTTGATAAAAAATAAACACTATTTTTCTTATTTTTTAGGTCTTTGGATTCCGGAGAGGAAATAGAAAGTAGTTGAAAACCACAAAAAATAGAGAATATTGGTTGATTAGTGTATTTTTTTTCAATCAATGATTTTTTTTAATTTTAATTATTTTTTGGGTTATCTCACTCTCATTACATGAATAACGAGTTTGATAGGTTAACCCAGTTGATTCAGGATTTTTTCATAATTAATTTTTTTTTAATTTTATCATTTAATATTGATTTGAATGAGAATTAAGTTTCATTATTTGTTTTGTTTGCTTTATATATTAGGTTATTCTAGCCTAATGATCCAAGAATAATGCTTAACAGGTTAATTCGAGTTGACTTGAGTTTTTTTATGTCTTCTTTTAATTTTTTGTTCTTCTAATTTCATTACTCAACATTAGATCAGTTGACAATTGAGTTTTATAATATATTTTAATTTGCTTTCTAGAGGGATATCTTAATCTCATGATCAAGATCATAGATTTTGATATTTTTATCTTGGTTAAATCAGGTTGTTTTTTTCCCTAAAAAGTTATCTTGGTCTTATGACCTGGAATCTGGATCACAAGTTCTTCAACATTGGATTTTTTTTTACTGGGTCATCCTCGTCTCATCACCCGAGGCACGTGTTTGACGAATTAACTCAATTGATTCAGTTTTTTTTAATTGACTTTTCTCCTAATTTTATCATTTAATATTGTGTTTGATTCAGAATTAGGTTTTATTATTTGTTTTGATTTTTTTTATTAGGTTATTCTAATTTCATAACCTGAGAATAATGCTTAACTGATTAACCCAAGTTTTCTTGACTCATTTTTTAATTAGAATTTTTAGAAATTTCATTGTTCATCATTAGACCCAACAAGTTCGATTGAGAATAGAGTTTCATAATTTTGTTTTGATTTGTTCTTTAAGGGGTTATCTCAGTCTTATGACCAGAGTTGTAAATTTAACAGGTTAACCCGAGTTAAATCAGGTCTTTTTTTAAATTTTTTTCTATGAGATTATCTCGGTCTAATGACCCGGATCATGAGTTTGACAAATTGACTCGAGTTGATTTTTCATGTTCTTTTTTAATTGTTTTTTTGTTAATCTCATCATTTAATACTGGGTTAATTCGTAATTTATTTTGATTTTATTTTTATGAGATTATCTCGATCTTATAACTCGAGTTGCGGGTATGACATGTTAACTTGAGTTGTTTTTTTTAGATCCATTTTTTAATTGATTTTTTTTAATTTCATCCTTCAACATTGGGTTGATTGAGAATTAGACTTCATAAGTTATTTTGATTTACTTTTTATAGGGTTATTATAGTCTCATAACTCGGGTTGTGAATTTGACAATTCTAACTCGGGTTAACCCAATTCAATCTTATATGTTGTTATCTTAATATTAAAAAAAGATGTCATTTGAAATTTTTTTTGAGTCAAATTATATTTTTACAGGTTGTTCGTGTTATTTTTAGACCCGTAAAATCAACTCCCACATGATTTATATTTTTTTCACTAAAAAAATATTAGCAACATCTAAAATTTTTTTTTCTTCCAAGAAATTTTTTATCATATCCTAGGATTAAAGATCTACTCTAACCTAAAAACAAACTCTCCATGTCATCTTAACACCGTGAATACATTTGGACTTTTTAGAATAAAAGATTTTATCTTAGAATTTTAGAAATTCAAAAATTATTTAATGAATTTAATATAAAAACATATTTTATAAGATTGTATATCTATGATATTTTTTTGTATCTATAAAATCGTAAAACAATGGGTTAAGTAAGTGATTGAGTTAAATTTTGAGTTTTTCTGTTTGGAAATTTTGTCTGGAGTTTACACAAAAAAAAAAAACAAAACAAAAATTTGATGGGTCTTTTGGTGCGAGGATTTGGGTGTGTGTATATGTATATGTATATATATATAAAAAAAAAACCTTATGTGTATACCTACTTTATACCAAACTATGCTAAATAGTACTGTCAACAAACAATAGCATAAGTCCCTTCCCATTAGTAAAGTCGATGAAATTCTTTACATGATATCCATTATATTTCTCATTGAAAATAAAATAAAATAAAATCATAACTAAAAGGGAGAACCAATTCCAAGTACTATGACCTCTGCTTCAATCATGCAAATGTCCTTGGCAAAAAGGTAATTGTTTGACTGATATAAACTCAGGAGACCATATCTTGACCATCCATTTTCTGAGCTTGACGCACCAAACCAGCTTTTAGCTGCAGGAAGAAGAAACAATCTCAACCTTTTTTTTTTCCTCTCTCATTGACATGTTAAACCGGCAAAAAGATCATCTGTGTTCTAACTTACCTTTACCATACATGTCGAACTTTCTGTCATATAATTGATCCACAAGGCGCAAGGTGTATTCCGCATATACTCTGCAACCAGCAGGGAGCGTTGCCAAATCCAGAGCCAAGTACAGAGAAAGATGGGTGCCCATTCCAGGACCTTTTCCCTTAGGATAGAGCACTATCTTCCTGAAACAACCAGTACAGTTAGAAGAAAAAGAAAAAGTGCTACTACTAAATACTAATAATAACAGAAGAAAAGAATATATGAGAAGGTGAATTTTCTATGCTCGTGTTCATCTCGAAAAGAAAGGAATCACTAACTGTACTGGTTGTTTCGTTCTGACCACTAACGAATTGTTTGGGCAAGCTGGCACATGCAGTATAACGTAATGTAAGAGAAACATCGGCTTTCTAAAGCACATCCGAGACATGTTTTAATTAAGATTACAGATTAAAATAATAAAATAACTGTACCATTGATGATCTCCCGTGCTGAATATTTGTGATTCTTGGCGTTTTTCATCCAACTTGGAAAAGTCCACGATCTTCCAAGTGTACTTGGAAGCAGTAGGATCCTTTTTCATTGATAAGACCTCTCCTTTGCCTCTGCTTCTTTCTCCACAGACAAATACTTCAGCTCCAAGCACACAAGTGTCTTCCAGAACGAATCCATAACGAGCATCATTAAATGTTGAAAGCTTAATGAATTGATCAAAACCACATTCAAGCTTCAATCCATGAAAGCGTCTTTCCTTTCCTGCTGCATCTAACCTTGGCAACAAGGCCAAAACATCAGAGAGGGGCATCACTTTCTCTTGAGTTAAACTAAATTACCCAGAGTGATTGAAGAAAACTAATGCAAGTAAATCTTGCCCGTCACCCAATTTACAACGCATAACTCTGGTGATACTATAAACACTAAAACAAAAACTGTAGCTAATGACAATAGCTTGAGGATCTATTGCAGAGTAATGATTTAGAAAACATGCCTTGAATTACCAAGTAGCTGTCCTTGTTTTGGTCAAGCAAGAACAACCGGAAAATCACGTTGACCTCCCAACCACGTGGAAGAGAACTTGCGTCAACCATTGCTAAATAGAGAGAGATGTGATCTTTTACATTATTGCTCTTGTTTCCGTTCGGATAAAGAACTAATTTCCTTGCAAAGCAAACACAGGAGGAGGTAATAAAAATGAGAGGGGTATCTCATAATAATAAAACATGACTGCGGTTGGAGATGGAAAGACAAAGAAAGACACATATTCACTAGCAATAAGATGTACCATTTATAGCCTCCAGCTTCAAAAACCCCTGATTCATATGTCTCCACTGCATTTTTCCCAAGTGACGAAAATGACTCTATTTTAACCATGTAATGGATGGGAGGTGCATCTGATACGGTTGCTACAGCACCTGCAAAATGAAATGATATCAGCACATACAAGTTTGATCACTCTTTGGTTTTGTTACTAGAGAAAATCTGCTCATCAAACAAACACGCCGAGTATCAAAGGGAGAGCTTGGTACGGAAGAAAGGGCAAGCTCACAGACAGTAATCTCGGCATCAGCACTGAAAAAGTTAGGTCACAGAACAGGATGTTAGTCGATGAGAGAAAAAAGGGAAGGATAGGGTGAAATACCAGGAGGGGGAGAAATATTGCTGACAACTTCTGTCATGACGGTGACTATATCTTTCCTGGCAACAAAATCCACTAAACGATGTGCAGGATGTAGGGGAATGAACAAAACATTTGTTCCCCTATTTGTAAGGAAATCAAGAGAGAGTAGTTATTCGAAACTCTTAGAAGTTGTTTGGGGATTGTTATCCTTTGCTGGAATAAAGATTACTTTTGAAACCGGAAACAGATCGATTCTCTTCTTGCAGATGCAAAACACGTCTATGGAAGATACCATGCATTATTTCCTTGCAAACCGCAATCTTACAAAACTTAAACACAACAATATGCTTTAGCAACCAAGTACATTTGTGGGGGTAATGATTGAATCTTTAGCAGCAGGAAAACCTCAAACGGAACTCCATAACATTCGGCTAAAATGCTTTCATGCCTGTGAATTTTTTGTTTTCTTTCCGTCTTTTTTCATTGAGATATGCATATATTTACTTGCTTCGAACATACATATTAATAATTTGGACGAGTAAAGAACCTTAAGAAATTAAAGTAATTAGAAGTTCTCGCATCCAACCTCATGATATAATGGATGCCGATCTCCTGGGAGTGCACCGGGGCAATTGTGATCAGAAAAGGTACTCCAAGTCGGGGGACTAGCTTTCCACTCCTAGACTCTCTGATGACAAATATGTGGTCAATGTCATGTGTACGAGGACATGGTATGCAGGAGGAACGGTCACTCACTACCGCCGCATTTCTTCTATTCTCCATTGCCTGCTAAACTTCTAGACAGCTTTGTTCAAAAGGATCAAAATTTGGCATGTATTGCATAATTTTAACATGGAAAACTTTATTTTGGATCCCGTGGTACAGTGCTACCAGTTATGTTATCCTCGAAACTACTGCCAGAGATGGAAGTGGATTATAATTCCTAGAGCGAGCAGTGGCTGCAGGGGATGCAGAACTTGCCGATATTCTCTCAAATTGAGAAGTTAAAGGTGGATTAGAGTTCATTTTGCATCGAGTATATCATCATCGTTTCTTTGTATTCAGGGACTTTTATCTATCTAGTTTTGCAGGCTAGAATTGATATGACTGCAGCAGCCTGCGAAAGTGCAGAAAAAGTATTAGAAGATACTCGTGAAGCCTAACAGTTTGGCACCCGTCAAGGGCTAACGAGTCTTCCCACTTTGGACAAGGCTCAGGCTGCTAAGATTCAAGAGCGAGAGACCTTGCTCCGAGCTGCTGTGAATGTTAGTGACGATTACCATCTCAACTGCCAATATTCATGCTTTGTCCGCAGCTCTTGTTCCTCGTTTTTGGCTGGAGCATTTAAATTTTGCACTCTTGTACGCAGGGAGAACTTATCATCCATAATTTGTTTTATATGCTTGCAGGCCTATCAATCCTGTAATTTATCTCAGATTTTAACATGGCATTTGAATTTTGAGTTATACAGTATTTTAAAATTTATTGATTTACACACAGCATTTCTGTATGTTTTCTCTGCAAGGTTAAGCTAACTCTTTTATGTCCGTGGAGAACGTGTGTGCTCAATTTCGAGTTCAGTCATGTAACAATATTGATATGTGTGTCATCGAATTCTGAAAGGCTGAAAGACCACTGGTGACTAACGATATGGCTCCTTGTTGCACTGTAAAAACATGAACGTCAGAACTTTCACCAGAAAAAACCAAAAACCTTTGAATTCAGAACAACTATAACATCATTCTTTTAAAGTTCCATTACTGTTCTAGTTGTACAATATCAAAGAACCATCTCAACTCAATAACTTAAGCTGATAGATGAAGTCCCAAGATATGATTTATATTATTCTCTAATACACCCCCTCAAGTGAAAGCTCTTTAAGCTTAAAAACTTACACAAGCTCAAGTATCTTTGTGCTTAATTTTTATCAAATAAATGGAAATGATGAGATTCGAACTCGTGACCACTTGATCATCAAATCTCTAATACCATGTCAAAGAACCATCTCAACCCAATAACTTAAACTGTTAGATGAGGTCTCAAGTTATGATTTATATTATTCTCTAATATACAATATACGCTATTGTTTGCCGACTGCGAGAAGAGTATCCATTGAGAAATTCCCGTTAGCAGCATTGGTTCTCTTTGAGATGCAGCCAACTCTGTTAATTTTTCCTTGCATGAAGACAATATATATTGACTTTCCGATGAAAGTGGAGATCAATAGGATAGAATACACGCCATTGACGCCAGCAATAATGGTCCTGGACTCTAACATAAGTCGAGCAACATCCTCCATTCACAGGGCCAGATACTAGAGTATGAAACGGTCCAGCGGTTTTGGAAACACACTTTTGTACATTCCGAAGAGGTGCCTTGCATTCTGGACTGATTCCCGGTGGCAAGAGGCCTTGTAGGTTAGTTTATACCTGCGAATGGTGCTGGTCCTTTAAGAAAGGGTAAGAGATTAGGTGCACGAGGGGAACCGACTGGACTGGAACGAGCCAACACAATGCCTCATAAAAGAAAGAAATTTAAGTGTACTTTGGTCTGTGAATGAGGAGGCTTTTAACCCTCAATCTTCTCAAGTTAATTGTGCGGTGAACTTTGCAGTATAACTGATGAAGAAGAACAATATCCGAAAATGAATGGAAGTGTAACGTTAAGAAAACAAAACCATGGGAGGACCATGACAAAGGAAACATCTCTGCCGCCCCAAATGTATCATTGTCGTCGTGGAATCTACCACCTCGACCAATCACTCGGACATTTTTTGTGTTTAAGACTTGGATAATAATGCAACTGGGAGACACGTTAGAGCGAACAAGTATTAATAAAAAACAGGATAAACTTTATGATACCCTCCATTTATGTAATCTCAATCTCATCATCCAATGTCAATTTTTTAAAAAAAAATTCTTCACTCATTTTTAACGTAATTTATCCATATTCTTATCTAAACTGTGCTTTTATTTTATATAGAATGATATCATTTTATATAAACATCACCGGTTTCTTTTAGATTATTCTAACAGAAGCTAAAATTATAATTGAGAAACCAGTAAGATTGATGTAAGAAATAGTTTGTGTATGAAATTGATATTGCCCAGGGGTATATTTTGATGTTTCCCTTAATCAGGTTGATTTTTCATTTAATGACTGAATTTTATGATTTCAGAATATTTAATTATTGTAGTCGACGGATAGATACACTCAGCACGTGTCCCTCCATATCTCTCCCTCTCGAGGGGGTGTCTTCCTTCTATTTTGTCAAACGTTAACGACAACTCTTTCCCCACATAAAAACACGCGCATCACAGACCAGTCATAACACAACACGTAATCATACATGACATTCTTTCTATGACATGGACGCAATCAGTTGGCCTGTCATGCATCATAAATAAAAGGACACCGTACCTCATCAAATGGCAAGAAGATGACGATGATTATTCTAGTATCAAACAGAAGTGCTCATAAATAATAATAATAATAATAATAATAATTTTGGTGAGTTCAAAGCTTATTTTCTTGTCTTCTTTGTTTTTGATTAATTTTTACCCACCCTTTCTCCGTCTCTATGTTTTCCTCTGCATTGACTTGGCAATCTACAAGAAAAACAACACGACAAATCTCAAATCTTTCAAAACTCTCAAATTCAAAGCAAGGGAATGCAAATATGTTTTGCTAAATATAAGGTTAGACCCATCTTCACATTCCCTCTTCTTTCAAAATCTTATGGCTTTATGTTGTTTTTATCAATGATTCTTGCGTAAAGATTGAAACTTTTTTTGTTTTGGTGATGTGAAGATTGAACTTTTGGTGCTGAATAGTACTGAATTTGTTTAATTCTGTGAATGTGTGCTAATTTTGAGCCAACTTTGACCCTTTCTGCAATCTGCAAGCCATTGACCTAATGAACTACATGTTGGTTTTCGCGTGTGTAACGAAGGTATAACCTTTAGCCTACTGTCTGCTGTGTAGTATTTGTTTGCAGAATGAAAAGGTATGAGCAATCAATTATGTTTTTTATTTGCTTTCACGTCTCTTAGAAAGAGCAGCTAAACGATCGGACCAGACAGGCGAAGGGAGCTTGACCGCCTTACCAGTCATTGAAACACAAGCCGGAGACGTATTGGTTTACATTCCTACAAATGTAATATCCATTATTGATGGACAAATCTGTTGAGAAACAAAACTCTTTTATCGCAGAGTTTCCAGTATACATGTTTAGAGGATCTGAAAACTGGGTTCTTTAAATTTTGTTGTATATGTAGTATTTTAATGCGCGTGGATGGAAAGTTTGGATAGCGTTTTTATTCATTTTTGTGCTGCGTATAGTATGAAATATGGATAATTGATGTTGATGATTGTCGTCCTTGTCATTATTGACTTGGCATTTATGTAACTTTTCTGATTTTTCTTGATTTGCTTGCAGGCCGCATAGTTTCAGCTGAGATGTTCTGTTCACATTGTAGGTCTGGCAATGACGTTGGAAGTTCTATCCTGATTCGATATTCTTCACAATGCAATTAGTATCAAATGATAGTCGCCAGAAAGATTTTTCAGAAAGTGAACCCATCTTATCCCAATCTAATATTTTGCAGCATTCTGAAGAAGAATCATCATCCTCTCGTGAAATTAAATCCTTAGGAAGGGATTGTGATGTTCATGTTGCTGAGTTAGAGAGTATTTGCATCGATGAAACTAGCCTTCTGGTGAATCCGGACCAGCCACAGTGCCGTATATGCCTTGATATTGGAGGTCTTTTCTATTTAGTGTGCTTGGTGCCCTTTTTTTTAGGTTCCTTAAGTTTTGTGATCATCATTTGACATGGAGGGTTTTTGTTTATTTCTGAAAAAACCAGTGAATAGTTCTGGAGTGCAAGTAGTTTGTGTGTGTAAATTGGTGTTTCCTTTCTTTTTCTATTATCTGTTTTTTCTTTCTAATGCTGATGAAACCTGTGCTAATTTATCTCAGGGGAAGACTTGATTGCACCATGTCATTGCAAAGGCACTCAGAAGCATGTCCATAGGTCATGTCTTGATAACTGGAGGTCAACTAAGGTAAATGCTCGTTTCTCTCCGGCATACCTTTTTCCTGATTTACAGAGTGATATGTGTGGAACTTTGAGAATTAGGAAAATCATGTCAACCCTTCAGACCCTTCAGATGTTTATTTGTAACTTGCCATTGCATGCATGTATGCATGTGATAGTAGTAAATTTATATCTTGATTCAATGATTAATTCCTGCTATCCATTTTCAGGAGGGCTTTGCTTTTGCTCACTGTACAGAATGCAGAGCAATGTTTATATTGCGGGCAAATGTCCCAGCTGACCGGTGGTGGTTGAGACTGAAGTTTCACTTCCTTGTTGCTAGGGACCATGCATTAATTTTCATAGTAGTTCAGCTGGTAAGGTCACCATCCTTTTCATATTAGTTAAATTTGGTAACATAATCTGGATGTTGATTAGGTATCACTATTGTGGGTATCACCAGTACATTTCTTCCGTCTAGAATTGACATGATTTTCTGCAATAGCATACACTACAAAGTGCTCTCTGAAATTGTAGGCACTGTTATCATTGCCCTATGCAATGCTTTCCATGCACTTAGCTGCATTAGTATTAAGTTCATTTCTTTAGAGTTTGGTGCTGGATGTCACTGCAGCTATGGAAATTGTACTTTTTGGTGTGAAACCAAACAGACCTAATTAGTTTAACGAATCCCAGCTGATAAAAGACATGCATTTGTACACACACATGTGCATGCACAATTACGAGTGTGATTGCATGCACCCGTGATTAGTTGACCCAAGGTGTCTTTGTTTGGAAATTTCCATTGATATTCTGCTGAAGAACTATATGAACAAATATGGAGGTAAAAATGTGATCTAGTAAACTTTTTTCTCGTCTGTTTTGTTCAAAACAATTTAAAGGATCCCTTTTCTAGCAGTTTAGTTTCCCACGACCAAGATTTAAATCTTTGCATGTTGATATACTTTGTCATTTTCTATTGGAAGATCCATGTGCTTTTACCTGTCGCACATAAGAGATTGATTTGGTGAGATGATTGGTCAAATATTGTTTTATCATTAGATTTGTTTTTCTTTGTTGGTAAGTTAATAAATTGATTTTCCAAACAGGTTGTTGCCTTCTTGGGTGTGCTGGTGTACAAGTTCTACGGGGAGGAACTAAGGGAAATGTTTGGCTATGAAGAGCATCCCTATGGGTTCTATACTATGGCTGGTATGCAGAGCCCTTGTTTTGATTGACTATACTCTCTTTACTGTCATTATACATGGTTTGCATGTAAATATTTGCATGTTTTGCTTCTCAATCAACTTTCCTTGAGTTTTTTCCCCAAAATCCAGCTTGGTTCGAAGAAGATAAGGATGTAGGAAAGTGTTTCTAACCACAAAATCACCTGAGCAACTCCAGAATAATGTTAAGAGAACGAAACTCATTTTCCTGCAATAAGAAAAGGACAAGAAGCTATATAATTCATTTTTCTTATGTCTAAAGTTGCTGATTCTCCGAAGAAGTTTCCCATTTAAACTTTAGGATGCCTTTCTTTTCAATCTGAAGTGCTGTTATCATATTGTTTCACTACATGCATTTAGTTCGATGGAATTTTAGGAAAAGAAAGAATCTAATTTGGAAGGTGGAGATTTGCAGTTAGGCTCCATTGATGTTAGTGCCTAATGTGAGATGTCATGTTGTGTAAAAACCAGCTTTATATCATAGATGTGTTAACGGTTTACCATGCCACTAACCTTAACTTCTTGCCAATAGATTAACTCAAATTCAAAAGCAACATTAATGATTGGTGAGGTGACACCAATTCGATTATTAATGACTATTATCAAGCCAGGCTTAGTCTGACCGATGGAGCAGTTAAATCCAGGCATTGAAAGTAAAACCCAGTTGATGCCAATGTTTTCAATAACCTGTTCTACTATATTAAAATATATATATCAGCCTTGTTTTTTAGAGGAAAACAAAGTTAAGAACATAAATAATTTGCTGAGAAAATTTGTTAAAATTTGAACAAGCTTGTGTGAACTATTGCTATTTTTTATTGCTGGAAGATTGAAAGACTGCATGACTTGTGACATCTTCAGATCTACACCCTTTTATCTATATGGTCCAATCGATTGCGCAAGGCACGCAGTAGCAACAGAACCGGAGAAAGTATACAGAAAAGATTGTTCTTTTCTATTATTTTATATTCTATCAGTATTAGATTATAGTATTAGATTAGGTTTAGTTAGTATTAGATTAGGATTAGTTAGTGATCCCGGCTTAGTGGGTCCTTTCTTCCGGGATGAACTATTGATACTAGTCCTACATTTTGTTTCTGGCATGACTTGTGACATCTTAAGATCTACAACCTTTTTCATGAGAATTTTATGCTCACTATCGGTATTGCTGATTTTTAGTTCATTATTTTTTATGCAGTTTTAGCAATCGTTTTGGTGGGTTTGCTCTACGGTTTCTTCATTGCTATAATATGTGGACAAAGGATCAATGAGCGACACTATCATGTTCTTGCCAAGCAAGAACTTACAAAGGTCTGGTATCTCATCCTTAAAGCATTTAGAGTCTCTAAACCAGTTGTAATGTTAGCTAATATAAGGTAGAATTTAATTAGAAAAACAGTAGCTAAAATTCTTATCAGTTCTATTTTAGTTCATTTTCTGCAAAAAAAACAATTCCTGGTGGAAAATATTTTTCATTACATGCTTATGAATTTTTTATGCTTTGTATTTCTGAACCCCGTGATTTTATCTGTGCTCTGGTTTATTTATCCAAAAGTATCATGACAGTGGTACTGCCAAAATGACAGGAATACGTGGTATTAGACAGAGAAGCTTGCAAGGATGTCCCTGAACTAGGAGCTAGTCATGTCTCAGAACTAAGAATGCTGGGTCTTTGTTAGTCTTGAATTTTCTTCCCTTCTGTGTACTCTGTAAGTGATTTCAACTTCTATTTACTTTTTATGCTGATCACTTTCTCATTTGTATGGTCATCTTCTCCCCATAAAAATTAATTATTTTTTTATCAAAGATATGGTCTAAGAACAAGTGTGTAAAGATTCCTTTTGAGTGTTTCTTTTGTATTGATACCAGACCATTGTTAATCTAGGATGCATGCACTAGTGCTGCTTCAGCAAATTTATGCATCAATGTCATATTTCTCGTTTTTTTTTTTTTCAGGTCATGCTATTCTGTGCCTGGTGTTGATATGGACTACCTGAATTTATTCATCAGTCCATAGCGTACCTGTTTAAATTCTGCACTTGAAGGTCTTTCAATCCTGTAGTTTATCTCAGATTTTATCATGGCATTTGAATTTTTGAGAGACGTCACGCCCGAAGATGGTCTTTTCTCCATCAAACTGCACAACCACAGAAGGTGTGGTTTTACTTGTATATTTCTGCACACGTATGTATTTTGACCATTGCTGTGTTCTCGGTCATCAGCTTAATGAGTTATATATAGTTTTCGTATATAACACAGCATTTTCACATGTTTTCTCAGCAAGATTTATCAAACTCTTTATTTGTCTATAGAGAATGTGCGAACTTAATTTCGAGTTTAGTAATATAACAATATTGCTATGTGCAAAATCGAACTGTGAAAGGCTGAAAGACCACTGGTAATTAACGATATGGCTCACTATTGCACTGTAAAAACATGAACGTCAGAACTTTCACCGGAAAAAACAAAAAACCTTTTGACTTCAGAATAACTAGCACCATGCTTTTAAAGTTCCACAACTGTTCTAGTTCACAAAAAATATCATTTGTTGTTTGCTGGCTGCGGGAAGAGTATCCATGGAGAAATTCCCGTTAGCAGCGTTGGTCCATCTCTCTTACTTTTTCCTTGCATGAAGACAATATATATTGAATCTCCGAGGAAAGTGGAGATCAATAGGATAGAATACACGCCATTGACGCCAGCAATGGTCCTGAACTCTAACATAAGTCGAGCAGCATCCTCCAATGGCAGGGCCATATACTAAAGTATGAAACGGTCCAGCGGTTTTCGAAACACATTTTTGGACATTCCAAAGAGGTACCTTGCATTCTGGACTGATTCCCGGTGGCAAGAGGCCTGGTAGGTTTATACCTGCGAATGGTGCTGGTCCTTTAAGAAAGGGTACGAGATTAGGTGCATGAGGGGAACCGACTGGGCTGGAACAAGCCAACACAATGCCCGATGCCGCTATTAGCAACAAGGATGATACAAATAGAGCCCTGCTTCCCTTCATTATTACCAAATTTAACTAGCCCCTTTCCTTCTATGTATTGCAGCTGGAATCAATGCTTGCTGCAGGTTGGTGACAGACTGACAGCAAAAGAGGGCGTGGACCATTTATACGGGAAAGCAATGAGTGCGGACCAAAACCAAGGTAGAGATTTTAGGAAACTGTCGCTAATCTTCAGTCAAAAAATTAATTAAAGATGGAGTTAATTACATTTACAGTTGCATTAGAGTTCCTTTTTATGAACCTCTTAGAATTAATGGTGCTATCCGTTAAGAGCATCACAAGCTCACCTGCTGTTTTCAAGTATAGCAGTTTTCTTTCTCGGTGGACAATTTTTTCCCCTGGTAATCAATGATATTAATGGAATCCATCGTGCTTTCATAAACGATCCAGATGGATTTGATGGGTTAAGGAGATAGAATATTAGGAATATTCATCTGCCTCCCATGTTCAGAACAAAGCTACATTTTCCAAAGGTTTACATCCAATATATTCACAGAGGAATGGAGAAGTCCAGAAATCTGATAATTCTAAATTTCTGCCATCTAATTAGTGAAAGTTGCACTTTTTAAGAAGGCTTCTTCACCTTTTCCTCTCCAGTAGTTTTTTTTAACCATCAACAAGTACGGGTCTTGTTCCCTTTGAGAATTGCTATATAAATTTACTTATGTGTTGCATAAACTTGCGTTAAGTTTATACAGCAAGCCTGGAATAGGCAAGAGCAGAGGTTGTCCGGAACAGGCCAACAATGCTGCCGAGTATAGTAATACACGTAGTTGATAGAAGTGTAGTTGGCATTATTTTTTAAAATGTTTTTTATTTAAAAATGTATTATAATAATATTTTTTATTTTAAAAAAATAATTTTTAATACCAATAATTAAAAAATATTAATTTAAAAAAAAACAAAAAAAAATTAATTACAATTTTAAAATCCAAAAACAAATGTAACTTTGTAGATATTTCCTATTGAGAATCCTTTACTGTTTATTCACTGTGCACTAAACACTCTAATTACTGTGGACTTCAACAGTTATTCAGCCTTTATCTCTTTCACACGGGTTCTTGCCTCATTTTGTCTTTGTCACGTTCTAATTTGTTCTGGCTTTGTCTCGCTGCGTGGCGCGCCTCAGGGGTTTGTTGTGTCATGATCAGAGATCGGTTGGCTCTGTCTTTCTCTCACTGTGTGGCGCGCCTCAGGGGTTTTTGTTCCATAATCAAAGGCTTGATTTGGGTTGTTTGCGCGCATGGGTTGTTTGTTGAGCTGTTTGTTTATGGTGTTTCCAGCGGCTGGGTCGCTTGAACTTCTACGCAAGTCAATGATGGGTTTTGGTGCCAGTGATGTTTGTGGCTTGGTCATGTCTGATTTTCAAAGAAGTGGACCCATAAGCATGATTGTGCATTGAACATTATGTTCACCTGGCAGGGTTTTGTCTATAGGACAGCATTGGAGAAGCTGCTGGTTTCCGGGTTGGATTAGACCTTTGTTTCATCTGGACGAAAATTTTTGGGGCTTTAACTTAAGTGTTTCGCTTTTTTTATTATGCTTTTTTGGCTTTTTTACTGTGACGAGATCTATCTTTCACGCTGTTATAGTTTCGTCCCGTCCTGTTTAATTGTTTTTTTATTTGGCTGCCATGCTTTTTCCTTGGGATTCCTGCTCCTTCACATCATTTTTTTTTCTTAGGGAGTTTCTTGCTTCTCTTCTTTGTTTTTTAGGGTGGTTTTCTTCTCTGAGGTCTGGTGGTTTGGTGTTTGATTTTTTTTCCCTTTTATGATAGTCATTGTTCTTGATGAGCTTTTTTTTTTTTTTCATCATAACCTCCACTATTTCGGTTTTTTTGGTTCTGTTGTTGTGTCCTTTCTTGATGTTTTTTAGCGTCGTTTCACTGTTTCGAGTTTCTTTCATTGAACGTGCAGGCTGAAGTTCTGTGCGTCGTTCCACGAAGGAGCTGGTTAGCTATCTGTTGGCTGGAACTGAAGCTTTTCTCTTTTGGTGCTCTGTCACAGTTCTTGCTTGGTGCTCCTCATTGTCCCTGTTTTTCCTCTAATTGTAGTTTCATTTTAATCTTTTGATTTTTTCTTTCAACTGTTTTTTGCCGGCTGCTCCTTAAGAGAAGTCATTTTATTTCACCATTAATGCACCAGATAATCTATCAACCTGAGAATTCAGACTTTTAACTAAAATTCATTTCAAGATCTGAGCTTTATGCAGGTTTGGATTCTAGAATCAACTTCTCCTCTCACAAGACAATTAGTTAACAGGAAACAATTAGGTAACCGAGGCCTCATAACTGACACAATTAAAAGTTCTAGAATTAATGGTCGTTCCTGTGAAAAACATTAAGAAATATGTTATTTACCAATTGATCCGAGCAAGAGTGTGTCGCGTTTGGATTCCTAAACAAAATGGCATAAACAGCAGCTTTAATTGCCTCTTTGTAGATCAACAAGTTCGTTGCTTTTTCATAAGTTAAACTGTTAAACTATTCATAATATTTTTATTTTGCCTTGCAAATTTTATAAGCTTTAATTATTTTTTGTTAATTTTAGACACTATGTTTTGCTTATTATAATTTGCTGTAAAATTAAATGCTGCGACTTTAATTTGCTTAGGCCCTACATTTTAAACAAGCACTGATAACACATTTCCTTTATAATTTTTCACTTATTGATGAGTGTTCCAACTTGACTCTTAGTTTTAGTATGAAATTTAGTTTATAATTCTATATCATACAAGCAATATTCCACTGTATTATTTGAGAAAAAAATGTATTACTTTTATTTCTAAATCTGTTATATTATCTAATTCCATAGTTAATAAATATATTATGTGACCTCATGCAATCAATTCATTGCATTGTCGTCTCTTGCATTACTACTTTTTGACATCTCATCGTCTTGCTCAATTCATTCCAACATAGAAATAAAATAATTACAGGGTGATGCAATACAAGGGTCAACAAAAACTAGATATGAAGGTGAATTTTATGAAATAGAAGGCTTTTGAAATACATTTCATGCTTTTCACATACCTTTGTATTTTGAATTATAATTTTGCGACTCCTCAAAATAATGCCTTTTTAAATCTGTTGCCTTTCCTAAAATTTAATTCAAGACATACATGACTCATTTAAACATTTAATCGCATTCTTCAATTTAGACCTTTTAATTTAGCTGCATGCTTATAACCATTGGTACAGAACTTTCTATGACCTATCTTGTCTTTTGCTCCCTTCAGCATAGAGACTTCTCACTCTAACATCTTTGACATTTCATTTAAATTGGATCCTGCACATGTGATAAGTCATTAAATTAACAATCTTATCCTGTTGACAGCAATATGGTGCAAGCAGGATCACTCACCACCGAGATCATTCAATCACAAACTCATGCTTCCATTGAAAGCAACACTCCAGCTGAGCCACCTGCAAAAAAATACTCGCCTGGCAGTTTCATCTACTTCAAAGGTTTCACCCTTTAACACATTCCTCACCTTTTTTTCCTCAACATTTGTCATTCATGTTATTTTTTTTTTTTTATCTATTTTGTATCTAATGCATACTTCTTTGTCATTAAACAATGGGAAACCTAGCCATTATTGGCTCTCTTCACCATCATTTCCTGCCGCACCATCATTTATAATCCAATTAGATTTTATTGCTGTATTTCTACTCTTTGTTTTCATTTTTGTAATGTTCTTGCAACAAATCATGATGTCAGCTACCCACTAACACTCGAAAAAACACAAGTTGTTTTTTCCATTTTCATTCATTATATTGACATGAACACAACTCTGGTTCAGCAGGGCAGTAACAATACGTGTGCTTCATTGCATGATATTTCTCAAGCAAATTTTGTTCTTACCTGTTAACACAAATATTTACAAACATGCATCCCCTGAATATATCCAAAGTCCAGACATGCTTTGTGTTCCACTGATCACTTTCATTTCTTTGATGCACATATCGGTGTTCCTTTCGTCCACAATGTTTTTTAGTAATTTTTTATAGTCATTCTCTTTTATCTTCCATTAATATCTCCCTTTAACTTTTCCACGCTCAATGCTGGGAGACTAACATGCAACCAATGTGACAAGAATTCTGCAAGCCCAAAGAAGAAAGTTACTTGCTTTGTTGTCGGGGCTTGCAAACCTGTTTGCTCATCTCCACTTCATCTATTTTGTT
>Ga0307517_10004645_pt1 | contig 21043 bp, 32 predicted proteins | sample 23_EM_MG_FD_194515 | JGI IMG/M metagenome (GOLD analysis project Ga0307517, IMG submission 194515) | Populus trichocarpa ectomycorrhiza microbial communities from riparian zone in the Pacific Northwest, United States - 23_EM | ecosystem: Host-associated > Plants > Roots > Unclassified | place...
CAGTGTGCCTTAGATTCCTCGAGGCACCTCGGACTTAGAAATAAGTCAGGCAGTTCGTAGATCTTCCAAACAAGTAATCGATAATATTTATATGGATTGGGAATGGTAGGATGGTATTTTATTGTAATGAACAAGCCAAACATCCTGTACAGTATATAAGTTCGAAGATTTGTAAAATAAAAACAAGCAATCTCTTCCTCTCTTTTGTTGGACGATTGGGTAGAGCCCCAGTCATTTGGGTAAAGCCCCAGTTCACTTGGGTAGAGCCCCATTTGAAGCAACAAAGAGATAAGAAAAGTTTGACTTTGAAGAAACCGTCTTAGCTCTTTTGTTGGTCGACTGGGTAGAGCCCCAGTGCGAGAATGAAAAGACTAAGACATTTGACTTCACTGCGAGAGATCAGAACGATATAGAACGAGATTTTGTGATCAGAACGGACAGACATTGAGCTCCAGCGCTTAATTGGTTTAATTGTTGCATTGAATGGCTGAAACAGGCCTTGTAAACAGTTGAAACAGACCCCAGAGCATACAGAACAGTGTCTACAATCTAGAAATTACAGGCTTTCATCATATCTTTGAAATAGCGCAGCACAATGAGATTATACACTTCTATCCAATAAAAACATTGCATAAAACTGTACATCTTCGAGAGAACATTTCTAAGACCTCCCAATCTTAGAATTGATTGTGAATAACTCCTCACCACAATAAATGAACTGCGAGGTGGCAAGATAAACCCTTTGCATTGTTGAAATCCAAACCAATTGCATACCCACAGTCACAGTCAGGATTTATTAGTGTCTTTGACACTAATTTTGTGTGGATCGCATCGCTCGGTCATTGAGCCTCGCTCCGCTTGTGTGTGTGTTTTGTGTTTGTTGTTTCTTCGGTCAGACTCACGTCGCACCTCTCAACGAGGCAGCAAGATCCCTACTGCTGCCCTCGCTATGCCCACGCCTTACTGCAAGCCCATTTGCATAGGCAGCACCCCAGCACAGGGTAGCGTGATCCCTACTGCTGCCTCTGTTGTGCCCATCTCTCCCTAAAATTCTCAATGACGATGGGGGGAGGATGGCACCCCTGCTGCTCCTCATTTGGAGTTCCTACCCCCTTCATTTTCTCAGTATCAACAAGGGGGCAGTGTGATATCCACATGCCGTGCCTTCCACCTCTTTAAACCCCCCTCATTGGGGGGTATATTCTTCCTGCAGTGGCATTGTCCATGGGGGCGGTGTCAAATCCACATGCTGCCCCTTCAAACTCATTTTGGGATGATTCTTTATGTGGTGGCATCGTCGATAGGGGCAGCGTGATATCCACACACTGCCCCCTTTGAACTTGTTTGGGGTATCCTTTCCACAGCGGCATCATTGATGGGGGGTGGTGTGATATCCACACACCACTGCCCCCTTCAAACTCGTTTTGGGATGATTCTTTATGCAGTGGCATCGTCGATAGGGGCAGTGTGATATCCACACACTGCCCCCTTTGAACTCATTTGGGGTATCCTTTCCACAGCAGCGTCGTTGATGGGGGTGGTGTGATATCCACACACCAGTGACATCACCCCCTTCAAACTTGCTTCAAACTCATTTTCTCCCTTGTTCATGAGTGCTGCCTCTGTTGTATCCACCCCCTCCTGTTACTTCTATTTTTAGTTTGTATCCTGTACCCTTTATTTCTAGCTTAATATATTTATATTACACATCTTTGGTGATCTGGATGTTGGATATTTATAGCCACTATCTTATCAACTCAGTAGCTCAATGGTTTAGAGCACCAGTGTATATAGTCGGAGGTCGTTGGTTCGATTCCAGCCCCTGTCACTTTCTTTTCCCAAGGTCACCTCGGAATGGTTTCCAACACTGGATTAAGTATAAAAATGGTACAAAATACCAAAAAAAAGGCTGGTAGCTAGTGTACTATTGCAAATTTGAGATACTTGGGCAAGGCTCCCTAGATCTCAAGTAGAGCAAGGTAGTCCTATGGAATTGCCTTGAGATACTCTGGATTGTTACATAGAGTTCCATAGTGGTCAGGGACAGCTCTATACTGGAACTGCGACGCTACACTGAACAGGACCCTTTCTATGGTTCTATGGTGCTATGGAGTGCTCTGCAGCCTCATATAGCACACCCACGTTTTGCTGATGTCCTGACAGTAAGAACAAGACTCCCAATGTAGTGTATCCTGAGGTTCTATTAGATTGATACATGTATTATAATTTGACACAAGGAACCCATGACATACTGTCACTATCCAACAAAACCTGTAATTTTATCCTATCCATTTCACCCCTGATGCCTAGAATGGAGCGTGCGAAGCACGCGACTGCACTAGTGTAATTAATATTCAAGAGCTGTGCCAAGCAGAGCCAAAATTGCCACATGCCACAGCCAAACAGGTGGCCGAAATTTCACCACTTATCTCTGTGCCTCCATCCATCAGCGGTGTAGATACAATGGGTATGCTTCAATGCACCTCATCACCTCTGGGATTCTAACAAACCTCTCAACAGCACCGAAGAAATCGAAAAAAATATCTTTGAACGAGTTTCTGGGCGATAGCAGTTTGTGCACAATCAATTGTTCACCGTAAATCTTTCTCACCTAGCTCATTAGCGTTAGGATCATGGGCCGACGAGATGGAATCTCTTCCCAACGCTCGTGAGTGAGTGGCCTCAACTTATAAATTACACTCTATAGCACCATCTTTCTCCCAGCCGCCGCAAGAATTGACGAGGAACCTGGCGATCGGTTCGGTCGAAGGGACGACTTTTTGAGTTCGCGGCGTGAGTTCCTTCAATTTAAAGGACACTTTTGTTTTCCCCAACTCATCCACAAAACAGCGGATCGTCAGAATTTACCGCCCCGTGATGATGTTCCTTTACCTACTCAACCTCCATATACTGCCTTCATTGGAAACCTGGCGTTTGATCTGACGGAGAGTGAACTTCTGCACTTTTTTTCTGGACTTAAAGTACGTATTTCTTATCCTGCGTAATAACCTTTCTGACGTTGGGCAGACAAAGTCTGTCAAGATTATCAAGGATAAAGACGAGAAACCAAAAGGGTTCGGTTACATTGAGTTCGAAGAGTTGGAAGGCCTAAAGGATGCCCTTTCCAAGACTGGCTCGGTATTTCCTTATTTTTTTTATACGCGCATTGAGAACAACCTCTTATTATTTCCCCAAGAATTTTTCTGGGCGCACCATTCGTGTCAGTGTGGCTGAACCTCGTATGTCTCTCCTTCTGGTCTCCCACACTGACGGCACTTCTCATAATTATCAAAGCTAAGGAACGCAGTGGCTTCGGAGCATCTGAAGACAATGCTAAATTTGAGAATCCATGGCGCCGTGATGGTCCTCTTCCAGATTTACCTCACTCTCGCGACCCGCCTCGTCGCCACTTTGATGGACCGTCCAACGACCGTCAGATATCCAGTGCTTCCGATACTTTGGATCAATGGCGCTCAAACAAACCGCTAAGGACTTCGGAGCCAGATGCTCCACCTTTCAGACGCAAGGGTTCTGGATTCGTTACGCCGGAATTCCAGGCCGGCGCAGCAGATAAGGAAGACGCCTGGACTATTGGAAGTAGATTTAAACCTTCTGCAAACGGGGCCGCTGAGGAGACATCCGGAAGGTCTGTTACTCACAGGGCAAAGAGCGACATGGGCCCACCCAAGGAATCACCGAGTGATGAAGGAGATTGGAGGTCTTCTGCTCGTATCCAGAAGCCAAACACCCGGAGCAGCGTATCACGTAAGATTGACTGAATCAGTTCTATGGGTGCCTTGCGCTGACATTTTTTCGAAGCCAACAACTCTACTCCTCCAACCCCACAACTCGCTCGAAAGAAGCTGGAACTCTTGCCCAGATCTGGCAATGCTTCGGTATCCCCAAGTCCACTTTCTTCACCTAAAATGGGCCCAACTCCCCCTACATCAACTGCTCCTCGAGCCAATCCATTCGGTGGCGCAAGGTTAGAAAATTATCGACGATTTACCAACCCCATTGTTTCTAAATTCCAAAACCCCTCAGGCCGGTTGATGTCAGTTCCCGCGACAGGGAGGTAGCTGAACGAATTGAACGAGAGCGCGAAGCAAACCACCCAAAGTTGGCTATGTCGAGAACAAGTTCTCGAACAGGTGTTGAGAGAAGCTCGCTTCACCGACCTCAAACTCCTGCATCGACGGTCACTGCGCAATCCAAGGCCCCCAAGCTCCCTGGCCCCTCCCTGGTACCCTCAGTTCGCCCCAGCCTCAGCTTTGCAAACGTGGCAGCAAAAAAAGAAGGACGAAAGGATGATAATGTGGATCAAAGTTCGGAGGTTGAAACGTTAACAGAGAATGTTGCGAAGGCTGAGATATAAACAATTTCCAAATAGCACTTGTCGTTCACTCATCTCTGTTGCAATATTCAATGCATGGCTGATATGGAAAGGCGTTCTTTATCGATATTCTTATCACTTTTCCTTGAATAATGTCAACATGCAAATCTGGACATAACTCGTGGCATTGTCACTGGTGTCCGTAAATATCATGAAATACTTCTGATAACATTTTACCTGGACTCTCACGGCAAACATCGTCAACAACCCTTCATCTGGAGAGGCTGACTCCAAAACTCTGACCATTGTGAACAACCTTCCGTTTCTTTTAACGCACCTGGCATATGAGAGGGCAACTTTTTTTCTTTCCAGAGGATATTTCAACGTCATGAGGCAATTTAATGTGGTAGTTCTTGGGGGTATGATCCGACTCTCACAGTCCAGTTATTTCCTAACATTGTAAAAGCTGGAGGTGTAGGCAAATCGGCGCTCACAGGTGAGAGATGTTGATATTCAGCATTTGTTGCACCTTGTCCGACTTACGAAATTCGTCAAATCCAGTTCGTTTCATTCGAGATGTCTTCGTTGAAAACTACGATCCAACCATTGAAGGTCAGGCCTGATACAAACCATACCTTTGGTAGCTTTATAATCTCATCGGGAGAGACAGAGGAATATAGAAGAGCAATTACCGTCGATGGTCAACTTGACTCGGTAGGTCTGTTGCATCTTTCAATCTCTGGCGGCAAAACTGACGAACTTACGATATGTATTGCTACTACGTTCACTTTCATCCCTCACGCTTATGGAAATCCCTTCAGCTGGAGGTTCTGGATACTGCAGGGGCGGAGCAATTCACTTCCCTCAACGAAGTATATATCAAGGTTGTCCTCGGCTTCCCTTTGCTCTAGGGAGTCAAAGCTGATTTTCATTAGTCTGGTCGTGGTTTTGTACTTGTGTTTAGGTACGTCGTAACCCTGCCAATAATATTTTACCATTGCTAAAACTCTGGCAGCTTAACGCAGGAGGCAACTTTGCAGGAGGTTGACAATCTACGAAAACAAATACTCAGGATCAAAGGCGGCGACACAGTGCGTGAACGCATCCTGACTTACTACCACATGCATGGTGAACTTGTCAACATCAGACTGCACCGATTGTTGTCGTTGGAACAAAGCTCGATCTTGTGAATGAGAGGGAAGTCCAAAGAAGTACCATCCAAACCTTGTCAGCTCGATGGGATCTTCCTTTCTACGAAACATCAGCGAAACGGAATTGGCATGTCGCAGAGGTGTTCGAAGATCTCCTAAGGCAGATGCGAAAACGATATCCCGCAGATCCCACAAGGAAACGGAGGAAACGAGGTAGCGGCTGCGTCACCATGTAGTTGAGGGGTGGCTGGTTTGAGAATGTTGGGATGTATATCGACCTTCAAATTTACGACATCTTGCATTAGACTACATATTTTATATTACGGACCTTTGGATGTTCATGATATTCGGCTGGAAGTTGAACACCTGGCGATCATGATGTGGCAGTCGTTGTTTGCTTATATTTACATTTTCACTGCATGCAAAAACTTCGTAACCGTTGTTTCCTTCGAACCACAACGATCTACCCCTTTCCTTTTGCTATATTACTCGAATAGAAGAATGGTACTTTTTACCCAGTCTGCCGCTCATTCCTTTTTTTTTTTGACACGCACACACAGAGCTACGGTGGTTACCAGTCTGGTCATGGAGGTGGATACAGCGGTTGGGGCGGAGGAGGAGGAGGCTACGAGGACAGGATGTCAAACCTTGGGGGCGGTCTTAAAAATGTGGATTGGTCGAGTACAAAACTCGAACACTTCGAAAAAAACTTCTACATAGAGGACAAGCGGGTCTCCGCCAGGACGGAACGAGAGATCGAGGAATTTAAACGTTCCAAGGAAATCAAGGTACGGGCAGCTTATATGGACCAATTATCTCTTCGTTCTCACCTCTGTTCTGTTTTCACTCTAGGTTCAAGGCCGTAACGTTCCGAGGCCTGTCACATCCTTTGACGAGGTTGGGTTCCCCGAATACCTGATGACCTCCATCCGCGCCCAAGGATTCTCCTCCCCCACTCCGATTCAATGCCAAGCATGGCCGATGGCCCTCAGTGGTCGAGATGTTGTCGCCATTGCTCAGACTGGATCTGGAAAAACGATATCTTTTGCCCTTCCCGCAATGTTGCACATCAATGCGTAACATCCTTTCAATCATTCCATTGAATATGAAATTTATTATATTCATTTTTAGCCAACCGCTTCTGGCACCTGGCGATGGGCCCATTGCTCTTGTTCTTGCTCCTACGAGAGAGCTGGCTGTCCAAATTCAGCAAGAGTGTACCAAGTTTGGGTGAGAATCCTTCAGTTCCCTGAAGAGGCACTCGTTTAATATTGTTTCCCCACAGTTCGAATTCTCGCATTCGGAACACGGCCATCTATGGAGGTGCTCCCAAAGGCCCCCAGATTCGTGATCTTCAACGAGGTGTTGAAGTCGTCATTGCTACTCCGGGACGGCTTATTGACATGTTGGAGACGCAAAAAACTAACCTCCGAAGAGTCACCTATCTTGTGATGGACGAGGCTGATAGAATGCTGGACATGGGTTTCGAGCCCCAGATCCGCAAAATCGTTAGCCAAATTCGCCCTGACAGGCAAACTCTCATGTTCAGCGCCACTTGGCCCAAGGATGTGCAAAAGCTCGCCAATGTATGTTTTGTTATCACCGTTTATCCTTATTTTCGTGATTATCCCATTCCAGGACTTCCTTAGGGATATGATACAGGTCAACATCGGTTCTATGGAGTTGACCGCAAACCACAACATCCAACAAATCGTTGAAGTTTGCAGCGACTTCGAAAAGCGTAACAAATTGATCAAACATCTCGATCAAATTAGTGCAGAAAATGCCAAGGTCCTCATTTTTGTGGCCACTAAGCGAGTTGCGGACGATATTACAAAATATCTTCGACAAGAGGGCTGGCCCGCCCTTGCTATTCATGGGGATAAAGAACAGTAAGTCTTGAGACACTGGCGAACAACTTTAACACCCTCCTGACCCTTGTTAAAGACGCGAACGAGACTGGGTTCTTGGCGAATTCAAGGCCGGCCGATCACCCATACTCATCGCCACAGATGTTGCATCTCGTGGACTCGGTATGTCCCCTTCCAGTTAACGTTCTCATGCAGTGGTACTCTCGCATCCATGCCATCAAAGCTTATCGCGGTATTCGCGAGTTCTTTGAGTGCACACTCACTGGATCCATTTTCAAGATTCTTTCCAGGCGTCAGACTGGCAAGGATCCTTTGGAGTAAATGCTTCATCCAGCGCATTCATCGGACTTCTTTGGGCGCGTAGCCGGATTCGGAGAGGTTCAGTACCACGGTCAAGCGGGTACATTTGGAACTGGGCATGACTTCCTGACCTTACGCAAAGCAACCCATTTATGCTCCCCATGATCCCCGGAGTGTCGATGGGTGCCATCCAACGAACACTTTCATGATAGTTTATTGGTGTGCTGCTGCTTGTTTAGGCCATGGACTTTCGGGGCACCGTCTATAATCGGACTCGCGAAAAGGTCTCTCATCAAACCCCAGTTTCGAAGATGAACAACATCAACCTGCCTCCATTCTGGCCTCGCTTATCATGATCTGCTCGGTCATGGTCCTGGGGCTTTTTTTGTGATATGGATGCTTGGAAAACCGTTTCGCTTGAAACGTTTTGTATATTCTTATTTTGTGTTGACTTATCAATGTCCTTTTATGTTTTTCCCTAATTTCGCGTCTGTCCTGTCGATTGTATATGATTTCCGTCTTGGCACTGTCATTTCATAGATGTGAAGGATGTAGGATATGTTATCGTGAGTCATTCCTCAATTTCTCTCTTTGGCGTCACTAATCTCCGTTGTAGAACTATGACTTCCCCAACAACTGCGAAGATTATATCCACCGTATCGGTCGAACTGGAGTATGTTTCTCTTTTGCCTTCAAACCTTTTTTTCGGTTCTAAACACCAAATTTTAACAGCGTGCAGGAATGAAGGGTATTTCGTACACTTATTTCACCACAGACAATGCAAAATCAGCCCGAGAGCTTATTGGAATTCTGAGAGAAGCCAAGGCCAGCGTGCCCCCTCAACTAGAAGAAATGGCTTCTTATGGTGGTGGCGGGGGACGAGGTATGAAACTTTTTGGTTTTAGCATAATTTTATCCATTCCTCAATAATTTCTTAGGCCGGTATGGCGGCGGCGGAGGTCGTGGACGTGGCGGCGGTGGAGGCAATAGATACGGGGGCGGTGGAGGTGGTTACGACAATGGCTATGGCGGCAGAGGTGGAGGAGGCGGAGATCGTTGGTGAACGTGATTTTAGGACTTGGTGACTCGGTGATAGAATTTCCTGCCGCGCTAAAGTAGTATATATTCTTAGATGACATCCGTTTGATTTATTATCAAACTTTTAATTGTTCTCGATTGTTAATTTTTCCACAGCCTCTCATGTCTTTGAACAAAGAAGACCACGTCGTTGGGGGATTGAAAATTTCTGTTTACAAGCCCTCCATTACTACCCCATCTGTGGCAGTTCTCTTCCTCCTTCACGGTCGACACGGTTCCGCAGCCCAGGTGGATGGTACTGCTAGAGTACTTGCAGAAAAAACGAGTTCAAGCACACATGATCGGCGCACCATTCTCATCGTGACTCTAGTAGGAAGAGTGTATTGAATTGCCTCTCCACAGTTTTGAAAATCCCCTATCAGGAACACCGTAATCATGGAAGTCGCCTGATCGATGCGAGGGCAAATAATTCCTGGACAGGGACACAAGATAACAGTCGCCATGCGTGAGTTTTTACTATCATCCAACACTTCAAGTAGCTCAATTGGCGAAAAGCTTGGATATGTATGCTATCCAGAGTTAGTTGCTTTACTCTCCTTTGTCTTCGTTTTTCAACTCGCACTTGTAGCGGGGACAGCTCGGGACGTATCATTCATGATAGATTTTTTACCTTCATACCTGTTCCCTCATGACGAAAGTAAAATCGAGTCGTGGGGGGTGGTTGGAATTAGTTTGGGGGGGCATTCTACTTGGATCATACTCAGCCAAGGTATTGTATTGCCTACATACTGACTTTGACAACAAGAATTGATGGACATTAGACCCCAGAGTGCAAGTTGGGATCCCAATCATTGGGTGTCCAGATTATATCGAGCTCATCAAGCGTCGAGCTCAGGCCAGCAATATACCATTTGCAGCGCCATATATTCCATCAAGCCTGCTCAAGCTGATAGAATTATCGGATCCTGCATCGAAAAACCATGCGACTTTGGACGCATCAAATCCATTCTTGGAGAAGAAAATATTGATTCTTTCTGGCGAAGAGGACAGGCTTGTTCCATGGGCAGCGAGTGAGAAGTTTGTTGAAGGACTGGAGGTGGGGCCGGGAGGGGACAAAAAGGTAATTTTGCAGAAGGGAGTGGGACACAAGTGCACAGATGAAATGGTGGAAGAGGCAGCAAGGTTTATTCAGGCGAAATTGTAGCGTGGGTTTTATTACATAATGTATGATATTCCATTCATGACGGTTGTTGAGCGCGACCTGCCTGCTTCTCCTTTCTCCTCTCGCGTATTTCTTGGTTTCTGGTCATCAAAGGCATGCCTCGTCGCTCCAACACCCGGGCGCCAAACATCCACTCTTCTATCACAGCCTCTCCACCCCCCCCCCACCATGATCCCCACCCCGACAATCTCGCTTTGCTCAGGCGCCAGTGGCGCTGGGCATCTTTTAGCCAATTCTTCTGTACATTCTCTCCCTTATTCGCCATGAACGATGTTGGTGTTGTGGTGAGTTCGCCTGCATCCCCCCCTTGCATTGGAATTTATGTTCTATGTTTTCCTAGGACATTGAGACCGATTTAGTGCAAGGAACAAGCGTTGTTCTTCCACGCGTCATGCAAAAGCTGTTGTACGCCCTATCTTATGATCGCAAAGTCTCGTATGTCCCTTCTATCGCGTCTCGTCCGCACGGGCGGTTAACCATTTGTTCGCCTTTACATAGTGTCGATAACTGGCAAACCACGCTGCGAAAGCAATATAATAAGAGAGACCCTCAGGCCAATCCTATTGGCCCTGATCCGAAAGACATCGTAAAGGAGACCGAAGAACTTGAATCCCCTGAGTCAGAGGCAGTTGGAATATCATTGGAAATCCCGGTGGTACCCAAAGACGAGGGCTCTCCTTCTAGAGAATTCTCAGCTGAGCTTACTTCCCTATATCCTACGGACCCTTCTCGCCAGTCAAGCGTTGCGCGACATCCTCCGCTGCCAGTCACGACTCATGGCGAAGAGCCGCAATTGGCACCATCCATTGACTGGTTCGATCTTCCCATGCTCTCCAAGCTCGAGTCTATGCACAATCTTGCTGAATGGCAATTCCAAAATCCGATGAGGTTGAGAACCATCATGAAAACCGACGACGAAGCGGCGTTATGGGTCAGATTTCTTTTTCAAAAATGGCAGAATTCTTTGTTGACTGTCTTATTTCCAACAGCGTATTGAACCTATAGGCTACGACACCAAACGCAATGCCTACTGGTTGATTGGTGGTAGATAAACCCTGTTCTGTCCTTCTTCCCAGCAACTCATTTTTGGCAGGTGATCGTCTCTGGATCCAACGTCTACCGCCCAAGACGGGAAAGGCTAAGGGATCCAAGCGAAAGCGAGCAGTAGAAATGGAACTGGGGAAGGCAGATCCCAAAGTCATATCAACTCCCGCAAAGCGTGCCCGATTAAATGATAAGCCCCCGCACTCTGTTCTTACGCCCTCTGGACGGCGCAGTAGAGCTGCTAAGGATCAGGCCAAATTGAAACTTGATGTTCAGGCGAAAGAGCTGGCTGAATTAAATCGTACAGCCCTTTTCGAACCAAAGTCGCGGACATCGCGCCAACAACCCTCTCATGCACCTCCCCGGGCTCTTGGAACCAGGACCAGTGCAAGACTGAGGGGCGCCCCAGAGGGAGATTGGCAACCCATCCCGGATGAGTGGCTCGACACCGAGGAAGATTCAAAGTCCAAGCAGGCAAAAGACAAGACACAAAAGACAGGGCTGGAAAGTGACGAAGACACCATAAGCGACCTAACAGAGCTTAGTGAAGAAGTCAGCGAGAGCTCTGTGGCAAACCCTCTTGACAAAGGAGAACTGGGTGAGGAGAACGAAGGACCCATCTCTGATGAACGAAAGGGACCTGAGAAAGTGGAAGGAGGTGCTGACGACTTCATAGAGTGGGAAACGGTACGACACTCCTCACCCCTTTCCTCTTATTTTGGCTTACTCGCTCTATTTAGATTTGCACCGACCTCCATGAGTGGGAGCATTTCCCGGAGAAGTTTGAGAAGGCTACACATTATAGCGAAAAGGCTTTGTATAAGACATTGGTTAATGATATTGTTCCTGCTGTAACGCATGAGCTGAGGGTGAGTTTTTTTTTCTCCATTTCATTTTTTTTTTCAGACCTCATGACACTCCGGTATTTAGGAAATCCAGCAAAAGCGGGAGTTAGAAGAGGCCCTAGTCCATAGAAAGAGATCTTCTCGCCTTGCCTTAAGGGAGAGCGAACGAGAAGAAGCCCGCTTGGCTGCCAAAAGGAAAAAAGAAGACGAAGAAAAGAACAGCCGTGCACGAAGGATGGAAGCACGTCTCCAAAAAGAAGAATCGGAGCGCATCAAGCGCGAAAACGCGAGAGAGCAAAGGAGGAAGGAAAGGGAGGCCCGAGAAGAATCAAGGAAGGGTCATGATTCTGCTGGGTATGTAGTCATATCTGTTTTTCGAGCATCGAATACCCTGACCTTGATGGCCATAGCCATGGAACCCCGGAGAGTCAAAACGATCCTAAACCCCAAAATGATGTTGCAACCACGTCCAGTCGCAAATCACGGGACACCCAAACCAACGGCACGAATGGATCTCATAGTGGTTCTCGAACACCGGCCGGAGAGGATTGGGAGTTATCTTGCGAAATATGTCACCGTCAAGGCATTAATTTGGTATGTCTTATCTCTTCTGGATATTGCTATTTGTTATTCAATTCACCAGGATGATGGCACTCCCATGATGTCGTGTGGTCGTTGCTCGAAGTGGCAGCATATATTCTGTCATGACCGTGCCGACCAAGCTGCAGGCCGCCCCCGTCGAAATTGGGATTCTGTCGATTTCATTTGCAAAAGTTGTCGTCTTTCCCAACAAAGGAGTCATAGGCATTACCCGATCTCAATGAAGCAACCTTTACCTTCCGATGTCCCACAAATGCATGCATACCGACCATATCCCCAACCACTCGTGAACCATTCTTCAGTAGACCTCCGACCCTCTGCGTATTCACCTTCTTATAAGGATCCTCCTCCGCAAAGCTTTTATGTCCGTCCCTCAAATAGCCAACAGCTCAATACGCAGTCGCCTTATTCCGCTGGGCCTTCTTCCTCCCACGTCGTACCACCTGCTCGACCAGCAATCGCATTCAGTCATTACCAACCAGCTGCACATGGGTTTTCACCCGGCGTACACAAGCCATACCCCGACGCTCACTATTCATACAATTACCCAAACCAGCAATATAATCAAGTTGTACCCGCCCCTTATAAGCCACAGGTATGTCAGGTTGTTGGCATCTATTTGCCAATCTTTCCGTCATTGACTTTTTATTATTATCCAGAATGCATCGCCTGCTGCTTGGAATATTACTACACCAGCCCATGCTCCTGGATATGGCGGTCCCCATATTGCAAGCGGTTCCATATCTGGAATAACGTCTTATAGCAGGAGTACTCCATCCGAACATCAAGTGATGGCTCCGATTATTCATGAGCCACCATCCCAACCATCTTTCGCCAGATACTCCCCAGAACAACATTATTCTTCAACAAAATTTAAACACCATACTGCACCATATCAGCCTCCCTTGGGAAGGTAGTAGAAAACAGACTCCTACGTAGATGTAAAGTACAACCTTGATTTATTGGATAATAATAGACCGTTGTAAACGCACAAGTATTGGCACCATCACCGAAGGGTCTCATACATTCTGAACTGCTGAGAATAGAACGGAAATTCTTCCTCGAGACAGGTAGTGTCCCTGATACATGAATTATTAAATGCAAGGTGATGACGGATTGAAATGAGCTTACTCCAGAGGTCCAAGGACACGGAGGCCCCTCACATGGGTGTCCTTGCCACTCATGTGGTTTGCAGCGACAATTATTTGAAGCACATACGCGTAAACCGGATTGCTTAATGGTCAGAAGATAAGCGGGAAATATGGCGGTCAGGAATTGAACTCACAAGCCATCACCCTCTGGATTGGGTTCTGAAGATATATCAAACGTGATCCAACCATCTGGTTTGTCCAAAGTTACAACGCGTACATCCTGGAGATCGTTTTGTCCTGTTCCAGCACGTATTGCAAGGGTAGATGGGGTATAAGAATCATCTTGAGGAAAATTGAGGTGAATGCTGAGTTTCTGGAGGGAATTTCAAAGGTGAGGAAAAGGACGCATTGCGTTTACGCAGGGCATGACCTGAATGGCTACTTTGCGAGGAAATTCGATTGTAATGAAGTGGGGCTGAGGCCCATCAGAACTAGGGAATTGATTCAGTGGTAGCGAGGATACGACATTCGAAGTTACTCGCTGCCAAAACGTTTCAGGATCGCCATCGAGTAGGCATTCTGCGCCGAAGCCGAATTTGAAAGAGGAGACGGACCATTTGGCGCGCGATGAGATATCCGGCCAGGGAAGCGGTGGTGGTTTCCTGGAGCCTTTAAGCAGTTGAGAATGGGGGATAATAAACGACAACGGGCTGTACCTGGGTGGATTATAGGTGTTCCGTCGTCCGGGGGGAGTAAGTTGGAAGTGGACATGGTTATCTTATGTAAGTAACTGCTCTTTGATCCATGTTCCCTTTACCCTTACAAGACTATCAGAGATATGGTCGACAAATGATCCTGGATGGCTTTGGTCTTTCTGGTAGGCTCGTCAAACCAGGATCTTTTCATGTTCTCCCATGATCATCCCAAGGGCAGGTCAAGTTGCGACATGCGTCTGTCGTGGTGGTGGGTGCAGGAGGTTTAGGCTGCCCGGCTCTACAATACCTTGGAGCGGCAGGAATAGGTACACACACAACGCTTTGGAAACGCGATGTTGAATCCAATTCGCTGTCAGGTCGAATAGGGATCATTGATCATGACCGCGTCGAGCTCTCAAACCTCCAACGGCAAATTCTGCATACTACAGAATTAGTCGGGACGTACAAGGCCGAATCCGCTGCTCAAGCACTGAAACGGTGCGAGCCTCTACTTCCTGTCGAGAATGAACGTAAGAACCTCACATTGTTGATCGAATGAAATAAAGCAACAACCCGGACCTCAATATTGATGTCATGACAATTGCCCTCGCTCCGGAAAATGCTCTCGACCTTCTGCGCCCTTACGACATCATTCTAGACTGTACCGATAACATTCCGACTCGGTATCTACTTTCCGATGCAGCGGTTGTCCTTGGAAAGCCTCTCATTAGCGGAGCAGCTCAAAAATATGAGGGCCAGCTCTGTGTCTATAATTTAGGTCCAACTGGCCCATGCTATCGCTGCATTTTCCCGACGCCTCCACCGCGGGAGACAGTGGGCTCTTGCGAGGAACTCGGTATTCTGGGCGTTGTTACTGGAACAATCGGAAATATGCAAGCTTTGGAAACGATCAAAATTGTCTTGGGGCTTCATGGTCGCTCCATTCTAAATTAATATTCATCGTGGACCCTTCTTAATAATTTATTCAGATCAAAAGCCAACTTTACTCCTGTATTCTGCCCTTGGGTCTCCGCCCTTCCGGAGTATCAAGCTTCGCCCAAGGAAACCAACATGTAGTGCATGCAGTAACCCAAGCCACTGCCTTGCTTCTATCAGCAATGCGGACTATGTCCAATTCTGCGGAGGCGTGTCTCCTGACTGGGTTATCCAAGGGCTGGATGTTGGACCTACTGGGCATCGTATCTCCGCAAAGGTTTGACCTTTTTTGAGCCTCGAAGACTAATCCTAATATCAGTCTACAGGAGTTCAACGAACTTGTGGGATCCAAGACGCCCATCGAAATTATCGACGTTCGGCCCCAAACAGAATATGGCATTTGTCAGTTACCTGGGTCACAAAGTCAGCCCATCCCTCTGCATCTTGTCTTATTATGTACACTGTTCTCAACAATTCGTCGAACAGATATTCCACTCAAAAAGATAATGTCTCAACCTGAAAAGTACCTATCCGCTGCAGCTGATAAGGATATTTATCTGGTTTGCCGGTTGGGGAACGACTCTCAAATTGCTGCGCAAGCTCTGAGGAAAGTAGATAATGTTCGCGTCATCAAAGACGTTATTGGCGGACTCAGAGCTTGGTCAAATCAGGTTGACCCCAAATTCCCTGTATATTAGGAGCAAAAGATACAACAGAGTCCAAAATTATTAATAATACATCCGTGCTTGCTCATCATCACTTTTCTTAAAGTTGTAAGGGGAAATTAGCTATGTCCGGGCGATGTCGGATACAGAACTTACTCTGACCAACTTTAAGCCATTTGGGTATCTTCATCGAAGACTCGGCCTTAGATGAAGTGGGTTTTGTATTAGATGAAGGTTTCGCAGTGGCAGCTGGCTCCGGAGATTCTACAGGTTTCGGTACGGGAAGTTCTACAGCTTGCGACAGGACAGTGGTTGCAAGAGGGGCTGGTACAACAGCATCTAAGCGAATACGCGTCGCAAGTGCTTTCCCCCAGGATTTTAAACAAAAGGACGCACGGTTCAATTGGTCATCTTCAAATCTGAGCAACAAGACGGAAGATGGGGCTAGCTGAAGTTCTGCCAGGGAGAGGTCGCGAACAGTGGGATCCGAAACTTTCAAGTCGCGTTTAGGGGGTTGATCTACATTTGAAATGAGCATAAGCAGAGAAAGGGCGGAGTTGGGCAGTACAGAGGATGAATTTAATGGGTTGCACATCCTCGCGGAGACAACCTCTAACAAAGGCATACACTAGTCGAATCTTGTTGGTTGAAGGAAATGACCTCTCAAGCTGGGTGCCATCCATGAACTTGATGCGAATAAGAGTCTGGACCCTATGTGAGCAGACCACGATAGGAAGACACAGAAAGGCAGCGTACCTCGGGCCACCGATCTCTCTTTGACTTGATTTCAGCCTCTCGTGCCGCACGTAACTGGAGTGGTGCATTGACAAGAGCCTGTGTGCGCGCAGCTAAGGTTGCTTGGGCGGCTTTGAGGTCTGCCGCCGTCGGGGTGAGGTCGTCATCCGGTAAATTCGCTGACGGAAGACGATTAAGTGGTCTGACGGGCCTTCGTCATCTTGTCCCTTACCAAGCACAGAAGAGGAACCAGAAGAAGGTTTGTATACCTTGAAAACGTTAGGAGCTGGGGGTTTAGCTGGAGTTGGTGTGGACATTGTGAAGAACTATGGATTAGGTAATAAGTAGTACAACAACTACTGACTCGATGGACCTGGAAAAGTTCTTGAATCAGCGGACCGAAATACAAGGCAAGGTGGAATTCAGAGAAAGAAAAGTTTGTCTCATGGCCCATCCCCAGGACCACTGGCGGGTGATCCCTTTGGTATGAAGATGGAGACAATCGAACGCAAATTACAAATAGCATCATAAAAAAAGGATAGAACAAAAAAAGAGACTTACGAGGGTGTTGCTGCAGAGATCATAGTTCGCATTAAAATTCTCTTTCTCATCATATTTGGGTGTGTTTGGCACGGCCGTGACGAAGGAGGCCCAAGGTTCGTCAGGGGTCTAGCAGCAACTCTGAAGATGCCCCATGAACACCACGAATCTTGTGGCCATGACCACGACCACGATTCTTCAGAAGTGCTTGGTTTCCAGGATAATTTATTTCCACACATTGATCGCCCAAATGTGGTCGCCTTAAATGCCAATGGAAATCCTCAAGACCTAATCAAACCCTGGCATATCCGCCTTGACGAATCCCAGGTGCGCTGCATGGCAATACACAAGCGCACACCACCCACCTAAGTTCTATGCGACTAGTATCTCGAGTCCGATGCAGACGACCAGCTGTACACTTTCCATGTCTGCTGTCGGGGTTTACGTCCTTTCTGATGCAATTCGATTGGTAGAATTATCCGCGTTCCGTTCACTGGAACCGTACGCCTCAGAGCCTTGCTCCTAAAAGCCGGACCTGCCGGCCACACGCCCTCCAATATTTTGCTGGTGTGTAGCCTTTCGATACCCTTCTGACTTGTCGAGAGTTCTCACCTTCAGCTCACAGTTCCCGAATGAACCCACCCTCGACTTCAACGACATATCAGATATAAAACCGACACAAGAGTTCGCAATTCCCCAGAACAGGGACGTTGGAGAGTACTCCATAAAGTGAATCTACCAGATGGTAACATCAACTGTAAACCAAGCAAATGCTGAAGGTGATCTTAGAACCGCAAAATTCTCGAATGTTTCAACCATAACGTTATTCATCCCTGCTTCTCAAGGCGAAGAAACTACCAGGATTTACTATATAGGCTTTCTCGGAAGTTGGACGGAAGTACGCATCCTTGCCTCTGACTGCTTTCGTATTGCTGACAAGCTTTTAGGCAAAGCACCAACCCGTTATTTCAGTGTACGAAGCGCAAGCAAATCCTGCTGACCACGAGAAGATCCAAGGTATGGATGGTACATGGAATACTCCAGGTCACTAAGCACAGGCTTGAGTCGAATTAAATTGTATTGACTAATGTTAGATCTCTCTGGTTTGTACAAGTTTCGTGCGAATAGAAAATAGTTAATGTAAACGTGGATAAACCAAATAAAAATAAAAACCTGCCGAAAGCAAAAGCCAAAATGCCATCAAGATTGCTGATTCATATTCACGCTCCCATCGGCGTTCCGCTGCATCATCGACCGAAACATTTCATAGTTCATGCCACCCTGAACTCCACCTGCGTTGTTCATGCCCACGCGGGGAATGCCAGATGAGTTGTTCATACCCATCATTGTAGCAGCTTGATTTTGAGGATTCATCATGTTCAAAACCGTGTTCATATTGGCATGGTTCTGCGTGGTGTGTAGACCGGGATTGAAGGGAACGCCTCCCGAAGCAGGGAAGCCTTGTTGTTGCTGTTGCTGCTGCTGCTGTTGCTGTTGCTGCCGCTGTTGTTGTTGTTGCTGCTGCTGCAACGTCAAGTAAGGCATAAATTGTCGAAAGCCCTCATTGACAATCAAAATTTAATAACTCACCATTTGTTGCTGTTTTCGCATGATTTGGGTCATCACCGCACTCCGATGTTCAGGATCCAATTGTTGGAGTTGAGCCTGTATATTTGGTGGCAACCCTTGGGGGTTGAAACCTTGCGTCGGCTTCGGTAGCTCAGGTAATCCGCTCAAGGGGAAGAAGGCACCAACAAGACCAGCTCCGTTCAGAGGAAAAACAAGGACGTTTCGCCCCTGTCCGCCTGAAGGTGTCGTCCACGCGGCTGTTGCGTACTGATGGAATTCGATTACATTAAAATCAACATTAGAGTGCCATTGACATACGCTTTTCTTTGCTGTAAGTAATTGGACCAGAGAGCTATAATTGTATTCATTCGTCTTCATGTCTGGTACCTGTTGGACATGAAAGGTGGCTAGAGCAGGCCGATGTCTCTGTATCCAGGCTTGCAATTCAGGCAAAGGCACTATGGGTTGAGCCGGTACCAATGTCAGATTCTGAGGCCATGTATCAGAATGGCTAAATAAATAAATAAATATTTTGAATAATCCATCAAAAAGGGAATAAAAAATACATACCAATCGGCCGCATTCGTGGTGGTTGCATAGACCACCGTCCGAAGTTCCTTCTTCCCAGTCGGCGCTATTCCACTCCAAATCAGTGATCCCTTCCAAACAATTACTTTTGAGGCGGGAGTAGGTTGCTCAGGTTGTGATAATGGTTGACTGGGACCCGCAATAGGAGGATATCCCATCACCCCATCCTGTCTGACAGCAGCGGGGTTGATATTTTGACCAGAAAACCCGCCCATTTGACTACCAGCCACCGTCCCAGCACGGAGCCGTTGCTGTTCGACCATTTTTTGCATTTGAATCATGGCTGGGGATCCCATCGCTTGATTTCCGATATTTGAATTGGGGTTGCCCGTGTTGGTTGGGAAAATGGTGTCACTGACAGACCGTGAGTGCTGTAGTTGAGCATTTCTGGGGTCTGCAAGGTTCGATGGTGCACTGGGCAAGTTTCCAGTCGATAAGGATGTGCTGCCGTTATTGAGGGTCAGAGGTGCGCCAATCTCTTGTTTGGGAATAACTAAATAGAATTCGGGAAGATGATGAGAACGGGACAGCATAAATAATAAGGGCGATAATCGAGACCTTGTGGTTGCGCTGGATCCGCCTGTCCTAACATCTGTTGCTTATGCATGTGCAATTTGACCGCATGCATCATCTTGAGCTGCATCTCTTTCTTCTGGTTATACTCGAGCTGTAACTTGTCTGCCAGCTCCGTCTTTCCCTCTGCTTTTGCGACATTGTTCATAGCATCCAATCTTTGCAAATATTCATTGGTCTGTTGCATTCGCTCCTTGACTTGTTCAACGGTGAATCGACCGCCGATAAGGTTAGAAGGATCTGCAGCTGGTTGAGGGACGGCTGTGGGAGCAGGTTGGTTAGGTTGGTTCTGCGGTGGGTTTGGAGGAGGTGGTTGTGGTGTCGGTACAGGTTTGGGTGCAACTTTTGATTCTTCTTCGGCAGGTTGTAAACGAGGTCTCTTGGTTTCCGGTGGCCGTTCTGCGACGGTGGCCTCGTTTGAACGTTTTGTCGGTAAACCCGCTAAGAGACAAAGATTAATAATGTAAGTTTGATTTGAAGCGAAGGAGCGAACACCTTTAGTTTGAGATTCGGGGAAAGCACCCAGCAATAGTGTATGGGAAGGATGCGTAGCAAACCAGGGACTTGTGCTTTCCGTAACTGACTATTACCAAGTCAGAGAGTCAGCAAGCGTCCTGCGGAGTAGGAGGAATGAGGTCATACCGCCGCATGCAACTTTGAAAAGCGGGGTAGCTTTGCTTGTACGCTGATGGTCGTCAATTGGATATTTCTCTGTGGGATAGTTGGTTAGTGATGATAGCTTCTCGCGACATATATCATGGATTTTGAACCTTCTTGATTTCAGTGGGCAATGAATCCCAATCTAGATCATCCATGGCCGTCGTATTGTTCCATGATGGGTGTTGCGAACCATCGGGTTCCGAGGAGGCAATATGTATAATGTGAGAGACATAATTCCTGTTGCCCGATCCTTCTCGTGGGGTAAAAGGGGGAGGACACTGAAGAAGGATGTCGAACAACTAAAATCAAGACGATGAGATTCCACAATTGTTGGACAATTAAACTTCCAAGTACTTCAAGCGCCGCTATCAGCCCGTCGAGAGCGGCCATGCCTCTCCCTGCTCCTGAATCCGTCACTCCCACACCAAGTGGGGTGGGGTCCTCGGAAACCATCTCCTTGAAGAGAAGCGTCGCTTCAGTGAAGAAGCGCTTGCACAGAATAGGCGAAGGGACAGTGTCGGGTGGTCCATAGGACACAAACGCCATCCTAGGCTAATGAAATTGGCGTCAAACAAGTAGTAGGATCC
>Ga0307517_10004646_pt1 | contig 21042 bp, 18 predicted proteins | sample 23_EM_MG_FD_194515 | JGI IMG/M metagenome (GOLD analysis project Ga0307517, IMG submission 194515) | Populus trichocarpa ectomycorrhiza microbial communities from riparian zone in the Pacific Northwest, United States - 23_EM | ecosystem: Host-associated > Plants > Roots > Unclassified | place...
GTCGTCCTTCGTGTCGAAGGAGTCGGCGACGGCCTCGTCGACCTTCAGCTCCAGCGCCACGGCGGCGGTCGGCTTCACGCCGCCGGGGCACAGCACGCGGCCGTTCAGCGCGTAGGCCCTGGTGTCGCCGGGGTCGGCGGCCTGGGCGGGGGCGGCGGCGCACAGGCCGCCGACTATGACGGCAGCGGTCACGGCGGCGGCCGGGGCGAGCTTGCGGAGCACGGTGGTACCTCCCTGTAGTCGGATCACTACTGGGAGTTTCACATGGGGGGCGCTAGCTCGCGCGGGCGGTTACTCCACGTACGAACGCCGACCACTGGGCGGGGGCGAAGGCGAGCGCGGGGCGGGTGACGTCCTTGGAGTCGCGGACGTGGACGGTGGAGGGGCAGGCGGCGACTTCGATGCACTGGCCGCCGGATTCGCCACTGTGGCTCGACTTATGCCATTCGAGGGCGACTTCGAGGCACGCGCCGCCGGATTCGCCGCTGTAGCTGGACTTGAACCACGCGAGAGTGCTCATAGTTCGCTCGCCATCCGTTCGATCAACTTCGCGGAATCCTCTGGTGTGAGGGCCTGCGATCGGATCATGCCATGACGGGTGTTGAGTTCGCTGACGGTATCGCCGTCGTTGATCAGGAAGCCTCCGGCCTGTCCTTCGACGTACGCGAGCCGCTCGTGCTCGGGAGTCTCCAGCAGGTGGAAGGGCCCTAGGAAACTGGCGTGTGTCTCGTAGTGCATCGGCAGCACCTGGATAGTGATGTTGCGTTTCTCGGCCAGTTCGAGGAGGCGACTCAACTGTTCCTTCATCGTGGCTGCTCCTCCCACCGGGCGGCGTAGGATCCACTCCTCCATGACGAACGACAGCGCGCACGCTGGCTTTCGGGTGAGCAGCGACTGTCGGGCCAACCGAGCTTCCACTCGGCGCTCGATCTCGTCCTCCTCCAGTACGGGGTAGGCGGCGCTGAACACCGCGCGGGCGTAAGCCTCGCTCTGGAGCAGGCCGTTGAGAACCTGTACGTCGTAGAAGCACAGGCTCACCGCCTCCGCCTCGCGGTCCGCGTACTCCCCGAACCAGGACGGGTATCGCTCCCGCGACAGGAACGGGGCCACCGCCACCAGAACCCCCGGGCACTTCAACAACTCCTCGGCGCGTTCGATGAAGCGGGGGCTCGGCATGCGCTCGCCGTACTCGATCTTCGCGGTCAGGGACTTGGAGTAGTCGGTGTAGGCGGCCAGTTGCTCGATGGTCACGCCCTCGCTCTCGCGGCGGGCGCGGACGACGACGCCGAAGATCTGCATGCTCAGCGAGCCGGAGGACTTGGGTTCCACAGCGAACGCCCTCTCCGCGCACAATCTGATGTGTGTTCAGGTTCCTGCTGGTCAGGCTAGACCTGACGCGCTTACGTAGAAGCCATGACGATGGAAAAACCACCCGAGAGATATACCCGGCGGATGGTGGCCGACCCGAGGGAATTCGCCGGCGTGCGGCAGACCGTACGGGCCCAGCTCGACGGCTGGGGGCAGGAGGGCTTCGCGGATGCCGCTGTGATGTGTGTGACCGAAATACTGGCCAACGTCCACAGGCATGTGGAGTCCCCGGAGTGTGAGCTGTGGCTGGAGAAGCTGCCGGAGGGCGGCCTGCGGCTGGCGGTCAGCGACGGCTCGGCCCAGCCGCCGGTGCTGGTGAACCGGGAGCCGTACGCGGAGGGCGGCCGGGGCATGGCGCTGGTCACGGGGGTGGCGGACCGGTGGTGGACGGAGCCGGTGGGGGGGGGCGGTATGCGGGTGTGGGTGGTGCTGTGCGAGCAGGGGTGACGCGGGCGGTCATCGGCAGCGTGGCGTCCTGGGCCTGGCTCGACCAGACCGGCTTCGGGCCGGTGGCCTTCCTGCTGCTGGCCCGTCCGGAGGGGGAGCCGGAGGAACTGGAGGAACTGGCCGACGCTCTGGCGCTCGCCCCGCCGGGGCGGAAGCTGCCGGACATCGGGGCGGACCGCGTCGGGGTCGCGGGTGCGACCCGGGTGAAGCTGCGGCTCGACGGCTGCGTGCACCGGATCGAGGTGTCGGTGGGCGAGCGGTGGGCGCGGTTCGTGGAGCGGGGCGGGCCCGTCGCCGTACTGGTGGGGCTGGAGCCGCTGGCGCGAGGGGCGGGGGCGGAGGCGGTGGAGGCGTACGTAGGGGAGTGCGTGGCCGGGGACCGGATGAGGCTGGGGGTCGCCGGGTGCGTCGGGCCGGGGCCGCTGCCGGTCAGGGCTGGGTCAGGGCTGGGTGAAGGCCGTCTGGAGGAGGTCGGCGAGGAGGGCCGCGCAGGAGCCGTCGGGGTCGAGATCGGGGTCGTAGATGGTGAGGTTGAAGCCGACGCAGCGCTGCGAGCGCACCAAGGTCCGTAGCAGCGGGGCGAGTTCGTCGGGCAGGAGGCCGCCGGGGTCGGGGCTGTCGACGGCGGGCATGACGGACGGGTCGAGCACGTCCGCGTCCAGATGCACCCAGAATCCGTCGGTCACCGGCACTTCGAGGGTTTGCAGAACCGCGCCCGCCAGCGCCTCGGCGCCCAGCTCCCGGATCTCCCCGACCGTCGCGTTCACGATCTTCAACTCGGTGAGCTCGGCCCGCTCCCCGTCGTAGTCCCGGATGCCGAAGACCCGTACGTCCTCGTCCCTGATGTACGGCTGGAGCCCTTCGAGGTCCGTCAGGTCGGCCTGGCCGCGGCCGGTCGCGATGGCCAGCTCTTCGCCGCCCGCGGCTCCGACGCGTTCGGAGTTCCCGGGGTGCCGGAAGTCCGCGGATCCGTCGATGACGGCGAGTCCGTAGCGCCCGATGCGGCGCAGCGCGAGCGAGGCGCCGAGCTGGATGGAACAGTCGCCGCCCAGGACGACCGGGAAGTCCCCCGCCCGGACGTGGTGCTCGATGCGGTCGGCGAGCTTGCGGGTGTATGTGGCGATCGCCTCGGCGTTGAACACGCCGTCGCCCTCCCGCCAGCCGCCGCGGTCGTAGCGGGGCGGCACGACGACTCCGCCCTCGTACGCCCCCAGCCGCTGCACCAGCCGCTGCTCGCGCAGCGCGCCCGCCAGCTTGTAGCACCCGGGCACGGTGCCTTCGGCGGGCGGCCGGAGGCCGAGGTTGGACGGGGCGTCGATGACCACGATGCGGCGCATCCGGCCATTCTGACCGCGCGGGGCGGCCGTGGCACAGCATTTTGCCGCAGGGCCCGTCACATGACGGGCGCGAACTCTCACAGCCCGCTGACAGGCTTCCTTCAGGGACGCCTTACATCCGTGATGGACGTTGGAGCGTATGCATGGACACTCCCCCCGCACCCCTGAAGCCGAGCGCAGCCGCCGCTGGTTCATGAACAAGTCGCTGCTCGTCGGCGGTGTCGCCGCTGTGGCGACCATGACCGGCTGCTCCAGCAGTTCCTCCGGTTCGGCGAGCTCCTCCGCCTCGCCCAGTGGGGGGATGCCGTCCGGCGGTCCCGGGGGGATGGGTCCTGGGCAGAGCGAGGTCAAGTACGCCGACTTCAAGGGTCTGACCACCGACGGCACGGTCGTGGACGACCTGTACTCGATCCACTCCACCGGAGTGTCCACGGACGCGGTGGTCAAGGCCGCGCAGGCCTTCCTGGACGGGCTGTCCGCCAAGGAGCGCCGGGCGTGCACGTTCGACGTGGACGACGACGAGTGGCTGGCCTGGAGCAACGTAGACGGGTACGAGCGCAAGGGCGCCCGGATGGGCGACATCACGACCAAGCAGCAGAACCTCGGTTACGCGCTGCTGGGCGCGGCGCTGTCCGCCGACGGGGTCACCCAGACCCGCAACATCATGAAGCTCAACGCCTTCCTGGGCGACTACAGCGGCGGGGGCAGGGACACGCTCACCGAGGGCGCCTACTTCTTCACCTTCATGGGCACCCCGTCGACGACGAAGCCCTGGGGCTTCCAGTACGAGGGCCACCATGTGGCCATCAACTACTTCGTGCTCGGCGACCAGGTCGTCATGACGCCGACCTTCATGGGCTCCGAGCCGACGTCGGCCACGTACAAGGGTGAGAAGATCACCATGTTCAAGCCGGAGACCACGGCCGGTCTGACGCTGCTGCGGTCACTGACCGACGCGCAGCGCGCGAAGGTCATCTCCTCGACCGTGAAGAAGAGCGGCGACGACATGAAGGCCGGCGCGGGCCAGGACAACGCCAAGCTCGCCTTCGAGGGCCTGGCCGGATCCGAACTCACCGCCGCGCAGAAGGAGAAGCTCCTCGACCTGGTGCGGGTGTACGTCGGCTACATGGACGACGGGCACGCCGGGGTGAAGATGAAGGAGGTGGAGAAGCACCTGGACAAGACCTACTTCTACTGGCTCGGCGCGACCAAGGACACCTCCGCCTTCTACTACCGCGTCCACAGCCCGGTCGTGCTCATCGAGTACGACGCCCAGTCCCCGCTCGCCTACGGCACCTCGGCCCGAACGGGCGGCGGTCAGCCGTCCGGTCAGCCCACGGGTGGTATGCCCACGGGCCAGCCCTCCGGGGGCATGGGCGGCGGTATGGGTGGCATGGGCGGGACGCCGACGCAGCAGCACATCCACACCATCATCCGCACCCCGAACGCCGGGGACTACGGCGTGGACCTGCTGAAACTCCACCTGGAGAACGACCACTGACGACCACTGAGGGCCGTCGCCGTCAGGGCTTGACGGCCAGCCCGGCGGCGATCAGGCGCTCCCAGACGGTGAGTTCGAGCGGCGGGGTGGCCGGGCGCCACTCCGCTGCCGGGACGATGCCCGGGGGCAGGACGGTGAGGCCGTCGCCGAAGAGGGCGAGGAGTTCGTCGTCGGTGCGCCAGCGGCCCCGGCCGAGGGAGGCCTGCAGGACCTCCTGCATGTGGGCGCTGCGGGGGTCGTTCTCGCTGCGGAAGTGGCTGATGAAGACGTAGCTGCCCGAGGGGACCCGGTCGTACCAGAAGCGGACGACGCCGGCCGGGTCCTCGTCGTCGTTGAGGTGGTGCAGGACCGCGCTGAGGATGACGGCGACCGGCTGCTCGAAGTCGATCAGGTCGCGGACGGCCGGGTTCTCGTAGATGGCCTTCGGGTCGCGCAGGTCGGCCTGGACGACGGTCGTGTTCTCGTTCTCCTCCAGCAGCGCGCGGCCGTGGGCAAGGACGACGGGGTCGTGGTCGACGTAGACGACGCGGGATTCGGGCGCGTGCCGCTGCGCGACCTGGTGGACGTTGTCCGAGGTGGGGAGGCCGCTGCCCATGTCCAGGAACTGCCGGACGGGGGTGTTGACGACGATCTCCCGGATGGCGCGGCCGAGGACGGCGCGGTTGTCGAAGGCGATGGTCTGCGAGCCCGGCAGGTCCTTGATGAAGTGGTCCGCGAGCGCCCGGTCGGCGGCGTAGTTGTCCTTGCCGCCCAGCAGGTAGTCGTACGTCCGGGCGATGCTCGGCTTCGTCTGGTCGACACCGGGGATGTCGGTGGTCCTGTCGGTGCGCTCGTCGCTGCCTTCGGCCATCGCGGCTGTCCTCCCGGGTCCTGGTGTACGGCTCCGGTCACTCTATGCGATGGCGTACGCAAGGGCTCCTGTGGTCAGGGAAGTTGACGGGCTGGGCGCGCGTCAGACAGCTGTCCGTTCGCGGTTGGTCTGCTCCTCTTCCAGGAGCTTGGCGGCGATGTTGTTGATGGCCCGGTCGAGCAGGGCGCGGTCGGTGGGGTCGGTGACCGTCCAGTCGTCGAGGCGGGTGTCGAGCCAGCGGCGCCAGGCGGCGTGGAGGCGGTTGAGTTCGGCCTGGCCGGCGGGGGTGAGGTCGAGGTGGTCGGTGTTGAGGGTGGTGGCGTAGCCGGAGTTGACGGCGTCGGTGAAGACGGGCTGGAGGACTTCGGGGGGCATGCGGTGGGCGAGGGCGATGGCGGGGAGGGAGGCGTCGCCCTGGAGGCGGGTGCGCCAGTGGATCTGGCCCAGGGCCCAGGCCTGGGCGGGGGTGAGGGCGGAGCCGGAGTCGGTGAGGATCTGGCGGGAGACGGGGGCTTCGGCCTTGGCGCGGCGCATGACGCCGGCGATGGCGCGCTCCAACTGCTTGACGGCGTCGGGGGAGTCGGGGGCGGAGAAGCCCTCGCCCATGTCGGAGGCGCCGGCGCGGGAGGAGTCGCGCAGGGGCACCTCGCGGAGGAACCAGGAGATGACGAAGCCGACGAGCGCCACCGGGACCACCCACTGGAAGACGTAGTTGATGGTGTCGGCGTACGCGTCGATGATGGGCGCCGCCTGGGCGGCGGGGAGTTGCTTGAGCGCGGCCGGGGACTGGACGGCGGCGGCGTCGACGCCGGGGACCTTGGCGAGGGCGGCGGCGAGGTTGGGGCCGAGCTGGTTCTGGTAGAGCGTGCCGAAGATCGCGGTGCCGAAGGAGCTGCCGAGGGTGCGGAAGAAGGTGACGCCGGAGGTGGCGGAGCCCAACTCGGCGTAGGAGACGGTGTTCTGGACGGCGATGGTGAGGACCTGCATGGCCAGGCCGATGCCGAGGCCGAGGACGAGCATGTAGAGGGATTCCAGCCAGGCGCCGGTCGACCTGTTCATGGTGGACATCAGGTACAGGCCCAGCGCCATCACCGCCGTGCCCAGGATGGGGAAGATCTTGTAGCGGCCGGTGCGGCTGACCACGGTGCCGGAGAGCACGGACATGCCGAGGAGGCCGACCACCATGGGGAGGGTGCGGATGCCCGAGACGGTCGCGGAGACCCCGTCCACGTACTGGAGATAGGTGGGGAGGTAGGTCATCGCGCCCAGCATCGCGAAGCCGACGATGAAGGACAGGGCCGAGCAGACGCTGAAGACCGGGTTGCGGAAGAGATCCATCGGCAGCATCGGCTCGGCGGCGCGCAGTTCCACGAACACGAAGGCCGTGAGCAGCGCGACGGAGCCGGCGAACAGGCCGATGATGACGGCCGAGCCCCACGCGTACTCGTTGCCGCCCCACTCCAGGGCCAGCACCAGGCCGCAGGCGCCGAGGGCGACCAGCACGATGCCCGCGTAGTCGATCAGCGGGCGGACGGCGGCCTTGACGGTGGGGATCGTACGGGCCGCCATGGCGACCATGACGATGGCGATGGGGACGTTGACGTAGAAGCACCAGCGCCAGGACGCGTGGTCGGTGAACAGCCCGCCCAGCGTCGGGCCGACGACCGTCGTGACGCCGAAGACCGCGCCCAGCGCGCCCTGGTACTTGCCGCGTTCGCGCAGCGGGATCACGTCGGCGATCAGCGCCATCGCCGTGACCATCAGACCGCCGCCGCCGACGCCCTGGATCGCGCGGGCGACGATCAGCAGGAGCATGCTGTTCGCGGCGCCCGCGATGACCGAGCCGCCGACGAAGACCACCGCGCTGACCTGGAAGACCACCTTGCGGCCGAAGAGGTCGCCGAACTTGCCGACCAGGACGGTCGATACGGTCTCGGCGAGCAGGTACGCCGTCACCACCCAGGCCATGTGCCCGGCGCCGCCGAGGTCCGCGACGATCGTGGGGAGGGCGGTGGAGACGATCGTCTGGTCGAGGGCGGCGAGCAGCATGCCCAGGACGATCGTGACGAAGACGACGTTGGTCTGGCGGCGGGTGAGGGAGGGCGGCGCGGGGGCGACAGTCGTTGTCGTCATTCGGCCCGGCTCCATGCCGCTGTGAAGACCGCCACCGCTGCCACCGCCGCGCTCACCAGCAGTGCGGTGGCCGTGGCCCGGCCCAGCGTGGTCGGGTTCGGGTCGAGGATTCCGCTGGTGATCGCCCCGGTGACCGCGACACCGGCCGCCGCCCCCAGCTGACCGGCCGCCGGATGCGCGTCCTTCACCGGGGCCAGCCCTGCGCCGGCGAGCGCCAGGCCGATCAGCGTCAGCGGGTAGTACGCGCCCGGGCCCAGCCCCGTACAGGCGGTGAGGGTGAGGCCGATGGCCGCCAGCACGGCGCCCGCCATCGGCGGGAAGGGGAGGAAGCGGGCCGCCGTCGCGCCGGCTGCCAGGGCGAGCGTGAACAGCGCGGCCGTGACGGCGGGCAGGCCCCGGCCGTGCGCGACGGCCGGGGCCTGGAGGTAGGTGAGCAGTACGTAGAGCGCGGCGATCACCGCGAAGTGCAGCAGGAACGCGGCGACGGGGGAGGGCGAGAGGTCGAGCTGCGGGTCGTCCGCGTGCTCGCGCTCCCACCGGACGAACAGGGCCAGCGCGAAGACCGCGACGACGATCAGGATCAGGGCGCGGGCGGAGCTCCACTCCCAGGCACTGGCCTGGTTCACGACGGTGTACGCCGCCAGCAGACCCGGGACGAGGAGGGCGAGGGGCGTGTAGTGCTCGTTCGCCACGCGCTCGGCGTTGTCTTCTCCCTCTGGCGGTGGTGCCAGTGTGATCGCCGCAAGTGCTGCGGCCGCGACCGGCAGCGACAGCCAGAACACCCACTGCCAGTCCAGCGCCGAGGTCAGCACCCCGCCCAGCAGCGCGGCGGCGGGCACGGCGTACGCGACGCCGTAGGTGATGCCGTAGGGCGCGGCGTACGGCATCGCGTACGGCAGCACCATCGCGCCCGACACGCCTTGCAGCGCCCGGCCGATCAGCAGCGCCGCGCTGTCCGGCGCGGCGGCGGCGAGCACCGCGCCCGCGATGAACACCACCATGCCCGCCTGCGCCAGATGCGACGGCCCTGCCGGGCCGAGCTGCACTGCGGCCTTCCTCGCCGGCCAGATCAGCATCCCGCAGAGCAGCGCCGCCAGGCCCACGGCGGTGTTCGTGCTCTGCCCGGACAGGCCCAGCCCGAGCGCCATCGCCGGTGCGGCGGCGATCAGCGCGACCGCGAACAGCCAGTAGGTGGCGGCGGCCAGATAAGGCCCGTAGACGCCGCACGCACGGTAAAGCCGCTGGTCTGGCATGCGTCCAGCTTCGCCCGGGGTGGTGCGCGGTGCGCGTCTGCGGGGCCGTCCGGGCTACGCCCGGTCCAGCTCCTCGCGCAGCGCGCGGTCCATGGCCAGCGCCAACTCCGCCTCGACGATGTCGCGGACCAGGGGCCGCAGGCGCGCGATGGCCTCGCCGAGGTCGGTGTCCGGAAGGACATGCGCGCGGGCGAGGTCGATGAAGAGGGCGGCGAGGGAGTCGAGGCGGGTGCGCATGGCGCGGCCGGAGGCGAGGACGTCGGCGAGGGGGATGCCTTCGCGGACGAGGGCGGAGGACGCTTCGAGGAGGCGGCGGGAGATGTGGACGAGGTCGTCGCCGTCGACCGCCAGGTAGCCGATGTCGAGGGCGGTGGCGAGGTTGTCGGCGGTGGCCTGGTCGGCGAAGTAGTCGGCCATTGCCTCCGGGGTGAGGCGGACGGGGCTTTCCTCGGACCAGGGGGTGGCCAGGGCGGCGTCGAGGCCGAGGACCTCGGCGACGTCGCGGCCGCTCTCGGCGGCGGCGAGGAGCTGGGCGATGCCGCCGAGGGTGTGGCCGCGGGTGAGGAGGCCGGTGATGGTGCGCAGCCGCGCGAGGTGGTGCTCGTCGTACCAGGCGATGCGGCCCTCGCGGCGCGGCGGGGGGAGGAGCTTGCGCTCGCGGTAGAAGCGGACGGTGCGCGGCGGGATGCCGGCCGCCGCCGCGAGTTCCTCCATGCGGTATTCCGTTGCCACAGATGCAGCCTACGTGTCCGTGCGCGGGGTCTACCGCTGGTAACGGACTTGGCCTACCCTCCAACCATGCCAGTGATTGCTGGCGCGGTTCGAGCGGAGGCGGCAGTGACCGAACACGTGCGGGTGGCGGTGATCGGATCGGGGTTCGGCGGCCTCGGCGCAGCCGTGCGGCTGCGCCGCGAGGGCGTCACGGACTTCGTGGTGCTGGAGCGGGCCGGCTCGGTCGGCGGGACGTGGCGGGACAACGACTATCCCGGCTGCGCGTGCGATGTGCCGTCCCATCTCTACTCGTTCTCCTTCGCACCCAACGCGGCCTGGCCGCGCGCCTTCTCCGGCCAACCGCACATCCGGGAGTACCTGGAGCGGGTCACCGACACCTTCGGTCTCCGCCCGCACCTGCGCTTCGACACCGAGCTGCTGCAGGCGAGCTGGGACGACGAGCGGCGGCTGTGGCGGCTGCGTACGTCCCAGGGCGAGCTGACCGCCGACCTCGTGGTCTCCGCCACCGGCCCGCTGTCGGACCCCAAGCTGCCGGACATCCCGGGGTTGGACGGCTTCCCGGGGGCGGTGTTCCACAGCTCCCGCTGGGACCACGACCTCGACCTCAAGGGCAAGCGGGTCGCGGTCGTCGGCACGGGCGCCTCCGCGATCCAGATCGTGCCGGCCATCCAGCCGGAGGTGAAGTCGCTGACCGTCGTACAGCGCACGCCGCCGTGGGTGATGCCGCGCGTGGACCGGGGCATCAACAAGGCCGAGCAGTGGCTGCACGGACAGATCCCGGCGACCGCGAAGGCCCGGCGCGGAGTGCTGTGGCTGCTGCGGGAGTTCCAGGTCGGGGCGTTCGTCAAGCGCCCGCGCCTGCTGAAGGCGGCCGAGCAGCTCGCGAAGACCAACATGCGCAGGTCGATCAAGGACCCCGCGCTGCGCAGGCAGCTCACGCCCGACTACACCATCGGCTGCAAGCGGATCCTGCTCTCCAACACCTACTATCCGGCGCTGGCCCAGCCCAACACCGAGCTCGTCGCCTCCGCCCTCAAGGAGGTGCGCGGCTCGACGATCGTCATGGCCGACGGCACCGAACGCGAGGTCGACGTGATCGTCTTCGGGACCGGCTTCCACGTCACCGACATGCCGATCGGCGACCGCGTCGTCGGCGCGCACGGCCTGACGCTGGCCGAGCACTGGAAGGACGGCATGGCCGCGCTGCGCGGCTGCTCGGTCGACGGCTTCCCGAATCTGCTGCTGATCATCGGCCCCAACACCGGGCTCGGCAACAGCTCGATGATCCTGATGATCGAGTCCTCGCTCAACTACGTCGCCGCGTATCTGAAGGCCCTGGACGACACCGGCGGCGTCGCGCTCGACGCCACGGCTGAGGCGGTGCGCTCCTGGAACACCGAGATGCAGCGCCGGATGTCCCGGACGGTGTGGACCACCGGCGGCTGCGAGAGCTGGTACCTGGACTCGGAGGGCCGCAACACCACGGCCTGGCCGGGCACGACAGCCGAATTCCGGCGCGCGACGCGACGGCTGAAACTGGAGGAGTACGACGTGCTGCAGGGAGCCACGACCTCATGACCACCTACGAACTTCCCGAGGCGCGGCGTACGGACTTCGTACGCTCGGCGGACGGCACCCGGATCAACGTCGAGGAGTACGGGCCCCAGGGCGCTCCCACGGTCGTCCTCATCCACGGCTGGACCTGCCGGACGCTCTTCTGGGCCCCGCTCATCCACGAACTGGGCGGAGAGTTCCGCGTCGTGGTCTACGACCAGCGCGGCCACGGCCGCAGCGAGACCCCCGGGTCCGGCGGCTACGGCACGGAGGCGCTGGCCGACGACCTCACGGCCGTACTCGACGCCTTCCTGGGCGACGACGAGCGGGCGATCCTGGTCGGCCACTCCATGGGCGGCATGACCGCGATGGCCGCCGGCGACCGCCCCGCGATCCAGGCCCGCACCGCCGCCCTCCTGCTGGCCAGCACCGGCAGCGGGCGGCTCCTCGCGGAAACGGCCGTCCTGCCGCCGCGAGTGAAGTCCGAGCGCCTGCGGCGGGCCTTCCACCGCTTCCTGCTGGTGTCCACGGCGCCCCTGGGGCCGTCCACCCCGCTCACCCGCGCCGCGCTGAAGTACGGCGTCCTGGCGGCGGGTACGACACCCGAGCAGGTCGCCTTCACCGCCCGCATCGTCCACGCCTGCGGCCGCCTCCCCCGCGCCCGCTGGGGCCGGGTGCTCGCCGAGCTCAACCTCGACGCCGGTATCGCCGCCATCGGCGCCCCCACGGCCGTCCTCGTCGGCACCGCCGACAAGCTCACCCCGCCCGTGCACGCCCACGGCATGGCGGCCCGCCTGAGCAACTTCGCCGGGCTCACCGAACTGCCCGGCCTCGGCCACATGACCCCGATCGAGGATCCCGCCGCCGTCGCGGTCGTCGTACGGTCGCTGGTGCGCGAGCACCTCGCGGGTGCCCGGTCCGCCGAAGAGGAGACCACCGCATGAGCGCTTCACTGCAAGGGCACGTCGTGGTCGTCACCGGCGCCGCCCGGGGCGTCGGCGCCCTGCTCGCCCGCAAACTCGCCGCGCGCGGGGCCCGGCTGGCGCTGGTCGGCCTGGAGCCCGACGAACTGAAGGCGGTCGCCGAGGGCATCGGACCCGAGGCCGCCTTCTGGGTGGCCGACGTCACGGATCACGCCACGATGGCGCGGGTCGCCGCTGAGGTGACCGAGCGCTTCGGCCGGGTGGACGCCGTCGTCGCCAACGCGGGTGTTGCGACGGGCGGGCCCTTTCTGGACTCGGACCCCGCCGTCTTCGATCGCGTTGTCCAGGTGAATCTGATGGGGAGTGTCACGACGGCCCGGGCCTTTCTCCCGGCGCTCCTCGAATCGAAGGGCTACCTGCTTCAGATCGCCTCCCTGGCCGCGATCGCCCCGGCTCCCATGATGACCGCGTACTGCGCCAGCAAGGCGGGCGTCGAGGCCTTCGCCCACTGCCTGCGCGCCGAGGTCGGCCACCACGGGGTCAAGGTCGGCGTCGGCTACCTGAGTTGGACCGACACCGACATGGTGCGCGGCGCCGACGAGGACGACGTGATGCGGGAAGCTCGCGCCAAGCTGCCCTGGCCCGCCAACCGCACGTATCCGCTCGACCCGGCCGTCGAGCGCATCGCGCTCGGCATCGAGCGCCGCTCCGCCCACGTCTACGCCCAGTGGTGGCTGCGCGGCATGCAGTCCGTACGCGGCTACCTGCCCGGGCTCATCGGCGGGGCCATCGGCCAGCGCGAGATGCGGCGGCTCGCCCCGCGCATCGCCGCCGCGGGCGGCATGCGGCGCGGCCTCGTAGGCCGCGGCGGCGAAGCGGACGAGCGGGGCCGCGCGCATTGAGCCGTCCTCGGTGAGAACTGCCCCTGAGCTGGGCAAAGTCGCACAAAGTGCGTAACCCACCACGCCATGTAACTCTGGTTCGGGCCCATCCCGCACATCCCAGAGGAGTGATCATGGGCAAGAACGACCCGATGAAGGGCAACGCCGGCGACTACGCCAAGAAGGCGCAGCAGAAGCGCGGCGTGCAGGACCCGCTCAGCGACATCGACATGGACGACGAGATGCTGGCGGACCCCAGGGACCCGCAGGAGCCCAAGGGGCCGCAGCGCACGGGGCGTCCGTCGGACGAGTCGCAGCGGATGAACCGTGGCGGCCAGGAGTCGATGGACGAGCCGCACGAGGACCGCTGGGACATGTGACCTCAGCAGCATGAGGAAGGGGCGCGCCCGCCAAGGGCGCGCCCCTTCCGCCGTGTTCAGGCTCCCGCGCTCAGCCGCGCGGCGGGAGCGGGGGGCGGCGGCGGTCGGGGCGGTCGGAGAGGCCGGGCGGGGTGGAGGCGGGGTGCTCGGCGAGCAGGTCGAGCGCCGTGCGGACGGCGACGTCCATCTCGATGTGACGGCCCTCGGCCCAGTCCAGCGGCGTGCGCAGGGAGGGGATGTCGGGCTCGACGCCGTAGTTCTCGACGGACCAGCCGTAGGCGTCGAACCAGGCCGCGTTCATCGGCACCGTGATGACCGTGCCGTCGCCGAGTGTGTGGCGGCCGGTCATGCCGACGACGCCGCCCCAGGTGCGCGTGCCGACGACGGGGCCGACCCCGAGGAGCCGGAAGGCGGCGGTGATCATGTCGCCGTCGCTGGAGGTGGCTTCGTCGCAGAGGGCGACGATCGGGCCGCGCGGTGCGCTGCTCGCGTAGGAGACGGGCTGGGCGTTTCGCGTGTGGTCCCAGCCGAGGATCCGGCGGGTGAGCTTCTCGACGACGAGCTCGCTGATGTGGCCTCCGGCGTTGCCGCGTACGTCCACGATCAGGGCGGGGAGGGCGACTTCCATCCGCAGGTCGCGGTTGAACTGGGCCCAGCCGGAGCCGCCCATGTCGGGGATGTGGAGGTAGCCGCAGCGGCCGTCGCTCATCTCCCGTACGACGTCGCGGCGTTTGGCGACCCAGTCCTGGTAGCGCAGGGGCCGTTCGTCGACGAGGGGGACGACGGCGACCCGGCGCGGCGGGCCGCCTTCCCCTGAGGCGAAGGTCAGCTCCACGGTCGTGCCGCCGGCGGCGGCCAGGAGGGGGGCCGGACCGGTGACGGGGTCGATGGCGCGGCCGTCCACGTGGGTGAGGGCGGAGCCCTCGCGGATGCCGGTGCCGGCCAGCGGGGAGCGGGCCTTGGAGTCGGAGGACTCGCCGGGCAGGATGCGCGAGACGACCCACGAACCGTCCTGCGCATGCGTGAAGTTGGCGCCGAGCAGGCCGATGGGGCGCTGGTAGTGGGGCGGGCCCTCGTTGCGGCGCGCGGGCGATACGTACGCGTGGGAGGTGCCCAGCTCGCCGAGCACCTCGCGCAGCAGATCGGCGAACTCGTCCGGGGAGGCGACGTGTTCGACCAGCGGTCGGTACTGGTCAAGGACCGCCGGCCAGTCGATGCCGCACATGTCGGGGGCCCAGAAGTAGTCGCGGATGATGCGCCCGGCCTCGTCGAAGGCCTGGCGCCATTCCGCCGCCGGGTCGGCGTCGTGGAGGATGCGGCGCATGTCGATGTAGACGGTGGAGTCCAGGTCGCCCAGCTCGGTGGCCGGGATGGCGGTCAGGTCGCCTTCGTCGTAGACGACCAGGCGGGAGCCGTCGCCGCTGACGCGGTACCAGTCCATGTGGTGGATCAGCTCGGTGCGCTTGGACTTGGCGAGGTCGAAGTATTCGAGGCTGGGGCGGGCCGAGGGGTCGGTCGGGTTGACGAAGGTCTCGCCCAGCGCGCCGGAGATCGGCCAGCGCTGCCAGACCAGGCCGCCGCGTACGGGCTCCAGCGAGCTGTACTTCGAGGCGGGGACGGGGAACGGGGTCACCCGGCTCGGCAGGCCCTCCGCCTCCACCGCGACCGCGCCGCTGCCGGTCTCGACGGGGTCCAGGCCGCCGGTGGGCGGGCGGCCCTCGACGGGGAGGGCGAACGGGGACGGGGTCGCGGAGTTGAGGGGGACGAGGTAGGGGCGGCAGCCGAGGGGGAAGGACAGGTCGCCGGTGTGGACGTCGTAAACGGGGTCAAAGCCCCGCCAGGACAGGAAGGCGAGATAGCGGCCGTCGCGGGTGAAGACGGGCTGCTCGTCCTCGAAGCGGCCGTTGGTGACCTCGATGACGATCCGTTCCTCCGTGAGCTTGGCGATCCTGATCTGCCGCAGGCTCCGCCCGATGACGGGATGCGACCAGGCCAGCCACGCCGAGTCGGGGGAGAAGGCCAGATCCCGCACCGGGCCGTTCTCCGAGCGGGCCAGCTCGACGACCTTGCCGCTGCCCTCCTCGACGGCCACGTCCACCAGCAGCAGCCGCCCGTCGTTCGACGCCACCGCGAGCGTCTCCCCGTCCGGGGACGACACCAGCTCCTGTACGCGGCCGAGCCGCCCGGCCGCGAAGCGCCGCGCGGGCGCCGACGCCGCCGCCGGACGGCCCGGCAGGTCGGCGATCTCGATGGCGTCCTCGCCGTCGGCGTCCGTGACGAAGGCGATCCGCCCGGTCTCCCCGAGCATCTCGGGCAGCCGGACCCGCGCCCCCGGCTCGTCGGCGATGGTGCGGGCCGGGCCGTCGCGGTGGGTGAGCCAGTACAGGCTGCCGCGTACGCAGACCGCGCTGGCCCGGCCCGTACGGTCGCAGGCGAGCGAGTCCAGGTGCGAGGCGGCCGGGACCTGGTACGGGCGGCGGCCGGCGCGGGGGCCGCCGAGGCGTACGTCGAGCCGGCGGGGGACGGCGGCGTGATCGGCGAGGTCGTCGACGAGCCAGAGCCCGCCCGCGCACTGGTAGACCACGCGGGAGCCGTCGGTGGCGGCGCTGCGGGCGTAGAAGTCGGCGTGGTCGGTGTGGCGCCGCAGGTCCGAGCCGTCCGGCAGGACCGAGTACAGATTGCCCACGCCCTCGTGGTCGGAGAGGAAGGCGATCCGGCCGCCCACGAACATCGGGGACTCCAGGTGGCCGCCCAGATCCGGCACCAGCCGCGTGCCGTGCAGCCACAGCCGTCCCGTCGCCCCGCCCCGGTAGCGCTTCCAGGCCGACGGCTCGTGCGGCGGGGTGCCGGTGAGCAGCAGGGTGCGGTGCTCGCCGTCGGCGGTGTCGTGGACGGCGATGTCGGAGACCGGGCCCCACGGCAGGCGGCTGCCGGGGCTGCCGTCGACGGGGAGGTTGTAGGCCCACGAGAAGTAGGAGAAGGGCTGGCCGTGCGAGGAGACGGCGAGGATCCGGCCGTCGGGCGTCCAGCCGCGTACGCGCGTGTCGAAGCTGCCCCAGTAGGTGAGCCGCCGCGCCGGGCCGCCGTCCACCGGGGCGAGGTGGATCTCCGGGTCCAGGCTGCGCCAGGTGGTGAACGCGATCGACGCGCCGTCCGGCGAGAAGCGCGGATGGCCGACCCGCGTGCGGTCGGCGGTGACCCGCCAGGCGCGGGCGGGGGCGGCGCCGGGGGCGGCCAGCGGGGCCACCCAGATGTCGTCCTCCGCGGCGAAGCACAGCAGATCGCCGTGGACATGCGGAAACCGGAGATATGCGCCGTCTTCGCTCACGTACCCATCGTTCGGGGCCGGGGGAGCGCCAGCAACTTTTGCGCCGCTACGGTTTCGGCGCGTCGTCCGTGCCCTCCGTGCCCTCCAGCGTCTGACGGAAGACGTGGCTGCTGTTCAGGATCCCGCCGTCCACCGGCAGCGTGATGCCGGTGATCCACGCGGCGTCCGCCGACGCCAGGAAGGTCACTGCCGCCGCCACATCCTCCGGCTCCCCGACCCGCCCCAGCGGATACGCCGGTCCCAGCCGGTCCAGGTCCGCCTCCCGGCCTGCCCACGCCGGGGTGCGGATCGTGCCCGGCGCGACCAGGTTCACCCGCACCCCGCGCCGCGCCGCATGCCCGGCGAGGGTGCGGGTCAGGCTCGCCAGGCCGGCCTTCGCCGCGCTGTACGCGTGATTGCCGAAGTTGATCTCCCCGTTCACCGACCCGATGTTGACGACCGAGCCCCGGCCGCCGGCCGCCGCCAGGTGCGGCATCGCAGCCCGCGCGCACCGCATCGCCCCGGTCAGCGTCACCTCGATGTCCTCGTACCACTCGTCGTCCGGCTGCTCCTCGAACAGCGGTGTGTCCGGGTGGCACGCGCAGGCGTTGTTCACCAGCACATCGAGCCGGCCGAAGCGCCCGGCCGCGTACGCCACCGCCGCCTCCACCGCCGCGCGGTCCGTCACGTCGCAGGCCAGCGCCTCGGCGCTACCGCCCGCCTCCCGGAGCGCGTACGCCACCGCCTGCGCGCGGCCGGCCTCCCGGTCGGTGACCAGGACCCCGGCGCCCTCGGCGGCGAAACGGCGGGCCGTGGCGGCGCCGATGCCCTGTCCGGCGCCGGTGATGAGGACTGCGTAGCCGTCGAAGCGGGCGCCCGGCCGGGGTTCGGACAGCCGGGGTCCGGACGGCCGGGGTTCAGACACAGGCTCGCACCGCCCGCACCAGCGCCTGGGCCCGGGGATCGGCCGTGACATTGCGCTGCATGCCGTTGGTGACGTATCCGAAGCCGATGCCCGCCTCCGGGTCGGCGAAGGCCAGCGAGCCGCCGCGGCCGGGGTGGCCGAAGGAGCCGGGGGCGAGGAAGGGCGAGGCGGGGCCGTGGAGCATGTAGCCGAGGCCGAAGCGGGTGTTGACGATCAGGACACGGTCCGGGCCGTCGGATTCGAGGGTGCGGGCGGCGGTGAGGGTGGCGGGGGCGAAGAGCTTGCGGCCGCCGTCCGACACGTCGCCGATGAGGGCGGCGTAGAAGCGGGCGAGGGAGCGGGCGGTGGCGATGCCGGCGGAGGCGGGGAGCTCGGCGGCGCGGTAGGCGGGGTCGTTCTCGTCGGGGGCGGGCGCGATGGCCCCGAAGGCGCGCCGGGTGAGGGATTCGGGGTCCGCGTACGCCTCGGAGACGGCCCGCTTGGGGCGGGCCTTGAGCCCGTGGCCGTCCGGCGCGGGCGGCGGCTCGACCGGGGCGAGGCGGCCGACGCGCGGCGCCTGCTCCGGCGGCAGGCCGACCCACAGGTCCAGGCCCAGCGGGCGGGCGATCTCCTGCTCGACGTAGCGGCCGATGCTGCGCCCGGTCGCCCGCAGCACGAGCTCGCCGACCAGCCAGCTGTACGTCATGGCGTGGTAGCCGTGCCCGCCCGCCGGGCCCGGCTCCCACCACGGGGCCTGTGCGGCCAGCGCGCGCGGCCCGCTCGCCCCGTCCATCGCCTGCGCCGGGGTCAGCGGGGTGTCCAGGGCCGGTACGGCGGCGCGGTGCGCGAGCGCGTCGCGTACGGTGACCCGCTCCTTGCCGTGCGCCTTGAACTCGGGCCAGTACGTGCCGACCGTGGCGTCCAGATCGAGCTGCCCGCGCTGGTGCAGGAGCAGCAGGCACGCCGCCGCCACGCCCTTCGTCGCGGAACGCACGACCTGCGCGGTGTCCTGGGCCCATTCCCCGGTGCCCTCCGGGTCCGCCAGCCCCGCCCACAGGTCCACCACCTTGCGGCCGTCCCGGTACAGGGCCACCGCCGCGCCCCGCTCGCCCCGCGCCGAGAAGTTGCGCGCGAATGCCTCCCTGACCGGCTCGAAGCCGTCCTCCACCGTTCCGTGGACGTCCACCATGGCCCCGTACTCCCGCCCTCGCCGACTCCCTCCATGGTGCACCGGTTGCCCGCGGGGCCGGGGGCGGGGGCTGTGACAGTCGCGTAAAAGGGTCGCGTGACAGGCAGGTGCGGCGCCCCGGGCCAGGGCGCCGCACCCGCTACGTACACCGGTTGCCGCCTACACGCTTACAGCGCCGGGTACGCGTTCTTCAGCAGCTCCTGGAACTGGGCGGAGAACCAGTGCCCGGAGAGCGGGGCGTTCGGCAGCGCGCCCGAGAGGCTGTTGCCGTTGCGGGCGTTGCCGGTGTACGTCGGGTCGCACATCCGGTCGAAGCCCTTGCCCTCGTCATTGGCGATGGCGCTGCTGGAGCCGTCCGACTCACCCGGCGGCTTCGCCCACACATACGCGTCGATCCCGGCGGCCGGAGCCGCCTTCGGGCGCTCGCCGAGCCCGGCCCCGGACTGGTTGCACCAGTTGCCGAGGTGGATCCGGCGGTCGGTGCGGCCACCGTTCACGTAGGCGTCCACGCTGGTGGTCGGCCCGGCGGCGGTGGGCCGCGCGGTGCCGCCCCAGCCGTTGCGGGAGGTGTCGATCAGCATGCCGATGTTCGAGTTGAACCCGGCGGTGATGAGCTGCTGGCGGAAGGCCTGGGCGTAGGACTGCTCATCGACGTAGCGGTTGTAGTCCACCCACTTCGACAGGCGGACCGAGGTGCCGTTCACGGTGTCGTTGATCGTGAAGTACGGCTCGGTCAGCGCGCCGTAGTTGGCGGTGTTGGAGATGAAGCCGGTGACGTCGTTGACGGTCGCGCCGGAGGCGTTGGCGGTCTGGTAGAGCAGGGCCGCCGCCGGGGCGAAGTTGTCGTCCCAGCCGAGCCAGCCGTGGTGGCCGACGTCCAGGTAGTTGTAGACGTTGGAGATCGCGCCCAGCTTGGCCAGCGCGTATCCGACGCCGTTCACGTAGTTGCCGTTCGCCTTCATCGTGTCGCAGGCGGGCACGTCCGTCGGCCGCCCGGCGATGTTGGTGACCAGGTTCGGGATCGAGTCGATCTCGATGACGGTCACGATGCGCAGCGACGCGTACTTCGCATCCGCCAGGATCGCCGCGATCGGGTCGATGAACTCGCTCTTGTACCGCGGCAGTTCCGTCGGCCCCAGCTCACCGTTCGACGCCAGCGCCGCGCAGTCCCGGCCCGGCAGGTCGTACACCACCAACTGCACGACCTCGTCCTTGCCCGCCACCTTCTGCGCCAGCGCGGCGTCCAGGTGGGCGCGAAGGCCCATCCCGCCGCTCACCCCGTTGATCGCGGCGATCCGGTCCAGCCAGACCGCCGTCGGCTGGTTCGCTATCGCGCTCCCGCCCGGCTCCGCGGCGGCCTTCGCCGACCACTCCGGGTTCACGTAGACGTTCGCCCCCGCGTACGGGTTGTCCGCCTTCGTGGTGGTGGGCGGGGTGGTCGTGGGGGTAGCGGTGGGCGTCGTCGTCGGTGTCGACGTGCCTCCGCCGCCGCCGTTGCACGCCACGCCGTTGAGCGTGAACGCCGTCGGCGAGGTGTTCGTCCCGCTGTACGACGCGTTGAACCCGAAGTTCGCCGACCCGCCGGTCGCCAGCGCGGCGTTCCACGACAGGCTCTTCGCGGACACCGCCGCGCCTGACTGCGTCAGATCCGTACTCCAGTAGTTCGTGACCGTCTGCCCGCTGCCGAACGACCACTTCAGCTCCCACGACGTCACCGCGGGACCGGTGTTCGTCACCGTCACCGCGGCCGTGAAGCCGGTATTCCACTGGCTCTGCACCGTATACGCCACCGTGCATCCCGGATCCGCGGCCGAAGCCGTCCCGGTGAACGCGGCGCCTGCGCCGGCGGCTATGGCCAGCATCGCGCCTACGGCTAATGCGGCTGTTCGGCGGCGTGGTGGGGGAGTGCTTCTCATGTGACTGCCTCCGTGCGGTGAAGGGAGTTGTGCCGGAGTGCGTGGTTCAGTTACATGCCCTTAATGATGGGAGCGCTCCCATGGTTGAGCGGTGTTCCGCCCATGTCAATGCTTTACGCACGACGGTGCCGTCTGTCGTGGCCGACGCTTCCGTCCTCAAGCGCCGGACGGACCTTTCCCCCTGCGCGTTCCTCGCGGGCGCTTCGCTGGCTTCGGACCGCTGCGCCGGCCTCCGGCCGTCGAGCCGTGGGCACCGCCCCCGGCCCGCCCGGGTGGGTGGTTGCGGGTGCGTCGGCGGCTGCGGCCCGATGGGGATCTCCCCCACCCCGCCCCTTCCCGAAACCGGGCTCCGCCCGGACCCGCTGGG
>Ga0307517_10004647_pt1 | contig 21041 bp, 13 predicted proteins | sample 23_EM_MG_FD_194515 | JGI IMG/M metagenome (GOLD analysis project Ga0307517, IMG submission 194515) | Populus trichocarpa ectomycorrhiza microbial communities from riparian zone in the Pacific Northwest, United States - 23_EM | ecosystem: Host-associated > Plants > Roots > Unclassified | place...
AAAAAAAAGAGTAAATGTGTTGGCTTTATTAGTAATTAACAAATAATAGTAATGGTTATTCACTATTATACTTTTAAAAAATCATATCAACAAAATGATGTGTTTAAAGTTCATTCTTTATTTAAAAAATTAAATAAAAAAAATGTTTGAATCTAGTGTAGTTAATGAACTGGTTCATGGGTCTGACAAGTTAACCCGAGTCGACCTGAATTGATCCGGTTTGTCGCAATCTCGATGTTTAAAAACAGAAAGATATTATCTTAAATATTTTTAAAATTAAATCATGTTTTTATCTATCATCGAATTAATTTTTAAAGTCACACGCTTAGTCTCTTTTTTTTTTGTTTTTTGATTTTCCTTATATTGAGAAAATTTAACCGGGTTTTGCTGGGTCAACCCGTCAAATCATACTAAATCATAATTTTTTCTATTTTTTTATCAACTTAACTCAATTTCAATCCCGGATCAACCTGTCAGACCGAATTTCAAAACTATGTTTTGAATTTCTCTTCTCGCAGTGTCCTTTGGTTAAAAACGGAAAGAATGGTAAAAAAAAAGAAAAAAAAAAGAGTAAATATCGACGGATCATTAATTAGGCTCAGCTGTATCGGAGATGGGAAGAGTTGCGCATTAACGAAGTGATTGACTTTCATAATATACAGGCATGTTCTTGATCTCTCTGTCACACGCATCGTAGAGATATTAAACTTGTAAGAGCATGGCGGCTAGATGTTCAAGCTTTATAAAACAAATAATAAAATGAATTGACTTATTATGATTGGATTAAAATTCTCAGTTGACTTAGAACTCAATTGATTGATTTAAAAAGAAAATCATATAAAAAACTATTAATTTTTAAAAAAAAAACAATATTATTTTAATCTTTTAAAAAATTATTTTAACCTAATTCTTAATTCGAATCTTGTCCAGATTCATTCATGGTTGGGTTTAATAATTATGATATAAGTAGAGATTTTATTCCAACTTGCATCTTGATATTTTTAAGGTGGTATTTAATATTGTGGTAATGATTACTTTTTAAAATAATTTTTGCTTGAAAATATATTAAAATAATATTTTTTTTAATTTTTAAAAAATTATTTTTAATATCAAAATATCAAAAAGATATAAAAATATAATTTTTTTTTTAAAAAATACAGTTTTACCACAAAAACAAACACACCAGCATGAGTAAACCTTAATTAAATTTATACTAGCATGGCAGGTAGATGCAACCAATTCAACTTTCATAAAAAAAAAAAGATTGGATAAAAAATTTAAGTTAGCTTAGAACTCAATTGATTTAGAAAAAAAACCCTAAAAAAAACTATTGATTTTTTTAAAAAATAAACAATATTATTTTATTGGATTTATCCTTAGTTGAGTTTAATAACTATGATACAGATAAAGACTTTATTCCAACTTGCATCTTGATTATTTTAATATAGTATTTAGTATTGTGATAACGATTAATTTTTAAAATAATTTTTATTTGAAAATATATTAAAATAATATTTTTTATTTTTTAAAAAAATATTTTTGATATCAAAACATTTTTGATATCAAAACATGATCTAAAAATATAATAAAAAAAAACACAACTTCACCCAAAAAAAAAAAAAAAACCACACCACCAGTAAACCATAATTAATCCGGTAAAAAAACAATGGACCATTAATCCCATCTCTCCTCTGCCCCAGCTCCCATTGACTCTTGGGAAAGCAAAGGTGGGAGAGATAGAGAGAGTTGCGCGTGGGGACCTTTGCTAGGCATGTGCTTGTCCAGGTAAGTTTAATAAATGTATATCAAAATAAGAGACCTTGGCATGCAACGAAAGCATCTACAATGAACAATTCCAAATTGGAAAATTAAAATGCAGATAAAATTAAAAAAAATAAAAAAAGCAAGAGAGAATCAGAATCTTATATCCAACAAAAGCAAGCTAGCAAACTCTCATTAAAGTCTTGCTCTCCACAAGTGGAAAGAAAACGTAGATGATGAAATGGATCTGGAAATCAATATCAACCCTCAAAGGCTCCCCTATCTCCTATCTATATTTACTTGGAAATGACTGGACAATATAATTTTCTGCTATTCCAAATCTATACACAGTTATCTAATCATGGATAAAAGAATGTTTAATTAATCAATTTTTTTTTAGTATTTTACTAGAAATGGTGCCAAAGATAATACGAAACCTAAAATATGAAGTTTGAATTTGAATAACATATTAAAATAATTATTAAATTTAAACTCAATGTATAATATCATATTAAGAGAAAATTGCAAATAAAGACATTGTAAGAAACCATAATATTAAATTTGGATACCATTTATTTTACTACCAAATTGACTCCTCAATGACAACACATAAATATCCACCCCGAACTGTATGCTGTATTGCCTACAGCCATCCATCAGAGTGATGTGCTACCATATATAGTTGTGGTTATAGAAGATTAATAGTTTCCATGTGCTCCCCCATGTCTGTGCAAAGTTACTGATAAACCAGTTTTTTTGCATGCTTCACACTATAGTTTTTGATTCCCACATGATCAGAGTTGAGGTTATAAGAGATTGATTTTTCTTTTGTTGAATTCTCTCTGGAAAACCAAGAAAAGGGTCTGTGCCTCTCTGTTGATTCTGGTAGAAATTTGCTTGAGCTTTGAAGATGGCAGGAGGGCATTTTGGGCCGGCTGGTGTGGCCAAGGAGAGAGCAGGGCAGTATCAAGGGAAAGTCACCTTTTCTGTCATCATTGCATGTGTTGTCGCTGCTGTTGGTGGCTCTCTCTTTGGCTATGATATTGGGATCTCAGGTGCTTAATTTTTTTTTCACTTTCTCTTGATCAAAAGTTGATAGAGATGGATATATAATATATTCTGAACTGCTGTTGTTTTTGTGGAAAACTACGTTGAGAGAATATTCTAGTTGTGGAGAGGGTGAGAGTTAGGTGTCAAAGGCAATAATGAAACAGAAAGTGAAAAGTTTTCTGGATATCTGGCAAAGGAAATGGATAAAACAAGACTTCAAACCAAAAGGTCTTCTTGCACATTTCTGAAATTATAATGTCGATGAAAGATTTAAATCAATAATCGATCATTCAATTTCTGCCCAAAGAAATGCGAAATTTGTAATTGTAATATTGAAATTGATCATTGGCAGAATGATGAGAAACTGTGATAATTTCTTGAGGCTCTTGTCTTGAAAAATAGATGTTGTTGGCAGCCTATTGGAGATATCGTTTCCACCTGGAAACAGATAATCTTGACGTAACCAGTGTTTAGAAGACTCCATTGACCATCGTTGATAATGAGGATACCGGATGAGCCCTCCTTGTATGGTCATTTTTTGTTGAATTTTCCTTGGAGATATCATGTTGATTCAATTTGCAATTTGGGTTTTTAATGCTGTCATCTTAACTTAAGGATCATGATGATTAGAGATCAGTTGGCATCAATCAACTGAGAAATGTTATGAAAAGTAAAAAAACAATATCTTGAAAAATGTTGGAGTTCTGTAACCTCTTGGATTCTGCTTCAAAAACTGAAATTTTTGTTATATTAACTTCAATGATTAACAGGAGGAGTAACATCAATGGATGGCTTTCTTCTGAAATTCTTCCCTAGTGTTTATGAAAAGAAGCAGCATGTACACGAAAACAACTACTGCAAGTACAATAACCAAAGATTATCAGCCTTTACATCTTCTCTCTACCTTGCTGGTTTGGTTGCATCTCTGGTTGCAAGTCCTGTTACAAGAATTTATGGACGTCGAGCAAGTATAATCTGTGGTGGTGTCAGCTTTCTCATTGGAGCTACCTTAAATGCCTCGGCCATCAACCTGGCAATGCTTCTCTTGGGCCGAATCATGCTTGGTGTCGGCATTGGATTCGGAAATCAGGTACTCCATTCTGCTTCAAGCTATTTCCTAATTTTCCTGTAACAAAGCACATTCTTTATCATAAGATTTGGAAACGAATTGGAATTGTGGTGATCAAAAGAGAGCGGATGTGTTGCAGTAATCCTTTAGTCTTTTCTTTTTTTTCCATTTTACTAATATACTAGTGCATCCATGCATGCTACTCTTGCTTCACAGGCTGTCCCAGTATACTTATCAGAGATGGCACCAACTCATCTTAGAGGAGCACTGAACATGATGTTTCAGCTAGCAACCACCACCGGAATCTTTACGGCAAACATGATTAATTATGGAACACAGAAGCTTGAACCGTGGGGATGGAGACTCTCCCTAGGTCTAGCAGCAGTTCCAGCTGTCTTGATGACAGTGGGAGGGATAGTTCTGTCCGAGACACCTAATAGTTTAATAGAACGAGGAATGAAAGATGAAGGGAGAAAAGTCCTCGAGAAAATCAGAGGAACTAAAAATGTTGACGCGGAGTTTGAAGACATGGTGGACGCAAGCGAGTTGGCTAACTCGATCAAGCATCCATTCAGAAACATCCTTACAAAAAGGAACAGGCCTCAACTGGTTATGGCAATCCTGCTGCCAGCATTTCAGATTCTGACAGGAATAAATTCTATTCTCTTCTATGCTCCAGTACTGTTTCAAAGTATGGGATTTGGAGGCAATGCTTCCCTCTACGCCTCAGCTGTGACTGGAGCAGTTCTTTGTTCCTCTACCTTTATTACCATTGCAACAGTCGATAGAGTAGGCCGGAGATTTTTACTTATCAGTGGTGGAATACAAATGATAATATGCCAGGTAAACATTCACTCCTCTTTCATGTGCATTGGCTAAAGTAGTCGTGTCAATTCCATAACTACATCATAGAGGGTAGAACCTTCATCACCTCTGGCCTCAAATAACCATAACTACTTGATTTGTGAAACAGGTAATTGTTTCTGTAATCTTGAGGTTGAAATTCGGGGACAACCAGCACCTATCAAAAGGTTTCTCGGTGTTGGTTGTCGTTATGATTTGCTTGTTTGTTCTAGCCTTTGGATGGTCATGGGGCGGGCTTGGCTGGACCATTCCAAGCGAGATATTTCCGCTGGAAACCCGATCAGCTGGACAAGGCATTACAGTAGCTGTAAATCTTCTATTCACTTTTGCTATAGCTCAGTCTTTCCTATCCCTCCTCTGCGCGTTCAAGTTTGGAATCTTCCTCTTCTTTGCTTGCTGGGTTCTTGTCATGACCATTTTCGTCTACTTCTTCCTCCCTGAAACCAAGGGCGTTCCTATTGAAGAGATGATATTCATGTGGAGAAAGCATTGGTTCTGGAAGAGAATAGTGCCTGGGAATCCAAATGATGAGGACGGTTCGACAGAATTAGGTGAAAGAGCTGAAAGGACAACAGAGTGAACTTGGCATCATCTAGTGATCAAGACATCGTACAAGAAAGGCCTAAATAAACATGCAATTCACAAACAAAAAAGAGCCATGATTGTTAGCCACGTGACCTTAAGTAGATGGATGAGGATGTTCAAGCACTGGACCCAACCCTGCGTTATGTAATGATCTTATTTTTACATTATCAATTTAGTTATCACTAGTTTATTCGGCCGCATTTTCCCTGTTGGTTTCAAATTATTTGAAACGTAAAAATATATTTAGATTGTTAAAAAAATTCAATATTATTACTAAATTTGGTATAACTATTTAAACTTAAAAAAATCTTGCTAATGAAGACTCGCATGCCTAGCCCATCTTTTGCTATCCACCTCCTTTTTACAAAAAAAAAAAACACATATAATATAATAAGTTGAGATAAGGTAGCTTGGTCAGACTAAGCTAAGGGAAAAGAGAGAAGGGCAGGAGGAGATAGAGAGAGAGGAGAGAAGCTATCTTATAGCTTGAGAAGGTTGAAAAAGTACTATTCATAGCCTCACCATATTTTCTATCTCCTAATAAAAAGAGATGGGGAGGATTGAGGAAGAAGAGAGAGAAAAGAAGGGATGAAGCTTGTTCTAAACATGCTTTACATAGTAAACATTATTCATGAATAATAAACGAGACTATATCGAGCTAAATGATAAGAGAGAAAAAGAGAAAGAGGTGGAGCTTGGCCTAAACGACCATGAATAATATGATTGAGTCCGAGACTCGTTTTGAATGAGCTTTGCTTGGTAAACACTATTATAAATAGCAAATGTTATTCATAAATAGTAAATGAGACTATATCGAGCTAATGGATGATAGAGAAAATGAAGAAATGGAGCTCGGCCCAACTAAGCTTCTTCTTCTCTCCTTTTGTTTTTGTTTTTGTTGTATTATCACTTGTCAATTAAAGTTTTGTAAACATACATGTTTGGAAGACTTTAACTAGTTAAAGAGGGAGAGAAAATACTTACATTGTAAAAGTTTACCTTTGTGGCTATGATTGCACAAAAGTGTCACTTGTATAGGCATGTCTTTGAATGCTTGCTTGTTGAGAGATTTTTGTCAATGTTTGATGGAGAAATATACATGATATTTCTAGAGACAATAGTAACAGGGACCTGAAAATAGTTGGTCGTAGAGACCTTGAGATATTGGTCACGAGGACCTGGAAAAATATGGTCACATGGACCTAGAGACAGTGGTCATAGGGACTTGGAGATAGTGGTCATAGGGACTTGGAGAAATTTGGTCACAAGGACCTGGAGACGTGTGGCCACGGGACCTAAAAAAATGGATGAACTTATGATTAAGAGACTGACTAACTGTCAAGTCTGTCATCACTTACACTCCCTGTCATTTACAAGTTATTAGTCATTAGTACTATTCATGGAAGAGTAAATTGAATGTGAAACTTGATTATAACGATCCTTGAAAAATACTATTCATGACTAGTAATGAATATTATTCATAGATACTAAAACCAATTTATGCATAATACTATAATAGTAAATTAGTAATACTATTTATGAATAGTAAAACTGAGTTATGCATAGTACTAGCTCAGTTAAAACAAAATATTATTTTATTAAAAGACGCAAAAGATGGAGATTTAAATCTTTAGAGATAATCCATGGATTATCTGATCTCAGGCTGTGGTGTAAGTGCGCGGGCCTCTCTCCTTAGCTCTAAATGCTTTTCTTTTCTCACAAACTGGTGGAGGTGACCTCTGATGATCAATTATTCTATCTATTTTCTAAGTGCATGACACTCTTTAGTGTCATACCCATTGTCATGGTGAAAGAGAAATAATTTATTTGGGTCTTTTGTGTCTTAACCACCTTTCATTGTAGGAAGTCTTTTTCTTAAATAACAACTAACACCTTTATCTATGTGGTGGTTAGATGTGTGGCTATAAGCTCGGGAAACATTAAACAATAAAAGATGTGCTCTATAGTGTTCCTTTGGATATTCTTATTAGAAATAATAGCTTGGTAGAGACTTTGCCTATACATGGAAGTGTGGGTGACCTTGTCTGGTCATACTAACTTCTTCCACACTAATGTAATTTTTCATCGCGTGTTTAACGCCAATGATATTTTTATCATAAAATGTGTATAACATTTTCCATAAAGAATAGTTATGGACCTTATTGATAAGGGCTTCAATAGTGATGGTTTAAGTAGATTCTACACACTTAACATTTCTTAATTAAACCTTTAGAGATATACCCTAATATTTTCATCTTCTCGCTATGTGACTACAAAGAGTTCTGTGATACTTTTTTCTGGCAAGAATTCTTGTGCTAAATTAGAAATGAGCTCTATATAGAGATCATGAAGATTTAGGATAAAGCCAGGTTTAAGGCTATGAGACCATAACTTAGTAGATCTATGAAAAGTTATTAGAAAAACTTTGCTCATAGCATCAATGTCTTGTGTGAAAAGTTCTAGGATACTTCTCATATTTTATATGTACTCCCACAGGTTTATGAGTCCCTCATAGTTATATAGATTGACTTTTGCAGGGACACAATCTTTGGAGAGTTGAGCGTGTAACATTTTATAACAAAGTAGAGTCTTTTGATGAGCATTGTACTGTGGCTCATAAACTCGTGGAGTTATAGAGGTTATCTCACGCCCAAGTCTTTTTTTGGTGGAGTAAGGTGATGGAGACCGATGGTGATTGAACTGTTTAGAGTTTCTCGTGTGAGAATGAGGTGTATAGCTTCTTTAAAGTGTTAAAGTGTGAGTGTTACACACTTGCATGTCATTCTGTCCCATTTCTCCAGGGAACTAGAGTTGTATATACATACTTGGTGCATGGATAAGAGCTTGTTATTATATAGGAGAAAAGGTGTAAAGATGTAGTTGCATCATTGCAACAACATCGTTAAGTAAATTAACTTGGTTGCAAAACTGTTAGAGTCCTAGGGGAGTTGGAGTCTCTGTGGGGAGATCAATCACTCTCTACTGCTCTAAAGTTTCATCGACCATGAATTTTTTTAGAAAAAAAAGGTGAAGGGGAATGAACTAATTTTTTGTTCAAGTTCTCACAGACGATGCTACTGATTAAGTTGTGGAAAAATCTCACAAAAACATAGTGACTTTTCTTGGCTTATTAGTTCTGGGCTTGAGTCATACCTATAAAACAAGTCCCTCATAAAAAAAAAAAGGGATACTATGATGCTTAAATCAATATTTGAATTCTTCTCAAATGACAAACAAGTGAAAATTTAAGAAAATAAAAATGATATTTTTGGTGTGTAGAGAAGAGAAGTGCATTCTCTATATAATAGAGAGGTGTAAAGATAAGTGTTTAAACCCTCCCTCTCTTTCTCAAAACCTGAAAATATATAGCTTAAAAAACATCTAGAGAAATATCTAAGAAAATATCTTATTCTTGAATAGCATGAATAATGATGAATGATATCATGCAAACAATACTATTCATTAATAGTAAAACGAGGTGAGACAATGTAGCTTTCTCAGATCGAGCCAAAGGAATAGAGAAAAAGAGAGGGGAGAGAGAGAAAGAGGAGAGGGAGCTACCTTGTAGCTTGAATGTGTTGAAAAAGTACTATTCATTTATATTGTATAGCCTTATCATGTTATTGAAGAGAGATGATGAAGAGAGAGGAGAAGGTGGAGCTTGGTCTAACCGAGTCAGGGGACTCAAGATTCATTCTGAACAAGCTTTATATAGTAAATACTATTTATGAATAGTAAACAAAATTATACCGAGTTAAGTGATGAGAGAGAGAAAAAAAAAAGAGGGTGAAGCTCGGTTTGAATGACCATAAATAGTATGATCGAGTATGAGATTCATTCTGAATGAGTTTTGCTTAATAAATACTATTCATGAATAGTAAATAAAACTATACCGAGCTAGGGGATAAGAGATAAAGTGAGTAAATAAGATTATACCAAAAAAAAATATTTGGTTCCATTTTAGTTTTATATTTTAGAAATTGAAAAATTCACTTGGAATCAAATTGAAAAAATCATGCCCAATTGAACTAAAAAAAAATATAAACTTGCTAAATCAAAATCTGTCAAAATATTCCAACTAAAAACCCATTCATTCCATACCTATTGCTTTAGCTAGGATAAGATACTGTATTATCTGATTAAAATTGGGTTCTCATCGAGTTTGAAACAGATTAGGCATTTTACTCTTTATATATTTTTTTAAAATATATTTATGTGCAGTATTAATTATTAGATTTTTAATTCGTCGGCTCGCATTTAGGCCCATGTAGTTCCTTGGGCCTGGCCTTGTGCTCTTATGCTCTATATAGTCGTTTCTGGTCCCAAAAACAAAACAGTACAAAGCAAAACCCGGAAGCAGAGCGAACAAGGGTTTAGCTAGCGTTTCCAAATCCCAAGCGCTCCAGCGAGTCTAGAACCCGCCGCCACCAGGTTCTCTCTCTTCTTATAAATCAGTAACAATGTTTTAGTTGTTATCGCAGTTTTCTTTTTCATTTTCTCTGTAAAAAGTAAAACAAGAAAAGAAATCTGCATCTCCACTGTTGTTTCTCAAGATTCACTACACCTACAAAAAGAACAGAATTTTTTATTTTTTTCATCTTGATGTTCTGACATGATTTATGTTTTTTTTTCTTCTTGATGTTCTGACATGATTAATCTTACCCTCTAGTTGTTTTATAAAATGGGGCAATGAAGTATGTTTTTGTTTTTGCTGGTAGTAGAAATGAGCATTTGGTGTTCGATGACAGTTAGGTCTAAAGCTTTGGACTGGCGATACATTAAAGAGTGTTATCAAATGTTTTTATTGCAGCTGGCCGAGCTGGTTGGCTCTAGTATTGCCATTCAGTAAGTTAATACAGCAGCATATAGTAAAACTAGGGGCACAAATCAGCTCTTCATGTGGTAGTTTCAGCAGTGCAAGATAGATGGTGCCCTACACTATTTTGAAATTTATGCAAATACTGTTTTTTTGTATATCAGAAAATGGCCGAAAGGGTTTTGAGAGTTTCGTTTTTCTTCCTTAAAAACTAAATTCTTTCTTTATTGGCTGATGTTGCAGTAAATATGATAATGGTGTACTGGGTTTTGCTTTGAAATTTGTTTGTTTGTCATATTTATAGCTATTGATTTTAATATGCTTGATTGAGGCATTAGAATTGATGTTTAGAGAGACTAGCTTGGATAAAAAGTTTTGTTTATTCTAATGGACGACTCTGCTTCAGCAGTTTGGTAAACTAGCTTGGATTGAGGAAGATAAGAAAGAGTGAAGATGCCTCTTTATGATTGTATGCTTATGTTGAAACCTCATGTCCGAAAGGAAGCATTGATGGACTTGGTTGCTCGAGTAGGCAAGCATGTTTATAGTAGAAATGGTGTTGTCACTGATATAAAATCATTTGGCACTGTTCAACTGGGGTATGGTATTAAGAAGCTCGATGGTAGACATTATCAGGTGAATATGCTGCTGCTGTGGAATTTGGTATAACTCAGCAATGCTTCTTATTATGTTGTAAGATGAGCTCACCATCCTCTGAAATCTGAATCCTTTTGGTTTCTTCTGTCCATATCAAGAATCTGTGTTTTTTTTTTAAAAAAAAATGGCAAGTCTTTTGATTCATTATGTTGATTGCAAGTTCTCTATTATAAACTTTTTATCTGGGGATTCTTCCAGTTTAGGGGTTTTGATTTAGTGTCATACAATATCAGAGTAAACTAAAATCTTGAAATGGCTGCAGGGTGGTTTAATACATTTCTAAAACCTTTTGTTTAGTGGTGATGGATGGATGTTTACTACTTTGTTTAGAGTTCCTCACTGCCTCATTTATTAAATCATTTCCATGGAAATTTCACATCAAGGATGACCAACTATAACATGCAAATTTTACTGGAGGAAGATATGCTGGAGGAGTGGGTGGTTTTTGACTGTGGTCTTAGGTCTTTATAGTTACGGTGACTATGGGATTAGAGCAGGTACACATGCAGATTTTATCCCAAGTCTTGCTGTTACCAGCCAAAAAATATACTTTGAGATGATGAAAGATTATTCAATGATAGTGATAAGAAACTTTTTTGGAATTTGATGCTCTATTGGGATTATTAATGATAGTGATTTTAATAAATTCTTGCCCTGAATCAGAATTTGATGCTCTATTGGGATTATTAATAGTGGGATGGTTCAGGTTAGATGAACTCCATGGAACATTCTTGCCCTAGCAGAAATATAATAATTGCTCCTTCATCATTCCTGACTCCCAAGAGCATCATTCTGATTTCACTTTCACTGGACATTTTTATGAGTTGATTTGACTATTATATTTGGTTAGGGCCAACTGATGCAAATAACAATGATGGCCACACCTAACATCAACAAGGAGCTGCATTACCTGAACAAGGAGGATCGCCTGCTTCGTTGGCTTCTTGTTAAACACCGGGACATAAAATTTGGGCTAGAATTCATGGATGAAGATGATGAAGATGGCGAGTTTGATTTCAGTGAATTCCCTCGGGACAGCATTTTTGACAACGACAACAGTGATGATTATGAAGACAGCAGCCATGATGAGGACAATGACGGCGACCAATAATCACAAGTAATGGATTTCATAACTGGAGTCGTTCTAAGATTAGGATTTTATTGGCATTACCTCTGCAAATGTATGCGTTGTTGGGAGTGAAAATATATATTGATAAAAGTTATCATTGTGCTGCTTGTGTGAGCTTGAGCGCGGGTGATGGGCCTACCTCAACATTTAGGTTGCTAATAGATTAATGTCATTGAAGATGAAGACGTCACCAGTTTGGTTTAATTTCATCTGCATCGTGCATTTGTCCATTGAATAATAAATTTTCTAATGTTCCCAGCTCAAAGTTTTCCAATGTCTTTAAACATCAAATCTTGATATTTCTCATTGTTTGTGCCGGCAGACGAAAGTCAAAGAAACCAGTGAGAATCTGACGGAGTCCCTTTATGCCGTGTCTGGTAACACTGGGTTGTGGGCACGAATAAATCATGGGCGTTAATATTTATGAATGGTTTGAAATCTCTAGTCTTTCTCAGCTTTCTACACTGCCCTTGAATGAATCCAGTGAACAAGATACCATGCTGTTTATCTTAACGAGGAAATAAGAGCTAATTAATTCCTTGAGGGATCTTTCTTCTTGAATGGTCGTCATGTGTCGTCTCATGCTTAATCTCTAAGAAATCATTCAAAATGTGGTCTCATTTCACATCTGGTCCCTACCCAATTGTTGCCTGTCAATTTCCAATTGTGGGCAAACGGCGACCGTGTCATAATGGATGCCAGAGCTACAACTGCTGGCTGAATCAATATCCTTGCATGATCACATGATTTAGCAACTCCGTCATTTAAGTCGGGCAGCTCTGTCATTGACCCTTCTTTTTTAGGGGAGACAACTAGTCACCAAAAAATCTTCCTCCCCCCGCCCCTTTTTTTAGTGCACATGAAATACAATACAGGTGGCAACGATGCACACGGAGCAGCACATGCATCCAAGTCAATCAAAATGTTCCGTGTCACCAATCAGCCAACCCTCGCCTTTCTTATCCCACCAAACATCCACTTGGCAACGTCTAAGCCGTACGTATGCCTAGATATTGTGCCCCACCAGGGCCTCTAGCTGGGAAACTACAAATCAGTCCCCCAATTACATGTACAATCTCAATTGAATCTTCAAAAATTTAAAATGATAAGTATTTCTCATCATCAAGATCAAAACTAGAGAATTAACATCTCTCGTTTAAAATTTTGAGACAGAAAAAAATTTAAAATTATAATGAATTGTCACACTTATCCTTTATTTTATATTGATTTTGAATATCTTAATATAAATATCCAATTCATAGTTTTATTCTGTTTTTTTTTTAATCTATATATCTATATTATTATCTCAATCTCATATGAAATTGAAATGATTGAATCATTTTATTTGGACCGGAAAGTGATTTACAAAACAAAATTAAAAACTTATTCAACTCAATTATTAAAAAAAAAAAAACTATAGGATTGCACATTATTTTTGGAAAAATATGGGTAATTTTTAGATCATCAATTTGAAAACATCTATATAATTTGAGGATTGATTTGGTAGTTTTCCCAAACCAAATATCAATGACTTGGAAAAATGAACTAATTACGACGTCATATTTCAGAAAGCTGTGGGGAAGGAGGTGGAGACGAGGAAGGAAAATCCTAACGCCTTTAACCTCCTCATAAATAAATACGCTAATCACACACAGAACGGATTTCTGCTACATTCAAATTAAAACCTGATTGATCAAAGAAGACAGTGAAAAGCGATGGAAACAACGACGACGAAAACGACGAAGGTGAAGGTGAGGATAGTGGAGAGAGAAGGTGGTTCAGATGGAAGTAGTGGAAGCTGGGAGAGCAGTGGTGGTGGTGGCGGCGGCAGTGGTGGTGGCGGAGGCGGCAGTGGCGGTGGTGGTGGTGGCAGTGGCGGCGGCGGCGGCAGTGGTGGTGGTGGCGGAGGAGAAGAGAGGGGGATTTATGTGTATTCTGGCTGGGTTTATCATTTGGGGACGAACTCGATAGGGCGTCAGTATTGTCATTTGAGATTCTTGTTTATTAAAGGAAAATATGTTCAGATGTACAAGCGTGATCCTCAGGATCATCCTGGCATCGTATGCTTTCTTCTTTGCTTGCCTTTTTTCTTTATTGTTTTTTGCTGCCTTTTGTTTTGGCTCAAGGATCAAGAAAGTAAACGCTGCTTTTTTTTTGTGTGATTTTAATTTGATTCTTTTTTTATGTTATATTTTTTTGATGGATTTAAGTAAAAAAAAAATGGAACTGATTTGTATTGGAGAAGGTTTGTTATTTTGAGCAGTTATGGTGGCGAGAAAAGAGTTATATGATAATATCTGCAGGTGTTGATTTGAATGAAGTTAAAACACAAGTTGTAGGATTTTGTGGGTAAACTAAGGGTTGAAATGGGTTGATGGAACATTGGACTGAGAGAGGGTGGGAAGTGTTGTGGCTACTGGGTGGAGAGTTGAATATAGGTTTTGATAATTTTGCTAGGTTGATCTGAGTGCTGCCGTGGGGTTGTTGGAGGCTTTTTGAGGTTTATAGATGCTGGAATTGCACCTGCGATGAGATTTGCTGTTGTAGATGTGGTTTTGCATTGAAAAATGGGAAGGGTAGTGGAATTTTAAGAACTTTCACTGAGGTTTCATGTAGCGTGTCTAAATTTCCCACCGAACCGGCAAAACCTGATAAAAATGTGATATTAGGGTGCTAACGCACATTTCTTTGTCTTGAAAAATTCTCAAAATGTGTTCTGAAGTGGGAATTTTTCTCTTTGTTGTTTTTTTTTTTCCTGTATTAGATTGGCAGTGTGGGGTAAAATGGTTTAACCCGGTGACTAAGACCCTTGGCTGGATGCAGATTTTGATCCTGTCTACCTATGTCTTCTGATAAGAAACTCAAAAAATTGAGAACGAAGTAGGAAATCAAAATGCTTTTTCCAAGTGCATTAGAAATGTAGTTAATGAAGCTGATTTATTTGGTCTGAATTTGTTGTCTTGTTTGAAAATTTCTTTCTTGCGGTTTGCACAGCACCTAGTTTAGGCAATGATGTGGGGTTCTGCCTCTTCAGCCGCTTAGCCCTTTGGTTATTGTTATCTTTTGGCCTTTGTAATCTTTTTCCATTTTCTTTATACCGTTTCCTTCTTTTTCTGGGATTCTTTAGGAGGAGAATTTGTTTCCCATTGTGTATTATTTCTTGCAGTAACAGCCTCTTACTGAAAAATAATTATAAAATTCACCTGCTAATCTATGGTTATATTTCCCGTTTTTATTTTGTTCCTTGTTTTTGTAAATGACCCTTCTTCTTCCATCGAAGAGGAGAAAAAGAGAAAACTGAGATCATGTAATTTTAAGCTTCCCATCTTGGTTTATTATGGCGCACAACAAGCACATTTTATACACAACAGATTTGTGTATCAACAAGTTTTTAAAGTGCACGATCAATTTAAATATGTGATTTCAAGTGTTCAATTTGATTCGTACTTAATTCTGACTCAACCTTTTCTTTGGTCCAGAAACATATCAGGAAGGGTGTAATAGGGCCTACACTTAAGGTGGAGGAGCTAGGGCGTCGAAAAGTCAATCATGGGGTAAGAACCTTGTCAATCTATATGTCATGAGTACTTAGACAGTATTAAATGTCTTTTTGCTTCCTCATACTTTAAGACATCATTTTTTTTACGCTTCCTCTGTTGGTTTAGCCATTCTCCTCTTTCTTGAATAGCCTTTGAATCATGTCCAGTCATAAGCATGAGAAAATAATCTAGGCTAACTTTTTTTTTCCTTGAATGTAGGATATTTATGTTTTACGGTTTTACAATCGATTGGATGAGACAAAAAAAGGAGAAGTAAGTTACAGTTTTCATCTATAGTTTGCAAATTATTGGTGCAATTTCAAGATGGATTAGATATTTCAATGTGAAGTGGTAAAGATTGTTGGCGTTTTAGAATCCATACTATGCACTGAACATATTCATTTATCTGTCGATTATGTGCTTTATTTTATTTTTTGTGATGATTGATTGTCTTGTGTCTGCTCGTTGTGATAATTTACCATACAGAATTTATAGTTGGCCTGCATGAAAGAAATATCAAATAAAGTGGCATTTGTGCCAGTTCACATGTTAGTTTCTTTCTCCATTTTCTCAATGCCAAGCAAATAAACAATGGATGGCCTCTCTTTAGGCATGCCATCTTCTACCTGTATCTTTTTTAATTGTCTGGATCTTAAAAAATGGATCCTAAAATAATGATTATATTGTACAATTTAAGTAATGATTCCAAGCCAACACTTCCATCTGTTTTACAACCCAGTAGACTCCACTGCTTTGTGTTCCCTATTTCACATTAAAGGCAGGTTTCTGGCTGTTAAGACTTTCTAAAGCTGTCAGTGATGCAAACTAATCAAACCTCAATTCACCAACGCTACATCCACTGTGTTGTCAATTGCTATTTAGCAGACATTTGTCTTTATTCAACTTCAGACCTCTTATGTTCTATTAAGCCATCTTACCCAACCTGGTTGTGAAGAAAAGCAGCCTCAAAGTTTTTAAGTTCTGACAATAACCTAAAACTTGCTCTTAGAAATTCCTTAGAAGCTGAGATCATCAATAATTATTAAACCCAATTCAAATTTTATTTGTCTTAAAGAATAGAGTATACTCTAATAGCTTCCATTAGTAGAACCTGTGATTGCACACTCTAAGAAACCATCATTGCAAAATTCTGAAAAATAACTAGAATTGGAAATTTATTATGAAGAATATTCCTTCTTGAGCCTTTATCTAATTGGCATTCATACAAGAGCATTATGTGGAATTTTCCAGAAAGGCAACACATTCCAGGGGTTCACTGACATGTATTTATTAGTTCTCATCTTTTACTTACATGCAAAACATTCTTCTTTATGCAATAAATATTGAGTGAGTTTGGAAGGAAAAATGGATTATTAAGTTCCAGAAAGATAGCTTTATAAGCTGAAAATGTCTTTCATAATTATATGCACAAATGCCTGTCCCGAGTATGTTACCTGATGCATGCCTGCATGTGGGATGCACTCATTGTCACACGCAATGCTACTGTTACGTCCCAGGGTGTAATCTTTAAAATCATGTGCTCTTGAGATGTTATTTGGAATCTGCATTTGGCTTGTGCTAAACCTGGTGGGCCCTTTCATTTGCAGGTTTTTTTAATAAAGTAAATTAGTTTTATTTTCAAATAATTCTTAGTTACGCTTTCCTTTATATGCCAGAAAGACTTACAACTAATTGCTTGTTTGTGCTTCAAGATTGCTTGTGCTACAGCTGGAGAGGTTAAACAATGGATGGAAGCATTTGATCAGGGGAAGCAACAGGTACAGGGAATTAGACTTGAACGTGGTGAATAATTGGTCCTGTGTTAATTTTATATAGAATATCAGAGGTAGTTTCACATATAAAATCATCATGGCAGAACCAATTATAACTGCATTATTTATTATATTGTGTTGTGGTATTTTATTCAATTTGTTATGTTTGGTTTCCTTTCTGACAACTCAAAAGAAATACTCGGTCCTTGTCTTGAAAGTGGAACTTATTGTTTTTGTTTTGAAAAAATTGGTACCTTGTGTAAGTAATGTTAGATTCATCAAATTCTTCTCTTGTTTGGACCATCATAATATTCTTTTGGCAGGCTGAATTTGAACTTGCAAGAGGACTTAGTGCCAGAAACAAGCTGAACATGGAGACAGAGTATGCTTCCTACTTGTGGATCATCTTGTTTAAATAATTATCTTTGGACGAGTCTCTTCACCAATTGGTTTTGCTTGGATAATCATAGAGGATTTAACAACCAAATTAAGCGAGAAATGGAGGAATCTGATTTCTTGATGGGAAAAAAGCTAATATATACATTCATTGGCATCTGTAATCTCCCCACATTTACAGCTAGTTGAGTCCTGGCTCTACTTATAGCTAGTAATTTTTCACAATAATGAATTAAAAAGACATTCTTTTTGCAGCCAGATAATCCTAATTTGCTGATTTCTCAAGAAATGTAAATGTGATACCCATAGTTTGATCAACAATGGTTTCTGGTCTCAGTTACTCTTGCTGTATGTTGATATTTGGGTCTAGGTGACCAATTCAAAAATCCCCCAAATGGTTGTAGATGCGAGATTGACAAGTTATTATTCCTTAAAATAAGCGTTTAGAGAGGCTCAAGCACGTATTATTATTAGCTAGTATTTATATGTAAAGTTATCATTTCCACATGAAATCATGAATCATCAGAGCAACAAACATATAACCAGGTAAAGTTATCATTTCCCAGGACAGTGGGCCAATGCTAGTATTCCTCAGAGAATTTGGGTGGAAGATGTCCCCTATTCTGCTTCATCTCTTGTACTGCTGGATTCTCCTTTAGTTTAATGTTATGTTTATTCCTAAAAAAAGTTATTATTTCCTATTTCATTATTTTGGTTGTAGATGTGTGATGTTATCGTGTCCTGTATTTTTGCAACAAACATATAATGAAGATAAAGTACAAACAATGGGAACAGTTGGTTTTACTGGTTGATGGTCTATTCACTTCTAAAGAAGACAGGTGTTTAAATCCTTGCCAGTCAACTTTTGTGCTTGATTTTATATGAAAACTAGGGGAACTAATCACTTGTAGCCAGGTCTATAACACAACTCTAGGATAGCTTATAATTAATGCAGGTAGTCAAAAGAGGCATAGGTTTTCTTGGGTGTCACTCTAAATCTGTGGAATCATATTGGCAATGCTTTTGTTTTTTATTGTTAATTTCTATTCGTATTTTTTGCTTGGTTCACTGCGGGATTTTATTGTCTGGTATTCTGGATGAATTATTATTGTTTGAAATCTCTTCTCTTTTGTTTTGCAAGGATTATCAATCTTGAAGGACATCGACCTAGAGTGAGGAGATATGCTTACGGATTGAAAAAGTTAATAAGAATAGGGCAAGGTAAGGTGTTACTCTCACTACTCATTAGCAAAACTGTTGCACCTCATTAGGCATTGGAGATTTTTCCAATTGTGCTATACAGTTTTCTTGTCCTGGACATGAATAATCAAAGTTAAGAGTGCATATCTTAGTAAAGTGTGCATATCTTGTCATGGATTACTGCATGACATAGGCTTTGCAGGACTTCCAAGTGTTAATGTATTTCAATTTTCAAAGTAATGTTTTTTTGGCCACATCTGGAGTTCACTTGTATACAAGAGTGTGGCGACTTCTGGGATGTTATGTGTTTGTGATGGTATGGATCTGACATAGAACTGTCTATAGTTCAAAGGTTATGGTGGGATTTTTGGTGCTCATGTGCATGATAGATATGTTCCATCATAGAAATTTCAACTCTTACATAAATTTATCATGATGTTCAGCAAGAAATGAGCAAAATTGCAGTGAGCTTAATGAGCTCAAACCAGCCATTGCTACCCATGTCCACTATAAAAATTAAAATTAGAGGATTTATTTTTTGGTGAAGACCCATTTATCCTAGCAACGGAAAATTAAAAAAAAAAGTTAGTAAAATAAACCAGGAAAACAATTTCTTGGATGTGATGGTGTCTGCTTGCATTTCTTAACATGCAGGAAGATTATAACATATGTTGCATCGATCATTATATGATTTGTCTGTGCCGTTGCCATGTTGTGTGTGTTCCTTTTGTTATAATCCTTTCTTGGTAAAATCCTATAACAACTTAATTTAAATATTTATCTTCGTTATACGAAATTGGGAAAGTTTAATATTGGATGAAATGTATACCCCTTAAACATGCTAAGTGAATGTTTTATATCCTTCTATTTGGTGTTTACAAATATTGAATAAATTTGACTGTAAGAGTAATTTTTACAAAATAAAATATTGATGATTTTTTGTCAAATTGCTTCAACTCTTGATGCCAATTTTATATTTTATACTAAGTAACCTATCAATATGTGTGCTATAGAAATACTTACTGGTATGGAATAATCTTTAGTTTTTTTAGTTTTTTTTTAAAAAAAATTTAATTTGCTAGTTCTGTCTGTCTTTTGTTATTGACAGGTCCAGAAACACTTCTTCGGCAATCCTCAAGCGTGGCTGCTAAGGTTAGGCCTGATAGGTACTTTGAGGGTGAGGTTGGAGATGCAATCGACTTTCATCAATGGAAATGTGTTCGTACAGCTAATGGTACCTTTCTATTATGCAATTTTTATATTCTTGTTTCCAGGTGATGGTCATTGCTTTGTAGATGGTCCTCCCTAAAGCTCTTTCTTTCTCATTTTCTCTAGAGACTTTGACCATTCACTTGTTTTTTGTTCTAAATATATCATTTCATATTCTTCATGAACTTACTACTCATAAATATCTCTATTAGTGTATGGATGTCCTAAATCCTTCATTTTGTATCCCAGATTCATATTTCTTATATGCCATTGATGAGATGTTACAGTTTTTATATGTGGTTAGGATTCTTTATTTGTCTTTAACTTTTTTGGATTAATTCTGGAGAAAAATGGACAACTTACTGTATAGTTTGTTTAAAATTATCATGGCATTTTTGCTGGCCTTAGGAGAAAAATATCAATGGGTTGCTCTCTTGGGAATGGCTAATATAACTCTATTGAAACCTCTGAGCTTCTACAGAAGAATCACAAAAGATAAGGCAGGGATCAGATCTGTGTTCAATTTACTATTGCCCTCATAGGTATATTTTCAATGTGGATGATCCATACTATTGATAAGAATAGAATGCTACTAGTACTGATAGACTAAATGAGCAAGGGAAAGAAAATGTAAATTATTTATGTTTTGGGCATTCTCACAACTTATAAACATGTAGCTTGTGACTGCAATCTCTCAACAGTTGATGGTTACTGGGCCTGCTAAAACATGCAACAGAATCATTGTATTGGCATATAGTACACAAATAGATACTTGAGTATATTTCAAATATTGAGCAGAGCATGATAGGATAGGTTTTACGGGTTTGACATGAAATTTGTTAACTATACGTTGATTTTCATTTCTAAATACTTCCTATTGCTGTGGTTTCAGGTGTTCGAATCTTTGAGGATGTGTCCAATTCCAAGGTTTTTGTTTCTTACTGTATCTGTTAGCCTTGATCGGAAAATGTTTTCTTGAATTCTTATGGAGAAT
>Ga0307517_10004648_pt1 | contig 21041 bp, 12 predicted proteins | sample 23_EM_MG_FD_194515 | JGI IMG/M metagenome (GOLD analysis project Ga0307517, IMG submission 194515) | Populus trichocarpa ectomycorrhiza microbial communities from riparian zone in the Pacific Northwest, United States - 23_EM | ecosystem: Host-associated > Plants > Roots > Unclassified | place...
TACGACCTGCTTTTGATGCCGAATTCCAGTTCGGTGCTGTCGGTGTAGGGGAAATGGTCGCCAAACTCGTGGGTCAATGCTTCTGCGCAGGCGGCGGAAATGGTGCAATGCCCGCAGGTATATTCCGGAAAGGGAGGGGTTTGCAGGTGTGGCCGCCAGTTAGGATCGAAGTATTTATTGATGACGGTCTCGGGCCGCGTGGTATTATAAGTATATTTTATATTCCAGCATTGGATGAAGGCATCGAAGAGGGCGATGGATGTCCTGGCATAGGCGCATACGGTAGTGGGAAAGTCGGCGCCGGACCTTTTAGCTGCGATGCCTACGATACCCATCCAATGACCTCCCGGCGAGAATTTCTTTGTACCGAACATCAGGTGCCCTGAGACATTCAGTTTGAAAGGATTGTCGTCCCAGAAATCGGCGATCGCGGCTTGTTCCGGGGAGAGGGAGTCGACGATCCGTTCGCTTAATTTCACTTCCTTATAATAATTGCTCTTCTTATCTGTGACATTAAAGGGATAGGGGGGCGGCGGTATGAATTGCCTGACGCTGTCGATGACCAGGTTGCGGATCTTATTCCAATGCGGTTCGGAGGCGGAGGAATAGGCGGGAGGGGTAGGAATCCATCGTCCGGGTGAGTCGATGACGGTATATTCCGGGGCGCCCCTTGTCTCGAGATAGTTGTCGTGCCGGCTCCATTCCATGACTACCGAAGATACGGTGTCGGCATATTGGATGCTGTTCTGCAGCATATCGCCGGGCATGCCGTGATCCGTCGCCAGTTGCTGAAGGCTGTCTGTGTATGTTCGCATGCTGCCGGCCGGAAACGTCACGGATTCCCCCAACTTGCAATAGGCCAGCAGGGCTGCCAGTTCGTAGTCTATTATTCTGCCTTGTACTGGCTTCGGCAATACGCCCAGACCATGCAACTGACCGGAGAGGGATACAAATCTGCCGGGGTATCCTGCGGCAATGACTTCATAGGCCGCTACAGCCGCATATAAATAGTTCCGGGAGGCCACGATGGGCGTAAAATTATTGCCCATGACGACCGTATTCAGCTCATGCACGGTATTACAATACAATAAGGGGTCCCTGAAAATTTTATCATAGTCCTTTTTTTCATGGCAGGCCAGGAGGCCGCAAAGGATAAAGAGGATGGCTGCCTTATTCATATAGCAAGTATTTTTTTCTCGTTGGTTTCGGCATGATCTAACTCTTCTACACATTCTTCCCTAAGGTAATCATAAAATGAATGCTTATCGATCAGCAAGGCAGACAGGCTGGCGGCCATCCCGGCGAGCATCAGGTGAAAGATCACATTGTGCCTGTCCGTCATTTCAAGGACTAAAATAGCCGAAGTAAAAGGGGTGCGTGTAACGCCCGTTAAAAATCCTACCATTCCGGATAGTATTAACAGGTTGGTATCGGTCGCCGACAGATGAAACAGCCCGGCGAATAAGGAACCGACACCTGCGCCTGCGGCGAGGGAAGGTGCAAATATGCCTCCGGCAGCACCTGTAGTAAAGGATAGCACAGGTCCGATGGTCCGGAATAAGGCAATATGCCAGCTTGAATATTTATCATTAGTGAATAGAACTCTTGTGATCAGTTCTTTTCCTGACCCGAACATGCTCCCCGATATAAAGACAGCCAATGATGCGACGATCAACGCGCAAACAATTAAATAAGCCAGGTGCTGATAATCTTTTTGAAAAGTTTTTTTCCAGTGGATCAACCTGAGCATCCATTTGGATATGCCGCTGCCGATCAGGCCGCTGATTAACGCTACCAGGATAACAGGAAGGAAAATAAATCCTGATAAGTTGCTGACGTCCGGATATCCCAGGTACAGGTAAGGGCCTAAGAATGCCTGCGCCGTTAAACCGGCAATGATAATAGCGGTAAACAGGGCCGTCTTGAAATGACTGATATGTGTTTTGGTCAATTCTTCGACGGCAAATACAATCCCTCCCAATGGCGTATTAAAGGCGGCCGCCAAACCTGCGGCGGCGCCTGTCATGATCATATTTTTTTTTGAGATCCTTGGCCACCAGGACGGAAGCCATTGATTGATCTTCCAGAATACGGAACCGGCAATCTGGATGGTGGGGCCTTCGCGCCCGATGATCCCGCCGCCAAATACCATTACCAGGCTTGAAAGGATCTTTACAAGGATGACTCGAATGCTCAGGAGTTTTTTGATCTTATCGGTGGTAGCAGGAGAACTTATTTCAATGGCCGCCATTACCTGTGGAATGCCGCTGCCCCTGGCATAGGGTGAAAACCGCCTGACCAACCACCATGAAAGGACGAAACAGGAAGGCGTTATTATAAAAAAAAGAAAATCATAATGATGGAATATATAAGAGGTTCCGTGTTCTGCCAAGGCAAATAGCTTTGTATAAGCTACGGCAATGATGCCTGTGATCAAAGAACCCACCCAAAAAGGAGCGGCCTTCAGGATATTATGCTTTAGATTGTCACTACCAATTCTTTCAAATAAGATCCTGCTAAGTGCTATGACTTTTTTAAGCATCTTTCTTTTAGTATTGCGGCAAAATTATCCATAGTAGTCCGGAATCCGGCCGGATTTCTTTTCTGCGTGGAAATTCTAATGAGATTCTAATGCCCATGGAGCCGGCGTTTTGAGGCTCCCGTTCCTTTGAGCAGGCAGGTGCATTGTTATTTTGTCTAAATTGAGGAAAAGGATATCTGATTAACCAGAATCCCAGATCCATCCAGCATATCGATAAAAATGAAAATATCCCGGTATATATTTTTGACCTTCTTTTTCATCCTGTTATTATTCTCTATAACGACCTATATCAACTACCGGCTATCACAAATGGTGGTAGTAAATGAAGAGTATCTTTCCCGGTCCGGCAATATTATCAGGGAGGCCGGACGCTTCCAACGGAATATCCTGACCATGGTCAATGGCTTACATGGTTACCTGCTTACGGGAGAAAGGTCCTTTATAGAATCCTACGATACGGCCAGCGTCGAGAACGATAGTATCCTGGTGGAACTATCATCCCTGCTGACGGACAGCTCGCAAAGCCGGTTGCTAAAAGAGATAAAGCAGCTAAATGATCAGTGGACGGATGAATATACTGAACCGTTGAAGCAAGCGAAGATCTTATCGAATGTCAGCGCGAAGAACCTGGATTCTTTTAACAATTTCTATAAGGAAAAATTCGCAACCGGGCATGAGCAGTCCATTCAATCGCTGCTGAAGGTGAAATTCAAACGTTTTGCCACCCATGAGTATGAGATCCGGGAAGCTAATATGGAACGTCTTGCGGCGGCGGTCGGAAAAACCCGGAAGCTGTCTTTGATGCTGATCATCCTTTCCATCCTGGCGGCTTCGGCCGTGATCCGTTTCCTGGTGAAAAAAATATCGCGTCGACTAAGACAAATGGCGAATATGGCGAATGACATAGCCATTGGCAATTACAATGTCAGCATCAAGGATATAGGAAGGGACGAATTAAGTTCCCTGGGACATTCGCTGAACCATATGGCCTCAGAATTATCCAGGAATATCTCCCTGTTGCAACGATCCAATGAGGAACTGGACCAGTATGCGCATGTCGTATCGCATGACCTGAAAGGACCGCTAAGGGGTATCGGAAACGTCATTAGCTGGATCGAGGAGGACCATAAGGAGGAAGTGACGCCGAAGGTCAATGAATACCTGGCTCTTATCAAGGGCCGGATAGTAAGGGCGGAGAACCTTGTCGAGGGGCTATTATCCTATGCCAGGATCGACAAGGAGGAGATGGAGAAGGAAATAACACCTGTCAATGCATTGATCGGGGAGGTATTGGAGAACCTGCCGGGGCATGAAAAGGTATCGGTGGAAGTGGGTGAGCTCCCGGTCATTCATACGGAGAAAATATTGCTTTTTCAGGTGTTCTCTAACCTGATCAACAATGCGATCCGGTATAATGATAAGGAAAAGAGGGAGGTCCGGATCTATTGCAAGGAGCACAAGGACCTGTATGAATTCTTTGTCGAGGACAATGGGATGGGGATCTCGGAAATTTATCACAAACGTATCTTTATTATCTTCCAGACGCTGGCCGACCGGGACAGTTATGAGAGCACGGGTGTGGGATTGGCGATCGTCAGGAAGATCCTGGATAGTAAGAAACAGGATATACGTCTTGTGTCGCAACCAGGGCTGGGATCTATTTTTTCATTCACCTGGCCTAAAAACTGATATTATGAAACCGATAAATATTCTGCTCGTTGAGGACGATCAACTGGATGTTATGGAAATAAGGCGTACGCTGGACAAGGCTAATATTATCTACCAGATGATGACCGCCAGGAATGGCGAAGAGGCGTTGACATTGCTGGCGGATCGCGGGGGGAGCGGCATCGAAGAACTGCCTGATATATTGCTGATCGACATCAATATGCCTAAAATGGATGGTTTCGAGCTGATCGAAGCGATACGTAAACAGGAGGAATGGAAACATCTGAAATGCTTCATTATTACTACGTCCAATGAAAGGGTGGACCGGAAAGCGGCCGAAAAGCTGGGCGTATCGGGTTATATTACCAAGCCGCTGAAACTGAACAGCCCGACTTCCATGGATGCCTTCAACCTCATCATCGACCTGATGAATTTCAAAAGCAAGGAATAGGCCGCTTATGCAGAAAGGAATGTGCCTGTTGTGGGTGGAATCGGTATCTTAGTCCAATATAAACCTGTTATTGGGGAGATGAGTACTATAATCATGCTGATCATTTTTGTCATGGGATACCTGGCGATAGCCCTGGAGCATCCGCTGAAGCTCAATAAGGCGGCATCGGCATTGATCACCGGCGTACTTTGCTGGATGGTATTTTTTCTTCACAACGACAACCCGGAGAGGTCGGGGGAATTATTGCTGCACCATCTCGGCGAGATAGCATCCATCCTTTTTTTCCTATTAGGGGCCATGGCAATTGTGGAGCTGATCGATACGCATAGTGGCTTCGACCTGATCACCGACCATATCACCACCCGAAGCAAGGGGACTTTGCTGGTGGTAATAAGCGTTCTTACTTTTTTCCTGTCGGCCTTGCTGGACAACCTTACCACGGCTATTGTGATGGTGTCCTTATGCGGTAAGCTACTGGCTGATAAGGAAGACCGGCTTTGGTTCGCAGGCATGATCGTCATTGCAGCCAATGCCGGCGGCGCCTGGTCACCCCTGGGAGACGTGACCACCACGATGCTATGGATCGGAGGGCAGATCAGCGCCCTGCATATCGTCAACAGCCTCTTATTACCTGCCATGGCCGTATGTATCTTTCCGGCCATGATCATGGCGTATCGATTCAGAGGAAAGAAAATAACGGCGTCTATCCGCGCCCTCTGTACGCCGCAGGAAAAGAGGGAAGGGCGGATGATCCTGGTGGCGGGTATAGGGTTTCTTATTTTCGTACCGTTGTTCAAAACCGTTACGCACCTGCCTCCATTCATGGGGATGTTGCTGGCACTGGGCCTCATGTGGGTGCTTACTACGATCATCCACCGGGATAAGCCAGTCGAAAAGATCGAGAAACTTTCTGTTTCCAGGGCTTTGCAGAAGATCGATGCGCCCAGTATCCTTTTCTTCCTGGGCATCTTGCTGGCGGTGTCGGCCCTTGACTCGCAGGGGATATTGAAAATATTCGCCCACTACCTGGATGTGCATTTGAAGAATGAATACCTGATCGGCGGCTCCCTGGGATTGCTCTCTTCCCTGGTGGATAATGTGCCCCTGGTATCTGCTTCCCAGGGTATGTATGACCTGGCTGCTTACCCGGCCGATCATGATTTTTGGACCTTCCTGGCGCTGAGCACCGGCATCGGGGGGAGCGTCATTATTATTGGCTCCGCAGCAGGAGTAGCCGTAATGGGCATCGAACGCATTCCTTTCCTATGGTACCTGAAAAAGATAAGCTGGCTTGCCTTGCTGGGATTTATCGCAGGGGCGGGTGTCTTTTTGTTGCAAAAGCTGGCGGGATGATAACTGGCAATCGCCAGAGGACATCAATTATCGGAGAACTGCATGATTTCGCTGAATGTCTTATCGATGACCTGTTCGTAACGGTCATTGAATTCCTTTTCCAATGAATCTATAATACGGTTGAGGCGGTCGATGTCGACGGCAGGGTCTATCCGTGGATCTTCCTGTGCTTCGGTGACATATTTTTTAGTGACGAGGACCTTCATTTTTCCGGACTGGGTCTCGGTCAATCCTTTTTCCAGCCGGATAAGGAGTTCGCCCTCTTTTACGGGACTGATAGAGAGGATCACTTTTTTGGTTTCGCCTGCATGAAGATCATTTTTCCAGGCTACCAGGCGGTGTTTTAATTCCTGACGCATATTACTACGGTTTTTTGAATTTAATGAGTATCTATAAATGTAAATGTAGAGTATTTATTGCCTGATCATCCGGTGCGGCAGGCGGCGGGGGCGTCGGCGGAACCCTTTTGCAGAAAGGGTTTCAGGCGATCAGTTCTTAATAATTGAAATTTTAAAAGCGGGATGGCTGAAAATACGGAGGACGGGGATATTATTTATTCTTTTGAAGTAGGAAGGAGAATGATGCGGGAAGCGGTGCGCGGGGTTTTAATATATTATTTATTTTTATAATTTCTATGAAAAATATTTTCTTAAATTTTTCCACCTGTTGTGAATAGGCGCAAAAAAGCCGGCGTACACTCGCCGGCCCTTTTTATCAGGACGTTATAAGATGCTACGCTGCCGTCAGTCCCATATCGGGTTGTGGCTGTGCTTCGGGTGTTTGCGTGATGGTGATGGGGCTTGTGTACTTTCCGCTGATGATCCGGAAGTAAATGATACTGATGATCACGGAGCAGACCACGCTGATCAGGATGGAGATCTTGGCGATGTTACGGAAGCTCTCCTGGTTGAAGGCAAGCATGGTGGTGAAGATCGACATGGTAAAGCCGATGCCTGCCAGGGTGCCCATGCCGAAAAGCTGCTTCCATTTCGTATTGGCGGGCAGGTGGGCGATGTTGCAGGCGACCATGATGCGGCTGACCAGGAAGATGCCTACGGGTTTCCCGATCACCAGGCCCAGGATGACGCCCATGCTCACGGTGGTGTTCAGGGACTGGATGATATGGTTAGGGATGAGGATGGCGGTATTGGCCAGGGCGAAGAGGGGCAGGATAAAAAAGTTGACGGGTTTGTGGATGATCTTTTCTATCAGGGCCAGGTGGCGTACGGGCATGGCGAAAGCGAAGAGCACGCCGGTGATGCTGGCTTCCACGCCGGACTGCAGCATGGCGTACCAGAGACCAAGTCCGAGGAGGATCTGGATGGAGCCGAATTTTATTTTCAGGTAATTGCAACCTAAGAGTGTGAGATAGATAATGGCAGATAAGCCTAACCACCATCCGCTGACATGTCCGCCGTAGAATAAGGCGATGACGACGATGGCGCCGAGGTCATCGATGATAGCCAGGGCCATGAGCAGGATCTTGAGCCCTACGGGAAATCTTTTGCCTAAGAGGGAGGCGATGCCCAGGGAAAAGGCGATATCCGTAGCTGTTGGGATCCCCCAGCCATGCGCCTGGTGGGTATTGATATTGAAAGCGGTGTAGATAAGGGCGGGTACCAGCATGCCACCGAAGGCGGCACCGAAAGGCAGGATGGCTTTTTTGAAGGAGGATAATTCCCCGGTCAGCAATTCGCGTTTGATCTCCATGCCTGCCAGCAGGAAGAAGAAGGCCATCATAAAATTATTGATCCAGTCGAGGGGGGAAGTGGGGAGGCGGAGAGGATTACCGCGGAACATTTCTGCTCTCCATCCGCTGCTATACCAGGAACTGCCGGTGGAATTAGCGATCACCAGCGATAGCAGGGTACATCCGATCAGGAGGACGCCGGTGGAGCGGCTATCGTTGATGAAATCCCGGAGGGGAGTCATGATCCGGTAGCGAAGTGGTTTGGCGGCGGTGACCTGAAGCGGAGCCATAAGCTATAAATTATAAAATAAAATAATATAAACTATTTCCGTTCTTCTACTAAGTTACGACATAAATGACTAGGAAAATCTTAAATAATAAGCAATAATGTAATTATTATTAACATATTATTTAATACAATATGAATAAATAACCTTAGTTAAAACTCTGTAAAATAGGCTTTTAGTCGATTATTGGGGCGATAGGTCCTTGGCCGGGGAATATGACATTCGTATTTCGTACATTTAAGACATGAGACCTAAATTTCAATCAAGACAATCTGTAGCGATAAATGCTCCGCTTGAAAAAGTATGGGAGTTCGGGCAAGACCTTTCAAAAATAGCAGCGTACCATCCACGGGTAGACAAGGTTGGCTTAATTTCCGGCAAGCAGTTTCGTGGGGAAGGCGTAGCTTATCAATGTCATCTTTCCGATGGGAAAAATACGTGCATAGAAAAAAAGCGATAGAAAATGAGCATTAGATCCTTGGTAAAAGACACAAGAAAAATTGGAATAATTGCCATAGTTATTATTTTCCTGGCATTGATCAGATGTGTTAGCGAGCCATTCAGGTTGCAATATTACTCTACGAAAGCTTTAACCTTTGTCGACATTAAACCTTTTTTGATGGGCTCGTTGGTTACAAGCTTGGCCCTTCTGATAATGACACTTCTTTCGTTTGCTGGCAGATATAAACTCATTATTACAATTTGTATATTGACAGTTGTGGTGCTATTTATCATTAAGGGTATATACATGATACCATGAGAATAGCTAATAAAAGGGAGGGTTGCAAAATCTTGCAACCCTCCCTTTATTAAATTTCACTATGAAAACCCTGGAATATTAATCAACATACCCGTGTACGCCCATTTCGGCGATATCCAGGCCTGCCTCTTCGACGGCTGCCGGTACGCGGATCGGGGTGATCTTATTGGATATTTTGAAGAAGAAGTACATGACGGGGAAGACGAAGATGGCGCAGGTGAGTGTCCCGATGACCTGTGCTCCGAACTGGCTGGCATCTCCATAGAAGAGACCTTTCACCGTGCCGGGAACGCCATTCCATCCGTCTCCGTAAGAGCCATCAGCGAAGAGACCAAGGGAAAGCACGCCCCATGCGCCATTGACACCGTGTACGGCGAAGGCGCCCACGGGATCGTCGATCTTCAGTTTCCTGTCGACAAAATTATAGGCAAAATAGACCAGGCAACCTGCTATCGCGCCGATGATGACAGAGCCGATGGAGTTGACGAAAGCACAGGGAGCCGTGATGGCGACCAGGCCGGCCAGGAGGCCATTGGCCAGCATACCCGGATCGGGCTTCTGTCCTTTCGCGTACATGACCAGGAGTACAGCCAGGGTGGCAGCTGTGCCGGCCATCATCGTATTGACGGCTACGATGCTGATACGATAGTCGCCGCCGGCGAGGGTAGATCCGGGGTTGAAGCCGAACCATCCGAAAGCCAGGATGAACGTTCCTAAGAGGGCCATGGGAATATTATGACCGGGGATGGTATTGACGGTGCCGTCCTTGCCATATTTCCCGATACGTGGGCCGATGACGATGGCGCCGGCAAGGGCTGCCACGCCGCCGACCATGTGCACGACGGAAGAGCCGGCGAAGTCGACATGACCGTGGCCGAGGTGGAAGTTGACGCCCAGTTGTGAAAGCCAGCCGCCGCCCCATACCCAGTTACCGAAGATAGGATAGACGAACATAGAGATGAACAATCCGAAAATGAGGAAGGATTTGAAGGACCATCTTTCCGCCATGCTACCAGTGGGGATGGTGGCGGTAGTGTCCATGAATACCATCTGGAAGAGGAAGAGGGTGAAAACACCGACGTCATAGACCTTGCTATTCAGGAAAAAACCGACGGTGCCCGCGATACCGAAATCGTGACCGAACATGTGCACGATATATTCATGAGGTATGACACCGGGCGCGCCGCCCAGGGTGGCGACATTGAGGGCGCCGCCGAACATCAGGGCGAATCCGCAGACCCAGAAGCCGAACATACCCAGGCCATAGACCAGGAAGTTCATGCCCATGGTATGGGCTACGTTCTTCTTTTGGGTGAATCCTGTTTCGACCAGGGCGAAGCCTGCCTGCATGAACATCACGAGGAATCCCGCGATCAGCGTCCACATAATGTTAATGGCGATCTTGTTATGGCCGTCTGCGGCGCCGATGGTGTTGACGGCGGCAATGACCTTATTCATCGCCGTATCTTTCGTGGCGGCCAGGGTATCGATGGCCAAATCTTTAATGGTGCCGGTGTTGGCGCCGGTAGCATCCTGTGCGAAAGTGAAAGTTGGCGTAAGCAGTACCAATACGATCCCCAGGATGGCTGCAGCCCGGAGACAGGGACGAAAGTTAGTTCTCTTGATGTTTGCTCCCATGGTTTTTGTTTTTGGTTTTGAAGATTGTTAGATGGTTGTTTTGTAATGATTCATTGATGCAGTCAGGAGTAGGATAAGGCTGGGTTGCTTTTATTTATTAAGACCGGATAAAGCCGCCTGTTTGGCAGGGGCTTACCCGGTCATAAAAGTCAGGTCATTCGAAGGTCAGTTCGGGGGTACATGTCAGGCATCCGCCGGTTAGAACGAATAGATCGCAGCCACGACCACACTGGCGCCTGATTTAGTAGTGGTGCCATCTTTCTTGGTCCAGAGTTCTTCACTGCCGTGGTCGTAACGGAACTCAGGAATGAAAGTGAAGCCATCCACTTTGAAAAGGGCGGACAGCGTATTAGCGAATACTTTCGCACCGGTGGCGGCGCTGACGGGGTGGAGTTTGATGCCATCCTTGTCGCTGAAATATTCGCTGCGCAGGGTCAGGCCGAACCAGGGCTGAGGGTCCAGGTTCAGGTAGAGGGCGCCGCCGTACCAGGTATGTCCCGTCGCATAATTGTCGCCGGGGTAGCTGGATTTGTTGACGGTGCCGTTGACGCCCAGGCTGAAGAGACTGCTGGCCTTGGCCGTCAGCACCAGGTCATATTGGTGGATCTTGGCATCGGTAGCATCCCTGCCGCCCACATAGTTCAGGTAGAGGTGGAGGTTATCGCTGGGTGCGAAGCTATACTGGGCGATGAGGTTCTTGTTATTCTCCAGGGAGGAAGGGACGCTGCGGAAGTCTGTCGGGTTGGATACGCCGATCATGAACCCGCTTTTTCCGAAGGTAAAGTCCGCCTTGACGCCCGTGTGGGAGAAAGGACCGTTGGTGAACATATAGGACATGCTGTAATTCCTGTTCAGGTAGGCATCCAGGACCTCATAGCCGATATGGGTGGCCCAGGTGCCGGCGGTGAACTTTACCGCCGCGCTGGGTGAGTAACTGATATATAATTGTTTGATCGCCTGAACGATCCCGGCATCGTTGTAGGCGAATTCCTGGGCGCGGGGTCCGAACCCGAGGTCGGCAACCATATCCAGTTTAGCCGTCTTGTGTTCCAGCTTGACGGAGGCCATGCCCAGGGCGAACTGATCATGAGCGCGCGCGAAACTGGTGAGGGAAGAGGTGTTGGGGTCCTTATTCTTGTTGAAATCATACCGGTAGAATACGTCTACCGATCCGGTAATGGCCAGGACAGGGGCGGGGGCTGCTGCCTTGGCGGTGTCGGTTGTCTGGGCCCATGTTGAAAATGAGCATGCGGTGGCCATAAGGGAAAAAGCGAGTTTCCTTAGCATTACTGTTGATTTTGGTTATGTAAATAAAAGACGGGTCGGAACGGTCGGGCAAACGATCGCCTGGTTTGCGTTGTGATGAAAAGGGGTCAGCGATCATCTACCGGCTTGAAATGGGTGCTGAAGCCCCGAAAACACATTAAATAAATAACTATTTGATAATTCTTATACAATATACTCCAAACAGGCGTGTTATTCCTTAAATATATTATATATTATAAATACTAATATGAAAAAAGAAACCCATTTTTTCTTTTATAACTGTATGATAAAGAAGATGCTAAATTGGAGATATCCTTAAAAAGGGTGATTTCAAATATTGAAGTTATTCAAAAAAACAGCCTAATTTTATCCGTTTTTCAATAAAATAAAAAGGCCGGAATGACATTTGTCAACCCGGCCCTTAATTGGTTAGAAATTATTTAGGCGTGACCCCGGTGGGTCAGTTGCTATACCGTGATCAGGCTCTGATCTTTTCTTTCCAGCAGGGATTGGCCGACCAGGTATTCGTCGACCTTGCGGGCGCATTCCCGGCCTTCGCTGATAGCCCATACGACGAGGGATTGTCCCCTGCGCATGTCCCCGGCGGTGAATACCTTGGAGATATTGGTCTGGTAATCTTTTTCGGAAGCTTTGACGTTCCCTCTCTCGTCCAGTTCCACGTCCAGTTCCTGCAGCAGTCCTTCGCGCTGGGGGTGTACGAAGCCCATGGCCAGGAAGGCCAGTTCGCAGGGGATCTCTTTTTCGCTGCCGGGGACCTCCACGAATTGGGCGGCCCGGCCTTCTTCCGTGAATTTCCATTCCAGGTTCACCAGTTTCAGGGCCTTGAGGTTGCCTTTTCCATCACCGATGAATTCCTTGGTGGCGATGGCCCACTGCCTTTCGACTCCTTCTTCATGGGAAGAAGAGGTCTTCAGGGTCATGGGGTAGGTAGGCCAGGGCATATGGGTGGTGCGCCCTTCCGGGGGCTTGGGCAGGAGTTCGAATTGGGTGACGGAGCGGGCGCCGTGCCGGTTGGAGGTCCCTACACAATCGCTGCCGGTGTCTCCGCCGCCGATGACCACTACATTTTTTTTGCCGGCCAGGATATCTTCTCCCTGCACGGGCAGTTCGCTGACCCTTTTATTCTGTTGTTTGAGGAAGTCCATGGCGAAATGCACTCCCTTCAGTTCCCGGCCGGGTATGGGCAGGTCACGGGGGATGGTGGATCCGCCTGCCAGCACGATGGCGTGGAATTCCCGGAGGAGGTCGTTGATGCCGACATTCACGCCGATATGGGCATTGCATTTAAAGGTGATCCCTTCCTCTTCCATGAGCTTGATCCTGCGGGCCACCACCCATTTTTCCAGTTTGAAATCGGGAATGCCATAGCGCAGGAGTCCACCCGGCTGGTCGTCCCGTTCGAAGACCGTTACGGCGTGGCCGGCGGCATTCAGCTGGTCGGCGGCGGCCAGGCCTGCGGGTCCGGAGCCGACGATGGCTACTTTCTTCCCTGATCTCATGGCAGGTTTGCGGGATTTGACGAAGCCTTTATCGAAAGCGATCTCGATGATATGTTTCTCGATCTCCTCGATGGCGACGGGAGGCTGGTTGATCCCCAGTACGCAGCTGCTCTCGCAGGGAGCGGGGCAGATACGGCCGGTGAATTCGGGGAAATTATTGGTGGAGGTCAGGATCTCGTAAGCCTCCTGCCATTGCTGGCGGTATACCGCGTCGTTGAATTCGGGTATCACGTTGCCCAGGGGGCATCCGTTGTGACAGAAAGGGATCCCGCAGTTCATGCAACGGGAGGCCTGGTGGTTCAGCTGTTGTCCTGAATACCTGGTCACAAATTCCTTGTAATCATTCTTCCTCTCCTGTACCGGGCGCTTGGAAGGTAATTCTCTGGTGAATTCAAGAAAGCCGGTTGGTTTGCCCATGTTTGCTGTTTGCTGATTGGTAAATGTTGCCTTGTACTATGGTCTTCGTTCGTCTATCCGGCCACAGAGAACAACGGAGTGGCTGAGTCACACATGAGAGCCGACTCCGCGTTCTCAAAGAGGTCGCTGATCTTGATTGACCTTCCGTCGAGCTGCTTTCGCGGTCTGGTCTCTGTGGCCGGACGATGAATTATGAACGAACAGTTTGTTTATGTTTTTTTTCTGCCAATACTTTTTTATAATCCTTCGGGAATACCTTGACGAAATTCTTCAGCTGATTCTCCAGGTCATCGAGCACGAATTTCGCGACCGTGCTGGCGGTGTAGGCATAATGACGCTGGATCATATCCCTGAGCTCCGCCACATCTTCCTGATCGAGAGGGTCGAGGTCCACCATTTCCTTGTTGCAGAGGGCGCCGAATTGTCCGCGTACATCGTAGATATAGGCGATCCCGCCGCTCATACCCGCCGCAAAGTTCCTGCCGGTATTTCCCAGGATGACGACCCTTCCGCCCGTCATGTATTCACATCCATGGTCCCCGATGCCTTCCACGACGGCCCGGACGCCCGAGTTACGGACGGCGAACCGCTCGCCGGCCTTGCCCCGGATAAAGGCTTCCCCGGAAGTGGCGCCATAGAAAGCGACATTGCCGATGATGCTGTTCTCTTCCGGTACGAAGCCTGCCGTCTGTGATGGGTAAACGACGAGGCGGGCGCCGGATAATCCTTTGCCGAAATAGTCATTGGCGTCGCCTTCCAGTTCCAGCGTCACCCCGTTGGTGTTGAAGGCGCCGAAGCTCTGCCCGGCCGTGCCTGTGAACTTGAAATGGATGCTGTCTTCCGGCAGGCCGGCGGACTTATATTTTTTAGAGATCTCGTTGGAGAGGATCGTGCCGGCCGTCCTGTCCGTATTCCGGATGGGGAAGGAGGCGAATACTTTCTCCTGCCTGTCCAGCGCGGGGCCCGCGGCCGCCAGCAGCTTCCAGTCCAGCACTTCGGTCAGACCGTGATCCTGGTCTTCCTGTTGGAAGAGGCCGGTGTTCGGACCGGCGGGTTCCTTATAGAGGATGGGCGAGAGATCGAGTTTGCTGTATTTCCAGTGGGTGATATTTTCCCTGGGCTCCAGGCAATCCACCTGTCCCACCATTTCATTGATGGTGCGGAAGCCCAGTTCGGCCATGATCTCGCGGAGCTCCTGGGTGATAAACTTAAAGAAATTGACCACGTGTTCGGCGTCGCCGGCGAAACGTTTGCGCAGCTCCGGGTCCTGGGTGGCTACTCCCACGGGGCAGGTGTTCAGGTGGCATTTGCGCATCATGATACAGCCTTCCACCACGAGGGCCGTTGTGGCCAGTCCCCATTCTTCCGCGCCCAGGAGGGTGGCGATGGCGATGTCGCGGCCCGTCTTCATCTGGCCGTCCGCCTGCAGCACGATGCGGCTGCGCAATTTATTTTTAACGAGGGTCTGGTGGGACTCAGCGAGGCCGAGTTCCCAGGGCAGTCCTGCGTGTTTGATGGAACTGATGGGCGAGGCCCCGGTGCCTCCGTCATGACCGGAGATGAGCACGACATCGGATTTGGCCTTGGCCACGCCGGCGGCGATGGTGCCTACGCCTGCCTTGGAGACCAGCTTAACGCTGATGCGGGCGGCGCGGTTGGCATTTTTCAGGTCGAAGATCAGCTGCGCGAGGTCTTCGATGGAATAGATGTCATGGTGGGGCGGGGGGGAGATCAATCCCACGCCGGGTGTGGAATGGCGTACTTTACCGATCCACTCGTCCACCTTATGACCGGGCAGTTGGCCGCCTTCGCCGGGCTTGGCGCCCTGGGCCATTTTGATCTGCAATTCGTCGGCCATGGTAAGGTAGTAGCTGGTGACGCCGAAACGGGCGGATGCGACCTGCTTGATGGCGCTGCGCATGGAATCGCCGTTGGGCAGGGGTTCATATCTTACTTCATCCTCTCCGCCTTCGCCGGTATTGCTCTTGCCGCCGAGACGGTTCATCGCGATGGCCAGGGTGGAATGGGCTTCATGGGAGATGGACCCGAAGGACATGGCGCCGGTGGCGAAGCGCCGGTAGATGCTTTCTGCCGGTTCCACCTCGTCGATGGAAATGGAAGGGCGGTTGCGCTTGAACGTGAGCAGGCTCCGCAGCGTGGCGGCTTTCTCGCTCTGATCGTTCACCAGCCTGGAATATTTTTTAAAAGTGTTGTAATCGTTGGTGCGCGTGGAATATTGCAGCAGGTGGATGGTCTGCGGGTTGAAGAGGTGGAATTCCCCTTTCCGCTTCCATTGGTAGACGCCGCCCGTTACCAGTCTTTCCACCGGCACGTCCTTGCGGCTGAAGGCGAAATAGTGTTTGGCCAGGGTCTCTTTGGCGATCTCGTCCAGGCCCATCCCTTCGATGCGGGAAGTGGCGCCGGTGAAATATTTGTCGACCACCGTCCTGTTCAGGCCGATGATCTCGAAGATCTGTGCGCCCTGGTAGGACTGCAGGGTGGAGATCCCCATTTTGGAGAACACTTTCAGCAGTCCGTCGCAGATGGCCTTGATATAATTCTTTTTCAGCTGCTCGGTATCCTGGTCCGTCTGCAGTTTGTCCATCAGCTTCATATCCCGGATCGTCGAGAGGGCGAGGTAGGGGTTGATGGCGGTGGCGCCGAAGCCGATGAGGCAGGCGAAATGGTGCACTTCCCATACGTCCCCTGCTTCCACGATGATGCCTACCTGCCCGCGGAACCCTTTGCGGATGAGGTGATGGTGGACGGCGGAGGTAGCCAGCAGGGAGGGTATCGGCGCGTGGTCGGAGTCGATGGCGCGGTCCGTGAGGATCAGCACTTCGAACCCGTCGTTCACGGCGTCCACGGCATAGCGGCAGAGGCGGTCGAGTCCTGCCTGCAGGCTGCCGGGTTTACCGTCGGCCCTGAAATAAGTTTGGAGCGTCTTGGCCTGGAAGATGCCGGTATCGATGCTGCGGATCTTTTCCAATTCATGGTTGCTGAGCACGGGGTGTTTGAGCGCCACGCTATGGCAGGCCAGGGGATCTTCTTCCAGGAGGTTGGAATTGCCGCCGGCAAAAGTCGCCAGGGACATGACCAGCCGTTCCCGGATAGGATCGATGGGCGGATTGGTGACCTGTGCGAACAGCTGCTTGAAATAGCTGGTGAGATGCTGCGGCTGGTCGCTCAGCACGGCCAGGGGCACGTCGGTGCCCATGGATCCGAGGGGCTCTTTCCCATCGATGGCCATCGGTGCGATGAGCGTGTCGAGGTCTTCCGTCGAGTAGCCGAATGCTTTCTGGTATTTGAAGATCTGGTCGTGTTCGAGGTGGGTGAAGAGGACCCTGGGTTCGGGCAGTTCTTCCAGGCGGATCTTGTATTTATTCAGCCATTCCGCGTAGGGTTTCTGCGAGCAGATGCTGCTTTTCAGTTCTTCGTCGCTGATGATCCTTTCCTGTTCCAGGTCCACGACGAACATCCTGCCGGGCTGCAGCCTTCCTTTTTCTTTGATCATGGCGGGGTCGACGGGCAGTACGCCGGTCTCGGAGGCCATGATGACGCGGTCGTCGGTGGTGACGCAATAGCGCGAGGGGCGCAGGCCATTCCTGTCCAGGGTAGCGCCGATGGTCTTACCGTCGGTGAAGGAGATGGAGGCGGGGCCGTCCCAGGGCTCCATGATGGAAGCGTGGAATTCATAGAACGCTTTCTTCACGGGATCCATTTGTTCGTTGCCGTCCCATGCTTCGGGGATAAGCATCATCATCACATGGGGGAGCGAGCGGCCGCAAAGGGTCAGCAGCTCGATGACATTGTCGAGGCAGGCCGAGTCCGACTGTCCTTCCGTGACGATCGGTAGCAGCATGTCCATCTCTTCTTTGGTAAAGTAGGGGGTCGTGAATCCTTTTTCGCCTGTCTTCAGCCAGTTGAGGTTGCCCTGCAGCGTATTGATCTCCCCGTTATGGGCGATATAGCGGAAGGGCTGGGCCAGTTTCCAGGAAGGGAAGGTGTTGGTGGCGAAGCGGGAGTGAACGAGACCGAAGGCGGAGACCACCCTTTTATTGCTAAGGTCCGGGAAATAGTGGCGCACCTGGCCGCTGGTCAGCTGTCCTTTATAGACAACGGTCTTATAGGAGAGCGAGGCGACGTAGAAGCCGATCGCGTCTTTTTTCACGCTGCTGTTGATGGTATGGCTGGCGTAGTTGCGCAGCAGGAATAATTTCCTTTCGAAGGCGTCGGGTTCTTTAATATGATCGGGGCAGGCGATGAAGACCTGTTCCATTTCGGGCTCTACGGAGAGCGCCGTGGGGCCGATGCCTTCGGGGTTGACGGGAACTTTGCGATAGCCGAGTATTTCCAGGCCCAGTTTTTCGGCGGAGCGCGAGAAGATATCGCGGCATTCTTCCTTGAGGCGGATATCGCGGGGGAAGAAGAGCATGCCCACCCCGTATTTGCCGTAGGCGGGCAGGTGGATGCCGAGCTTTACGCATTCGTCGAAAAAGAATTCGTGAGGCGTCTGGATCATGATACCGGCGCCGTCGCCGGTGTTGGCTTCGCAGCCGCAGGCCCCGCGGTGTTCCATGTTCTCCAGGATGGTGAGTGCGTCCGAAACGATCTGGTGCGATTTGTTGCTCTTGATATTGGCGACAAACCCGATCCCGCAGGCATCCCGTTCAAACTCAGGGGAATATAGTCCGTTACTTGCCATACTATTTTTGTAGATTAGACCTTTTTTAAGTTTTATATATATTCTTAGATTTAATTCTAAGAAGAATAGCAAGCAATCGTTTAAAATTACACTAAAAAACGCTAAATCTTAAATTTTCATCAATTTTCTTCTGGTTTTGTTTTCCACTTACTATCCACTCAGACCAGGTAGCCGAACAGGGTATCGTTCTTGTTCAGTTCGGTGTAGCTGATCTGGAATTTATCCAGGTTTTTCAGCAGGACATCATAATCTTCCCTCGACTTCAATTCGACCCCCACGAGGGCGGGGCCGGTCTCCTTATTGTGTTTCTGCATGTATTCGAAGCGGGTGATATCGTCGTTGGGTCCCAGCACGTCGGTCACGAACTGCTTGAGGGCGCCGGGGCGCTGGGCGAAGCGTATCAGGAAATAATGTTTGAGTCCTTCGTATTGCAGGGAGCGTTCCTTGATCTCCTGCATCCGGTCGATATCGTTGTTGCTGCCGCTGACGACGCAGACGACCACTTTGCCCCTGATCTCTTCCGCATAGTCGTCCAGTGCGGCGATGCTGAGGGCCCCGGCGGGTTCCACGACGATGGCGTCCTCGTTGTACAACTTCAGGATGGTGGAGCACACTTTTCCTTCGGGTATGAGGTGCATGTCGTCCAGGACCTCCCGGCAGATGCGGAAGGTGAGATCGCCGACCCTTTTCACGGCGGCGCCGTCCACGAAGCGTTCGATGCTGTCGAGGGTCACGGGGTGGCCGGCTTTGAGGGCTTCGGACATGGAAGGGGCTCCTTCCGGCTCCAGGCCGATGATCTTGGTGTTGGGCGAAAGACTTCTGAAATAGGTGCCGACGCCGGAGGCGAGTCCTCCTCCCCCTACGGGGACGAAGAGGTAATCCACTTCCGGCTGGTCTTCCAGGATCTCCAGGCCGACGGTGCCCTGGCCTTCGATGATGCGGAGATCGTCGAAGGGAGGGATAAAGGTCATGCCCTGCTCTTCCGTGAATTGGCGGGCCGTCAGCGAGCAATCGTCGAAGGTGTCGCCGGTGAGCACGATCCGGATATGGTCCTCTCCGAACATCTTCGTCTGGTTAACTTTCTGGTTGGGCGTGATGATGGGCATGAAGACCACTCCCGTTACTCCCAGTTTGCGGCAGGAGTAGGCGAAGCCCTGGGCATGGTTGCCGGCGCTGGCGCAGACCACCCCTTTCGCCAGTTGGGCGGGGGGCAGGCTGACCATCATGTTATAGGCGCCCCGCAATTTATAGGAACGGACCACCTGGAGGTCTTCTCTTTTCAGGAAGACCTGGCAACCGTATTTGCGGGAAAGGCCGGGGTTATAAGTAAGAGGGGTCCTATTGACCACTTTCTCCAATCGCTGCGCTGCCTTCCGGAAGTCTAACCCCCCCTTACCCCCCTGGAGGGGGGGGATTGGGGGGGGCGGTATGTTTGTCAGTTCGGACATCTTGATAGTTTGTTGCCGCGATCACTGCCGATCGATGGGCGGCTGATGGTTAATTCGCTACGGCCGTGCTTTTTGCCGCTTTGGACGCAGGGGCTGCCTGGTTCTCGGGGCGAAGGCTTCTAACGGTCTTGCCTGCCTGCCAGAGTTCGCTCTCGCGCAATTCTTTCAGTTCGGCGTCCAGCTTCTCGCGGTAATCCACCTGGCTGTTGCTATCGATGGAGCGTTGCGATTCCTTGCCTGCCGCTACGCTCTCGTAGAGCTCGGTGAAGACGGGCAGGGTAGCGTCGCGGAATTTCTTCCACCAGTCCAGGGCGCCTCTCTGTGCGGTAGTGGAGCAATTGGCGTACATCCAGTCCATGCCATTCTCTGCAACCAGGGGCATCAGGGATTGGGTCAGTTCTTCCACGGTCTCGTTAAAGGCTTCGGAAGGCGTATGTCCTTTTTTGCGCAGCACTTCGTACTGGGCGGCGAAGATCCCCTGGATGGCTCCCATCAGGGTGCCTCTTTCACCGGTGAGGTCGCTGAATACTTCTTTACGGAAATCCGTTTCGAACAAATAGCCGCTGCCTACGGCGATACCCAGGGCGATGACGCGATCCTTCGCCTTGCCGGTGGCATCCTGGAAAATGGCGTAGCTGCTGTTGAGCCCGCGTCCCTGCAGGAACATCCTTCTCAGGGAGGTGCCGGAGCCTTTGGGGGCCACCAGGAAGACGTCTACGTCCTTCGGAGGGATGATATTGGTCTGTTCCTTGAAAGTGATGCCGAAGCCATGGGAAAAATAAAGCGCTTTTCCGGGGGTGAGATATTTCTGCACGGTGGGCCACATCTGCATTTGCGCCGCATCGCTGAGCAGGTAGCAGATAATGGTGCCTTTCTCCAGGGCTTCTTCGATCTCGAAGAGGGTGACGCCGGGAACGAACCCGTCCCGTACGGCCTTATCCCAGGACTTGGAATTCTTACGCTGGCCGACGATCACATTGATCCCATTATCTTTCTGATTGAGCGCCTGGCCCGGGCCCTGCACACCGTAGCCGATAACGGCCACCGTCTCATCTTTCAATACCTGCTGCGCTTTGGCGAGAGGGAACTCTTCCCGTGTTACTACATTTTCCTCTACTCCGCCGAAATTTAATTTTGCCATGATTGGTTATTTGTTTTTATTGGATGATTGTTAAAGTGAGTGGTGAGCTCGTGAGTGGTGAGCTCGTGAGTGGTGAGTTGTGAGTGGTGAGTTATGCATATAAACATTCAATACGTATCTCACCACTCACCACTCACTACTCACATTGAAAATAC
>Ga0307517_10004649_pt1 | contig 21040 bp, 7 predicted proteins | sample 23_EM_MG_FD_194515 | JGI IMG/M metagenome (GOLD analysis project Ga0307517, IMG submission 194515) | Populus trichocarpa ectomycorrhiza microbial communities from riparian zone in the Pacific Northwest, United States - 23_EM | ecosystem: Host-associated > Plants > Roots > Unclassified | place...
TTGAATTTTGTATCAATAACTCTCTGGTTGTAGTTGACTTCATCTATTTACCTGCTCAACATGTCTATCCACCGTCTCTTCATTTGATTCTCTCGTTTGAATTCTAGTCTGTTTCTTCTTGAGAGCCCTGAGGCCATGGATGATTTCTTGCCAGTAAACCCTAACGTTGACAAATTGGTCTGGCCGGCCCATTCAGATACAGGGTAGGCTCGAGCTAGGGTTAAAGAACCCAAAAACATGTTCCTTCTTGCTCGAGATGGCGACTCAAGTTTTATCGGGTTAAATAAATGGAGTGATTTTTTGCAAAATGAGGAAAACGTGAGGAACATGTCTGAGCAAAATAATCAAAATAAATTGGAAAAAACGATGAGAGACCAATCAAGAACTAGCTCAACTGTCTCAAGGCAGGCCTCGTTTACGGGTAAGGTGATTTAATTTGAATTAATTATAATTATTTTAATTAAAATAATATTGTTTTAATTTTTTAAAAACTGAAAATAACTTTTATTTTTTTTAAAAAAAGTTCAAATTAAAATTTGACTATATCATTCAAATTTAATAAATTCCAGGTTTTGTTTTAACTAATAACATTGCTTGAAATTGTTATGGAGTAATATCAAATGAATCCTTGACCCACGAGTCTTTTTACAAATTGAGTTCCAAACCTGTGCTTTCATTACCAATAAATCCAATAATCCTCAATTTGATTCTTTTATTTACAAAAATGCCCATGCAGATGCTGAGGCATATTTTTTGACGGAAGTATTCATCGTCCAATTGATAATTATTTGATATAATATGGATTAAATTGCCTAAAAACATAGTTTAGAAATCTAATTGAGAAATAAAAGTATTGGTCAGGGACTAACATGAGCTTACCCCGATCTCTTAAGACTCCCAATTGGGGACCCTTTCAAAATAAACCCTAAAAAAGCACCCAATTTCGTCTGCTATAAATAAACTGTCTCACTCTTTGTCTCTCTCCCTCTCGAATCTTCTCTGATCCATCAAATTCACTCGCGCTCTCGCTCTCTCGCTCTCGCTCTCTCGCTCTCGCTCTCTCTCCAATTCCTGCAATTGGGCATTTCCAATTTTAAATTCCCAATCTCACAGCCAAGAAGGGTTCGATTTTTTAAGCTCCTTGTTGCCGAACTTGAAAAGAGGGGTTGTGGAAAAGGAGGGGGAGGAGGAAGGGTATAATAAATTTATGGTTTTGTCCTCGTGATCTTGAAGAGTAAAGATATACCCGAATTCTGGATCCATGTCAAAGGTTTGTTTAAGCAAAATTTATATCTTTTTGATTGCTAAAATTAGGGTTTTGTGATATTTCCTTGAAATTATTACTACATGCCATTCCTGCTTGAGATAATGCGATTAGGTTAGTGAATTTAGAGAATTCGTGGACTTAGTTTAACAGTGGCGGTGAGACTTTATCGGGTTAAAATCGACTTTTCAGAATGATTAAGACAGCTAGCTTACAGAGTAATTATTGTTCGGGGTTTGTCAAAAGGTTTGATCTTTTTGGTGCATTGATTTATGCGTGCTTGCTAGCTTAGGAGTGATCGTGCAATTTTGAATCCTTCCATCATGTATGTATGGAAGAAGGGAAAACGTTGTTTTATAATTGTATGTGCAGCTGAATATGATCTGGTGTGTGTGATATAATGGGATTGCGATGGTTTATCTCATTTAAATCCTGTGAAAACATTGCCTTACATTACTTGGCTGGGTTTTCTTTTTCTTTCTTTTTGTGTGTCTGTTGAGTTTTCTTTGATAGTTGTATGTCTAGAAGAGGGTTGTGCAGGTGAATATGATCTGATATGATATAACGAGATTGTGATGGTTTTTCTCATTTAAATCGTGTGAAAGCATCGCCTTACATTGCTTCTCATCTGGGTTCTCTTTTTTTCTTTCCTTTTGCGTTTGTATCTTTTGAGAGTTGTCTAGGAACGGTTTATAGCCCAGTTTAGCTGGAAAAGTTTATCTATGTTATACATAAGTAGTACAACCAAGAAACTGACATGAGTAATTAATTAGGTCATATTATCATTTTCTAGAAAATTCGGAAGCTTAATTCTGATGGCTAGCTGTTAAGTTGTATAATAACTCTCTGACAGATATCACATGCCCTAATTTACAGGGTTTTTTTTATTGAAATTCTCATCCTATGAATCATGTGTGATCTTCAAGCCGCCAGGTCTCTGCCTTGTTGCATCTTTTGGACTTGAGGATTTCTCCTAATGCTTTATATGGTGTTTGGAATTATGAGCATTATAGATTTCCTTGTTTCCCAGAAGTTTATATAAATTCCCAATGTTAATCTTTTCTATTGACAAAAGAATATCCAATTTCCTCTTCAAAATATAGTGACCCTACAAAAGATAGTGAACAGTGTAGATCTAACATATTATAAAACAAGAGAAAGATATATTGAAAGCCTGCATGTTTGTTGAGTTTTTGCCTATAGCATGAACTTAACATGTGAGCATGCTATATTTGACGCTTGTTGTGATCTTTTTATGTTGCCCAACTTTGGCAGCAGTTTTATTTTTTCAAACATCTTGTGCTGTATATGCTTGGATTTAGTCTGATTGGAAAGGTAGCTGCTTGATGCATTCTTTGTTTATATGCTGAAATTCATTTTTAATGGTATTTGATAGTTATGAAGCCTTTTCTCTTGTGATAAATAACACGCAGTTGGTGGTTCACCTGGTCATGAAACATTGACCCATGGATCCGGAAAGCAAGAAGTTTGGAATAGGTAAGAGTTAGTTTTTACAATATTTTTGGTTTGTTGCTGCTTTACCCCTACCCCCTCTTGATTTTGCTTGTAAACAATATTTTTGAATCCTTAGTGTGTTATTATCATTACCCATGTCAAATCACTACATAGCTGGATCTTTCTCGAATGATATGGGGACGTAGCTTTCTTGTATTGGTGAAGCATAATTCCTTTTGCCCTCCTCCCAAACCAAATTAAAATGTTACATAAACCAAAGCTGAAATGATATCACCAATTCTATCATCTATCACACGGTCCGAAGGAAAGTTAAGGCCATTGTGTCCTGTTCTATCACATAGTTCATGTGTTTTCACCAGACCTCCTGGGGTATGAAAACTGCAGTAAATTTTATCCAAGAACGTATTATAGAAACAAATATTGATATAAAAGAGTGTAGGTAGGATTGATTGTTAGGTCTATAACCCTTAATTAAGTATTTTTGGTTCAAAAGTGGAGAATGAGTAGTTAAAAATTCATGGGCTCTTCTGAAAATATCTATTTAGAAACATAAATATAAATAATCTTTCAACACAGTTTAAGTTCTTTAGCATTGTTGATCACTGACTTTTTAAAGCCTCATCTTGTTATCATCTTTGTATACATTTATACATGGGATTGGATGTAACGCATGCATATGCAACTGGGCTTTATTCCTACCCCCTTTTTTCTGTGAATTAAGAAAAAAACCTTATTTTACCCCCAATTGTCATTGTGTGCCCAGCTTATCTTCTTTATTGAGTGTTTCTCAATACCTGAAAAATTAAGACCAGATTTCATGTTGTCTTTATTTACACAGCAATATTAGCTTAGTTTATTTTTTTCTTATTGTCGTTCAAATACCGTAAACTTTCTCCATCCACATGAAGAAGGGAAAGGAAGAGGGCAATGAAGAAGAAACTCAGAATGTGAAAATGAATATAATGAGGTTTGCACAATATTTTGCTCGTTACGGTTATGAGATGGTGCCCTTTTGAAATTTCAGGACCAAGAGAGCTGACTGGTGCTGTTGATCTTATAAGTCATTACAAGCTGTTGCCCCATTACGAATATTTCTGCAAGCGGTCACTTCCTTTGTCAATTGCTGACACACATTATCTTCACAATGTGGTGGGGGACACTGAAATTAGGAAAGGAGAAGGGATGCAATTGGATCAGCTTATCCAAAATACCTCCAGAGATAGTAATGCACGCATACAGCCCTTTGACTTGAATGTACTTAGAGAGGCCTTCCAACTGAAGGAAACTACTCCCATAGATTTGCCTTCTGTAAGAAATCTATCTTGCCCTGAATTTCATGGGATTATCAGTTGCTTTAGTTTAGTCTTGCACACTTGATCAAATTGTCACTGGCTCTTGTTTGATGTCCCAATGAATTTTTTATTTGTTTTTTTTATCTTCTTTAGGCAGAGAAGGGGACTCCGACCATAGCTGGGAAATCAAAAGGTGAGTCCAAGGACAAGGATAGGAAGCATAAAAAACAAAAAGACAGAGATAAGGAGAAGGATAAAGAGCATAAGAAACATAAACGCCGTCATAAAGATAAAGATCGGAGTAAAGACAAAGACAAGGAGAAGAAGAAGGATAGAAGTGGGCATCATGATTCTGGTGCTGATCACTCCAAAAAACACCACGAAAAGGTTAGAACTCATTACTCGCTTGCAACTGACATGTGATTGATAAATTTGGAGTAGTGAAATTTCTGGGCTAAGTTACTCTTGCATGGTATTTGATATTGATAGTAAAGAAGTCAACTTGTTGTTGCATGATTGTATATATTACTAAGCAAATAAATGACATACTCAGCATTGAAATTATGCTGATGGCTAGGAAGGAACTGTTGTTACTCAGAGGTTTTGACATTCCATTTTTTATGTATGCTGTGATGTTTTCTTTTTCTAAATTTTTTTGAATGCTCAATGGCATTGTGACATATTGACTTTTTTGTTGTATGATTTCAGAAAAGGAAGCATGATGGGGATGAAGATCTTAATGATGTGCATAAGCACAAAAAAAGTAAGGTAATAATATTTGTTTGAAGTAATGGTAATTTTGCAGTATGTTCAGTCTCATCTCTCTCCTTTTGTTATAAATTACTTGCCTGCTTTTCACTCCTTCGCTCCTGGTTCTCCTTAAACAAGCCCTATATTTTATAATCTGTTTTCTTGCAGCATAAGAGCTCAAAGATTGATGAAATCGGTGTGATAAAGGTAGCAGGGTGAAACGGTTGGCATACTATAGTTCATTTTTGTTTGAAGTGGTTGTAGTCGACAGTTTGGAAGGGGTTTTGACTTAAAGTTGTCCTTTTTTCTGAGGTAAATACCTTTGCCAGAATATGATTTCTATCCTGCTTTTGATTTGATGTTTGAAAACTAATTTTGTGAATGTGCACCTGCTAGATACTCCCTCTCCAAAGTAAACAAATAAATTAATGGTAAATTTTGGTTATATAAAAGCTATCAGCTCTTGGCTACCGAAAATGACTTCTATGAACATGTTTGAAATAACTTTTCCACTGGAGAATGTTTTTAGCCCCCCTTTCAAGGCTAAAAAAGACGTGAATCCTGGTTTTGTCTTGTAAACTACACTGGTCAAGTTGGTTTGTATGTGATCCATTATCAACTAGACACATTGTGATTAGGAGACCAAAAAAATAGAGGTGTCTCACTTGCGATGTGGGTCTCCAATGCCCCTTATCTATTTATTTTTTTGGAGGGGAAGTTCGCTAGCTTTAATGGGAAATGGAGCCAAGTTCAAGGAGATCAAGGGTGCGTGAAGGTTGAGATGGAGGTGGCAAAGGTAGGCCTGGAGATAAAGAAGATCTCGAGTGCTGTACTGTTGCTTGCCATCTCGTTACCATGGTTTTGAAACTCAATCCTAAAGATGCTAGAAAGTATCTTGCTGAAATCCATCTTTGGGTCTAACCACCAAGGGTTCTGTATAAGTTCTCTAATTTTTTTCTCACTGTGGTCCCACTTCTTCAAGTTTTATTATTTGTTGAAAGAGAAGAGGAAACTCTCCTCAGGCATTATCTAAAAAGATGTGTAGGAATGATAATTTTTGGCTGATTTAAGTATGAAGCACCCAAACACGAGAGCCTCTGATCCTCATACTCTGCAGTCTTCTATCTACCAGAGTATAACTATATGTTTTAGCATCGACCATTGCCTCTGCTTATTTTCACTAACACCATTGAGACATTTCTTATGTTACGTTCTCATTTTTATGCAGGGTAGGTTTTGGACTGACTGAAAATGCGAAGATGGTGAATTCACCTGACAAGAACATTTGGATGCCGGGTAGAAATTTGCAGAAAATGGAACTTGTATCATATAGTTTCTGGTAATAGGGGAAAACTTCCATCCCTTCACTTTTTCCTTAGCTTTTACGGTACATTGGATATGTCAGCATGTACACACATTATTGTAATCATTTTATCCTTTTTAGGGTAGTTCAAAGCTTCGTTCTATAATCAGTTTCATTTAGTATTTTTCAGCTTTTGAGTTGTAGGAAGAACATGTTTTAGGATAGGGATTGTGTATATTAAATTAATTCCTTTCTTCCCCAGTGTTTTATGGCAATGATTACGTGCATCTTTGTTAACCAACCAGAATTAAAATGGTCAGGGTTGCATACATTCACTTGAATGCTTGACTTTTCTGGGATTCTGAATCTCTGTCGTGTTCATTTGTATACCAACATATCCCCAAAATCTGTGAGGCAAGAATGTAACGACGTAACCCAGTTCAAAGCAATATCAGCAGCATCAACTGAGCCACCAGAAGCAGCTTGACAGAACTCAGAATAACCCAAAAAAAACAGTAGACATCGCCAACATGAAGCCTCTCAAACTGCATGCCAAGCTCTGGATCAGCCAATAATTCTGGGGACACTTAAGGACAAGAATTCCACCAGGTCGTTTGAGTGAAACTTTCGTATCTCTTTGGGAACAGCTGGGAATGGACGGATGATTTCTATATGACGGCGGGGAGCATAGCTGACTATCAAGTTGTGAGCCATACCGAGTCAGGGGGGTGTATGCTTAGGCCATAGTAGCAATTACCAATAGTAAGTTAATAGGAGGTTTTACCCTGCGTTTTTTAGCATCACCTCGTGTTGACTGTAGAGACGCCCTTCCTGTTGCATCCCCATGTTTGGCAATCAAGAATGATGTGGAACCAAATATTGAGGAACACAAAACAATGGAAAGAACCGACTCTCTCATAACCCAAGGTTAAGGAACATAGATGTGCTTGGTTGGAGTAACCAGACATGGATATAAAATAAATTTATTTTTTAAATAGTTTTATAATAAATTTCTTTACATGAGATACATGAACATCTGATGCTCTTGTATTTGTCCCTGGGAGTGGGTTCGCAAAGCAATGTGTTTTAATTAATTCTAATATTGCATTGCAGTGTGGTCATGGCCTTTTTGTTGAAAATGGAATTCCAAAATGAAGTTTTCCTGATTATTGGAAAGGGAAGAATGGTCTTTACTGTGCTGGATTTGCTAGGAGAGAACTTCTTGGAATTTCAAATGATGAGCTCAGCAAAGCACAGGATATTAACTTGGTGTTGAAAAGCAAATCCCCAGTGGTTAACAGCAGGAGGAGTGTATGTGTGAGATTCAATTAGTTCTTGATGCCCTTAAGATGCAATGGAAAACAAGTATTCCATTTCTTTGGGTAACTCGTACGAGTATTAGCATGGAATTCTTCTGTTGTCTGTATGGTAAAATGGTCATAGCCCACCTAATTTTTAATTCTATAGTTATTAAATCCGATTTTATATTTATCATAAAACAACGTTGTCCTTGTTTTTTTTTAAAAAAAAGTTATTTCAAGAGGTTTTCTTCTTTAAAAAAAGTTAATAAATCAGATTGACCTGTCTCTTAACCTGTTTTTTTTTTTTATCATAAAACAACATTGTCCTTGTTTTTTTTTTTAAAAAAAGTTATTTCAAGAAGTTTTTTTCTTTTAAAAAAAATCATAAATCAGATTGACTTCTCTTAACCCTTGAGTCTTAAACTGAGTTAATAACTATTAACTATGCTTAATACCATGTACAGGGCGAATGCCTTCAGTTTCAATTGTTCAATTGGTTTATGTTTGTGGAAAATGGATTGTGGCTTATTTAACGGTACTGTAAGTCTGTTGAATGCTTGAATCTGCCTCCCGTGGTGAAGAGAGAAGATAGTGTGGTGGGTCAATGGAAAAGATGTTGAACAGAATATGGATGAAATTTATGTTGCAAAGTTTCTTGTGGTGTTTACTAGATCAAGAAAATGGAACCACCTCTTTTGTCTCCTGTTTTTGGTGTAAAGAAATAGATTTATTTAGACATTCTCCAAGACTATATCATCAAGATTTTCATACTCTCACAACTATTTTTAGTGCGGGATGGTTGAAGTTCTGTGTTCTTTTCTTTCGAGGGAAAGGTTATACTTTTTGAGGGAAAGGTTACTACTGGTAAGGAGCTGAAGAGAAATTCAATGATAATCCACCAGAACAAAAAATCATAGTGTTATAATTTTTTCCTGAGCATCAAAATAGCTATATCGATATCCGAAACCCTATGATTTTTTGAATTGCAGCAACATCTAGATCTAGTAAATATATAGAAGAGGAGGAGGAGGTCAATGTGGTAAGCTAATAAAGAATAAACTTCTACAAAGTAACTGTTAGCTAATAAAAGATGCATCAGGCCACACGATGTGATACTGTGCAAGTGTTATCTAACTACAGGTTGACAAGATACCTACTTGAGCAAATGTCTTTGCCTCGAAAATAGAAACCTGAACACATTGCAGCTACTCTTCCATCTTCTCAGCGAAGCAAGAATGGGAGCTTGTGTTTTGCAACAGCCTGGTCATCTTCTCAGAGGCCGCTGCCCGCACTTTTCTTAACTCTTCGATTCTTCTGAACTCCAGCTGTAATTCTTCTTCCAGTGTCTTCAACTCTGCCTCCTTGAGATCTGTATCAAAGACACATTGCTGGTATTCAAGAATCATACTCTGAATTTCAGACATTCCATTCTCGGTGATTTCTAGGAGAGTTTCCTTCTCATGGATTACAGTTTGAAGTGCAAGTTCCATTTCCTCCACGGATTTTGATCCTTTTTGTATATCCATCTGAACAGCTTGTATTTCACTCTCTATCTTATCCAATCTCTTACTCAAATCGTCAAATTCTCTTTTTACAAGACCAAGCTTTTCTCGGGACAACTTCATCTCACTTTGTAGCTTGGTTTTCTCTTCCTCGGACTTCAGTAGCTCTGTAGCTTTCCCACCTAATTGCCAATTTCTCTGTGAGGTGTCTACTTTCTCGATGTTATCAATGGCAAAAAGAACCTTTTCACTCTCCTGTCTCTGATTCTTCTCCTCGAGTTTGGATTTCAAAACTGCTAGGATGTTTCTCAATTCAATTTCAGATTGTTGGATCCTTCCCAGGTTAGCCTCAGCATCTTCTTTGCAAACTTGCAGACTAGCCAACTCCTCTTTCTTTTTCCTAAAATAAGACACTGAAGCATTTACCCTTGCCTTTGCTCTAACTTCTCGCTGTTCAAAGTAAGCGACCGATGAAGAAAAATTCGATAGAGAATATCTCAGTGCCGATAACTTCTTATCTACAAGAGCTTTTTTATCTTGCATTTCAGAAGAAAGTAGCTCAAGGGATCTAAACTCTTCCTGCTTTAGCTGAAGCCCTTCTTCTGTTGCTTCAATTTCTCTCAAAACTTCATCAAAGTCAACAAAAGCTTGCTCCGCGTTCAATAAACGGGCACGGATTTCCTCCATTGAAACTTTTGTACCAAGGTAAATAGGAGGAGCACAAGACTGAAGACATTTCTCTCCATCAACTTCCACGTGTTTTTCTGGGCAATGAAGTTCTCCTCTAGATTCAACTCTGTTCTGTTCATAAGAAGAAAGCCTTCTTCTCAGTTCATCCCTCTCATGCATAGCTATCTCATACAAACCCATCAGCTTTTCATTTTCTTCATGCAATTCCATACGCTGCTGCTCTAGGTTCTCAACTGTTTTCATCTCTAGCTCACTTAAGTTGGCAAGTTCAGAAGCACTGTCATTATTATGAACTTCCATGCCATTTTGTCCCCTCTCAGCACTATTATCATCATCACGAACCTCCATGCCATTTTGTTCACTCTCAGAATCGTTCACATTGTTGTAGCTACTTTTTGAAGCTGCCCGTTCATACATTTCAATGAGACTGTTTTTTTCCTCAATTAATGCTTTGAGTTTTGACTGTAGCTCTTCATTTGCCACAATAAATGTTTCAAGCTTCAACTGCAGCTCATTATTCTCCGTATACAATGCAATAGCTTTTTCATGAGCTTCAGCTTCTCGTTGACTTGCTGCAGCAATGGCATCAACCATTGTTTTGAGCTCCATTTGGTCATTGGCATTGACAACTGATGCATCAGTTGATAAAGGAAGTTCAAGTTGCTCTGTTCTCTCGTTTGTAGCTCTATAAGATCTCTCTTCTTCAAGTTTCATCATGAGATCATTGACATGCCTACAAAATAATCGGGTCAGGCTGACAGCATTTTGAGATAGTGCAGAACAGACATGCATACACAAACTTATTAGGTATTTGAGTCTCTACACAAACGTACATTCACCATCAGCTGTTATCAAGTTAAAGGTAAAAGCAACCAAACATGTTAATTGAAGAATTCAATCAAATGAATCTTCTAACATTTTGATTAGTAAAAGAATTAAGAGTCAATTTTTACCTTTCTAGTCTATCCTTCTCTTCAAAACAGAACTCCAGCTGCTTATGGAGCAAGTCAATTTCAGCCTGGTTTTGAATAGTCTATAATACAACAAATTATGTTTATGTCCCTTGTATCAAATGAAAGCCACATAAAAGTTTGTGAACAAAGAAGCAGGGTGGCAGACCTGTATGCGGAGGAACTCGTTCTCCTCATTAATTGAAGATTGACAAGGTGATCTTGGTTCCTGTGTTAACAAGAGTGTTATTTATATCCACAAAGTCTTTAGTGCTAAAATATGCACGAGTAATACAAACACCAAAAAAAGCATACATGGCACAGTTTGTAAGATAATTCAAAACATACACCAAGCACTTGCCAGTATAACATGATATACTAGAAACAAAATTATATGTGAACCTCAAACATTCAATCAGGCAGAATTGCTGCTTTTTTTTCTTTTTTGTAATGTTATTGGCTGGTAAAAGCAAGAATGCCTGCCTTGTCCTTGACAAAAATATCATACATAATGGGGTTGGGTGACTAATGCAATGAGATTCTGAAATATAGAACGGTGAATACAATATTCTCTAAATATCATATTACAATGTCATTAAATTTGTGCTACAGGATGGTTGCAGTATACAATCTAGGAACCTCCCCGTTGCCTATAATAACAGTCACACCTGTGCACGTGCCTCTTGTTGCGAAATCAAGTTTAAGTACCCAGCAGTCAAACTGCTAATTACACAAGCATTTAACACAAGTTTGAAGTCTGGGATATGATTACTATTGAATAAACAGAAAAGCAACTGCAGATATCATACTAGCGAGCAACAAACTCTTGCAACAATGAAAAGGAAATTAAAAACATTGTCGCCAGACTTTCATGAATGAGTACAAGCCATTAGCATATTTTACATCCCATCTCAATGAATGTAATCAAAACTGATATGTTAAGAGTTAAACTTATATGCGAAAGTAGTTACAATGTTGTGAAAAAAGCTTTGGGAAATGCATCCGCTTGAATTGTACCTGAATTGAAATCGGTAGATCATCCTGAACTTCTGTCTCCATGTCTAAGCTAGTTTTCTGTAATGGAAAGAAATAAAAAAACTCACAGTTAATGAGGAAAAAAACTAAATATAACCACGCATTTTCATAGTTCACAGCAAAGCTTGTGAAGAACCTGAACTGCCAAGGAATCCGTTTCATGCATAAGTTTCCAATCTAGTGCTTCTAGTAACTGCATATACAGTTAGAAGATGTTTTAGAAAAAGGATAATTTGACTACAAACACAGCTTAAAAGAAGTTAGACATTGTTTTCTCTACCTTATTCTGTAAGACCATGATTTGTTCATTCATCATCTCCCTTTCACCTTCCTCGCAGAATGACTTTAATCTGTGAAGTAGAACCAAAATAAGCACCCAAAACAAGAAATAGTTTCAGAATGTAACTTTAATTGAACACAGAACTATTAATTGAAATCTGTTATTTGTAAACAAAAACCAATAAAAATAATATACATGGCCTGATTAAATGAAAATGTACCTTTTCTGATTTTTTACTCCAAACTTTCTTTGGAACATTCCCATTTCTCACGGTTCAGTTTGTTGGAAGCTACTGTTTATTGCTATCAGAGATGTTTGACCTCAGTTTTAGTGGTAATATGATGAACTTCTATCAGCATAAGTTTTACATAAATTTACATCCAGCTCTGTTTTTTTTTATTATTATTATTAGAAAGATACTCCATGATCACTACATTAATCTTATGTGGTTGTTTCATGTTGAATTTCTCAGAATGGACAACCAATGTATATAAATCGACACCATATAATTTGTCTTGCCACTTTACTGAGAATAGAAGGAATGACAAAGGCTAAAAAAGGCATGCCTTCTAATTTCTTCCTTCAGACGCAAATTTTCTGTGGCAAATCTTGTGACTTCTTGGTTGCGGTCAACCTGGGTTCGCCAAACTTCAATTTCCTTGAGATGTTCCTCCTTTTCTTTCAACAAGTGTGTTTCAGCCGAAATCTTTCCTGCAGCAACTGCTTCTAGCCTCTTTACTCCAGCTTCTCGGAATCGTAGTATCATTTTTAAGCTTTTTATCTCATCCTCTCTTTGTTTGGCCTGGTACATTCCATTTCAAATTACCAAAATTAACTTCTTGAAAAAAATTCAAATTGTTAATTAAATCCAAGCAATTTGTTTCACACATACCAGTTGCATAGCTGCTTGATTTTCAGCTTTTAATGCCTTCAATGCTATGTCCTTATCTTTTTCTCGCCTGAAGGCCCCAATAAGGGCAACTTCATAATCTTTCTTCTAAGAAAGCACGGGGAAAATTTAGCTGAAGGTCATTTAACAATCCTGAATCAAATATTCAAGGTTAAGAACAACCGATGGGTACCTGAGACATCCTTTTTTCAGGCATAAGCGGACTAGATGAACCATGAAGCCCTTCCCACTTAAATTGTCCAGGAGATCCAAGAAAGCTTAAGGATGAAGTATCGTTATCTAGATTTTCAACACCCTCATTGACTAAACTGCGAAGTCTGGACACTTCTTTCTGAAAGTATATGAACGAAGAATGTAGGTAAACAAAAAGTGTCCTTGTCACTTTTCTTAGAGCAATAGTGAGTTTTTTTAGGTAACAGTGACGTAACAACATCACAAAAACAAAATGAAAATGCAATGCTCTGAAATAAAGGTAATCTCATACTGATCACAAGATAAGAGAGAGAATCTCAAATTAAGTACAATACCTTAAGTTGTTGAATTTGCATTCGCATCACAATAACATCTCCCAATGCATCTTCATTGATAATTGCCTGGAGAACAGAATGATGGTTGACAGTTAGAAATTAGATGTACTGTGTAAGGAAAAGAAAAGTATGTCCTAAATTTTAATTTTCCATTTGTTACAATAGTATCAGTTACAGAAGGATACCCTATTCTCCATTTTTTGACTGCTAGCAATCAGGTATGGACTTCAAGGCAAATTAAATATTACAGAAGCTACAGATCACATACATTGTTTTTTATGAATTTTGCACGTTGTGCAAACTTCAATGTGCTAAGCGTCTCCAAAGAACAACTGCAAGGGAACCATAAAATTTGTTATACTGAAATGTGAATATCCACGCATAAATAAGTCATGCTTGTCAAAATTTATTTTTAAGTTTGCATGGCAAGAACCTAAAAGAAACAATTATGAAAAAATAGATAGCAACAAACCAAAGAGAGGGGCTAATATTAGCAATTATGATAGTTTTTGAATTTCCTCCTAGAGAATCCTGAAAGGAAAAGATAAAAAAAATATTGATTAAATAGAAGTGTATATATTAGCCAGCCATATCTATGATAAAGGAAATTACAACTTCTAAAACAATCAAGACATTTAATGCAAAATAATATTACAAAATGCTTGAGCTTTTATCTCTTTGTAAAAACTAAATGTTATGAACTCTTCAACTACACCACATAAAATAACAGTATTAAACTGAAAAGGTCTACCTGAAGCAAAAATGTGAGCTTTGAATCCCTGTAAGGAACATGGAGAGACTTCCCATTTGATATACTTACAAGGTTCATAATAACAAGTCTGCAAACATCAAAACCAGCTAAATGAAATTAATAGTTGACAATGAATTAATACTTTAAGTTCCCACATAGATAAAAAAAAAAATCTTAAAAAAAATATGACTGAAGAAATTAAAAATAAGTGGGACACCGCACCCCAATGTTGAAAGTGACTTGTTAATATTGGTAGCTTCCTTAAGACGTTCACCTTCAGCACCAGAACTCTTCTGCCTGTGATGATAAACACATGGTTATTAAAATGGATTGAAATCTTTACTAACTGTCTTCTTCAATAAAATCAATGTTCTATTCCACATCCTTGTACCTCTCAGATCCTGCTAAATCAACAAGATTAAGCCGAGCAAACCGATGGTGAGTTACACCTTGGGATTCCCACTGATGACAAACCAGCAATTAGAATTGCCACATCAAACCAGCTCATTTAAAAGAATTCAGATCACTTTTTTTTCATATGCGAAACCAAATATCTTTCAGGAATGAGATAAAGAAGGCATTCAGTATATGTTATTTTTCAAGAAATTCAACAAAGAACTCTTGTCTAACTTATTTTTTTCAATTAAAAAATGTGAGAAAGAACACTAACCTTACTCTCAATGATGCATGTAAATACACTATGAGAACGACTACTTGCACAATTCATATTAGTGGCTGCTACTTTTCTATTTGCTGCGCCCTGAAAAACAGTGCATGAATCTTGGTTAAGTATAATTTTGAGGAAATAAAGCAAGAATCATCCATGTAAATGCATAAGTTCTGAAGAGTGATTTATTATAAAAAAGAACTCTTCTTCCATGTAAAACTTTTTCTATTGGTGTTTTTTCCCAATTTTCCAGCAACAATCTCATACTTGTAACATCGTAGTTTTTGCTTTATAATTTTGGAAGCTTAGTGCTTGTTCTGATAATCAGAAACAATTGGAGATTTCAAAACAGAAGACTGATTAAAACTTATTTCTCACAGTAAGTTCGCTCTGAAGAGCACAGTGTGTAAAGGCAATTTGTATACCTGAATTAGTTGTTGAAGCACATCTCGAGCACTTGCAACTTCTATCTCCTTAAGATTATCCACATAAATCCCTTTCTTCACGTCTTCTCTTATCTGTAATAATAATGTCCACCAAATATTCTTAATTTCACCAAAAATCTCAATTCAATAAAAGTAAAAAGAGCACAACTTCATATGCACTCACATGGTTTAATACTGTTCAAAATGAATTAATGAAAACAATGTTGTTTACAGCATAAGCAATAAAAGAGGAATTTGAGAGTTAGAGTTCTTTCATGGCAGAATTCATTTCCACATTGCAAATTGGTTTTTATTATTGCAGCCAGGGAAAAGAAAACATATAAATTGAAGAGATACGGACTTCAATTAACCTGTACCTGTAAGTTGGAAGATGATGGATCCAGGAGATCAAGAATCTGTTCATTGTATATTTCCAAGAAAGAGCATTTACAGGTAAATTTTATCTTTTCCTCTTTACGAGCCTCTTTTTCCTGACACAAATTAACAATTAAAACCACATTTAGATTCTTGTCACAGAAACCAACAAAAGTGATATCAGCAACCCCTTAAAAAAGAAAGCTAATCTCTACTTCAGCCTTTGGCCAACAGTTTGGATATGGATTATGTGAATGTAAAAGGAAAAAAGGCAAGCAGCTAATCTCTGCTCCTTTGCGAACAAAAAGATACCAGATATGCATACATTAAACAGAATTCTAAGGAAATCCTAGAAACAGTTAAACGCAATTCATGATAAAGGCAGAAACAGTTAAACGCAATTCATGATAAAGGCAGAATCAATGAGAGAGCATATATCTTCCTTGTTATAATTGTGCAATTTGGCTCATATTTTCTGGCTTAGCTAAATAGGTACTGGCATAAAATTAATTCTTCGGGAGTAGCTCACAAATATCCAAAAAATAGTCCTCCTAAACACAGCCTCACACCAAAATCTAAAATGAATTCATTCATAGTTCAACTTGATGTCCAAGAGAAAAATCACAAACCTTCTGGATTCTTGAAAACAAATACTCAAATACTCTAGGTGTCATTCCACAATTAACACTGTGTCTTCGAGTACCTCCCTCGATGTCTCCAAGCATTGTATGAGTCTTTCCACTTCCAGTCTGCACATAATTTCAGCCAGGTAAACAAGATTTTTTGCTTTTCACAACATTTTCCTTTTAATCTATTTTTCTTAGACACTAAAACAACTAGACTATCACATTAGAGCTGAAAACCGTAAGCAAAATCTCACTTGGCCATACGCAAACATGCAACTGTTGTAGCCTCCCATACAATTGTCCACCATAGGTAATCCAGCAACTTTGAACATTTTTTCCTGTTACACCACAGTAATCAAATTAAACATGGAAATTGAGATTCTACCCGAAAAATAAACAATAAAAAGAAGTGTATACCTGCGTAACAGTTTCATCCGCTACAAGATCGAAAGTAAACCGCGACTCTGGATGCCCAGTCCAGGTAATTGTCTGACAACTTTCTTGCCTAACGCACTTGCTATGCCCTTGTACAGAGATTTCCGAACCACTCAACGGTCTTAACCTTATAATAACCTAAGAAAATAAAAATAATTCAACCAAAACCATAGCTTAATTGAATAACAAATTCACTTAATTTAAAGCTTGATTAGCATCAAGTCATGATATTTTGGACTAAATCATGACTTATTAAAAGTAAATTAAACCTGCACGTTATGGTCCTTCCAGAAGGAAGGATCCTCGGAGAACTCAAAGCTCTGTGCATGACGCGGCGCGGCCACCTCTGAGCCTGTAGCGCCACCGTGATCATCATCATCCATGTCACTAATTCTCCGGACTGCTGACGTGGCAAATACAGATTGAGTGGAAGCAAGGTGATGATCTCGAGAAACAGATTTCAGTAGATCTGGCGTACACGGCACGGATTCCGAGACGGACTGGTCTTGGAACCCGAACCGCCTCTTAATCGCGCTCGCAGTATCCAGTAAGAAAGGCATTTTAGAGTTCGTAAAGGAAACTGAGTTCCTGTAGTGAAATTTCTAGGGTTTCGAAGTTGATTGCAAATTCTAGGGCAAGATTTTAGGGATAGGAGAGGATGTTTGGGAGGTGAGAAAATCTGGAGAGAGCGAGGGAGAAGAAAAGAGGAGAGAGTGTTTTCTTTTGAAAAATGAGTTTTAGAGGGAAAATGAGGGATTTGAAAATTTAGCGAGTGATCGGACGGTGCAGAGAGGCTTGGGTAAACGGTTAGCAGGGTTTGGATTTTAATTTTTTTGACCGTTTGAGATTTGAGGGTTTGAAAATGTTCAAACTGGGGAACCTAACTTTAAAACTTTATGATTATAGAACTACAGCTCAGCATTAGAGTTTATAAAAACATTAAATATGTCATTAAATTATTAAAAAAACTAATAATTTTGTATTCAAATTATTTTTATATCAATTTTATCATTAAATTATTTTATTTTTTAATTAAAAACTTCTACGAAAATAATATTGTTTTTATAAAAAAAAAATATAATCTAAATAAAAATATTAATAAAAATCATTAGAAATTAATGAAAGTCTTTAATTAAGAATTCTTTGTTTATAAAACTGGTATAAAAAATAATTTAGATATAAAGTTAAGATTAGAGTGTATTTTTTATATTTGTTTATTTAGTGTTTATTTGGGATTGTAGTTGAATTATATATTTTAGAGATTTTAAAATTCTTTTAACTTTAAATTATATTTTTTTATTGTTTTAATATGTTAATATCATAAATAAATTTTTACCGATAAATTTCTTATAGTCGACTTGTGTTTTACTTGATTTTTAGTTTTTTTCAGTATCTCTCAATGTAAGGATAAAATTCAATTCCAAAGATGGGTTTTTTTTTCTTTATTTATTATTTTTCTTTTTATTATTTATTTTTCTTTTCAGTTTTCATATGGGGTGTAATAGTTTACGGCCCACTGCTCTGGGCTTCACAAAGCATTTGTTAACCACGAGCTCATGTAAATCCCTTATTAATTTCATTCCATGGGGATGTTTCGATTTAAATTTTTTTATAAATGAAAAATCTATCGAAGCCCGTAAAATAAAATAGGAATATGCGATACATGGGAGACCATGCAATTCATGGCCCAGCTAGATGATCCAGGCCCAGTACAGACTGAAATCGAGCTAATCTGTCATGAAAATGTGAACAGAGGGCGACAATTACCCCCACCGTGCGCGCCTATGCATGGATATCATACCCGACTAGGCACAAAAATCAACTCGATGACCTTGCAATCTACAATGGCCCAGTTAGATGATCCAGGCCCAGTAAAAATTGAAATCAAGCTAGTCTATCATGAAAATGTGAACGGACGCCGATAATTATCCCTCCCATGCGCGCCAATGCAGGGACATGCAGGAGGTGTTTGGTTTGAAGATGTCATTGATTTATTTATTTTTTTGCTAGAATTTATATGAAAGTATGTATTTTTTATTTTTATAAGGTGTAATTTGTATTTTAAAAGAGTTGTACATTTAAAAAAGAGGCACCATACCTCTAAACCAAACACATATTTACTCTTTCAATCACAAAAATCGACTTGATGACATATTAATCTCGAGTCTTATTTATCTTAAATTTTATTTTGAATCATTTTAAATATTAACTTAGTTAAATTTAAATAATTATGATTTAATGGATTAATTTGGTTAGAGTCTATAAGATTTTATGAGATCAATTATAATGACTTTTTTTTTGTTTTGTTTTTTATTTAAAATGATATTATTTTGATTTTTTTATCCAAAATAACATCATTGTTTTATTAATTCAGATTAATCTGCAACTCATATATAGACATGATGACATGTAGATTGACTCGATAATCTAGACTCTAAATCATGTTAGATCTTAAATTGGGTTTTACAGGTACACAATTTTTATATAAGAATTTATATTTTTTTTATAATTTGACCCCACAACCTAAGCTCTAAATCATGTTGGACATGTTCTACAACTACATAATTTTTATGTAAGAATTTATAACTTTTTATACTTTTTAGGTGACGAGTAATTATCATTGTACTGTGATGTAACTTTACGTGTTTTGTAAGAACATAGAAGAACTTATTATTATTGAGGGTGAGCATTTTCAGTTCGGTCCGGTTCTGGATCAAAATAAATAACCAAGTTAAAATTATTTTTTTTCAAAATTTTGAACCGAACCGAACTGAAAACCGATTCAAACCGATTCAAACCGACCAGTCTCGGTTCGGTTCGGTTTTTTTCCCTTCCAAACCGGTCAGTTCGGTTCGCTTGCTTGAAAATCTATAAAATGATGTTGTTTCTGTACAAGCCAAAATACACAACTTTCTCCCTAAAAAGTATGAAATCTAAGGATTGATTCTAGCTTCAAGACAAAGCAGAAGAAGTAATTGCTATCGCTTTGTGGGCTTCCTCGTTTTCTTTTGAGTCTGCTTTAAAGGTAACTCAAGAGTAGAAAGAACTAGAATATAGCATGACAGAACAGAACCAGTAGCTTTGAGCTTTCGATGACCGGGAGAAGGAAAACGAAATCAGGATTTGGCGAAGCCCACTACCTAGTTCTGAAGTTTCCCTCTATGTCGGTGCAGTGAGACAGGGAGATCGTATCGAAAAAACTGATTTTCCTCTCCTCCCTAGTTGAAGTATCAGATGAAAGCCTGGCTAGAGCGAATAGAAAAAGTGGATTGTTAAACTCACTGCATGTCCTCCCTTTCCTTTCAGTAGCTATTTATGTGTGCGCCTCAGTGCCTGTATGGGGGGGTGCTGGTTAAGAATCTTAAGATTAGAGAAGGAGAGATGCAGAGAGCAAAACAAATGGAGGGGCGGCTGGTTATGTGTTTAGGGAATGCTCCTTTAGGTTTAGGGTTAGAAAAAGCTATCTATTTATACTTGTTTTTTTTTAAGTGTTGGCTTGGATGAACCGGTTCGGTTCAGTTCGGTTCAATCGGTTTCAGATTTTCAAAACCGAAACCAAACCGAACTGGATTTTTTTTGTGATTTTTTAATCGGTTAATTTGGTTTTTTTTTTTTATTATTTTGGTTTTATCGATTTAATCGGTTTATCGATTTTTTTGCTCACCCCTGCTTATTATACATCTCACTCGGCCTAATTTAGAGCAATCGACAGTAGAATCATTGTTTTTATTTCCATACTCACCATTTAAGGTAATAACAATTCCCTTTATTTTCATACTCACCATTTTCATCCTATTCCTCACTAATATGTTGTTTTTTTATGATTTGAGTTTTTTTTTTTGATTATATCATCGTGTGTGTTTCTTATATGTTATTTATCAAAAGCATTTCAATATGATATTAGATTTTTTTCCTTTAATGAAATTGCATTTTTTTATTGATTGATTTGTTAAATTCATGCTAATTAAAAAGGACTGGGTGAAATAAAAGACAAATACTAGATTAAAAAGTTTTTCTACTAATACTTTTAATGTATTTTCATTTGAATAAATGTTGTTGAGTAATGAATCTTAATTCAATTTATCGGTTTTTTTTTCTGGTTTTTTTTTTTTAGTTTTTTCGGTTTAATCGGTTTATCGGTTTTTTTGCTTACCTCTGCTTATTATACATATCGCTAGGCCTAATCTAGAGCAATCGACAGTAGAATCATTGTCTTTATTTCCATACTCACCATTTAAGGTAATAACAATTCTCTTTATTTTTGTACTCACCATTTTCATCATATTCGTCGCTAATATGTTGTTTTTTTTTATGATTTGAGTTTTTTTTTTTTGGTTATATCGTCGTGTGTGTTTCTTATATGTTATTTATCAAAAGCATTTCAATATGATATTAGATTTTTTTCCTTTAATGAAATTGCATTTTTTATTGATTGATTTGTTAAATTCATGCTAATTAAAAAGGACTGGGTGAAATAAAAG
>Ga0307517_10004650_pt1 | contig 21040 bp, 11 predicted proteins | sample 23_EM_MG_FD_194515 | JGI IMG/M metagenome (GOLD analysis project Ga0307517, IMG submission 194515) | Populus trichocarpa ectomycorrhiza microbial communities from riparian zone in the Pacific Northwest, United States - 23_EM | ecosystem: Host-associated > Plants > Roots > Unclassified | place...
TTGCATTTTCTTACTAAGTTTTTTTTTTTTATCTAACCATGGTCTTTTTTGTTAGGTGCTTCTTTTGAAAGTCTATTTTTTTTCTTGATGTTTTTATGAGTTTTTTTTTAATTTCAAATAAAATAATTTGCTTTTGAACTTTGTTATTTTTTCACTTTTCTTTTATGTTTGATTATTCCGTAACGGGTTGGTAAATTTAACCCGAGTTAGCTCGAGTTTTTTTTGTTGAACTTTTATTTTTTACTCGGTCCCTCTTTTAAAATTCTTTTTTTATTCTGATCTCATATCGCGAGTTGTGGGTTCCTCGAGTTAGCCCGAACTGACTCGAGTTTTCTTCCCCAGTATTATAATTTTTGAATTTATTTTCTTTGTTTTCATATTTGGCATTGTATAATTTTTTTTGTTTTTATTTATGTGGGTTGTTTCAGTCTCATATTACATGTTATATTTTAATAAATTTAATCTGATTTGTCTTAAATTATCATTATCTAAATATTATTATTTTTATATTAAAAAAAATTAAAACCAACCACAATGTAACGATAAATCGATGCAGACACACAATCAGCAAATTGCTTTCAAACAGTAATAAAAAACTTTTTCCCAAAAATTTGAAGACGAGTCAGTTTTCATATTATGAAGATCATTTCAGAGAGAAAGCATCATTTTGATTACATAATAAAATAATTTCCAAAGACCATGTTTATGTCCCTTACAGTGATTGTATATGAATGCTTTTGACCGAGGAGTTGAAAATTATCTGTTCTTGTATCGTTTTAAGCATGTATGTTTCACACATTTCTCTTTTAGTTTTATTTTTAGAAATATAAGATTTCTTTTGAAAAAGTTTAGAATAATTTTTTTCTTGAGTTAGTTCTATTTTAGCAATCTTTTCTTGTATTAAAGAAATAATGACAATTTTCTTAGCGTGATTTTCCCAATTGATTATCTAATCACGTTTAGCACATAATATTTAGTTGTATCTTGGAATTGATTTGTAAAACATGTAATAATTTTTTTAAGATCAAATTACATGTGAGATGTACTCATATTAAAGTTAAAAATTATGTTGGGTTTCTAATCCAACATAAATGTTTTAATTTGAAATATTAATGTATTTAAAAATTTAATTAAAAGCAAATGAGAGATTATTTTAAAAAAAATCTTCTGGATAATAAAAATTTCAAACCCAAAATAGTTTTGTGAATTGAACAGCAGGCCGTGAGATGATGAGTTTAAGTTTGGGTTTGGTCAATAAAAAATATTTGTTATCAAATCCTTATTTGATCAGTAATTTCTTTCGGTTTTTAAAATGTCTTGATACATGAATTGATATATTAATTATATGATTAAAATAAATGTTATTACAAGTAATTCATGAATTACGTACATCATCACACCATAATTATCGAATATTCATAAATTATGTAAAATTAATGTTTCAATTTCAAAGTTCCTTGAATAAATGTAATATGTAATCTCATGAGTTATTCCCTTTCTTTATCTGGTTGTTGTTTTTTTTTCTTATACCTATTCACCTACTATACTATTCTACACTAAAGTTTAGGTAATATATTTATAGAGAGATATTGAGTATAATTTATTTAAATTTATTGAATTTTGTTTAGGAATACAATGAAATGTTAATAATAACTAGAAAGCTTGAATTTTACCGATTAAATTGTCTGAGTTAATATTAAATTAAAGTTTAATAGATTTTTCCCTATATATATATATTATATATATAGAAGACGTATCATCCTATTTAACTGTACCAGGAAACAAATAATTTTTATCTATCCTCTTAATTAATAGATAAAATATTTATTGATTTATAATCATACTAAAATAAATTACTCTTCTTCACACAATCTAATATTTTCTAGCAAAAAAAAAAACATAGTAAATGAAGTGAAGACAAAATACATAGCCTGGCGGCCTGGGTGCACTCAATATGGCCAACTCATTAAATGATAGTTGCTCTAGATCTCCCGAATCTCCCCACTCAAGATATCTATGCCCCCTCTCATTCATTTCTCTTACAAGGAAAGGCTTCTTGTCAACCACCTCATAAAACCACACACGAACACGCAAGAGAGAGTAGGAGAGCAACATAGGACTAGCTAGTGCATGTTGTTATTAGAGGGTCAGCTTGGATAGCTCTGAAGTTAAGTTGCAGGGTTTGTGGCTTTCCTGGCTAGGGTTCCAAGCAGAATAAAGATAGAGAAAAGAGAGTTTTGTTCGAGAGAATGGAATGGTTTATGGGATTTTGGATTTTGGTTGGTATCTTTGTTGGATGGTGTTGGTATAGTAAAGAGAAGAGCAGCAGCAGCAGCAGCAACAGCGACATGAAAATGGAACAAAAGAGTGGAGTGCTTCCAAAGGGAAGCTTTGGCTGGCCTCTGATAGGAGAAACTCTTGACTTCATTGCTGCTGGCTACACTTCTCAACCTGTTAGTTTCATGGAGAAACGCAGATCACTGTAAGCTTTTAATTTCTCTAAGTTTCTTTCTTGCTTTTAAGATCTTCGATCTCCCTGCCTTTTCTGTAGCTAGCTAGCTAGTTACATCCCCTGTGAGTTCAAAAGCTGATCATATCTTTAATCTCTTCTGCTTTCTTCTTCTTTCTTTTTTCTTTTTATATGAAAAGCTAATTAAAAAGTTAAAGTGGGTACAAGTTCGCATGCTCACCAATATAGATTATTCAGGCCATGTTCTAGTTCGTCTCTCTTGGACGATGTAGGGTTTCCATTTTTTATAAATTCGTTCCTGGTTTATATTTTTTTTTTATCGTAATTAACATCATATATATATCCTGATTTTCTTTTTATATGAAAATAAATACAATTAAGGTATAAGTGCTGAAATTTCTTGTCATCGAATGTGTTCAAAGTTGTCTCAAAATTAATCTTCATGGAATTACTCAAGATAGATTGATAGATTTCTTTTCCATTTCTCCACGCACTACTAGTAACAACCCAAGTTCTGTGATCAACTGATCTAGTGTTTTACTTCTACAGAAAAATTTTACTACAAGATATGCCACATGAGTTAACATGGATTCATGCTCCAATATTCAGTTTTACATGATTAGAATTAGATACCATATTGCTATGATCTTCTACTTCTCCTTAATTTGCCGATCTGACCAGCATTATTGTCTCATTACAGTAACTGTGTGTGATGGTGATGGTCTTGTTGATGATGATCATGATGATATAGTGTGGTTTGCCAAAAAATAAAATACTTCACGAGAGATACTGTGAATATGTAATATCAAGCTTTAATTTTTTTTAGGGTTATTGAATTGCATGTTATGCACTCTATTTTTTGTCGTTGTTTTTCATCGAGCCCTTAAATTAATGAATTTTAATTAATACATTGTGAAATTGCATGGAGGGAAAAAAGAGAGAACCGTATCTCTTAATTTGTCCTCCTACGAAAGATTTTGTAAATTTGGTAGGCCAAAATGTTCTTTTGAATACACATATGTGCCTACAACACCTTCACCAGTAACAATTAATTACCTTCAAGCCAATCTAAGCTCACAATGCCGACAAGTTTTTCATGGTCTAGAGGCCATAGATAGACATGCCGATTGCCGAAGGTTCAGAAGTAGTGGTTTTCTAGACGAGTCAACATTTTTGCTAATTTGTAGCCTACCTTCATGCCTATGTCCATAGAATACTGAAGCTCCTATATATCCTATTGCTTCCTCCAGTCAGCAAGCACAGCCTATGTCCCCATAGAGTTTTCAGCTCTGTACTGAAATGACAATTTTCTTATCATTTCATTTCATGCAAGTGCCCTCTTTCTTCAATCAATGAAAACCACCAAACAAGGAATGGGTCAAAATCTGTGTGTCTGTGTGTATGTCTGCAGGTACGGGAAGGTGTTCAAAACACACATCCTGGGGACACCCATCATAGTATCAACGGATCCAGCAGTAAACAAAGTTGTTTTACAAAACCATGGCAACATTTTTATTCCTGCTTATCCTAAATCAGTCAGGGAAATATTTGGAGAATATTCTATACTTCAAACCAATGGAACTCTACAGAAGAAGGTCCATGCACTTATTGGTGGTTTCTTGAGGTCACCACAGTTCAAAACTAGAATTACCAAAGACATTGAGCACCATGTCAAACTCACCTTGACTTCTTGGAAGGACCTGCCCCTTCTATTCGTCCAAGAAGAAACCCAAAAGGTTCATCTCTTCTCCTCTCTCCAATTTATACTCCTAAAGATATATAAGAAGTTATAACTCCTGTTAAACTTTTATTTACTCTGTGAATGTTTCAGTTCACGTTCAAAGTCTTGGTTAAAGCATTGCTAAGTCTTGATCCAAGTGATGATTTGGATTTTCTTAAGAGAGAATTCGATGAATTCATCAAAGGGTTGATATGTCTGCCGATCAAATTACCAGGAACAAGATTATACAAATCCTTAAAGGTAAAAAAAAAAATTATATTTTTGAAAGTGTTATTACTTATCACTCAATAAAAATAGAAACACAATGTTATGTTTAGTTAGTGTCTTGAAATACAGAAAAGAAAAGGACATAAATGATAGAAATCTGTTCTGTTGAAGATATTGAAACGGCAGCGTAAAATGAATGTCTCACTGTCTCCGTCATTACCGAAGTTATTTTCATAGGTTTTAACTTGTTATAAACATGCAGGCTAAAGAGAGAATATTCAAGCTAGTAAAAAAGATTGTTGAGCAAAGAAAATTGGGCTTGGAGAAATCAGAAGATCAAGAACATCAAAATACAATCCCTAATGATGCGGTGGACGTGCTTTTACGTGACATTTCTGGTGAACAAAATGACAAGCAATCTCTATCGTTGGATTTCATCATTTCACATATTATTGAGCTGATGATCCCTGGAGAAGAAACCGTGCCCATGTCCATGACCTTAGCTGTCAAATTCCTCAGTGACTGCCCTGTCGCTCTAGAGCTATTAACGGTATATATATATATATATATATATATATATATATGTATATTTATATGTATTCAATCTTCTACCCTATAATCAACCACCACAAGATAGAGTTTGCATCTTTTTAATCAAACGGCTAGGATTGTTCGAGGTTCGCTGCTATATGGGCCATGCGTTGTCGGCTTCATCACGTATTGTGTAGTGGTTGACTTTTCTTAAAAAGTCTTTTTCAATGGACACACACGTGAGCCCTTTTTAAAGGGCCCCACAACTCGTGGAAGCTTATGACCCGTACGATTATAGAGTCGAACGGCTGTCGGGCAAGGACCACCTGGGTTGAGACCACTCTAGGCATCACTTTATTATCATTTATTATCAATATTAGGACAACTTTATTATCATTTATTATCAATATTAGTACAAGGTACTAAAAAACATTAGAGAGAAAATTATCTGTATTATGATTTTTAGACGTGGTTGTGAAAAATAATTTTATTTAAATTCTAAGATAGTTATATGAATGAATCTTTTAAATGATATCAATTGGTTAATGTCTAATATGATTGATTGATTATTTATTTTAAAAATTTAAATCAAAATGGATATTTATGATAAAAAAAAATGTTTTGCTTGTCCATTTATCCATTATTTCCATGTTGGGTTAGTGTTCCATAGAAGAAATATGTTCAAAACAAAAATAGTTATGTAATGAATTTTTATATTTTTAAATCAGGAAGTGCATGAAGACATGTCCCTGCCATCTCTGGTTTTTTTTTATTATTATTTCAAGATAGTAATCAAATGCTACGTTTATTTTATAGTAAATTACTTCATAGTAAATTTATTATAAAAAGGAGTTAAGTTGATAAGATTGTTAGAGAACATCTAACAATATTCAAGAACATGGTTTTGCCTTTGCATTAAGTTTTAGCATCATGATGTATTGATGGATTAGAACTTGACACTAGAAGCAAAGATAAGAGCAGAAAAGTTTGTACTAAGACAATGGAATGTTTTAAAAGAACTGCCTGAAATAAACGAACGTGAACTGGCTAGCTGCTGGTTGAAGCAGGATTTGGTTTCTGCTATCCTTGGCTTGGCTTGCCTTGCGTTTAGTCCCCAGAAAAACTACTAGTGAAGAGAGATGCACCACTACTGTAGTATCTTCTTGGTCATTACTACCGCTTCTAATTCGTATAGAATGTTCTGTTTCAATTAAATACACTCATGTTTTTGTTTTTTCGATGGTAGCTCTGCTATGGTGCTATTTACTTGGGTTAGTACTAGAAGGATACCTTGCCACATCTACACCAGTGATTTATTCTTGAAATGTTGAAACTGAATGCATGGCAATATTTTTTGCATATTGGAGTTTCTTTTGTGGGGGGTAGTGATGTTTCCTGTGATTGTGTAGGAGGAGAACATGAAATTGAAGAGGCAGAAGACTGATTCTGGTGATGATTATTGTTGGACTGATTACATGTCCTTGCAATTTACTCAGAATGTAAGTAACAAATGTTGAAAGGGAAGATGAAAATGATGAATATTAATTTACAGTAGATCAAGGTCTCATCATTAAGCTAATTTGATGAGATAGATTATGAAATTATGTTTGTAACTTGAGATTATTTGTTTGTTTGTCTATGACCCTAGGTGATAAATGAAACTCTTAGAGTAGCAAACATAATCAATGCAGTTTGGAGGAAAGCTCTCAAGGATGTAGAGATCAAAGGTGTGTGTGTGTGATCATTCTTTTCTGTTTCTTTTTTCTTTTTCCTACTGTGATTTGGAATTCCTGACGTAGTGAAAAATATGTTTCTAAAAATCGAGTAAGTATACACGCAAGTAATGTTTCTGGAAAATTATAAGAAACTTCTTGTTTAATTTTGCAGGAATTCTGATTCCCGAAGGATGGTGTGTCCTGACATCTTTCAGCTCTGTACATATGGATGAAGAAAATTATGAAAACCCACATGAGTTTGATCCATGGAGATGGGAGGTAAAGCTGTAAAACCATTTTGATAGAGCCTAGAATCACCTCTGCTGTCTTTGTCTAGCAAGATAATAATTTTTGGTCCACAAGGGTCACTTCCTATTAACCAGGGCGCTTGAGGAGGCTTCAGTCACTCTCAATTTTCTTCTCAGCTGAAAAATTCAAAAAGAAAAAAACTAATCTTGTGAACAATGTGCTGTTCTTTTTAACTACAGAAAACAGGAGCTTCTGTTAAGAACAATTGCTTTACACCTTTTGGAGGTGGACAAAGGCTATGCCCTGGTCTAGAACTATCCAGGCTTGAAATCTCCATCTTCCTTCACCATCTTGTCACAACTTACAGGTAATTTTGGTCCCTAAAATTATCTCATACTGTTACATCTGATGTGCTACTCCCTCTCACATCTATGAGCATGATCAGTCTGGAAGTGCTGAATAATTTCTTGAGAAATGATCATATAGATATTTAGGGCCTGTTTGCCTACGCAGCCAACTTCATTTTAAATTGTGGTTGGCCACAAAACATAAAAAATGAAGCTTTTATTGGCCAATCTGGTTTGAAATGCGGTTGACCCTGTAGACAAAAAGTCCATGCATTGGTTGGTAGTGCTCTTTGATTTGTTAATTTGGCTATTAAATTTCTCTTACTGCAGATGGATTGCTGAAAAGGATGACATTATTTACTTTCCAACAGTGAAGTTAAAGAAAAAGCTGCCTATCAGAGTCACCTCCATAGGCAACTCTTCATGACCAAATTATCAACTGAAGCCACCACGGGTTAGCCAATCTAGGAAGTTATATACAGATAATATCTCAACTGGAGGATAAATATAGCCAGACAGATCCATGTGTGGGTGTGGGTTTCTGTGGGGGCGGGGATGCCATTGAATCTCTACATATACAGCCATAAGATTCATAATAAAATGGCTAGGGACTCCCCTATCATGGTGTTAGTTCTTGTGTCACTATCAATTTTATCACAGTAGATGGGGTCTGTACCCTTTTGTCGGGCCTTTCAAATTGATTGCAAGGGGGGACGATTTAATCTAACTCCCATATCCGAGTCTCAATCTAGTACCACATCTGTTGCAGTTTTGAACGACAATTAGGGTCGATTTGCCTAGGTGCTGTGCAGAGGACATGCTCATGCAGTCATCTCTCAATTATATAATCCTCTGGTGGAGCCATCTCGCAATTCTCAAATGAGGGCTAACCTGTAAAACATAATGGCATTTGCTACCTAAGAATGATGTCAAGTTAGGTTGAGATATAATCAATGTAGTCATGAAAGCACGAGAACGAATTGTAGCTGGCTCCCAGCTACACAATCCATCGCTTGTGATTTCGCTCGGCAAGCTTTTAGCATCAGCATTTAGCACTCAGGTACAGTGTGCACGAAAGTGTGGGAGACATAACTCGGACATACTACAGCAGGTATGGGGCAGAACACACACAACCTGGTAGAATGATCTTTCAATCCTGGGCGTAGTCTTTAAGAGCTTTTCGTTCACAAAGTAACATCTTGCAATCACAGGAATAGACCCCGCAGGTGAAACTGCAATTTGAAAACTCGAGAGACCTTAAAAGTAGCATCCTAGCATCATGTAGAAGGTTTAGAAGTGAGAGACTCGGGTTAGGTATATAAATTACCTCATTAAATTCACTCTCCCACTCCAAACTAAAACAGAGCAGATTAAAAGCTGCCGTTTAGCTCTATAAACAAAGCCTCATTAAAGGTAGCAGGCTGTATAAATAATGGCAAAATGCTAGCATCATACGAGGCTTTTGAAGCACAGAGACGTGCTTGTTCATAGGTTTTACAATCATTACAGTGACTTGGTGAAATCCTCCAACATAATTAAAAGATTCCATTTTACCCTTTCCATTTCGCAGGAGATGATTTTCTGAGTAAATGGTACAAGTATGTGATCCAGGTACGCATCCAGGATAACGTAATCGATCCAGCTTGCCAAGAGAAGATAAAAGGTGGAAGAAGAACATATTGAAACACACCCCATCGAGTTGTAGCATGTGCTTTACTAATCCTACCGAACAAAGTACAATATTCCAATTTACAAATCAAAAATTTCAAATGACAATCGAAAATTGTGAAAAAGGAAAGTGTCGGATTTTTTATTGTTGTGAAAATACTGCAGCAGTTATTGATAAATGTTGCAATAAAAAAGAAACTAAAAAGAACACCGTTCTGATATCAGTCTATAAGCCTCGAACGACAAGAGTTATGAAGGCTAAATGGCATCAAAATAACCATTAATGAAACAAACCAGCAGACAGGAAGGAAAAACATGCGAGGAACTGGCATCGTTGGGATTACAAGCAGAAGCAGCAGTACCACACAAAGTTGTGAACCGCGAAACGATTGAGCCATGTGTTTTTTCTTCTCTTTCCTAGAGCTGTTGCAGCTCTGTCAGACTTTGAGCCCATGGTCTATCCCTTTCCACTACAGTCGTCTTACATTCTACCCTATCAATTCCCTTCTTCTTCTTACCCTCCTGTAGCTGAGCTTTATGTTTCTTTGCCTCTGCATGCTCATATCCAAAAATTTTATTTTATTTTTTTGTTTAAAATGAATTTTTTTTTATGTTTTCAGATCGTTTTGATGTTTTGATGTGCTGATGTTAAAAATAATTTAAAAAAAAAAACAAAAAAAAACTTCATTTTAATACATTTCTAAATGAAAAATATTTTAAACCGTCACCGCTATCAAACATGGTTTAATTTCTATAATATTTCAACAAATGCCAATGTGCACATTTCTGTCTTCCATTCAATTCATGCCATACACCATAAGTGAATAGCATGTAGAATCTCTCGCTATCAACATGCACAATAATTCATTTAAATGGTAATCAATAGTTGAAAGGCATTTGATGGAATGATGCACATATTGATAATTAAATTCTTTAATAATACAAATTAGATATTGAAGAATATCATGAAGGCTACACAATAATATTTAGCTCATAATCCAATTATTACCATCTAAAATCTTGATAGAATTCATGGTGAAAGAAGAGAAAAGGAAAAAAACTCTTTCTAGATTGAATTTTTAGATCCTTGACAAATTCTAATTCAATCTCCTTCCTCCTCCTCTCGCATCCAGTGTTGAATTGCAAGTTTCAATGGTGAAAAACCATTTCCTATCAGCTCCAGTCTCCTTTTTTTTCTTCGGATGAATTCTCTTCTCATTTGTTTCACTGATTTTTCACCCAGAACAGGAACATTCCATCCGCCAGCTTCTAGCCCGATTTTTTCTATTAGATCGACTTATTTTGATACGTTCCTGAAATTTTCTATTTTAAAATAAAAAGTTTCTCATTCATCCTCTCGTTCTTGCCCAAAAAGATTATTTTTTTCATTTAATTGGCTACTAAGCGGGTTTTTTTTAATATCAGAACCGAAATTCAATTTGGATGGATACTTTAGCTAAAGTTTTGAGGATTAAATATTGATTTTTTACTTGAATTAATTTCGAGTAACCATCTAGTAGGTGGTCCAGTGATAAGAGTTTGAGATTAAAAGATTTTCTTTCCTGTAATTTTAAGTTCGAGTTTTGTGGTTACTAATATAATAACCACTAGATGTCTATATTATCATTAATTTTAAAAATTGTAAGATTAATTAAAATATATCCAAGTTAATTCAAACATTCACGATAATATAAAAAATTTCAATTATCATATAGGAGGAACCAGTCACATCAAAACTTACAAAGGACATTAAATTATGAGAAGCAAAATTATGTCAGGAGACATCAAATTCAATCATTCCCACATTAATTCAAGATAGGCAGTGTATGTTTTGGTATTTAATAAATCATCATTGCATGCCACCAACAAATCCTTGAAAAAGTCGAACAATCTCTAGATCATTTTCAACAAGCACGAAATACGACAAAAATTACTTGAATATGAGACGTAGGCTGCAAACACCGAGTTATTTTCATAAAAGTGCATGAAAAGAGTACAAGAAACAACTCTGCTAGGGGGAAGCTTTTCCTATAGTTTACATGAAGCCTTCACAGAAACCATAAAATCAAGTTTAAGAGAGTCAGAACCAAGGAAAGGCTCAAAACAAAACAAATAACAAAATAAATAAAAAAGCTAGGGTATGCGGAGTCTAGTGATGAGAAAAAAAATCAAAAAACTAATTAAATTGAAAAAATCAGAAAAAAATGACTGAAAAAACCGAATCGTGAAAAAAAACTGATTAGAATTTTTAAAAAACCGACCAGTTCGGTTTTATAAGCCTGAAACCAAAAAAACCAAACTCAAACCTGAAAAAACAAAAAAAAACCAAAAAATTGAAAAAATCAAACCCAACTGATTTGAATCTGTTTTTGTTCTAAAATAACCGAACTGAAACTTGTCGGTTAGAACCGGTTCCAATTCATTTTTTTAAAAAAAATTAGTCTAATTATTTCTTTTTATATAAAAACCAAATCAAACCGAAACTAACTGAAAATCATCACCCTAGAGCCCATGCGCCTGTATCAAATTACACCCACGCAATTATGGTGGACAATTTTCAAAGATAATTGTTATTTTACTGTGGCAATTAAAATAAAATATATGTAAGAATTTGCAGTATTTAAATTCTGAGCTAGAAACGTATTTCTTTAAGTTGAAGTCTACTTTTTTTTTTTTTCGATGAAAAATGTCTTTTTTTTTTTAATGGTGCCTTTTTCTAATAAAAACCAAATTAATTAAAATAAATATTCACAAGAATTTTAATAATTTAAATTAAAGTGGGAAAGTTTATTTCTTAAGGCAAAACTCTCATTTTCTTATTACTTTAACTGGTTTTTAACAAAAAGAATTTTTTTTATTAGTAATATATTTTTTAAAATAAAAGCTTACCGGTATCTAAAAGGAGAATTTCAAAGAAAAATCATGTCTTCTTCATTTTTATGTGTATGTACGGGAAAATAATAATAATCAATTCATGAAAACCATAATTAAAAAATAATATTTTATTCCCATTAAATATTCGTTTACAATTTTTTGATTATTTGTTGCAAATTAGACACTAGGAACGTGTATAATTATATATTAAAAAAAAATTAACTGTAATTATAACCATAAAAATATTTAATATTATTTTAAAAAACATGAGATGGTTTTTAAAATGGCATTGTAATTAGTAATTTAAATTGAGATTTGTTTTAAGTTAAAAATATATATTTTTAGATCTAGGTCATACCCCGTGCTGGGCCGATAAAAAGCCCATAAAGCCTTAGGCCTAGACCAGAATTGCACACCTAACACTATTTTTTTCTTTCCATCAAGTGGGAGACAGACATGTAGTTCGCAAAATTAAAAAATAAAAAGATTTATAGTAAATAAAGTATTGTTTGCTGTAACAATTTTTTTTCTTGCCACCATCAGTATAGTAAACAAGGTGAGGCCTGTGGGATGAAAGGTTTTGCTCTTCCTATGATCTCAGGTTCGAGCCCTATAGTTGTTAATATGATAGTCACTGGAGGCTTATATGATCGTTAATTTTAGGATCTGTGAAATTAGTTAAGATGTACACAAGCTGGCCTGGACATCCATGTTAATAAAAAAAATAAATAAATAAAGATGAGGGCAAGTTTTTGGATGCTGGTAACCTATTTATTAACTTGGAATAGTAAAAATGAGCCCAATAAGGAGCATTGGGAAACATTGAGCTGCTTTAGTTTCTTGTATAATATAATAGAAATATTAACCATCAGTATTTTTCCATCAACACGTTAACTATACAGATATTTTCAACCGTATACACGATAGATGGATATGGCGGCATTGAATTCTTGAGAAACTGATGTGGAATGGTCAATGGGGCAGTGTTCTTTGGTATGCTAACAGGGCTACTGTCTCTCTCTGTGCAGATGGATAGCGGAAAAGGATGACACCATCTGCCTTCCAACAGTGTCTAGTCGAGGAGAAAGCTGCCTATCACAGTCGCCTCCCCTGGCAACTCTTCATGACAATACTATTAACTGCAACCACCGTAGGTTAACCAATGAATATATCTCGATTTTTGGATGAATATATCCAGACAAATGGGTGCCATTGTAGCTCCACGAGGACGGCCATAAGGAGCCTAATTCAATAGGAAGGGGCTCCCTATCGTGGTGGTGGTTCTTGTGTCACTATCTTTTATTACAGCAGACGGGGCCCTTTTACCCATTTGTTGGGTCTTCCAAGATTGATTGCTAGTGGGGATTATCTGACAGTAACGCTTGCAGTTTTGAGCAACAAGAAGGGACAATTTGCCTTGGTCCCGTATACTGAACATGCTTACGCAGGCATGCTTGGTAGCCCCCCTCAATTATATGGAGCTGGTGAAGCCTACCAGAATTCACATGCAGGTATTTGCTTTGCTTGATAATAATGTGGAGTTACGCTTCATACCATCAATACAGTCATGCCTTTGCAATTATTCCTATAATTCAGTCCACATTTGTACACATCTAGGTACAGATACGGAATACCATAAGATACAATACATTATGGCTAGAAAGTACAAGAAGGAAGAATAATCCAAAGAAATGCTTAATACTTAAAATGACTTTCAACAATGTGGACACCTCATGAAATTTCTATTGCATATCCATATGTGTCCAATAGTCAGCTTAAAGGAATTTATAATACACAGATCATACTCGAGGAATGTATAATAGACAATGAAGCAAAGCCCGAACTGGGAATTTATGTCCCCCCGCTAGAGCAAACTGATAATCCACCATGACAGCTACGACCATCCATTCACAGGACGACGAGAAGAGTAGCAACCGACTTTGGTTGCGATACACTTTCCATCTACACCATTGTTCTGATTGATTTCTATGGTCACCTATTGGTTCAACCAGTGCCTGTGCTTTAACTATACGTGCTCAAGTTGGAGACAACTTGCAATTACTACACAAGAAAAAGGGTATAATATACATGACCTGATACGGTTTTACAATCCCAGGCATAACTTTTATGATATATATATACTTCACTGAGGAAAACCACCAATCACAGAAAAAAGCACCCACGTTTGAATGTGCACTCCCAATTCTTAAAAGAGCCATATAAGTAAGCATCATGTGAATGGTTAAGGGTAAGATAACTCTGGGCGGCTCTATAAACTGCCTCATTAAATCCACTCTCCCCCTCCAAGGAAAAAACAGAAGAAAAAAAAGAAGCAAAATAAGACCTGCCATGATAACTTGAGAGATCAACAGAAGGCCTGCACTGTATAAATAATTGCAACATCCTAGTATCACATGAGGCTTTCAAAACACACAAAGACATGCACACTCATGCATGCTCGCAGGTTTTGCTCCCATCACCTTCAGTAAGCCAAATTACATTAAGGTCATCATAGCCACCAACATGATTAAAGGATTTGCATTTTCCCCTTTTCTATTTATTGGGAGGTGACTTTTTAAATAAATGGTACAGGTCTGTTATCAAGATACAGATCCAGAATAGCATAATTGATCAGTTCGCCAAAAGAAGAGAAGAGAAAATGGAGGAGGAACCAATAACATACACCCTAAGGAGTTGCAGAATAGGTTTTCCTAATCTCGCACACAAACCTACATCATCCCATTTATAAGTCAAAGAGTTTTGTAGCACAAATAAAAAATTACGCAAAAAGAATTTGTTATAAAGACTAAATGACATCAAGAGCAGCAATGGTTAAACCCAACCAACAGACAGGAACGAACTACATGTGAGGAACTTACAAAATTTGGTCTAATATTCAACTTTTATCAAGCAAAAGCAACGGTACCACATATAGATGAATAAGGAATTATTAAGACATGGATTTTTTCTTCTCTTCCTCAAGTCGTTGCAGCTCTGCCAGTTTTTGAGCCCATTCTCTATCCCTAGCTACTGCAGCCATCTTACGCTCCACCCTCGCAATTCTTTTCTTCCTATTAGCCTCCTGCAACTGAGCTTTACGTTTCTTTTTCTCTGCCTGTTCATACTCAAAACCAAGTCCTCGTTGATGAAAATGGTATTATCTTTAGATGGGAAATAAAGCAAGTCTGAAGTAAAGCCATCAGCCATCCAACAGGATGTTTCAAGATAATCACAAGGTTGGGGGGGGGATATAAGATTAAAATACACAAGGATTTGTGAATGCACAGGCACAAACACACACATTCATAATAACAAAAGGTAGGTTAAATCAAAACAGTGTTGACAACTCATAAGACAAAAGGAGAACAAAAGATAAAGCCATTTGATACCACACACTTCTCATTTGGCATAAAATCTGGTCAATTCACAATGAATTCTAAAAAGACCCATAATGAAGCCCACGAAAGACAAGTGTTAACAGTGTTCTCTCAAGGTTGAGAATCAACCATGATAATCTACGAGTCTAGCAAAATGAACAAGGGTAGCACATGTATATCACAAACAAAGTTGTTAAGGGACACCCATATACAAATAATGTTTTTTTTTGTTTCCAAATAACACATAACTATGCCATTCAAGAATTAATATCCTGCATTGCAGAATATATTCTTGTATTCATCTTTATTTATGGAACTTATGAAAGAAAGTAAATTATGAGAAGCTAAGAGCTCACTCTCATTGGTTACACAAAGACCCATGTCAGGTGATATCAAATCCAATCATCCCCACATAATTCAGGATAGGCTGGCTATCTTTTGATAGTTGATAAATAATCAGCGCATGCCACCCACAATTCTTGAGAAAGTTTAAATGAAGCCTTCACAGAATGCACAAAGTCAAACATAAAATGGTCAAAAACAAGTAAAAGCTCACGAGAAAGTGAGGATGGAGTATAAAAAAACAAACTGATTGGTGCAAATACCCTATCAGAAATTAATTTCCAAGCCTTCAGGGGTTGGTGACAAACAGAATCTATCAATCCTTTTGACACCTCTAGAAGGAATTGCCCATTGATGAGACTGTCATCTAGAAAGCAATTCCAAAATGAACTCCCTACAGCATTACCTCAATAGGTTTAGGTATCCCCCTAGACAGTTACAAGTTAATGTAATTTAGCTCAAAAGGGGGTTGAGGGTGTTGGTGGGGGGCTACATGATTGTTTTCTCCTCCCAAACAAAATTAACTGCATTTTTCTATAACGCATAAATCCTAGCATCTTCATCAAATTAATGTGCACAAACTCGTTAATTCTGTGGATATAAAATTCCATTCAAGCTCTGATTGGTTTCGCAAAATCAAACAATGCCATGGAATACTAGATCACAAAGCAATCAATTCTAGAATTTCCCTTTCACCATATATTCCCTCACTAGCTTTCTTTATGATATACTCTGTCCATTAACTGACACAAGTAGTACATGATATTTTTCATCAACCATGCTTGATTTCTTTTTTATTCTGCCTTTAAAAAAACACAATTTTAAAGTCTAAACAGCAACTACCCTACGATACTCAAAGAAAAGACCAGCAAAATAATTGACAGAAATAATTTACTCTGAACACATGCAAAGAACTTTCTATAGGATTAATGAACACGAACCAGTATAAACTCCTTGCGTTGCCTGATGCGCTTCTTCTCATTCCTTCTCTTAACACTCCCTACATTAGGATTATTGGGTTTAATGGGTTGTCCTGGTACATACTGAACCCAGGCATATGGACCTGCATTATTCTCAATCCAATTACCATTTCTGACAAAAAGCCAATCCACACCCACAAAAACACAAAGTACAAAACAAAAAACTACTTCATCCCTTCTAACACCCTAGTCCCATAAAACCCCCAATCAAATTTTTATTTCTATCAAGTTACAATTCATACCCAAAAAAATACACCCAAATCCCACCACGAAAGCTACAAAATTTCCGAAAACCACAAAGCCCTAAAGCCCCAAATCAAGAAAAAAATAAAAAATCGAATCGATTACCTGGAGGTTTCAAGCTGGCTCTTTTTCTCCGAGGCTTATCGACGGGTCTTCGTTTAGGAAATCGAGTGCTGGTTAATCTATCAAAAGGGTTTGCTTCTGATAAGAAGCTGAAATGCCTGATCATTTGAGTCCATGGAGAGTGGCCTCCACCACTGAGAGAGAGCCTGAACTCTGGTTTTGAGGCCAAAAACGGCGTCGTTGAGGAAGTTCTGGCGTGGGTTGTTAGGGTTCTTGACAAGGGTCGAATTGCATTTCTTAGAGCTCCAAATCCCATTTTTGTTCTTCCAAAAATATCAATGAATTGAAGGGTTTTAGTCGAAGGTTGATGCAGCTATAGTGAAGTGAAGAGTGACATGGGCTGTGAGAGTGAGTGACCAACAAAAGGAAAACCCACTTCATGTTTTGGGCTTTCTGATGGACTTGATTTGTTTTGCAAGCATTTTGGTCCCAAAAAAAGGATTTTTTGTATTGAAATTTATTATTTCCTTACATTACCCTTTATATTTTATATTTTTATTTTTCATTCTATTTAGTCTTATTCTTTTAAATAATTAAAAATTTAAGGAAAAATAATAATATTGTAAAGAACTTATAATTTAGCTTTTATATTATCATATATTTTTTTAAAATAATTTAAGGGATGTATATGATAGACTTGATTGGATGTTAGAAAGCTCCTTTCTTTCTTATGATCTCATTGTTTCATGAGAAATATATAATACAAGATTATAATATTGTCTTTCAAGTAAAAACAGCAACAAAAACATATTTTGTAAGAAATCTTGATTCAAACATTTTGGTTAAATATTTTTTTTTACCTTTTATTTTCCAAAGATTTATTAATTTTGCAAAAAAAAATTAATTTACACATGGTAACTTCTAGTTTATTCATGAGTATAATAAGGTTTATATATTTACTTGCTTTATGTAGATAATAATATTGCAATTATTTAAAAATGTCAAAAAAAAATACAAATGAGAACTTACAAAAAATAATTATAGAGGGGGGAGCGTGCTCACTCGATCACGCGCGAAGCTTCTTATTTGCATATTGCTAATTTTATGGTAAAGTCTCGCACTAAAGCCATTTCTGATGGCATAATTATCTCAGCAAATTTAAGCCCTAGCTAGCTAGTAAACCTTTTTACTTGACGAGGCATGAACCTAACCCTAGTTTGCCATTATATGGCGCCAAGCGCACATTCAAGAAACGGTTTTTCAGGTCCATTAGCCACACGACCCCGCCAAAACAAAGAAAAAGAGAAAAAGTGAGGGAATCCAATCCACACTTTACCCTTATAGTTCGTTGAAAGTGCAGAAAGAGATTTGCTTTGATGAAGAGGAGAAACCAGAGATGAGAGATTGTGCCATGGAACCCTAATACTAGTAATAAAGCACCAACACCCTGGCCCCAAAAACGTCAAGCGACTTGCTTCCATGTTGCAGACAATGATGCGCTCAAAAAGTGCAAGAAGTATGCGAGGAAGACTTGCAAACGAAGGCAGGCATGGCGTCTTGGCATGGCATGCATGGGAAGCGCGTGCAGGATCCTAATGAATCGAATTTCTTGCCTTTTCAAGCTTGTTTAATAGCTAGGGTTTGGTGCATCACACTCTTAATATTTTCTTCGGCAATCAAGTAGAGTTTCCTTGTGCTAATTAATCATTGTTTTCGCGACAGAGCTTGATAATTGCCTATTTAACCGTTGTGTTCCTGTAGCTAGGCTTTTTTCTCTCTTTTTTTTGCCCAACCACATGGGAAAAGAATGATTATGTTGAATATACCGTTGGTTCCTTTTCCTTTCGATCATCACTAAGATTGGAACGTTGAGGTAGTAGCTTTTAGTTATTATAATTTTGGAATATAAAAATGGAAAAACATATTTTTTATTATAAAAATATAGAAATTTATTTTAAAATTGTTTAGGAAGTAAATATATATATTTATATTCTTGTTATCTTTGATTTTTCTGTGTATCCAAGCAGTAATCAAATGCTACTTTAAAAAATTAAATTAATTCATAATTGCAAAAGCTTTTTTTGTGTTGACCTGGTTAAATGGCCTCAATAATTATGTTCCATGATCCGGCTGGTCCTTCTCGTTATCCGGCAAATTAACCTGGTGAAGTATTGGCAATAAACGTGATCTAGCAGACAAAATTTCTTAACATTATGTATTTTGTTCAGAGATTAGTCCTACGTACGGAGTTTCTGGGTTCAAAGCACCAAGATTCAATTCCATAGTTAAAGCTTCAAAGTAGGAAGCCTTCATTTTGACTAATTTGACAAAGCCTTTTCTCTTTTCTATACAATTACAAAAGCTTAAGCCTTCACCATGACATCCTAAACAAATAAATTAAGTTAATTAATTGGTGATTTTCCTAAACAAAAAAAGATAAAAAAAAAAAAACATTAAAAATAAGGTGAGGAAAACGTGTAAAATCTGAAAAATTATAGTTAGAAACTATTCCTTCATCCTAGTTTTTATTGTAATTTTTGAAAGTTAAAATGTTGTAGAATTTATAAGAATTAATTCTTATCATTATCAATATTTAATTAGCCACTATAAATCAAGAATTAAATCTATAAAAACTAAGGGTTTTTTTAGTGAACGAAACAAGGGTTATTTGAAATTAATTTCTCATTTATCTATAATTTATTTTAAACATGCTAGTTAAAATAAATTTTCAACATTCTACACCAATCATTTAAAAAATATATATATCCAAGAAAATATAATGATGTTTTAGTATTTCTACGACTTATTGAAATGTTAAACTACAAATGAAAAGATAGAAACTAAGAATTAAATAAGTAATAAATTAAAACCAAATAAATAAATACATGAGAACATATTATATAAGGTTCGTATCTATTTTGTATTTTATTTTTGTGTTTTTAAAATATTTTTAAAAAAATTATTATTATTTTATTTTATTTATTTTTAAATTATTTTAATATAAAAAATAAATTTAAAAATAAAATAATATTATTTTTATATATTTTAAAATAAAAAATATTTAAAAAAACGATCCTTATTATTGCTTAACAACGTCACTAAACAGATAGTTCGAAGCTTCGGTGCGAGTCCAAAATGCACCAAAACTAACCACGTGGCGGCAAATATATCAGTAGGATCCTCTTTTCGTCTGCTACTTCACCAATTGCCACGTGCACCTCGTGGGAATATTCTTTTCCTTGCAAAAAGGGGGCATAATTGACAACTTAACTTAACGTCACGGCACCACCGACGTTAACGGACGTAGTGTCGTGGCATCATGTTAGCTACATAATGATAGAATAAAAATACTTTAATTATAAATTTAAAACTTGATGTATAAAAATAAATATTATCAATGTTAACGGACGTGGGATCTTAATAAAGAGAAAAAGGGAAATCTAAAAAACCAACCCCACCTATTTTTATTTTCAATTTTGCTCTCAAACAATTTTTTTTTATATCAATCCATTTTTAAAAAAAAGTTTCAATATTTTTTTAATAAATCTTTATATTCACATTTAACCATGAATTGCATTCAAAATCTATCAATAAATTTTAATAAAAGGCTTCAATTGATAAATTAAAATTATCAGTTCCAAAATAATAATACTAAAAGATTGTTTAATATTGTGATAATTTTTTTTTTTTATTTAATTATAAAGAAAAAATTGTTTGGTTAACTAAATAGTTTCTGCTTTTTATACTGGTCCTATAAATAATTGTGTTTTAAATTTTGATTTTGTAAAAATTAAAATAATTTATTTTTTATTTATGAAGACATTTTTTTAATCAAATATATTTTTTTATTTATTTTACATGTAAGAATTTATATAATAATATTTTTAACCAAATATATATTTTTTAAATATCATCTTTTTAAGAACTACAACTAAAAATAATTTTCAAAACTTATTGTTTTTAATCATAATCATGAAAATTACTACAATTCCAAATACAATCTAATTAAAAGTGTTAAGTGATATTTTTGCTTTAAATTATTATTTTTTATGTGTTTTTGAATTGTTTTGATATAATAATATTGAAAATAAATTTTAAAAAAATTAAAAAATATTATTTAAATAAAAAATAATTAAAAACCACAACGGTTACAATACCGAACAGTAATTGGTATTCACGGTGGTGATAATGGTTTTTCCTTGGGTTCCATGGAAGCAATCATGGATGCAGGGC
>Ga0307517_10004652_pt1 | contig 21039 bp, 18 predicted proteins | sample 23_EM_MG_FD_194515 | JGI IMG/M metagenome (GOLD analysis project Ga0307517, IMG submission 194515) | Populus trichocarpa ectomycorrhiza microbial communities from riparian zone in the Pacific Northwest, United States - 23_EM | ecosystem: Host-associated > Plants > Roots > Unclassified | place...
AGATTCTCTGTCAATATATATATATATATATATATGCAGTAGAGAATAAAAATTATGAATATTTGATTTGAAGGTTTTTGTGGTGTATTTATAGCCCATGATTTTTTTCTTTTTACACTGATATAATTTAATGAGGTATGAATATCCCTTACATCTATATTAATGTTTGATAGAAATATGACGGGTCTCTAAAGGACTTTTATACATCTAAAAGGTGTAGGAAGATTAGAGTCTAAGAAGTTAAATGTAGCTGAGTCCATAGAAGTTGAGCTTTTCCCCTAAGCTAAACCCAAAAGAGAAGGGTCATCCTCTTGGAGTACATGCCCCGGGTAGGATGGTCATCCCCTTGGATGTGCCCCAGGTAGGATGTTGGTTACCTTGGACTCGGCTAACTATCAAGTCCAAGTGTCTTGAGTTTAGCATGTTTGCTATACTCACATTACCTTGGACTTGACTAATTGTCAAGTCTAAGTGCAATGGACTTGGCGGACCGTCAAGTCCAAGCGTCTTGGGTCTAACATATTTTTCAGACCCACGTTACTTTGGGTTTGACTTGTTCACCAAATTCATATTACCTCATTTTCTTGGGCGTGCCAAGGGAGAATGGTCGTTACCTCTGATTTTGCTAACTGCGAAGTCCAAGTGCCTTTGAGTCTGGCATGTTTGTCAATCCCACGTTACTTTGAACTTGGCTAAATGTCAAGTCCAAATACCTTGGGTTTCGCATGTTCACTAGTCCCACATTACTTCATTCTCTTGGGTATGTCAATGAAGGATGGTCATTCTCTTAGATGTGTCAAGGGAGGATAGTTATTGTCTAAGGCGTGCCAAAGGAGGATGGTTATTACCTTGGATTTGGCTAACTGTCAAGTCCAAACACTTTGGGTCTGGTATGTTTGTCAAATCGATGTTACCTTGAACTTGGCTTAATGTCAAGTCCATGTACCTTGGTTTTGGCATGTTTGCCAAACCCACATTACCTCATTCCTTTGGATGTGCCAATGGAGGATGATCATTCCCTTAGGCGTGCTCGGGGCTTGGCACATTGCCAATCCCAATCGCGTCTGGGTCTGGCTAATGTCAGACCCGGCATTCTCGTGGCTTGGCACTCTACCAAACTCATTTACGTCTGGCTCTAGCTAGTGTCAAACCTAGCATGCCCAGACTTGGCATACTATCAAGTCCAATCGTGTTTGGCATGCTCGGTGCTTGGCACACTGCCACGCCCAACAACCCGGGGCTTGGCACACTACCCAACACGCCTTTATTAGGGTGTGCTTGTTTTTCTAAAAATTTATAGTTGTAAATCTTTCTTGATTTGGTGTTTTTTTGGTAAAGATATACTAAAAAAAACTTGGTTTATCCGTATGTTAAATAAAAATACCCTAATTTATTGAACTTAATATGGATGGATGTAGCAAAGGAAATCCGGGTGCTGCTGGTTCAGGAGGACTTCTTCGTGATAGCATGGAATCTTGGATTATAGGTTTTGCTCAACACTGGTTACTGCTCTTCGATTAAGGCTTAATTGTGGGCAGTGATATGCAGTTTAGAGTTGGCCTAGAACTTGGGAATTAGAAAACTGGTTCTTGATGAGTCAGATTCAACTCTTTCATCGACTAGCTCTTTATCTCGAGAAATCAAAGTAAGGTGGATGCAAACTATGCTTTAATTGACAAGGCCAAGAGGTTTTTGGATAGAGACTAGGAGGTGAAGAGTCAACATGTTTATCGGGAAGCAAATCTAGTTGTTGATTGATTAGCTAATTTTATACTATGACGTGATTGGATCCTGTATTACACTCTTAGTTTAATCTTTAGGTTTGTAAAGCACAGATTTTCACAAAAAAACAAAAAAAACAAAATTCTATTAACAAAAGAGGCATTCAATACCTAAAGAACTAAAAGAAACACTAGCGCCGGAAAGGCCATGCCAATTGCAACTTGATGTGGTGAGGATCTTGTGGAGCCTGCAGTATTGCCAAGTGACAAGCATATGTGAATACCAGCTTACGATAAAAATGAACTTGGACCGACATTTGCAATTAATAAATTAGAAAAAAAATAGTCTCAATTAATTAAGCATATATAAATCAATCTAAAATACCCTTAATCGTCAAATAAAAGAACTATAGTTTAATGAATTCACTGAACTCACCTCCGTTTGCTGGGGTTGAAATATTGTAGAACTGGTAATCATGGTACCACAAGCTACAGCTAAACCCATAAATATCCCAACTTCTCTTATTTCCAACTGAGTTCTTGTAAGTCACCAATTGAAATTCCAAGCACATGCCACAATCACTCTTGCTGAGATCTCTGGTGCATTGAGCCATGCCATACCTCTTTCCGTTCTGTCCAACATCCAATACTGCAGTCTGGTACATTAAAGGCTGGCTCGGAGTTGTAGATACCAGCGTGTTCGTGAAGTTAAGTGCTTCTGAGACCACTTTTGGATCTTCAAAATTGGTATCGTTGTAACTTGCCATTCCTGATTGATCCCATTCACCGAAAAAGCTCGTGTTTGAGTATCGTAGGAAACACCACGTAAACCACAGCGTAGCATTTCTACTGTTTGAGCAGCCTTGTACCATGGTAACATTCTTGATGCAGGCGGCACAGTCTGCGGCGGAAATATCACCTCTACATTGTGCAAGGCCATAGATCTTGTTAACACCTTTTCCGGCTTCGGTCGTGTAGAAGCCATCGTGGATAGGCCCATTTGCAGCCAGTGAATTCAGCATACCGCTCAGATTGGCTTCGTATTCACTGCTATTGGTAGCCCTATCAGATTCAGAACATTGTGAACCGGTATTCACATTTGTGTCAGCATGGCAAGGGCTAGATAAAAACAAGGTTGAAAATATAATGAATATTAACATCTCCATCTTTTTTTGAATCTAAGGGAAGGGTCATGAATGGGCTAAGTTCTCTATTTATGTTGATATCATAATCAAAACTATCAAATCGTTGCATTTTTTGCCTTTTTCTATTGTAAAGTCAACTCCTTATGCTTTGAATGTGTTTAGCACTATGAAATAGAATAAGTCAATGAAACGTAGCTACAGTACTTATTTATATCATGAATGCTTATGCTTAGCGGTATAAAATTAATGTAATTCAAATTATTTGCTTAAATTACGCTTCAGATAGATATGCTTAGCAATATAAAAATTAAAGTCAATCCAAGCGTAGCTTGTTGCTTCTGGTTCAGTGCATGTTGTTGCCTTCTACGTACAGTCATCACCTAAACCATGGACTTGGAGACGGGCACCAAAGGCTAAGTAATGGGACTTTGGGAGATTATAATTTTTAATTTGTAAGTAGATTGTCTTGGATAAATAAATAAATAAATAAACAGGTCCGTAATGAAAGAAATCATTATCATTTACCTCATCCTAATCTAATGAAAAAATAGAATTGAAAGTTGTACCAGCAAATCTATAACTTGTGCTTAATTATTTAATTTTAATTAACAGCAAATCTGAAGATGATTGAGAGGAGCTTGAATCATTATAACCTAGTGTCACTGCGCTGGACAGCTTATGAGAGATCAAACATTCTCAAGTGGTTCTATTTGGTCATTGCATGTGCCCACTACAGTGCAAGAGCTTTTGCAGCAGCTCGTATAGAGAGGAACTATGCTCATTAAATCAATTACACTTTTTTGTTGATCTGTTATGTAAAGAGTTATCAAATAAATTATAAGATTTAAAGTATAATGTTTAAAAAAAAAAAAGAAATATGCTTAGCATTACCCTGCTCAAACTTGATAGGATTAGGATAATTTAAAAACATATGAAAATTAATAAAAACTAATTCTCAAAAATTGTTTATTTTTTTTTTATATAAATTACACTTGATCAAATATATTTAATTTAAAATGGGAAGGATTAATATAGCTTCGGTTTTGAAAGATTAATTTGGTTTTTATCTTGAGAGAAGTCTGCTAGCGACAAGCTTCAACTTACCATGGAATAGTTTAACGACAAGAAAGTTTTGCTCTTTTAAAATGTATGGTGAAATGATGGAAAGCTAGAGGAAATAGAGTATGGCGAGAAGGAGTAGTTCGAATCTAACTGTATATATAAGCACGTTCAACTTTGTTTTGCTGTTGGCATTATTAATAATGTTATAGATGAAAATTTGATGCCTGTGATATGAAAAAAAGTTGTAGAAACAGAAAAAATGGAAATCCCATAAGAATTTTGGATCAATAGTGGAAAATTGATGTAAAGATTAAGGCAGAATACAAGGTTCATTTGCTACTTACCTCTCTTAATTCCTTGATTTCTACAATTTGTTGTATGGCAAGGATATAGTAAGTACAGGCTATGATGCCTTTTATCGAGATATATTAAGAGAGTCAAATCAAATAAAAGAAATATAGTCTATACAAGTAAATTAATGGAGGGGTGAATTGCAGAGGAAGGTCAACTTCATACATATCTCATAGTCGTAGGTTTATCTAGAGTCAATGGGAAGGGAATTCAATTATATAAATGCAAAGAATTTCATCACATCAAATGTGATTGTCATCGATTAAAGGATTAATTACATTACAATCACAAAATATATTAAAACACCTATAGCAATTCATGGTAACTCAATTTTTTAACTATTTTTGTTCTCCAAATTTTATTTTTAATTACAGCCTTTTATACTCAAATTAATAACCATTTAATTAACAAAAAAGAAAGAATTCAATAAAAAAGAATAATCAAAGTGTAAAACAAGGAGAAATCATGTGATCAATCTCAAATTCAATAAAAAAGTCTTTTTAGTCCACCTATTTTCCTTTTCTTACTTTTATAGTCCTTTTAATTTTTATAATTTTAAGTTTGATCTAAAATTTTATTTTCTTAATATTTTATTCCATGAATTTGAAAGAGAAGAGAGAAAGTCACTTGAAAAAATCAAATGAGAGAAAAGGTAGGTGAATGACCACTTTCGACAATAAAACTCAATGTTGTTGGTGTTAATAGATTTCATTCGACTACGAGAGTTCGATGGTGATGTCTTTTTCTACAAACATGCCTGAAAGGGTAAATTGGGTTATATTTAGATGTTTTTTTATTCAATTAATTCATATTTGTATGCGCATCTATTTTTTATTTCTACTATAAAGATTAGTTTATCGTTTTAATAATTAATTCATGTTAACAACTCTTTTTATTTATTAGTTTATATATTTCTTAATTTATTTTATAAAACATAAATAGCATCTTTTCATTCCTCAATTTGAAAAGGTATGTTAAGAATTGGACTTCATAATTTGTTTTAATTTACTTTTATAAGGTTAATATAGTCTTAAACAAATATCCCGGTATTGGGTTAGTGCTTTAACTCTACACCGAGAATGAAGCTCATTCTCTACTATACAACTTCACTATATAAATAACACAATGAACAAAAAAGAACAAACATCTTTTTTTTTTACACATAAAAAAAATATTATTTTTATTTTCTTGAATTTATACATGCTTGTCATCTAAGAAAAACTCAAATATTAATTTAAGTATTAAAATATTTTTTATTTAAAAAAAAAAATTGTTTTTATAGAATTAATACAAACTCAAAACTCATCAAACAAGAAAAGTCAATTTTTATGTGAAGTATTTCCACGACTTCATCAGAATCACATTCAAACCAAGGATGCTTTTGAAGTTTTTTTCGTCATCAACAACATGAATAAACCCCCTACTTGGACCAAATTCAACATGAAAGTAAGGGAAGTCTTAGGGGATTGACCCACGAAGTCCTTTCTCACTTGTATCAATGAGCATTGGTATAAAATAATTCTTAGATAGGTAAAATTTTAAATAGATAGAAATGAAACAATTAGTATTAGGAAAACTACAAGTATGCCCTCAACCTATTAGATACGTTTCGATTTGGTCCCTGATCTCCTCCGGGCTACGTCCACACTGTCCTCACCCCATCAAAATTCCCCTCTATTTTTTCCCTTTAACCCATCAATTTTAGCTATCATGATACATTGTCAATGCCAACTTCATTATCTCACACCTTGATCATCCAACTTATAATCAAACAGCAAAGGCATGTCTTATGAATACTGAGCCCTTAATCCAAACTCTATTCAGATGTCTTTACTCCATAACCGTTGCTAGCAGGAGTTTTCTGTTTCGTAGCTGCTTCTATATCTAGTGCAGGTGGCATTGGTGGTGGAGGGTTGTATATTCCTGTACTGACTATTGTGGCAGGTTTTGACCTGAAAACAGCCTCAAATTTCTCAGCTTTTATGGTCACGGGAGGGTCTACAGCTAATCTCATGTGTAACTTGTGTACCGGAAGTGATAAATTTGGTGGTAAGACCTTGTTAGATTATGATATTGCACTTCTGTCAGAACCATGTATGTTCTTGGGAGTTAGTGTAGGGGTTACTTGTAATATTGTTTTTCCAGAGTGGCTAATCACAATTTTGTTTGCTGTTTTTCTTGTTCTACCTTTAAGACTTGTAAGAATGGTGTTTTTCGTTGGAAGTTGGAATCAGAAGAAGTGAAGAGAAATGGTTGTGGGAATTTGAGAAATGGTTGGTTAAAAATGAGACTAGCACTAAAGGAAGTGGAGAGGTGGAGAGTGTCAGAGAGCCTCTTTTGGGTGTAGAATTAACTTGTGGCATATTGAGGTTTCCATGGATGAAGTTGGGGATATTAGTCATGATCTGGTTCTCCTTCTCCTTCCTCTATCTTCTTCGTGGCAATCGGTATGGAGAGTTATGACTTATTTTCTCTTCTTTGCAAGATTATACATAAGATTAGTGATTGGAATTGTTCTGCATCTTCCCATGGATGACCAGGTCATTGAGTTGTAGCACTGGTATCTAACTAGGAACATCCAATAGCTCTGTGGTACCTTTTCTACCACTCTGGTGATTCTCTCTAGATGCAGACTTCACACATGTGCTGTAGGACTATCAGAACGAAACAATAAAGCATAATGCAATCACACAACTCATCAAAGCCATAATAAGTCTAGAGATTATTCTTGAAAATTATCATTCTTTTCACGATTAAAGGAACTTTGGAAGAGAAATTTTGTGGAAGTTCCTGCTGAACTCTGGATAAGTCCAGGCTATATCATTTTTCAATTGTTTCTCTTTAGTGGAATATAACGAAAGACATGTTCAGAGCTCCTTCATTTTGGAGTTTACAATTGGGAGAATCGGCAATAGGACATGCACATAGAAAACATGCAATTTTGCCATAACGATGAAATTTATTAGGCTATTACTCCTTCAATTGGATTATCAATGATAAAAGACAATAACATCAATGTATTTGATGCACTAAGTTTCTTCTGAACTTGAAAATCAGAAGTCACAGCTTGCAAGTCACGATCTAATGATTAGACAGATGAACAGAATTTTCTACATTTGGATGAAGATAACACAGACATAGTTTTTACCTTGTCAAATGTTATAGGTATCTCAAACTTTATAGGTATTATCCCCTGGGATATTTGTATATATGTGAAAGTTTAAAGTATATGCAGGGTATTATACCAATGGAATTCTGTGGATTTTGATATCGGGTTGTCTCATCCCTCCAAATTCTTCTTGCAATAATTTTCGCAGCATGGATACTACACAGAAAAGAGAGCTGCCAACATCAAACTTTAAACCAGCAGGTGCTGAACATACCACAGTAGTAATATCTAGTCATTTGCAGTGGCTAGTTTTTGTACTAGTAAATAGCTCGAAGGTTAGAAATCAGTTTTTGAGTCAGGCTTTAAATAAAAAGCTGTGGATTTAGCAAAAGCACTTGCTTATGCATGTATATTTAGTCCCTACTATGATACATTCTTGTGGAAACTTCAAAAAAAATGTAAATCCTCCTTATGTTTAGATTAGCCATCAAGAGCAACCAGGACATTAATATCCTTCGAAATAAAATTATGGAAGTTTTTTCGGAAGATATTTTCCAATCTTAATACACCAGTGCACATAAACACCTGTATCAAAAGAGAAATGAGCAACGGATTGGATAGATAAAAACTGGTAAACCAAAATCACCAAGTCTGATTAATGAAAATTACAAGATATCCCAGTGATTGCTGGGAATTCCAAGTTTCCCATCAGTGATTGCACTCGTACATTCTAAAACTTCACAAATCTACGAGAACAAAAGACAATTGAAAGAACAGAAACATTATCTGTGACAATTAACAAGAATCATAGTTAGCAAGGCAACAAAGGCTTCCAGTGCTCTGTGAGAATGTAGACACCAAATCCCTGCCTGAATAACTTAAGCGACTGGAGGGCGTAGAACATGATCCTGAGAAGTATCAACAACAGTGGGGGGCATGAACTGCCACATAGATATTCCAGGATAGCCAACGAAGGGCATCAGCTTGCTGCCAACAACTTGGCCTGGGGCAGAAAATGGAGCTGGAATGGCAGGGGGGTGAGGTAGGTAGGTTGGTGGAGGACTCAGGGCTTTCTGTTGCCACTCTAGGTTCTCCTTTTCCATCTTTAGCTTCTGTTTCTCATCACGAAGCTCGTTCTTCTCTGCCTACATATACAAAGTTTAAAGAAGATAAACGACAACAGAACTTACCAGGTTTCCTTTGCGTAATCATTTATAGTAACAGATTCCATATAATTAATAGCATGCATTTTTCAAGCCTTTTTTAGGTGTTCCAGATTAAAGATAATGTCAAATCACTGAATACCAAATCCAAAGCACACCTTTAGTTCATCGATCTTCTCCTGTAGACTCTCAATAGACTCTTTCAGCTTCTGAGATTCATCTCGTAACTGAGTCACCATTCGAGCAGCATCAACTAGCATAGCAGATTTGTCCACTTTAGGAGGCCTTCCAGGATCTAGAAGAGCACCCAATTCCATGAATCTGGAGTCCATGACAAACTAAACATGAGGGAAAAAGAGAACAAAGAAGATGAGCATTAGAAGGGCTCTTTAGCATGCCTGTCATTCAGCCTATCCCGCCGCATTTTCTCTCTGCATGCTTTGGAGCCAGGTGCATTACCTGATCCATGCCTCACCCTGTCATACAATTTGCGCAAAAATAAAAGTTTGTGCACAACAAAAGCAGATATGGAAAAAAAAATCAAAGAAATGACTAACAAATTATTATTGATCTGTGTACACTGTACCGTTTTCGAAACCCAATTTCCTTAAGACCATCTGAATTCTCAAATGAATTATTGAATTCCGCACTGAAGACAAAAAGGATAGAGAGAGATAATGATTAGAACATCCATAAAACAGATAGAGTTGATTCACTTACATCAAAACTAACATGCCAGAAAGCAAAAACTTGAACTTTGTGTGCATGCACACGAAATGTAGACATGCAAATAAGACATATACGGCTATTCCTATGATCAAAATCCTCATCCTTAAGCACACAACTTAGCAGAAACCCTCCAATGGTTGCAGTGTTGCTAAACATCCTATAGCAGCATCGAGAAAGATATACTAAAAAGCCAGTAATTGGTAATTAAATTCATAATGAAAACCTAATATCACACTTAATAAGAATTAAATGGAACCATTCAGCCATATTAACTACTCATTCCTAATAAGAAGTAAATCCAAATCCCAGTACTAAATAACCCACTTACAGCAATACCAATAAACCTGAATAAATAAGCCAATGCCTGGATAAAAAAATAAAAAAGATCTCTCTTTTATTGAAAATAGAATAACAAATTAACAATCTTCCAACTATATTGGGGAAGGAATTAGATGATGCTATCATCAAAACCTCAAAAAGGAGGTGACTTGTAACAGTGGAAGAACAATCATATTGCTAAAAAATCTCAAAAACTCATCAACAAATACACCAAGTTCTATTCTAGCAACAAACATTAGCATGGTTGCTAATCAACAGAACTTGCAAAACCCATTTTGCTATTGCAAGTCATACTGTCCAATAAGCAACAGAATTCAGTCTTTTCAGACAGCATAGTAAACTAAATTCACAAATCCAACATAAATTTCTAAACAAAACAACAACAACAACAACAACAACAACAACAAAGCTACCTACTTGCTGTAATAAAGGGAGGGAAATTGAATTTTGCCAATCACAAAAAGTTCATAAAACAAAAGGAAACATAAAAAGACACCTTAAAAAGGCAGTATCATTGAAAGAATGAGACGACCAAAGAGACCCGTTTGGGGTTTCATCAAGAGATTCAAGACAAAGTTGTTCACCAACAGGGACAGGAACGTCTTCAATCAACCCACAATCAAAAACCCAGTTAGCATTATCATTTGGTGACACCATCTCCGCCGGAATTCAAGGTTCCCGGTCTGTACTCCGATGAGTTGCCGTGGCGGAAAGAAACGAAAATGTTGAAAAAGACACGAGTGAATTTAGTGTGGTTTGTTAAGATATGAAAAGGAAAAGAAATGGAGAAAAAAGTGGAGAATATATATTTGATTATTTTCAAGTGTCACGTTCTGCTATATTCATTTTGATGTTATATTCACCACAAGTCAAGAAAAAAGGTGAAGCAAAGCAAACAAGCAAATATAGAAAGCAACATGACACAAGCAAGCAACTCTTTCGATGGCCTTCATCATGTTCAAGAATAATAATAAGAGGAAAAAAAAATCATTGCAAATCTTTTGGGAATATTGGGCTTTATGGCCTTCAAATTTTGGTAGGGTAAGATTTTTGACTCGGTATTCTATATTTTTATTTATTATAATAATTTTTATGGTTATAATTTAAAAAAAAATTATAATTACAATTTAAAAAAATAAATTTAAAAAAAAATATATTAAATAAAAATTATTATGAGATAAATTTTCATGCGCAAAATAAATAAAAAGTAATCTTCATAAATAAATAAAATACATTATTTTAATTTCTATAAAATTAAGGTTAGTAATGCAATTCTAAATGGTGATCAATGAAAAAATATAAGTTATTAAGCTAACCAAACGGGTTTTTTTTAATGATGGATAAAAAATAATTGTTATTACAATACAAAATAAATAATAATTATGGCCTTTTAATTTTTGCTTCTTTAACTTAATGAATGAGATTGATATAAAAATATATTTTTAAAATTATTTGAGAAAATAACTTCGTTATGAGATTTTTGGTATGGATCAAAGATAAATATATTTTTATAAAGTATTAAATAAGTCATAAAAAAAATATTTGATATGATACAAAATCATGTATCATCTTGAATCAAAATTACCAGTATTGGATTTTAGGGTAGCATTTGGTACCATTTTGATTAATAATATATGGAATTTTTTTATATATAAAAAAAAATCCCTGCTCATGTACAATGGATAAAGCTGGAATAGAATCTACAAAGGTGTACAAATCGTGGAAATTGTTTGGACCTGCCAAGATTAAAATTTAATTTTAGGTATTAACAAAGCCAGGATCAAATTCTGCCATGGTGTCCCAATTTGAGATTGTTTGCATTTACCATTGTTTGCATTTACCATTATCAGAAATTTCAATCACACTGCTGGCTAAAGCAACAAATCTTTAGTAGTAAACAAGGTAATTAGGAAGTAAACCAAAAGGAAAAACCAGTTTTAATTACACAATTAAGAATGTAATCACACTTACAAGCCAAAGTCACTGGAAAAAACTGAACCACAACAACAACCACACATTTTACAGGTTCAGTAAGCAAAGTATAAAGATCACAGAGGCTATGCATTATACGCACGAATGGACTGCACAAAACCATCAATCCTTTTCCTTATCTCTTCTGGATTTGCACCAACTATCTTGTCAACTTGGGCACCATCCTTCATCAGCACAAATGTCGGCATGGCCTTCACCTCCATCTTGGTAGCTACCTCCTGACCAAACCAACATAAAGAAAAATGTGGCGAAATCACATGATAATAACTTTAACAGAAAAATATCAAACATCTAACCACGGGCCCTCTCTTTCTCAAAGAGATTATGACATTTCAAAAGAATGATATTAATCTAAAAATTTAAACAAAGTTCTATGAATGATTACTTTCTAGCATATCTATGAAACAAGTTCATTTGAATAACAAGACTATGATACCATGTCAAAGAACCATCTTAATCAAGAACCATGATTGTTAAATTGTAATTTTTGATTGCAACAAGGCTATGAAAACATCTCTACCAGTTTGGTAGAAAAGTGTCAAAATAATGTCCAGATGCAGTAAAAATCTTGCCACCTAAAAGAAATTAGATTAAACAAAATTATGTACATTTGAGATTAATGGTGTTAAGCTAACCAAAGCATTGCTGAAATCAATTTAAGTGCCTAAAAGTTGTGCTAGAAAAGCAATCAGTACTTGGAAACTAAAAGGTTCAAATCAACAAAAGTAGAAACTTTAACACCCCGGGTCAGAGTCAAAAGCCTAGTTATGAGACCAGACTTGACTTAGTGGGTCAACCTAGTGAATCACCGACTCGAGCTAGGTCATTGAAAATACCCTGTTTTTTTGAAACAATGTTGTTTTGAAAAACCCCGATTTGCTTAGCTACAAAAAACACTCAATCAACATCATGATCTTTAACAAAAATGATGATACAGTTGAAACTTGAAATGGTTCAGATCAGTTGAGGAGTTCACTTAAGGTTCTTGTGGCTACATGACAGTGGGAATTTGTAATCCTGTAAGAAGATATTGTTAAAATACTCAAATTAAGTTGGAGAATTAGCATATGTCCCCTAGAGATATTTTAGTGATGATACTTCCAATCAATCAAAATAAGAATAAAGTTGCTATGAAAAACAAATGATGCTTATACTCAACCTCATGTGAAGGAATCAAATCAGCAAATATTTGAAGTCATATGTAAAGATATCACTACCAAATATCTTATACATACATGTATTTATGTATGTATGCATGCAGAAAAGGTAAGCATGTACGCATAGAAACATGGTAGTATCATTCTTGGTTCAAGCAATGAATTGATTACCTTAACCTCATCCACATCAACAATGAGAAACAGGCCATCTGGATAAGCTGAGGCCAGTTCTTCAAAAACTGGGTTCATGGCCACTGATGGCATACACCATAAAGCTGTGAAGTGAACAACGATCTACACAACAACATGGCCTCAACAATAAGCAAAATATTCCAAACCAAAGAGACCCTTTTATGACAACTTCTTCCACTCATCACCGATGTTATAAAACCTCTCGATGGTTGTCAATCAAGGTCTATAAAAGGCGTATTTTTGTTCCTCGAACACAAAATCAGCTAGAAACAATTTAAAGACACGTCGCTTAGAAACTTTGCTGTAAACCTAAGATGGCAATTGTGAAGCTTAAAAGATATAGAAAAAAACTTACAGGGCAGGCTTGATTGGTGGCTTGGGTGATATAGAAATCCCATGACTCCACTGACTCCACCTTTATAACTCTTGACTTAGGTTGCTGTTCTTGGCTCTCCATGTCTCCTACTTTCTTTTTCTCCTTACTATTTCTCTTCTTTTAACTACTTGGCTTCTGCTTCTGCTTCTGAATCCTGTTTAAGAATCTAGACACTGCTAGTTCTGGCGTCCTTGTACAATTAGATTACAAAAGTAAATGCCACACTTGGACCCACTTTTTGATCTTTGTCAAATTTTGGATATTTTCTACTTTATCCATCTAGCCTTTTTTAAGGGAAAATGCCAAGTTGAAGCGGGTCCACGTTTTTGATGGCTGGGTCAAGGTCATTTGGGAGAAAACACAAGCCTAGTACACGAATTACAAGGCCTTAAACCTTACCAACAGATCTATATAGGACCCCAAACCACAAATACAAGGCCCCCAAACCCCTGAACTCTAGCAAAAATAAAACAGTGCTTGTGTGCCCTTGACCTTTGTACAATAAAACAGAAACTCCCTCAGAATTTCAAACCAAAGTGAATCAAACCACTAACATTACAATATCTTATAAAGATAGGCTGTGAAAGTGATATACATAACTTTGTAAAAATGAAAACTCATCTTTTAGAATCACTGGTTAGATTCTACAGCCTCCTTTGTACCTGTGTTCTCCAATTGGTGATTTCTGACATTCGACTTATGAATTAGCCAACAATGACTCCTATAACAATGAGCTAATACAAAGATCCTAACCTCAACATGTAGTTCTAAGAGTACAAATAATTAGCATCTACAGGCGAATACCCAAACTCATTGCAAACTCATTCGAGTTATCAATTAGCCAACATTGACTCCTATAACAATGAGCAAATACAAAAATCCTAACCTCAACATGTAGTTCTAAGAGTACAAATTATTAGCATCTACAGGCGAATACCCAAACTCATTGCAAACACCCCAATGGCACATCAATGACCCTAAATAGAAGCTACTCTGTTACAAATCAAGGTGTGGCGATACACACAACAGAAGCAATTGAGCATTAGCCATAACTCAAGTGCAAATCTGCAGGTCAAGATGTCATTTGAGCAGTCATTTGGCGTCGAGGAATCCCAATTTCGCAAGCATTGACTCTGGCAGCAAACCGAAGGGAACAAAGGGACTCGCCAACTGAAGCAGGATCCGGGGAAATATTGACAAACATCAGGGTTTTGGAATCCCCTCCTAGACAAGGCTGTAATAAAATTTTAGAAAAAATCTTAAAGTTTAGATAGATCCAATCGTCTGAGACCAGAAACAACATGTACACAATGATTCCCGCTCATTGGAGTAAGTATTTTCGTTCAATTGAAAGATGCAAAGAGTTTGGAGGTGTCTTTAGAACTCATGTGTTACCTGCAGAAGATAAGTCAATTTTGAGTTCCTAAAAGGAACATGGTCCTCTTTCTTTGCCAAAGCAAATATCACGTCACTCAAACTTGACAAGCTTCTATTAATGGCCTGATCATGTAGAACAAGTTAGCATAATAGCATCGAGATGAAACACAGAGTTTGCAATACTGGATTATAATGGAGCAAACCTGAGTTTCCTTTAACCTGTCTCCAGTAGCCCCACTCCTTGAGAGTCGCTCACTTCCAGCAAGATCTATGAGGTTTAGAACTCCTTGCACTTGTTGTTCAGTACCCTAGCAACATATGAAAAAAAGTTGAACATTAATCAATTTAGATCAGAAAATTTAAGCACTTGCACGAAACATTGGACAAATAAGCACCTCATTTACTCCTGATATACGCAATGTGAACACAAAATGGCTTCTTGAAGACTGTTCATTCATTTGGGTCTTACCAACGGACCTAGAAAAGCAAACAGGCAAGCAAAAACTTTTCAAACTAATATAATCTTAACTACGATGCAACAAGCACTAACATTTCCTAACAAAATTTGTTAAGCCAAAAATGATGGGAAAAAAATTAATTCAACTCTATAAATTTGCACGACAAGACAAAAGCATCTTTAAGTATCAAAGAAATTACTCTACCTGCTTTGTGCAGCTTGCCGAAGAAGAGAAGAAATCTCTTCTATTCTACAAACATCCACAATTGTAAGATCAGTGACATTGGTGTTTCCATTTGCATCGTGTTTGATGGTATACTGCTTTCCAGGAGCTCCATTTTCTGCACCACTCGATTTATTTGTTGACAACAAATCACGAATGGTTTCATTGTATATTTCCAGCATTGAAGCCTGCAAATTTAAATCACAAATTAAAAGACAGTTAGATTAGCAAGTCAGTGTTAGACATTGAACAGTAGTTTTAGATGCAGACCTGCATTTTGTACTTCCAACCCTGTGCTATAAGGGATTGACTTGTTTGAAATATTTGTTCTAAAGAGCGTGGTATCAGCCCCTTCTGCTCTGAAGCTTCTGGCTTGCCCATCATAGTATAAGTTTTTCCTGAACCTGTTTGACCATAAGCAAAGATGCATACCTGCCAAATGTAGCCCATTGGCGCTGATTAGGGCCATGAGTAAAGCTAAAAGGATCTATCAGACAAACAGAACTAATTTCAATTTAAAATTTCACTTTCATGCATGTTTTTAAACATGTAAGACAAGAAATCATTGGGAGAGCCAATTAAGATTAATATTTTGAAATGTATTTTTGTAATCAAAATAATAACCTAAAACTTCTTTTCCAAATACAATTGCATTCCTCTACAAGTTATTTTAAGAATAATGGCCTAGAGAACAATTCACTCTAGACGATTGCTACTGAATTCTTTTCATCTTTTCAATTCACCAAGGCTAATTTTTTTAAATCTATTTTTATAATATCCCAATGTACAAGAGAAAGGGACAGTAGAATCACCTTATAGCCATCAAGGGCACTCTGCACAAGCTGTGATATTTCCACAAAAACTTCTTGCTGAGAGGCATCATGATTGAACACCTTGTCAAAGTTAAAAGGATATTTCTGTCCTGCTGAGAACAAAAGCCAGAATTTCTATAAAAAAAAATTGTCATAAAGAAAGCATGGATTTTTATAAAAATATGTAATGTGCAGTTATGCTGGGAAACATGTCTATACCACTTTGTATTACATCGATGCCTCTGCCAAGAGCTTCTGTTGAGGTAGGATATGAAATGACAGGCTGCTCAGACCCAGCAACATCATCTGGCAACACAGGACGCACTCTGCAAAATACTCGAATATTCCCCTTTAGCTCCTGCAATACAAGGCTTGTTTTGTTAGTACCATCATCCAAGGCTTCACAAATTAGCACAAAAGAAACTCTTACCAAGATAGTGTTATGCAATTTTTTCCTCAATTTCTCTCCTTCAACAAGTTGATATTCTGTCTCTGCTAGGCGCTCCTGTAAATCATGTACATTTCTCCTTTGCTCTTCAAATTCTGCCCTTGTTTGTATAGAAGATAAATCAGACATCTAAAACAAACAAACAAGGATATTGTTAGGTTTCCTTTAAAAAAATCGTTGATGCACAAGATAACCAACTTCCAATACCTTTAACTTTTCATTTGTAGCAGTGAGCTGATGCTCCAACAGGCGTATCTGCTCCCTCTGAGAAGAGCATGTCTCCTGCAACAAAACCTTAATCTCAGAGTTTTCAAAAAATGAATACTAGGCTTCTATAAGAAAGTGGCATGTACAACCTCTAAGGATTTTGTTTTTTCCATCAGATATTCTAGTTTTGCACAGGATTCACTGGTACTTTCTTTATACTTCACCACATCAGAAGTTAAAACCTGCACTTGAGCTACTTGGCGATCACGATCCTCTCTAACCTGCTGCAACTCTCCTCGGAGACATTTCACTTCATTTGCTAATGTGTCTTTCTGATTCAAAGCTTCATCTTGAGCAGTCTAGAAAAATACGAAGTGTCATAGCAATTTAAATAATAAGAACACTTGCAAGCTGTTAAATTGATGACAGTTGAAAGAAACATACCCTGGCTAAATTTAACTGATCCTGCAATGAACTATAGTGACCCCTTAATGTACTGTGGTTCTCCATTATAGTAGACTTCTCTTTTTCTACACGTTTTAGAGACTCACGAGCAACTTCAAGTTCAGAATGCAGCTTGCTATTGTACTGTTGTAAACTCAAGTTGTACTCTTGTAATCGCTTGTACATATCATCAACCGAGGCAGCCTGCAAAATTCACCAAAGATATCAATCATTAAGTTAAGCAACATAAGGAATTAAGAGACATAGAGTGAAAACATGGTGAAGTAACATTAAGAAATAAAGATGCAAGAATTACCCTTTGATTGGCAACTAAAATATCTTGTTGGGCTTTCTCAAGATCTTTCGATAGAGAAGCCTGCAAAGCTTCTAATGCAATTCTTGCTTCATTTTCCTTTCTATGACAAGCAATTGCATCCTATTTGCAAAAAAAAAAACAATATCAAAATAAGAAAAAAAAAACAAGAAGAAGAAGATGAAGAAACAGGAAGAAAATATCACAGCAGAAAGTAACAAATTGAAAATTTACCAGCTTTTCTGATTCTTCTTTTACAAGTCTCTCTTGTACACAAGTATTATCTTGCCTCAGCTCACTAATAGTTGCACTAAATCTCTCCTCCTTGTTTTTCATCTCTGCCTCTGGAAGAACACAAATGAATCAACATTAAAAAAAAAAATTGTCTCCTTGAGTTAGTACACATTGGTCAAATAACAAACAAAATACCCAACCAAAGGGATACCATTTTACGTTACTGTGCATCAAAATGGTAGGCCGGTTTGAATGCATTCTATGACACAAATTACTGGCTAATCTTCAATACATAAGCTAACGATCAGTAGAACCCATCTTATTTTACAAAAGAACAAAAGGAATCCCAATTCCCAGCAGACATCATGTGATCAGCCAAGAAATTTCAAATAAACAAGACCCCTAGAGTTAAATCAATGGTTCACTATACTTGGTATGGAATTCATGGAAACAAATGATGGATGCGGGGAACTACATTTGCAGGTTCTCGATTACCAATTTATCATAGAGAATGACACTGACCTATGAATCCTATATCAACTCAGTCAATGTATGTGGGTGCAAGCAATAGATTAGATTGTCAATCACTTGTCAACAAACATAAGATCATGTAGTCCTGGAATGAGACATTAAAGAACCAAAAGTACCAGTTTCAGCACACTTCTTCTCCAAAGCATCTAAAGCTTTTTGAAGCTTTCCTTCCCCTTCAACATGGGCTTCATCCCTCTTCTGGAACCATTTGATACAAACCTTGAGCCTGGCATTAAGTTCACTCACTAGTTCCATATTACCCTGCCAAAACAAAACGACAGTACCAAACTTTCAAAAAAAAAACCAAACCAACAAACAGTCCCTTCACTAAACCAAATTCACCAGAAAACAAAAATAACCAAGTAAAACCTTGTGATCAAACTTCTTCATCTTCAATCTCTCATTCACCAGCGCATCAATTTCTTCTTTAGTAAACTCAACATTGCCACAATCCGAACCCTCAACACAGCTTCCCACATCACTGGTGGCAGCAACATCCAGCTTTTTGTTAACAGAACCAAATGGCTTGCGTTCCGCGTTCGTGGCTCCTCCTGTTCTTCCCATCCCAATCCTCCTCCGCTTATCTAATGGGATACTTTCCACCCCTTCCTTCTTCTACAAAACCCCAACAAAGCATCACATCAAAAGAAAATTCAACTAACTAAAGAAATGGGACCAAAAAACCAGAGCAACGATTGTTCAATTAAACCTAAAGAACACAATTACATCCAATAAATGAACAATTAATCAACACAAAACAAACCACAAATCAGCAACAACCCAGTAAACAAACTTCGAATTATCCAATAAATTTCATAAATATTAACCTAACAGAACCCCAAATTTGAAACCCAGAAGGGCAAATTACAGACTAAACTGAAATTCACTACTATTTAATTCAGATTAAACAAAAGTTAGACAAATTAATATAACAGAAGCCCAAATTTCGAAACCCAGAAGGGCAAATTTCAGGCTAAACTGGGATTTACTGCTATTTAAATAAACTTAAACAGAAATCAGATTAATTAATATAACAGAGACCCAAATTTTGAAATTCACGCAACAATTAATTAAAACTAATTAAGGGCAACACGATAAGATAAAATCAGTTCACACAATTAGAAAAGGCATTAAACACAAAAACCAGAAAACCCATTAGCATTTTACTTCGAAAAACCTAAAAACAACAAATTTTCTTTAAATTTTTCAAGATCCGAACCTCCTTTTTATTTTCTCGGCAACCAAACAACCCCTTTAAAACAGACAGAAGGAAAACAACAGCGATGATAAAAACAAAAACAGCAACAGAAACAAGAACAAGAAAGAAACTAAAAACTTCTTACAGAAGAAGGACTTCGAGGAGGCCGATTCTGGTTCCTAGAAGTCATGAGAAGCTACTACCCTGAAAAATTTTCTCGAGCCAAACGCAGAATCAATCAAATCCGTTGGTTTTCACTTATATTGTACTAGAAGGTGCCAAGATTGAATTCTGACCGTTGATTGTTCGATTAGCAAGAGAGAGAAAGTTGAGATCTTTAGGAGTGTGAGAGAGAGAACGTTGGGGTTTTGGGCGGAGCGTGAAATTTGAATTGAATCTTTGATTTCAAAACTGGAAGATGTGGCGTTTGCTATATATGTTTACTGATTTGCCCTTTGTTGGAGAAAAGTGTACGTTGCAACCTTTCGGACCAAAATTCAAATTTTCGACTCATTAGTTCAGGCCTCGTTTAGAAATATTTACATTTTAAAAGCATTTTTAAAAAATATTAAATTTTTTTATTTTTTTTACTTTAAATTAATTTTTATTTTTATATTTTCAAATTATTTTGATATGTTGATGTAAAATATAATTTTTTAAAAATAAAAAAAAATATTATTTTGAAATATTTTTTAATAAAAATAACTTTAAAAAATAATTATTATCTCACTCTCAAACACCCCCTAATAGTTAAAAGAGGTAGAGTAACTTAAAGACATAGTTATCATATCCGGCTAAGAGAGTGATATAAAATGGAGTCTATGTAAACTAATCACTAGGTTAATTTTGATTAATTTTTTTTATTAAAATAATGTTTTTAATTGTTTTGTGTTTATTCAATGAAGATTGACTAAATTATTAAAATACTTAGGTTTCATTGTATCTTATTGAATTTAATTAAAAAAAACAAAAACAAAGCTAGGTTCAAAATCAACTCGTTTGTTGAAATTGAATTCAACAACTATGCTTGTGTTGTGACTAATTGAACTATGATGACTTACAAACTTAGGGTGTATTTATTTTTGTGGCTCAGTTTATTTTTTAAAGTGTTTTTTAAATTACTATTCATATAAAAAAATATTTAATTGATGTTTTTTTATGTGTTAATGTTAAATAAAAAAATAAATAAATATAATTATGATATATTTTTAACTGAAAAACATTTTTACAAAAACACTTTTTACTATATTAAACACAGATGTAGAGTTTTGGACTAAGAAAAATGTATTTTTAGTTTAGCAATTTCTTAAAATAAAGATAAATATAGTCATAAAGTTCATTATAAAACTATTCTACCCAAAAGATACGTGGATTTAATATTGATAATCTTTGGGAATTGAGATATGATCTTATAATCAAAGAAACAATTTTTTAAAATAATATGAGATATGCTAGTCAA
>Ga0307517_10004653_pt1 | contig 21038 bp, 20 predicted proteins | sample 23_EM_MG_FD_194515 | JGI IMG/M metagenome (GOLD analysis project Ga0307517, IMG submission 194515) | Populus trichocarpa ectomycorrhiza microbial communities from riparian zone in the Pacific Northwest, United States - 23_EM | ecosystem: Host-associated > Plants > Roots > Unclassified | place...
GTCACTACAGGCTCCTGCGCCGCTACGGACCGAGCGTGCTCAACCCGTGCTACGTGCAAAGTTCTGGCCTCTGGCACGCCCTCCTCCGGCACGGATACCTGCTCGGCGAGCGCACGCACAGGCTCGCTCGCCTTCGGCCACACTCTTCCCGCACTGTCCGACCGTGGGACTCCGAGCGCTATGCCGCCGTCTATCCGGAGATCGTCAAGACCATGGTGCTCTACGCTGCTCCCCACTGGCGCGGTCTGGCAACATCCAGCAACGAAGGAGACTTCCGTGCCTTTCACGCTGAGTTCACACGACGGCTTCCCATCGAGAGCCCTCTGCGCACGACAGCCAAGCCATGGTTCCTCCAACAGCTCAGCGTTATCGCACACACCATCCAGAACGCCGCCGAGCAGGACACTTCTGCTGGACCCGGCTCCCCGGCACATGCAACGCCTCGAACCGCTCACCCACAGGCGGGATAACCCGGGCCAAGTCGTCCCAGGCAGGACGCCAAATCAGCGCGGGACGATGCAAAAGGGGTGCCCAGCCGGATCGGTGAGGACCCACGCCTTGTCCCCATGCGGCTGGTGATCCGGCTTGGCGGCACCCAACTCCAGCAGCCGGGCCTCGGCCACGTCCAAGTCCTCATCGACCTTGAAGCAGATGTGAAGCTGCTGGGGAACGATCTGGCCGGGCCAGCTCGGAGCCCGGTAGTCGTCGACCCGCTGAAACCCGATCAAGAGTCCGTGCTCACCGTTGAGGCCCGCGAAGTCGGCGTCCGACTTCGGGTGCAGTTCAAGGCCGGTGGCCTGCTGATAGAACGCCGCCAAAGCCAGCGGATCAGGGCAGTCGAGCGTTATTGCAACCAGCTTCATCTGCAGGGACATGGCGCCTCCGGGCCGATCGGTGGACTTCCGCGATCAACACCCTAGAGGCGGCTACCTACAGTTGAGCGGGACACCGACCGCCCTCCCGTCCCACTCAACCATAGGCACCCCAGGTCAGAGCCTCACCCTGCCCACAGTTATCTGGGACAGGACACTCTGGATGAGGAGGCTGAGACGCCTACGGCCGACGTCAGAGATATCGACCTCCTGGTGGTCCGACACAGCCGAGAGACCCCATGCCGTCTGGCAGGCCGACCGCACCCAGCTCGACCTGTGGGTGATCGCCTCCAGCGGCAGGCCCGTCCGGCCCTGGCCGACGGCCGTCGAGGACGACCACTCCCGCTCGGTTGCCGCGTAGGGCCCGCGCCACGTGGTCCAGAAGCCCTGCGAACGGAGACGCCGGTAAGCGCCGACGAGGTAATTGTCGGCGGTCCGGTTCAGGAGGCGAGGTGGCAGGATGACGCGGTGTCCGATTCTCTCCACGAACCGTGGCTGCGCGGCATCGCCTTCAATCCGGCGGCGCCCTCCGACGTACTGATACGCCTGGTGGATCCAGCGGCCGGTGAGGCCGGCCTGCTGATGTGCGCAGGTCGTGACCTGCCCGACGCCGTCATCGACGTAGCCCTGAACCACCCGGACAGAGTGATCCGCCGCGCGCTCGCGCGGAACCGGCACATCGACCCCGCACGACTGGCCCCCCTGGCGACGGACCCGTCGGGGATTGTCCGCGGGTGGCTCGCCGGCGGCACCCCTGCCCATCTCCGCCCGCGATGGGTCCGACCATTGCCGGACGACATCCTCGTCACCCTCCTGACCGCCCGGGACGGAGGCGAGGACGGCACGCTCACCGCGAACGAGATCGCCGGGGAGCTCATTTCCTCCCAGCAGATCCCTCTGTCTTTCCACCGCTCCATGGCCGGGCACGAGCATCCAGGGCTCCGTGAACGCGCCACCTGGGAGTGGCATTCGCTCACCGCCGCGCAGCGGGAGGCGCTGCTCGACGACCCCGACCCCGCGGTACGGAAGGCGGCGCAGGAGCACAGTTGGGTGCTGGATCCGGAACAGGTGGAGGCCAGGCTGCCGTCCTACGGCTCCCGCGGTAAGCAGTTCGTGTTCGGCAGGTGTGCCCTGTCCCCCGTGCTCGTCGAGCAGTGCTTCGCGGACGGCACGGTGCACCCTCTGACCTGGAATCCCCGCACCCCGGCCGACGCCGTCGCCCGGCTCGCCCGCCACCCCGATGCAGAGATCCGCAGACTGGTCGCCAGCCGGCCCGACCTGGGACCGGACCTGGTGGCGGAGCTGAGGGAGGACCCGGACGAGGACGTGCGGATGCGCGCAGGCCTCCACCCCTTCCCCCGTACCTGGGCCGAATACTGGGCGATCGACAGGGTCATCGGGCACGGCCCGGACTGCACCTGCCCGATCACCGAGCCGACCGGCGAGCCGTCGCCCGACTGGTTCGCCGCCTGCGCGGTGTCCGAGGAACCAGTGCTCCGTCGGGTCGCGGCGCGCTTCCCCGGCCTGGCCGCGGAACTCGCCGCGACACTCGCACAGGACGACGACGAGGAGGTACGGATCCTGCTGGCCTGCCACCACCCGCTGGCTCCGCCACACCTCCTCCTGGATGTCTTCGTCACCCGCCCGGCCCACCGACCGCACCTGCTGACCCTGCCCGCGTTCCCCCGCACCGGCTGGGCCCACCTCATCGGCCACCCGGATCCCGACGTACGGGCCCTGGCCGCAGCCGATCCCACCCTGGCCGAGACCCCGGTGGAAGACCCCGACGAGTCGGTGTGCCGAGCAGCCGCTGTCAACCCGAGCTTGACGCCGGAAGCCCTGGATGCTCTCCTCGCTGACTCGCGCACCGCAGAGGGCGCCTCCGCCAACCCGTCTCTCCCCGTGCCCCGCATGCACGAACTGCTCGACCGCTGCCTGAACGACACCGCCACCTCGCCGTCGGGCGGACACCGGGAGACGACGCCCTCCTAGCGATCACAGGTCTGGCAGGTTCCGTCGGCCATCGGTCGACGCCGACACTCCAGACAGGTGTTTCCACGTCTCGTCAACATTCCGGGCGCCGATGACCGCCGACGAAATCGGTGAACTGTTGGGGCCCGTCGCAGCCGGCTCCCCGGCGTACTTCCACGTCACGATCCACCGGTCCGGCCAGCCGTCGGACAGGTCCAGGCCGCCCCGCCCCTTGTCCAGCGAGACAGGGAAAGGAAGCACGCACGCCGTCAGGACGGCTGGACCCCGTCGAAGAGGGCGAGGGCTTCGGTGGGGTCCGGGCTCACGAGGCGTTCCAGGCCGGCCGTCGTGATCTTCGCCCACTTGCCGGCCCGTGCCCACATCCGCTCCTCGAAGGTGCGGACGGCCTCGTCCAGATCTCCATGGCCGGGGGCGGCGGCGATGGACTCGGCGAGTTCGGCGCCGTCCAGCAGCGCGAGGTTCGCGCCCACCCCCAGTGGGGGCATCAGATGGGCGGCGTCGCCCAGCAGCGTCACCCCGGGGACGTGGGTCCAGGTGTGGGACACGGGCAGGACGTGGAGGGGGCGGTGGACGAAAGCGGTGCCGTGGCGGAGGAGGTCGAGGACGGGAGCGGCCCAGCCGTCGAACAGGGCCAGCAGGCTCGATCGGACGGCCTCGACGTCGGCCGGGTCCAGGTTCGTGTGCCAGTCCAGCGGTGCGCGGAACTTGGTGTACACCTTCACGTGGCCGCCGCTGTTGCGCTGGGCGACGAGGGAGCGGTTGACGCCGTACACGGCCACGGAACCGTCGCCGATCAGCCGGGCAAGGTCGGGGTGGCGGGTGTCGACGTCGTCGAGGGAGGTCTCGACCGAGGTGACGCCGGTGTAGTGCGGTGTCACCGACGAGAGGGCCGGGCGGACCCGGGACCGGGCGCCGTCCGCGCCGACCACGAGGTCGAACGTCTCCTGTCGCCCGTCCGCGAACCGGACCCGTACGCCATCCCCGGCCCCCGGCACCACCCGCGTCACGCCCCGGCCCCACTGGACGTCGAGAGGGCCGAGCAGCAGGTCACGGAGTTGCCTGCGGTCGATCTCGGGATTGGCCCGGTCGTCCGGACGGGGTCGCCAGTCGCGCAGGACGGTCCCGTCCGGGTCCAGGATGCGCATGGCCTGCCCCTCGGGACGGGACAGCGCCTGGAACTCCGCCAGCAGCCCCGCCTTGTCCAGCGCGAGCTGACCCAGCCCTTCGTGCAGATCCAGCGTGCCGCCCGGGGGGCGGGCGTCGGGGGCGGGATCGCGTTCGAGGACGGTGACGGGGTGGTCGTGGCGGTGCAGGACGCGGGCGAAGGCGAGGCCGGCGGGGCCGCCGCCAACCACTGCGATGCGGTGTCTCATGTCGATACACTGTATTGCTCTGATGCGGCGTATCGCAACGGTACGGTGTGAGCATGACTGTGTGGGACCGGCCGGAGCCGCCGACTCGCCCCGTGACGCTCGACCGGGAGCGGATCGTCGCCGCCGCCATCGCGCTGGCCGACGAGGGCGGGCTGGAGGCGGTGTCCTTGCGCAAGGTCGCGGCCCGCCTGGACGCCGGTCCGATGCGGCTGTACAGATACATCTCCACCAAGGAGGAGCTGTTCGACCTCATGGTGGACGAGGTCCAGGCCGAGATCCTCTCCGAGGAGCAGCCCGGTGACTGGCGGGAGGCGCTGCGCACCCTCGCCCATCGCACCAGGCTGGCCGCGCTCCGTCACGAATGGCTGGCCGACCTGCTCGGCGGCCGCCCGGCCATGGGCCCCAACGGACTTGTCGTAGCCGAGTCCACGCTGGCCGCCCTCGACGGCCTCGCCGACATCGACACCGTCATGCGCGCCGTGGAGACCGTCAGCGCCTATTTCATCGGCGCGATCAGGCGCGAGATCGCGAACCTGCGGGCCGAGCGCGCCACGGGCCTGTCCAAGTACGACTGGCAGCGCGCCCACGGCCCGCATCTGACGAAAATGCTGGCCACGGGCCGCTTCCCGGCGCTGGCCAAGGCCGTGCACGACGGCACGGACGTGGACGCCGAGACCTCCTTCGCGACCGGCCTGGACTGGGTCCTCGACGCCGTGGCCGCCAGACTCGCCCGAAGGCCGCCGGCGACCGGAGCGCCTCGGTGACGGCCGGCATCCGCATCACCTGAACGCCGGGGGCACATGGGTGGGCCGACCGCGTCGTCGAGGACCACCGGGCGAAGACGGAGCCGACCGCGTCCCGCATCAGCGACGCGCCCGAGGAGTTCCTGACGGCGGTGGCCCGGCTCGTCGCGGGCGCGACGGAAGCCCACGTCCAGTTCGAAGCCGAGCCGACCGCACCGAGATCCGGTCGTCCCGACTTCCCGTCGACGCACTCGCCCGGGGCACACGATCAGAGCGGTTCCAGTTCGTTGCGTTCACTGTCGAGGATCAGGTGGTCGCCGGGGTACGGCACCCACACGCCGATGCCGTTCGGCCAGGAGACGACCTCCACGGAGCCCACCGTGGCGAGGGGGGTCCGTAGGTAGATCGACTGGCCGTCGAACAGCGAGAAGGTGGTCCCGATCGGCTCGAAGCAGACTTCGACGGTCTCGCCCCGGGCCGCCGTGAACTTCAGGTCCACTGTCTGCGGGCCGGTGGGTCCAGGGGCTCCGCTAGCTCCAGGCATCGATGATCTCCTGCGTCAGTGTCACGCGCGCCGGCGCGGTTTTGCCTCCCCGGCCCGCCAGTTGGGCGCCGCGGTAGAAGTCCTGCAACTTCTCCGCGTCGGACTTGCTGGCGAGGCCTCGGAGCTCCTCCGCCGAACGTGTCCCGACGAGATGCGACGGGTCTCCGTTCCCCCAGATCGGAGCGCCGACTTCCTGGAGGGAGCCGCCGTCGAGCTTGGGAGGAGCGAGCCTGCCGCCGGGGTTGGTGGTGTCCGTGGCCGTGCCGTGCGAGTCGACCTCGAACCGCGGATCGCAGCCACTGTTGTGGACGAGCACCGGGGTCTCACCGGCCAGCACATAGTACGTGTGCAGGTCGGTGACGGTGAGGTTGTAGGTGGTCGCGTGCCTGGTGAAGGCGCGGTTGCCGGTGACGATGACGGAGGTGCCGTCGTCGGTGCGCAGGGTCATGCCCGGCTTCAGGTCGGTGGCCTTGGTCCACCGGCCCGCCGAGGGCGACCAGAAGGGGTGCTCGAAGGTCGCCGTCAGCTTCTCGACGCCGTCCTCCGTGGCGATGGACAGCTCGTTGAAGTGCTTGTCGTCCTCGGTGATGATCAGCCGCGTCACTTCGCGGGGCCCGGACTCCCCGGTCTCCGGATCCGTGGCCATGACCAGGTCGCCGACCTCGACGTCCTCGATGTCCTCGGTCGTCGCCCCGTCGCCCATCAGTACGTCGGTACCGGCGAGGAAGCACTGGGTGCAGCCGGTGGCCGTCTTCTTGGCGCCCTTGACCACATCGGCGACGTTGTCGGCCTGGTTGGGCGCCTTGGCCAGGTCGCCCAAGGGCAGGATGCCGATGATTCCGGTGACGACGCCGAAGGCGTCGCCGTCGCTCCAGGAGCGTTTGATGTCGTAGGCGTCGCAGCCCAGACCGACGATGGGGATCCAGCCGCAGCCGGCGATTCCCACTTCCTTGAGCAGTGCGTCGTCCCTCGCCTGGAGCGCCTGTGCCTGCGCGACCCAGTTCTTCAGATCCGGGCTGTTGAGCACCTGGGAGGCGAAGTAGGGGTTGGCCATCGGGTCGGTGGCCACCACCCCGCAGCCACATCCGAAGAGGGTGGTCGTGGTGGTCGTGTCGGGGGTGTTGTCGTGGCTGGAGCCGTCGTACTGCGAGGAGCCGTCGTCGTTCTCCGGCTTGTACGTGCCGTAGGTGCCGTTGGTGCCCGAGCAGTAGTGCGGGTAGCAGGACTCGAGCCCGGTCGGGTCGGACTGGGTGACGGGGGTGTTGTTGGCGTAGCTGTAGCCGTTGAGGGACTGGTGCTGGTCGAGGGTGAGTTTCGGGTCGACGCTGATGAACCGGCCGGTCGACGCGTCGTACTCGCGGGCCCCGATGCTGGTGAGCCCGGTGTCGTCGTCGGCGGTCTTGCCGAGGAAGGCCTTGTCGTCCATCCACGTCCCGGTACCGCCCTGGCGGGACTCCCCGAAGGGGCTGAAGTACCGCTTGGTGACGGCGAGATCGGTGGCGGCGACCGCGAGCGTGGACGTGCCGTGTGTGTCACCGGCGAGGAAGGAGAGCTTCTCGGTGCCGGTCTCGTTGGTGCGGACGGCGATGGTGGTACCGGCCGCCGTGTAGTAGCGCTGGCCCCAGATGGCGCCGGTCGCCGCGTTGTAGTGGACCTCGGTGGCGCCGAGGTAGAGGACGCTCTCGCCGGTCGTGTTCCGGCGCACCAGCAGGTTGCCGTCCGCGTCGTAGAGATATCCCGTCCTGGCCCCCGCCTCGGTGAGCGAGTCGAGCTTGCCCTCGCTGTTCCAGGTCAGGCTCTGGGTGGCGGTGCCGTCGGGGCGGGTGGTGGTGTTGCCCGTGTCGTCGTACCCGTACGCGGCCGAGGCGCTCGCGCAGGCGGTGCCGGTGATGGTGGCGAGCAGTGCGTGCGGGCGGTCGGTGTCGTAGCAGTACGTCCGGGCCGTCGACGTGGTCGCGGTCCGCTCGGTGTCCGTCCGGCGCAGACCGGCGTCGTCGTAGGTGTACGAGGTCCAGTAGGGGGAGGCGCCGTCGATGTCGGTGGTCGTACGGCCCGAGGTGGCGCAGTCGGCGGTCTTCGGGGTCCAGGTCTCGGTCAGGCGGCGGTAACCGTCGTAGGAGAAGCACTGGTTGTCGGCCTCGGTGGTGGCACCCAGCGTGGTCGGGTCGGCGATGGACAGGACGTTGCCGGCGTCGTCGTAGCCGTACTGGAGGTCCTGGAGCATGTAGGCGTGCGCGGTGGTCGTCACATGCGACTCGGTGAGCCGGCCGGTGCCCTCCTCCCAGGTGTTGGTGACGTACGCCTTGGGGGTGTTGGCCGCGGCGGACGCGCCCAGGGTGAGCTGTTCGGTCTGGCCGAGTGCGGAGTAGGAGGCGCCGAGCAGATAGCCCGACGTGCCGGAGACGGTCTTGGGCAGGGCCGAGTCGGTGTACGTGGTGGAGACGTACTCGTCGTCCAGACCGCCCGCCGCCGGCTCGTAGCCGGAGGCCACGGTGCCGTCGACGTTGTAGTCGGTCTTGAAGGTCAGCGTGGCGGACGGGACCGCGCCCGAGGTGACGAAGGTGTCGTCGGACGGCAGGCCGAACGTCGACTCGGTGACCTGGTAGAGGCTGTCGTAGGAGACGACCGCGTCGGTGTAGGCGTCCCCGCCCGTGCCGCCCGCGTAGCGGGTCGTGGAGTCCAACTGGCCCTTGGCCAGGGAGTCGTAGGCGTACGCGGTCAGCTTGTTGGCGTCCGTCTTCGACGTCTGCCACACCCCGGTCGTACGGCCGATGGAGTCATAGCCGTACAGCTGCTTCTGCCCGCGCTGGTCGGTCGCCGACTCCTTCTGGTCCAGGGCGGTGTAGGTGCTCGTGGTGGTGCCGGTGTCGGGGTCGGTCGCCTTGGTCTGGCGGCCGAACAGGTCGTAGCCGTACGACCATTGCTCGCCGTCGGGTCCGGTGATCGTGTCGGCCAGGCTGTCACGGGTGTAGGTGTACTTCGTCGACGTGTAGGTGCTGACCGTGGGCGAGACGCCCGCGTACTCCCGGCGTTCGGTGGTCCGCCCCTGCGCGTCGGTGATCACCCGGGTCGCCGAACCGCCCTCCGCCGCCGTCGTGGCGGTCGAGTCGCCGGTATACGTGGTGGTCGTCGCATACTGCTCGACCCCGCCGGTCAGGAAGGTGGCCTTCGTCGCCCGGCCCGCCCCGTCGTACACGGTCTCGGTCTGGCTGGGCGCCTCGCCGTACTCGGCCCTGGTGTATGTGCCGTTGGGCCCGCTGGTGGTGTCGTAGATGTCGGCGAACGTCTCGTACGCCAACCCCCGGGTGTCGTAACGGGTGTCGGTGAGGATCCGCCCGGCGGTGGACGCCGGCGTCTGGGTCTGCAACTCCCGCAGCAGCGCGTCGTAGATCGTGTACGTCGTCGCGTACGACGTCCCGTCCGCCTTCAGTGTCGACGTCGAGATCCAGGACTGCTCGTCACCGGTGACGTGGTAGGCGAACTTGGTGTTCGCGCTCTGCCCCCCGTCCTTGGAGCGGTTGGGCAGCCACACGGCGGTGAGCCGGCCGAGCGAATCGTAGGTGAGATCGGTCTTCTTCAGGTTGGCGTCGTAGATCTTGACCGGCTGGCCGGTGGCCGGGTCCGCGTAGGTGTACGTCGAGTGCCCGGCCGCGTTGGTGACCTTGGTGCGGGTCAACGGGCCCGCGCCCGTGGGTGTGTAGGCGTTGGTCGTGGTGTTGCCGCCCGCGTCCGTGGACGTCAGGGGCCGGCCGAGCGCGTCGTAGGTCGCCTTGCCGGTGGTCTGCCAACTGCCGGGATTCCGCTCGCCGTTGGTGGCGGTCGCCGGGTAGGCGCTCGCCCGGCCGGTCCAGGACACCTCGCCCTTGGTCGGGGTCTGGGCGGCCGACCAGGTGGTGGCGGACGCGGTGTCGTAGACCGTCGCCGTGTCGGCCAGCACGTCACCGCGGCTGTCCGTGCCCGTCGGCAGGGACAGGTCGGTCTCTGCGGCCGAGCAGACGCGGCCGACCGTACGGGTGCGTGAGACAAGGGAGTTGATGCCGAGGGTGTCGTTGCGCGCGTACCAGGTGCGGGTGCAGGTCTGGTCGCTGTCCACGGCCGCGTCGCCGTTGTCCTGGACCTCGACCGCCATGCCGTGGTCGTCGTACGTCGTCTCCGTGGAGGACGTACGCCAGGACGCGGAGCCGGTCAGAAGCGACAAGCCCATGGCGTACCCGGTCGTCGAGTTCACGTCGGCGGACGGTACGCGACGGACGTTCCGGGACTCGACGGGGTCCAATCCGCCCGCGTACGACGCGGGTGAGCGGGTCGAGGTGCTCTACCACGCGGACTCACCCGAGGACGCGCGGATCAACGGGTTCCTCTCCCTGTGGCTGTTGCCGTTGGTCTTCGGCGGGATCGGGCTGGTGGTCGCGGCGATCGGGACGACGGTGGCGGTGCTGACCCGGAGGCGTTCGCGGGCCGCGAGTCCGCAAGCGTCACCCCCTCGGTCCGACGCACTCCTCAAGGCGCCGTGACGGCGGTCGCCGTAGTCTCCCCGGTCGCCATGGTCGTATCTCCGGCCCCGGGTCCGACTCCCCGGGCACGCCCCGCGAGCAGGACGACCAACAGAGCCGGCGCGAGCAGCAACGGGGGACGCGCCGGACGGTCGTCCGCCGGCTGCCAGACGGAGGTGCTGCCGGCCGAGACGAGCAGGGTGACCACCGCCAGGGCGGCCAGCCCGGTCAGGAACATCACCGCGACGAAACTGGAGGTGCGGTCGCGTACGTCCGGGAGAACAGGCCTTCTTCGGCGGCTTCGACCCCGTTTCAAGCTGCATCACGCCTTACCCCCTCACCGCCTCAACCCCTCAACCCCTACGTCTCGCCATCGCCATACCCGTTCCACGCCCCCAACTTGTCCGGATTGACCACCAACCACAGATCGGTGATCAGGCCTGCACCCCCCACCCCCACCGCGAGCACGGCGAACGTCGTCCCGGCTATCCGTACCGCCACCCCGGGCGTCCCGTTCACGTCGTCCTCGACGAGTTCCATGTCGGGTTCCCGCCGCATGAGGCCGAGGAAGAGACGGGCCACCTTGTCGCGGCCGACGACCGGGCGCAGGGCCGCCCGTACCTTGCCGCCCCCGTCGCTGCGCGACTCGACGGCCGGATCGAGCAACGCGACCAGCGCATCGAGATCCCCGGTCTCGCAGGCCTCGCGGAACGCGGAGACGACGCGCCCGTGTTCCGCCGCCGTACCGCTGCCGGGTGCGCGGTGGGCCAGGCGTCGGCGGGCGGAGGAGGCGAGTTGGCGACAGGCCGCGGGCGTACGGCCCACGGTCTCGGCGATCTCGGTGAACGGCAGCCCGAAGACGTCGTGCAGGACGAACGCGACGCGTTCCGCGGGAGTCATCGAGTCGAGCAGCACCAGCATCCCCATGCTGACCGACTCGTCGAGGGTGATCCGGTCGGCGGGATCGTCGGCGCCCGCACCACCCCCCGTACTGGCCCACCCCGCACCGTGCCGCACCGGCTCCGGCAGCCACTCACCGGTGTACCGCTCCCGCCGGGCCCGCGCCGAGCCCAGCTGGTCGAGGCAGATCCGCGAGGCGACCCGGGTCAGCCACGCCATCGGCACGTCGATCGCCCGCTGCGCCTCCTCGGACAGGGCGTACCAACGGGCGTACGTCTCCTGTACGACATCCTCGGCGTCCTGCACCGAACCGAGCATCCGGTAACCGAGGTTGAGCAGCCGCCGCCGCTCGGCCATGAGGGAACCGAGGGAACCAGAGGTGGGGTCCTGGGACGATGATCCGGGCGTAGATCCGGGTGAAGTGGACGACGAACCGGGTGAACTGGACACAGCGGCGATCATCCTCCCCGTACAGACGGCCGGCCGGACGACCGACCGCCCCGCACCACATGCCGCGCGAGCCACTCGTCGAAGGTCTGCCCGCCCCGCGCCCCGGGTACATCGGCCGCGTCGGCGACCGGCAACTGCCCGTCCCCCGTCATCGCCGCCCCGACCGCACCCGGCATCCGCACCGGCACCACCAACCGCCGCTCCCCCCTCGCCCGCAGCAACCGCCGCACCATGTCGACGAGTTGCTCGACGCGCGGCCCGGCGAGATCCGGGGCCATACCTTGCGCGGGCCCGGTCGCGAGCGTCACCAGTTGCCGCGCGACCTCCCGCGCCGCGATCGGCTGGGTCCGCATCCGCGGCACCACCGCGAACGGCCCCGGCACCCGGTCGAGGGTCTGCTCCGCGAACTCGTGGAACTGTGTCGCGCGCAGCACGGTCCACGGCACCGGCCCGCCCCTCACCACATCCTCCTGGCGGAGTTTGCCCCGGTAGTAGCCGAGGCCGACCCGGTCGATGCCGACGATCGACAGCACCACGTGATGCCGTACGCCGGCCCGCTCACCCGCGTCCAGCAGATTGCGCCCGACGGCGTCGAAGAACGCGACCGACTTTCGCGCGCTCGTGGTCGTCACGTTGCTCACGTCGACGACGGCATCCACGCCATCGAGCGCGGCATCGAGCCCAGCGCTCCCGGCTACCAGGTCCACACCCCGCGACCGGCTCAGCACCACCGGTTCCCGCCCGGCCGCGACCAACTCCTCGACCACGTACCGCCCGACCAGCCCGGTACCGCCCGCCACCGCAACCCGCATACCGACCCTCGCCTTCACTTGGTGTCACCCCGCCGCCCAGGAGACACCGGCACCAGCAGCACCGCCGACAACAGCACCAACGCGGCGAGGAACACCACGTTCAATACCTGGTCCCGCGTCCCGTACATGTCGAGATGCTGCACGTGATAGCTGAAGTGCAGCACGTTGAAGACCAGCCACACCGCACCCGTCGTCTGCACCAGCCTGGTGTTCCGCACCTCGCGCAGCGCGACGATCGTGAGGAGGGCCAGCGCGAGGAACATCGCCCCCGCGTCCTTGACGAGGTGCTCGTTGTAGGGACCCAGCTGGGGCAACCAACTCAGCCCGAGTCCAGGGAAGTTCGCGTACCACCCCGTCGGCGAGAAATAGGCCCAGCCACCTGTGTACAGCCCGACCACGGCCAGCAGACCGAGGCTGACGTACCGGATTCGTGTGCTCATACCTGTCATACCCGTACGACGACACAGCCCCCGCGAATGTCAGGACGGAGGACAAAGTCACAGGTCAGGCGGCCGGTCCCCGCACCATGAACACATCCACCGCGTCCTCGGCCTCGACGACGAACCCGTACCGCTCGTACAACCGCCGAGCCGGACTCCCCTGCAACACATTCAGCCGTACAACACCGACACCGATGCCGCCCCCGCCTCCAACCCCGCCCCGATCACACCGCTCCAGCAGCTCCCCCAGCACACCGGAACCGATCCCACGCCCCTGATGTTGCGCGCCCACATAGAAATGCTCCAGCCAGTGGCAACGGGCGTCCCCGTCCGGCCGTAGCGCCACGCACCCGGCGAACGCCCCGCCCACCTCGATCACCCAGGTCCACTCCGCCACGAACCCGTCCCGCAGCCGCTGCCGCACACGCCGCTCGTCGTACCGCCCGAGCCGTTCCAGATCACCACGCAGCACGACGGCACGCAGCTCGGCGATCGCGTTGACGTCGGCCGCCGACGCGGGCCGTATCTCCCAGTCAGCCATGATCAGCACGCTACCGCGCGGAAATCGATGGAACCCGAGCGGCCCCGCCTGCTGGAATGACCCGATGCGCGACGCCGCCGACACATCGACGATCACGGACCGAGGCCGGCACAAGAACGCCAAGACCCCCTGGGACCAGCCGACTTGGCGGAACGCGGCCCTCGACTGGGCCACCCGCGAACTCACGACGAGACGCGGGCGACGGGCGCGGCGGAAAGCACGAAGCGCCTGCTGCAACTGGCAACGGCCGAGCCCCCGTTCTGAGAGCCGTACGTCAACCACCCACCGCTCACTACCGGTTGGCGTCCAACCACGCCCGCACGGCATCGAGATCGGCGCCGGTGATCCCGTACCGATGGTCGACGCGATGCAACAGCGCCCGTTCCGGATGATGGGCGCTCACCCAGTCACGGTCGGCGTCGCGGATCTCGTCGTCCACCCAGATGAAAGGGCGCCCGGCGGCCCAGGCGACGAGCGGCCGGGTCTTCCAGTGCAGGCCGCTGGCCGGACTCCCACCCGCACTCTCCTCGGCCGGGTCGGGCCAGTCCACCAAAGGGAGTTGGGGCAACCCGAGCCAGGGTGCGACGCACACGTTCGCGTCGTCCATCCAGGTCGTCGCCCACACCAGTTCGCACCGCAACGCGGCGAGCCGGGGCCCGAGCGAGGGGTCGATCCGGGTCAGCAGGGGCGGGGCGGCGGCGACCGGCGGCGCGAACTCCGGCTCGTACACCGGGTAGGGCCGCGACGCACCGAAGGGGAGCAGGGTTCCGTCGACATCGAGGAAGAGAAGCATCGACACCAGGATCGGCCACTTCCCTCCCCGACGCCACGCGCATCACCCCCACTCCTCGCTCCCAACTCCTACGCCGGACACGTCACCCCTCGAACCCGCCCGCGCGCAGCAGCTCCTCGACCCGGGCCCGATGCGCCGCCTCCCACTCGTCAAGGCTCTCGTCGCCCTCCTGAACCAGCCGCGCCAACGCCCCCGCGAGCACCTCCGCCCGCCGCGCACCCGGCACGACCACGACCCCGTCCTCGTCGGCCACCACGACATCCCCGGCGTCGACGGCGACGCCCCCGCACCGCACCCGCTCGTTCAACGGCAGTACGGCCTTCTTGGCCCCCGGGATCGGCACGGTCCCTCGCCCGAACACGGGGAACCCGGCCGCCCGCACCTCCCCGACGTCCCGGATCACCCCGTCGACGACGAACCCGGCGATCCCGCGCCGCTGCGCGACGGCACACACATTCCCCCCGGCGAGCGCGTACTCCACGTCACCCGACTCCACGACGAGCACCGAACCGGGCTCGGCCCGGTAAATGGCCGCGTGCAGCATGAGGTTGTCGCCGGGAGGACACCGCACGGTGAAGGCGGGCCCGACAAGGCGCGACACCGGACCCCACAGCGACCGGATACCGAGGTCCAACACCTGCTCGTGGCCGAGGAGGTCGGCGAGGGTGGTCGTGGGAACGTCCTGGAAATCGGTGGCATCAGTCATACGGCGGACGCTACCGCCGACGCCGAACACCACCCCACCTCCCCCGCCCTCCGATCGCCCCGGACCGCCTAAGCCGGTGCGCGTGTCAGTGTCAGGTACGGGTTGTCCATCGCGCGGGCGGGGAGGCCCAGGTCGCCGGTGGCGAGCGCCAGGGTCACCGCGTAGGAGTCGATCGCCCTGCGGACGTTGGGCGCGTCGAGGTTCACGCCGGTGACCAGGCGGTCGAGGTCGATGTAGGCGGAGCGGACGGTCTCGATCTTGCGGTAGACGTGCCAGTCCCGGCGCCAGCCCTTGGTGAACTCGGGCGCCAGGATCCGCTCCCAGCGGTCGAACATGCGATTGCGGATCTCCGGCCGCGTCGGGGTGAGGTGTATGTGGCGGACCAACTCGTAGAGGGGATCGCCGACCAGGGCCATCTCCCAGTCGATGAGCGTCAGTGCGAGCACGTCGTCGCGGCGCACCAGGTTCCAGGGGTTCAGGTCGCCGTGCAGCAGAGCCGGTTTGCGCTGGGTCATCCCTTTGACGTGGCTGGCCAGCAGGACCTGGAGTCCGGCGGCGTCCGGAAGGCCGAGGAACCGGGCCACGCGCCGCGACTTCTCCGGCAACTTCCCTACCAGCTCCACGAGTTGCCCACTCAGCCAGCTGTAGAAGGCACCTTCGCCGGCCTTCGGATCGATCGACGTGTAGTCCAGCTCGGTCAGCGCGCGGAGCTGGTCGATCAGTCCGTCCGCCTCGTGCGGGAGCAGACCGTGCACCGGGTGGCCGGGCAGCCGCCGGAGGTCCGAGGGACCTTCGTAGGTGTGGATGGCGAAGCGTTCTTCCCGATGGCTCCTGCCCAGGGCGAAGATGCGTGGCACCGCCGCCGCGACCTTCGACGACTCGATGGCCTGGAGCACCTTGTGCTCGTTGAAGAAGGTGGGCTCCCGTCGGCAGAAGTCCGCGGCCAGGCGTCGTACGACCACAGGGGGGTCGATGTCCCTCACCCGCACGACGGAGTTCAGGTGAGCGGTGCCTTTGAACACCGGGCCGCCCGGTACCGCCCTCGCCACGGCGGCCAGCGCCTCGCTCACCGCCCAGAAAGGGAACTCGGGGCGCTCCTTCACCGCCTCGTCCGGAACCCAGCCAGGTTGCTCCCCTTTCGCCGCACGGCTGCGTCTGGACTCCTGCCAGCGTTCGATCGCCCGCGCGATCCCGGCCTCGTCCGGCACCCGGGGCAGCCGCAGCAGCCCCTCCGCCGCCTTGAGGGCCTTCCGCACCGTCCGCGTCGCCGCGTCGAGGCTCCCCTGGTCGGACTTCTCCGCCAGCGACCCGACCGCCCGCATGATGTCCGGGTACACCGACTGCGCCCGCTCGAACGCGATGTAGTGCCCGAGATCCTTGTGCAGCCCGCGGACGGCGGCGGGCCGGACAGCGCGCATGGTCTGCGCCCACGCGTCGATCACGGCACGCCGTTGGTGGAACGGATAGCGCATGCGGACCAGATGGGTCGCGAGGTCGTGCAAGGGGTCGCCGTAGGTCGCGAGTTCCCAGTCGATGCCGACGAGGGGCGGGGCACCGCCGTCCGTCACGATCACGTTGTTCCGGTGCAAGTCCGTGTGGAGAAGGCTGTACGGGCGTCTCGTCATGGCCGGCAACCGGGTGGCCAGCTGTTCCAGCACGTCGTCCGCGACCCCGAGGTCGTTGAACAGGCTGCCGAACTCGGGCCAGTTGGGCTGCCGGATCTGCTGGTCCGTGAGACGGACGAGGGTGCGCAGGAAGCCCTGGCTGTCCTTGTCCTCCGGCCAGTCGTCCGGCAGTGGCGGCAGGGATTCCCGGCCCACTTGGGCCATCTGGGCCATCAGTCCGGTCAACTGCTCGATCAGAGAGGGGTCGACGGACTCACCGTATGCGCTCGTCCGGGAGAGCGGTGCACCTTCCACATAGCTGTGCACCACGAAACCGCCGGCCCGGACGAGGGACGCCGGGACGTGCTTGAGGACGGCACCGATGGCGCGGAGGATCTCCGTCTCGTTGTCCCAGGTCCGGATCACCACGGGCAGCACGTCACGGCGCCGCATCCGCACGGTCACGTGTTCACCGGTCTCACGTCCCACCTGTGCGGCCATGAGGTCGTCGGTGAGGGTCAGCACGTAGTTCCGGTTGTGATATCCGTGGTTCTCGCGGCCCTGCTCGGCGGCTTGCCGCATAAAGACCTCGGCCTCGTCCTCCGACAGGGCGAGCGGCAGGTCTCTTGTTGCGCGTTCCCCGTCGACAGAAGTACGGGAAACGGTTGGTGCGCCCACTGGCCGCTCCGGGTTGTTCGCACGGGACGTGGAGGGTCTGCACGACGTTGCCGTGCAGTGGTAATCCGTACGCCCAGAGCCCCGCGAAAGTGGCTACAGTGGGTGGTTTGCCACTCTTCTGCGTGAGGTCGTTCGGATCGATCCGTTCGGTTGTCGAGTTCGTCTTCCGATACGTGAAAACGGGACTGATTGCTCACACGGTGGCCGAATCGTATCGGACCGTCAGACCACTGATCGCACCGCCACGTTGCGTCGGCGTTAAGGCCTAAGGTCTCTCCTCAGGTCTCTCCTCGGAGCTGCTTCAGGACCGGCTCCAGGGTTCTTACGACGTCCCGGGCCCCCGCCGCACGCAGCAACGTTTCTTTCTCTTCGTTACGCGCGTAGCCGAGGAACGGGATACCGGCCTGGCTCGCCGCCTCGAAGTCCGAGGACGTGTCGCCGATCATCAGGGCGTCCGCGGGGAAGGCACCCATGGCGCGCAGGGCCCGGTTCAGGAAGTGGGGGTTCGGCTTCAGCAGCTCGAGGTCGTTGGTGCGCCCGTATACGTGTGGAGTGAAGCACTCCAGCAGGCCCCGGCCGTGGAGGTACTCCGTCACCGTGCGCGGGGAGTTGTTGGTGGCTACGGCGAGGCGGTTGGCGACGGCGCTCCAGGTGCGTATGAGGGGATCCGCCCACGGGGTGGGGAGCGCCGAGTCGACCGCCTTGAGCTCGTGCTGGGTGAGCAGTTCCTCCAGCTCGTCCACCAGATCGCTGCGCGGATGCCGCTTGTTGACCGCGTGGAGAACGACATGCGGGTCAGGATGCCCCCGCTCCTCCTCCGTCAGCAGCCCCTTCAGCCCCTGCCGTTCCAGCCAGGCCACCAGATCCTTCGCCACGTCCTCCGCGGCCGAACTCCCCGGGAACAGCTGGCAGATGGGGCCATCGAAGTCGAAAAGGACGAAGCGAGCACCAGCGATCAGCTCACGCACGTTGCCTGTCTCTTCTGTCACCGGAACAGTCTGCGCCGTATCAGGAGTCACTAGGAGAGTGTCAGGTCCGTCGTGATGGTTTCCCAGAGGGCGTCGAACCACAGCTGGGATTGGATCACGAACGCCGCGTCCCGCTCGCCGGTCCGGCGCAGGAAGGAGAAGAGGACGGACTGCGAGCCGAGAGCGTCGTACATCTCCAGCGTCTGGCTGTTGTACTCCTCCTCCCGCTCGTCGAGCACGTAGTAACCGAGCAACGCTTCCTCCCCGTTGAGCAGATAGAGCTTGATCGGCGGCGTGAACGGCAGCGCGCGGAAGGTGACATGGACGTCGATGCCGTGCGTGGCCCGCAGGGCCAGGAGATTGTGCTGGAGCACCTGCGCCTGGGCGTTGCGCATCGTCAGCCAGCGCTGGTGCACCGGATCGCCGTCGCCGCGCCCCTCCACCGGGACCGGGAAGGCCAGAGCGATCTCTCTGGAGGGGAGCAGCACACGGACGTCGATCGAGGCCGGGCGTACGCGGCCTTCATGAATCAGCCGGACCGACTCCCCCACCGCCAGCATCAGACTCTCGGCCGTCAGGCAGGCCGCGTCGAGCCGTACGTGCGGCTCGGCGAACGCCTCGGACAGGCGGGGTGCCAGGGCCACCATGGTCGGCTGAGGCTCGCCCTGCACCCGAGACGGCTCCGCGATCCGCGGTGGGCTCCCCTTGCTCACGTTCGTCAGGAGCCCCGCCTCCTGGAGCAGCCGCAGTGCCTGGCGTACGGCGCCGCGTTCGACCCCGAACTCCTCCGCCAGGTCGGCCTGGGTGGGCAGGCGGTCGCCTGCCTTGAGGTCGCCGGTGCGGATGCGGTCGCGTAGGGCGTCGGCGATCTCCTGGGGCGAGAAGCTTCTGCTGCCGTTCACTGCCACGTTCTCCTGGGTCACGACCAAACGGTATAACTCTGCCCCATCTAAGGGGAGTTGTTTGGAACCTGATTGTAAGTAGGTGTGAGTAGGTGCCAATCGGGAACAACTTAAGCAGAGTTGGCTGCCAACTTCTCCAAGTTGGTGGAAGTTTTGCTTCCACAGCCCGAAGGGGGAACCACCGTGCCTGCCATCGCCCTCCTCTCCGCCGTCTTCGTCGTCGGCTTCGAGCAGATCGTCCAGTGGAAGTACGGCGCCACCGGGATCATCGGTCTGCTGTTGCTCTCCATCGGCATCAAGGCCAAGAGCCCGGCCATCAGCTCCATCGGGGCCGTCGTCCTGGCCCTGCTGGTCACCGGTCCGGCCCTGTGACCCGTAGGACGACCCGTACGACCCGAAGGCCGCCCCCAAGGTCAGATCAGGTCAGCCACTGCGGGAGGCGATCAGCTCGTGGGTGTCAGCGTGAGCTCCGAACTGATCGTCTCCCACAGTGCGTTGAACCACAGTTGCGACTGTTCCACGAACGTCGTGTCCCGCAGCCCCGCGCCCTGTTCGAAGGCGAACAGCATCGACTGGGTGCCCTCCGCGTCGTACATCTCCACCTGCTCGTGGCCGATCTCCGCCTCGCGCTGGGTCAGCGTGTAGTAGGCGAAGAGCGCCTCCGAGCCGTTGAGCAGGTACAGCTTCACCGGTGGGGTGAAGGGCAGCGCGCGGAACGTGATGTGCACGTCGATGCCGTGCGTCGCGCGTAACGCGAGCAGGTTGTGCTTCAACACCTGGCCCTGGGCGTTGCGTTGGGCCAGCCAGCGGCGTTGCAGCCGGCTGTCGGCCGGGGCGTCCACGCGGGCGGGGAAGGCAAGGTCGATGTCGCTGCTCGGCAGCAGCACCCGGACGTCGACCGTGGCCGGTTTCAGACGTCCGGCGTGGATCTGGCGCAGCGGTTCGCCGACGGCCAGCTGGAGCGAGACGGCGGTGAGACAGAGCGCCTCGATCTCGACGTGCGGCTGCGCGAAGGCCTCCGATATGCGCGGCCCCAGTCCCACCATCGTGGGCTGCGGCGGGGCTCCGGGGCCGGTCAGGGCCAGGCCGAGGTCGGGGGCCACGGTCGCCGGGCTCCCCTTGGACATGTTGGTGAGCAGCCGCTCGGACTGGAGGATGCGCAGTGCCTGCCGTACGGCCCCGCGCTCCATGCCGAACTCGTCCGCCAGCTTGGCCTGGGTGGGCATGCGCTGGCCGGGCCGCAGTACACCGGACCTGATCCGGGTGCGCAGCTCGTCGGCCAGCTCGCGGTGTGACCACTGTGGCCGTATTGACCTCGTCCGTCCATTGACGGTGGCGTGTTCCGGGTCCACGACCAAACACTACAACTTCTCGCCATCTTTCGGCAGTTCAAGGAAAGGTGGTTATGAGACGCATCCAAGAGGAGATAACTAGAAGAGAGTTGGTCGCCAACTTGGCTAACTTGGCCGCCTGGGTCTCTCTCCTGGAGGGGAGCCGAGAGCCCGGCGGTCGGCACCACAACTGAACAGCTACGGATGAGTCCATCAACAGGCAGCAGGCGAAAGGTCGTTGAGAAGATGTCCGGGCACCATGGCCGCCTGGACGTACGCAGCAGGGCGTCGGCCACACGGGCGGCGCCCGCTCGTTCTTCCCGGACCCGGCCCGCCGCCGCGAGCCGTACGGCCGACTGGTCCCCGAGCCACAGCGTGCTCAACTCCCCCACATCCAGCGTGAGTTCCGCGCTCTCCGTGGTCGGCACGCACGACGCCCCCTGCGCCGAAGCCGCCAACCGGTAGCGCCCGCCCGCCAGTCCGGCCCCGTCGACCACGTCGAACACCAACGTGCCCTCCCCCTCGTACGACCGCGCCTCCATGGCCCGTACGACATCCAGGATCCGCACCCACAACCAGTCCGCCTGGGTCGTGATCGTGGCCGCGCGCGGGTCCGGCAGGAGCAGGGGCAGCAGGTCGTCGGGGGCACGCCTGCCCGACTTCACCTTCGCCACCCAGTCGATCGAGCAGAGGTGGTGCCACAGGGCGCGTTCGGCGGCCGGGGTGGTGGCGATCAGCCCCCGCACGGTGGCCGTGTCGAGCGGCTGCTTGGCGTCGGTCCAGGTGTCGTCGCAGTCGTACGTGGCCAGGCCCTGCACCTCGCCGTCGGCCGCGCGGTAGACGGCGTAGAACGGCTCGGTCCACGGTGCGCGTGTCAGGTGTACGGCACCCGTGGT